>Ga0210384_10000874_pt1 | contig 43348 bp, 31 predicted proteins | sample IncBWH2MmetaG_FD_160574 | JGI IMG/M metagenome (GOLD analysis project Ga0210384, IMG submission 160574) | Forest soil microbial communities from Barre Woods Harvard Forest LTER site, Petersham, Massachusetts, United States - Inc-BW-H-2-M | ecosystem: Environmental > Terrestrial > Soil >... | reverse complement strand
GTAAAGCTTCTCGGGTATCAGCAACTGGCTTGGGACATCGTGTGTCCCCAGCTGGAAGGGTTCAATGCACCCTCTTGATTCCCGTTCCCCGAAGCACTTTCGAAGATCGGCTTCAACGCCTAAAGCCGTCTGATAACGGTCCTCGGCGTTCTTGGCCAGGAGCTTCATGACGATCGCAGACAGTGGCTCAGGCACTGCAGCGCGATCCCGAGGCGGTGTCGGCCGGCGTGCAATGTGGCAGTGGACCCATTCCAGGGGGTCGGCCGCGTCAAATGGCAGTGTGCCGGTAAGCATCAGATACAAGGTGACGCCCAGGGAGTAAAAATCGCTGCGGGCATCGACCGAACGGTTCATGCGGCCAGTCTGCTCGGGCGACATGTAAGCCAGCGTGCCGGAAATAATCTCAGGAGGTACGGGTGGCTGGGACTCACGGGGCAGACGTGAAGCAATTCCGAAGCCAGTAAGCCATACGCTGTCGGCGTCGTCGACGAGCACGTTTTCAGGCTTGATGTCCTTGTGTATGAGTCCGTGCCGATGGACTTGGGCGAGTGCCGTCGTCAAGCCAATGGCGATGCGCAGGGCGCGGGTCAGATCGAGCGGTTGCCCCTGGCCTCGCTCAAGAATCAGATCTAGAGGCTCACCGCCTGGGTCTTTGAGTACGAGGGTTGTTCGTCCTTCGTGACGAGTGAGCGCCAGAGGCTTGGCCGCCCATGCGGAATCGAGTTCGGCTGCGAGTGAATATTCGTGCTCGAGCCGCCGGAGAGCCTGAGGTGACGGCTGTTCTGCGGAAGGTGCGATCGCCAGGACCGGCGACGGGTTGCCGTGCTGTCGGCCGCGGTAAAGCTTGAAGTCCGCACCTCCCCGGAGGGGCACCAACTCGTACCCGGAAGGCCCCGAGAGGGAGGACATTCTGGTCGCCACGCCTACAGGACTCCAGGGCACTCATTCTGATGACAGAGCAGGAAGACGTCAACGGCAATGACACAACAATGGTTGCGCCAGCCGCTGGTTCAATCTTCCCAGCAAACTGCATTGAGTCTCTGCGTCAACAGAATTCTCGGACCGTGGCACCGCTGCTCATGAGGCAGGCGCATTACCACAAGAAGCATTGGCCAACCAACTGAAGCGGAAGTTTTCCAAACCGCCGCCGAGACTGCCACCTGCTTGTAAGGCAGGCGCTCGAGTGAACAGGGGTCGACGACAGGACCAAGATTCTGTCCGACGAGCCCTCTCGGAAAACTGGGGTCCAATTGAACCAGGTGGGGTCCAACTGGGGTCCAAAACAGTCCATTTTCATGCTGAATACGGATAGGCTAACCGTGTAAGGCCAGTTGAATCATCGTGAGATCTGGAGCGGGCGATGGGAATCGAACCCACGTCCGAAGCTTGGGAAGCTTCTGTTGCCAGCAGTCGAACAACTTGGGAACAACTTGGGAACAAACATTGACGAATACCGTGCAAAACCGTGATGCATGACATAGGAAAATGCTAGACGAACCAACTACTTAGCGTTCCTGCTCTTACCTTGGGCGCAGGAGGCCCCCGGTTCAAATCCGGGCGCCCCGACCAATGTCCATAAACGAGGCAAGCTTGTCTATCGTGGCGGAGACGAAGTTGTTTCCATACCTATTGCCCAAAAGCGGATTGGAGCCGCGGAGATAATTCCCTTCCCTTCCTGGATCGTGACGAACTGGTTCGGCTTTGCATCACCAATCGAGTCCTTGTGGCCGCTGGGCCAAACAATTTGTAGACGGAAACTCTTCACGCTGCCCTGCTTCCCCAATCCAAACGTCAACGGCAGCTCACTCTGAGATAAGTAGCTCGACCCGCCTTTGACCATGCGTGTCATCGCCGTGCCTCTGCTCGTGATGAGTGTGACTTTTGCGCCGATGGCGTCGCGATTGGACTTGCCGCCAATAAGCTTGACGCGCAAAACGTCGCTTTGATTTGCGTTGTCATTGCGGAGAAGTCGGGCCGGACCGTTGTTGGAGGTGACCACCAGATCCAGGTCACCGTCATTGTCAAAATCGGCGTACGCCATGCCGCGTCCGACGACGGGCTTCTGGATCGCGCGGCCCAGCTTCGCCGAGACGTCCTCAAATTTTCTATTTCCAATGTTTCGATAAATTCCAGCGGGCTGTGCATACCTCAAGGTCGGTTGAACTACGGCGATGTCATCGGATACGTGGCCGTTCGCCGCAACAATGTCCAGGAACCCATCGAGGTCATAGTCCATGAAGAAACAGCCAAACGTGAGCGACTGGGTCGTCATCTGTGCAATGCCGGATCGCGGCGACTCATCGGTGAATAAGCCGGAACCGTCGCTTTTATAAAGCGACATGCTTTCATTTGTAAAATTGCCAATCACTAGACTCGGAAAGCCAGAACCATCGAGGTCAGCAGCATCCGTGCCCATGCCGGCGCGCACTCTGCCGGAGTCGCTGAAAGCGACTCCGGCGTTCACGCCTACGTCGGTGAAGGTGCCGTCGTGATTGTTGTGGTAGAGCTTGTTGGGCTCGGTGTCGTTCGAGACGAAGAGATCCATCCAACCGTCGTTGTCGTAGTCGAGTAACGCGACACCCAGTGCCTTGCTTGTGGAATCCAGCAGACCGGCTTGTTTGGTGACGTCTTCGAACACTCCGTTACCTTTATTGTGATAGAGGCGGGAGCTTTCGCCCTTGTAGGTTTGCGGCGTGCAGTAGGATTTGTTTTTGTTGTCAAGCGTGCAGTACTGATCCTTTTCGATGGACCATTCGATGTAGTGCGTCACGAAGAGATCGAGCTTGCCGTCATTGTCGTAGTCGAACCACACGGCGCTCGCGGAAAATCCAGGGCTGGCTACTCCTGATTTTGCGGTGACGTCAGCGAACTTGCCGTTGCCAAGATTGTGGAAGAGGTGGTTGGAGCCGACCGTCGTCAAATAGAGATCCTCGAAGCCGTCATTATCGTAATCGCCGACCGCGCAGCCCAGCCCATAGCTCTCGATAGCCAAACCAGCCTGGTGCGTCACATCGGTGAACGTTCCATCGTGATTGTTGTGGTACAACGCGGGGAAAGACTTGCCGACCTTGTGCTCAGGCCAGTCCATCGAATTCACAAGGAAAATGTCCTGCCAGCCGTCGTTGTCGTAGTCAATAAAGCAAACGCCGCTTCCCATCGTTTCCGGCAAGTATTTTTTGCCGAATGCACCGCTGTTGTGTTTGAAATGGATGCCTGCTTGGGCGGTGACGTCCACGAATTCGATCGGACCGGCAGGCCTCCCTACTTCGGAATTCGCGTGCGGAACGGGTTCCGGAGAAGGCTGAACTGCCGAAGGAGAGGACGCGCTCGGTTCGGGTTCGGCGGTTGGCTTGTGCTGACAGCTGGAGGTGAGAAATGACACTGCGAGCACGAGGAACAGTCTTCGTGGCGACTTACATCCGAGAAATCCTATTGCTAAGAATGGCCTCTTCATGCAGCCACGCGCGCAGGAACGTTTCGCCGGGAGTCGAACCACATTTCGATAAGAAGTGCCGCGGGCCCCACCAGGAACAGCGCGTAAAATGGTGCGTAGACCACCTGCGACAAACGAAGAATCATTTCAACAAGAGCAACAAGGGCAACGACGACACACTGCCAGAACTTAGATCGCACCGTCGTCTTCGGGTCAGTGATCATAAAAAAAATGAACAGCTGGTACATCGGTCCGGTGAGCGGAGCAATCTCAGATTGCCAGGGACTGCCAGTGATGTAGCTGCGCAGAAAGGCGAAAACAATGAAGCAAGCAACGTATGTGCCCGTGATGTGGAAGCGGCGCACTCGCCAGATAATGATCGAGCCAAGCACCCAGATCACCACCATGGGCAGCAGATAGTTACCCCACTGAATGCTCAAACTCGCAACAGTTTCAGGCGCCAGAAACAGCAGAACCGAAATTCCAAAGTTGGACGGGTTCCAGATGTGGCGCCCTTTTACGCGAAGGACGTATTTCGACATGATGGAAACAACCGCACAGACCGCATACGGCCAGAAGGCCGGTGACCGAACCAGGATTCCCACGCTGATGCCCGTGATGTAAGCGCTCGCAAGGTTGGGCCATTTGCCCGTGAACATCCGGCCGAGGACTAATTCCGTGAGCAAACTCGCCGCAATCGCCATCCCCGTCTTCTTGTAACTTTCCAAAATCCCGAACGAAAGATGGCCAACAATGAGGATGCAGGTGATGAACATCGGCGCGAGGTACCGGTTTTCCGGACTTAGGAACCGCTTCCACAAGGCTGATTCGATAGGTTGCGGGGTCAAGGGAACGGTCTGTTGGCTCATAGAGTTTCCTTGACTACGTGATTCTCGTTGGGAGCCGGGCTTTCGATGGTTTGGATTCTGCCGGAAGGCCAGCGAATCACGGCCTTTTGGATCTGCGGGAACTTGCCCAATCCAAAATGTAATCGCCTCTGATTTTGGGCGGCGAATCCGCTGCCCCCCGAAACCTCTTGCACCTGCTGTTGGCCGTTCCAAAACACCGTGACCTGCGCGCCGATTGCGCTTCGATTACTCTTGGTTCCCTCGAGCTCAAACTCGATCCACTTGTTTTCCGGAATCACCGTGTTTTTGTAGATGAGCAAAGGCCCCCGCTCATTGGCGACAATGACGTCGAGCACCCCTTGATTCCATAAGTCAGCCAAAGCAACTGCGCGTCCGTCATACGTGTCCGTGACACCAACTGCTTGCGCTACGTCGACAAACTTTCCACTGCCATCATTGAGCCAGACATGCTTCGTTTGGTAGCCCGACAAACTACGCCCTTCCATCGCCGGCCAATTTTTCGCATCGTTGATGATGGCGCTATGTCCGCCGGCAATCTTGGAAAAATCGTACCAATAGCTGCGATTGCGGTCGAGCGAGACGTAGCCGTTGGTCAAATACAAGTCGAGCGTCCCGTCGTTGTTTAGATCTCCGAATTGCGCGCCAAAGCTCCAGCCGCCGATTTCCACGCCGAAATCGCGCGCCAGGTTTTCAAACTGCAACTTATCGCCGCTGGTGTTCTCTTTCGGCATCCACAAATTGTTTCCTTGAATGAGCACGCCTTCTTCGGAAATGTTTGACACGTAGACGGCGTAGCGTCCCTGGTTCAGAATATCGCCGAAGCTCGCGTTCATTCCGCTTTTCGGAGCAAATCCAACGCCTGTTTGTTCGCCGACTTCTTGGAAGCGCTTCCCGTCGTTGAAATAAAGCTCAGATACTCCATAGTCGTTCGCTATGAAGAGATCAGGGTGGCCCGTGCCTCGGAGATCAGCCGCAGCCGAAGCCAGGGCCCAGCGGCGACTGTTGATCCCAACTTTTGCACTGACTTCTTCAAATTTGCCATTTCCAAGATTGTGAAAGAGATACTTACGACCACCGTTTTTCGCATATTCAAAACTGTCGGGCATCATTTTCGTGGAAGCGAGGTGCCAGAGGTCAACGTTCTCGGAATAGTAGCCACCAATGAAGAGATCGAGCAGGCCATCGCCATCGTAGTCGAACCACAGCGCGGTGTTCGCGTTGACCCACGGTGGCAAGCCAACTTGATCGGTCACGCGAGTAAAACCATGTCCCGCATCATTGTGAAATAGCTCCGGCTTACCCCATTTGATCAACAAAAGGTCTTCATAGCCGTCGTTGTCGTAGTCGCCCCACACCGCGCCCATGGAGACACCTGTGCCGGGGCGATTCACGTTCGCAATGCCCATTTGTTCCGCGACCTCCTTGAACGTGCCGTCGTGCATATTTCGATACAGCGCGTTCTTCGCGCCTTCCTTGCTGCTCGTGACATAGATGTCCGGCCATCCGTCGCGATCAAAGTCCACGATCGAGACGGCCGCGCCCATCGAAGCGACTTGCGGCATGATGTGGCTCAATCGAGGGTCGAGCATGGGTGCTTCATGAACAAAACTCACCCCCGCCGCGCGCGAAACCTCCTGCAAATAGAAACCATGGCGAGCCAGCGCCGTCTGGAGGTCCAGTTTCGCTTTCGTTTCATCATGTCGCGCTGCAAAGCGCTTGATGATTAGGGGAGAGATCACCAGGCCCACAAAGACGACTGCCAGAATAATTCTTGCTGCGATGCTTTGCTTCACTTGGGCGGCGCGCTCCTGAGGGAATTCTGAAATACGTCTGGAGTGACGTAGCGCGTGTGATAGTTCTCCCAGTCCTCCGGATGCTGGCGATAGACGTACTCATCTTCCAAGCGTCCGGGGCGCTCGACATATTCTTGTTTTGCGTGGTATGGCAACGGCAATACGGTCTTTGAAAAGGTCGAGTTAAAGTCGCCGTCTTTGATCCATCCGTCGCCGACGAGAATAAAATCGCGGAGCCAGCCTGTGAGCGGTGGGGGTTGTTCGGCGAATCGCAGCGACATCTCGTCACCGGAGTTGACGATCACATAGCGATCGTCAACGCGATTCAGCAGCTCGCGCACATCACCGTATCGCGTGTAGTAACCGATCAAATCGCGCCAGCGTTGTTTCGTGCCAAGAATCTGATAATAGTCAGGCACTTCCGGTGCTCCTGCATCTGGCCGATCGATTGTCGAATAACCGCGGTAATGCAAGTCCGCAGCTTCGGCGTCCAGCGTCTGTGTTTCCACCTGAGCGCCGGGATCACCAGCCGCCCACTCGATACAATCCCAATAGATTTCCAGATTCGTTCGCAAGCGCACCTTGCGCGGAGTTCCCGGGCGGAAGACATTCGTCAGGTTGAAAAGGACCGTCTTTTTTCGCCCCGCAGGAAAACCGAGATTCGATTGAGCTGCGGTCCATCCGCCGCGACCATCGGGAACTTCAACGCTCATGCCTTTGGCATGCCAGCGACTCCCTTGCGTGATGGCCACGTTTAAGGACGATTCGGTGTCATGAATGGAGCCTTGTGCAATCAAGTAGAGCGGACCGCTCTTCGGAGCATCGTCGCCAAGATCGATTTCGATGTAATGATCGCGCGTAATTCCCTGGTACTGGCCGCGGCCAAAAGAATCGAGCGCTCGACCATCCAACGTGCTGACGATGTCCGTGACGTCCTTGCCGTTGTCGTCGGTGGCGCGGGCAATCTTGTGCGGAGTGGCTACCGTAGTAAAACCAAGCTTCGCGGGTGGAATAACGAATCGTTCGTCGACGTAGATTTCCGTGCCAGCGGGATGGTCGACTGTCATCAGCGCGATACGATCGTAGTAGTAGACCTCCCAAAGCTCCGCCGTAATGCGAACGTCGTAGTAACCGTCATGCGGAACAAGCTGATCGCGGCGAATCTTGTACCACTCGCCGGTAGCTGCGATTTTCGCTGAGCCCAGCGTATTGATGCGCAGCCCAATCGCGGATCCCCAGGGCACCGCATCTTTGATGAATTCCATCTTCGTGCCATTCCACGCGAAAAGAAATGGACAGGAAGCCTTCAACCGCTGTTCGGTGACAACTTCCTGGTCCGCTTTCACTCCAAATTCAGCGCGAACCGTGCCGTTCGGCCAAACCACACGCACCACTTCCGCACTCGTCTGGTTGCCAAGACCAAAATGAAGCTGCGGCCCGTTGATGGGCTGTTTCTGAACCAGCAGGCCTGATCGAATCTCGATCTCTCCGCCAACACCAAAGGGATTAATACGCTGATCACCGACGGCCTGCTTCGCATGGGGACGAACCACTTGCCAGTGATAGTTCTTCGAACCATGATTCATGCCTTGCACTGGCTTGCCATTCGAATCGAAACCGAGCAAGTCTAGCCGTCCGTTGCCGCTCACGTCCGCAATATCAAGAATTGTACTGGGCCCAGCCGCTTGCTTCAGAAGCGTGAATTTCGATGCAGCATCCCCAAGCCAAATCAGCGGTGCAATTGCGGGTTGCCCGGTAGTCGAGGTAACGGGACTCAGAATCAGGTCAAGCGCACCGTTGTTGTCGAGGTCGGCGACTTCCAATCTAACCTCGCCCGCCAAATTGGTCGCAGCATTCGGAATGCGCACCAGTGGCGTAACGTTCCACCCGCTCGTCTCATGGAAGGAGACGCTGACGATATCCCCACTCGACTCAACGGCAAGCAGATCGAGAACGCCGTCATTGTCGGTATCAGCCACGCCAAGCGCTTTAACCGTCGGCAAATTCGCCGGAAGCGCAACTTCGCGAAATTGACCTTGACGCTCGTTGTGAAAAATATGAAGCCGGCCAGCGCCATCAACAATGGTTGCGTCGGCGTTGCCATCTGAATCGAAATCTGCCCAAGCGAACGCCCGCACTCCCGATATACCTGGGAATGGTTGAATCACGGTGAAGGTGTCGTCACCGTTGTTTCGGAGGACTTGCGGAACACCATCTTTCTTTCCAAGAACAATGTCCAGGTCGCCGTCGGCCTCAATGTCTACGGCCCAAGCTCCGGTATAGGAGGCATTAGTAATACTCTTGGGCAGCTTGGTGTTTGCAGTGACGTCGGTGAATTTTTCGGGAGCATCTTGCCGCATGAGACGCACGCCGCCTGCACCAGCAAGTACCAGGTCCGTTTTAAAATCATAGTTAAAATCAATCTGCAAGATGCCTTCAGGAAGCGGTGCTGCGCCAGACGAACCACCAGGAAACGGGAATTTCGCTCCGGTGGACAAGCGCACTTCGTGACCGTTCGCCTGAGCGATCACCGGAGCCCCTGCACTCCCAAGCGCAACCGCTCCGATCCATGTCCAAGTAGCGTCATCGCCATTCGAAACCGGCTTTAGGTCAAACGCAAGCGAAGTGTCCGCAGGCGCGGGAGCGAAGTCCGGCGTTTCCAGTCGCAAGAAATGAGTGAACGGTTCCGCTTCCTCACCCGGTGGCGCCTTTAACACCGCGAGGCTCTCGCGAAATTCCGGAACGCGCATGAGAGTGTTGTGCAGAAAGGTCGTTCGTGTCGCAGCCGTGCGAGGATTAGGGCCATCGGCTGCCGCCTGGACGGCGGATAGTTGCGCTTTCACTTCGGGAGGCCAATTCGTAGAACGCGCCGTGATCTGCGCCAGCATTGATTTCAGCGTCGCAGTGTCTCCGGTCTTGGCTGCAACCCGAGCGAGTTCGAGTTGTGCGGCCAGATTGTCAGGCTGAGCCATTAGAATCTTTTGAATCAAGCGTTGATACTCTGCGTCGCTGTTGGCGTCGCCCTGGCGTTCCACCTCTTCCGCGAGTTGGTAGGTGGCGCGATAGTTGCTTGGATTGATTTCAATGGCTTTGCGCCAATCAGCAATAGCGTTTGCTGAATTTCCACGATTGCTCTCCAAAAGTGCGAGCAGCTGATAGATTTGATCGTTATCGGGGGCAAGACTGCGAGCCCGCTCGATCCGTTGCGCGGCGACATCCAATTTCCGCTGGCGAAGCGCCAGAACACCCCAGTTCGCCCAACCGGCGGGCTCCCCTGGCACAAGAGTGGTCAGTCCAGAAAGCTTACTCTCGGCGTGGACATCGTCACCTACTTGCAAGGCAGCGAGTCCTATATAAAACGAGGAGACTGCCTCCGCGTATTCCTTCGAAGATTTCCGAGGGAGCTTCGTGCCAGAGTTACATGCACACATGCCCAAGCTCAACGCGCCGCAAAGAAACAGGAGGGTGACGCGCCGCATGCACAAAGGCGGTGAAATGCAGTGACATGCAAACGCTCCGCGGACCACCACAGCAACAAGTTTGGCTCTGGTCCGTAACATTAACCCTCTTCGTCGCTTCCTGAAAAGAAATGCCACATCGATTTGTTCCTAAGTCTTTCACGCAGAAAGCGCAACAGCAAAATCTCACGAAGCCTGCTGCGCTCGGACTTTTCGCAGACGTCGGCGCTTCGTGATGGCCGTAACCCACAAAAAGCCAACTCCTAAAAACGGCAGAAGATACAGTAACAAGTCCCATCGTCCAAAACCGGGAGGTGTCGCCTCAACTTTCGAAACGGCTTCGCCGCCACCCGCCGAACTGGAAAGAATAAGTCGTACTCTCCAGAACTCCTGTTGATCAAACTGCACTTCTGTCTTGTATTCAACCTGCCCACGCAAATTCTCCAACCATGCCGGATAAACGACCTCGGCCAGCCTGCCGCTTATGGGTTGTACGCCGACCTGAACTTTCAGGTCTTTAGGAATGGTTCCACCAGGCAAAGGATCTATCATTACGAAAAACAAACCAGTGCCAACGTCCGGATGCGTCCAAAGCGAAATAATGCAGGGCCCCACGCGCTGGTCAGTGATGATCGGAAAAGGCGGACCGTTGTGTGCTTCCGAGCGCGGGGAAAAGAGCATCGCTAGCAAGCTTGTCTGAACACAAACGAGCAACACACGCAACACTCTATAATTTCCTCTTCTCCTCATCTTAGACTCTATTCGCACCATCAGCCGCCCATCAGCATTGCGCGCATCTCCATGGGCTGAAACATTAGCCAGACTGAAGCCAATCCAACCAGCAAGCAAACCCCAGCCCAAGGAACAAAAGCCCGCATCGGCTGGGCGGCGCAATCCTCTTCCGCCAGGTTATGCGCGACGATAAGCGAGCCCGCAAATCCCAGCAATAAGAATCCCAATTCAATCGGCTGAACAAAGCGTGTTGGCAAACCAGTCCATGTCCAAAGCGGCGTGCCCAAAAAATGCGCACCGAGATTGGCAAGGGACGCTTGGGTGACCGGCACGATAGTGAGAATTCCAGTGAAGAAATGGAAGCCGTAGTGGGCCAGCCACATTCCAAATCCCAGAGGAACGAGCGCGTAGATGTACCGCACGGCCAGCGGAATGAGCGTCAATTTGCTCCCTCCCAGCGCGCGCGTCAGCAAAGAAGCTGCGCCGAGCAAGATCGCGGGCCCGACGACGAGAAAGACCACGAAGATGATGCCCAATACCGGCGATTCATGACTGACGGAAAGCAGCTTCCCCATCCAAGCCTCAAGCGCATAAGCCGGGCTGACCATCCCGAACGCGTTGAGGAGTGCGCCAAAGCTGAATACCACAGCGAGTGCAGCGATGTCCTTACGGCGCGAGAAATACCCGATGCCCGAACGGATGGGGTCGATCATCAGTTCCGCAGCCGGCAGGCGGCTCGTCACGCCAACATTGTCATGCGGGCAGGCGTGCACGCAGTCGAGGCAAAAAGTGCAATCCATATTGCCCACTTTGCGTGGCTGGAAGAGGGCAAGCTCGCATCCACGCTGCAGAATCACGAGGCCAGACGTATTCCCAGCCAAAGGCAGCCCGACTCTCGTTCCCGCTGAAGTCTGATCACCAACAACCGTGCGGCGTCCGCGGATGCAATCTTTGGTCGCGCACCTAGTACAAACGGCTTGGTCACGGACCTGAACCTCCAGCGGCGAGAGAGTTGACGCAATGAAATTAAACTGGCCAATCGGACAAACGAACTTGCAAAAGGACGCATGCTTGAAAAGCCCATCGATCAACAACACAGCGACAAAGTAAGCGATAGCCAATGAAGCCGTCCACCAGGGCGAGGACCACAAGCTGAAAAGTTCGTAAGTGAACAAAATAGCGACGAAGAGAACGACTGAAATCCACTTGTTTCGCAACATTCTTGGCCAATTGAATCTTGGGCGAAACAGGCGTCGCGCAGCGTTGCGCACGAGCATGAACGGACACGCCAGACAAAAAAAGTTGCCGGCGCAAAGCAGCACCAAGACTAACGCACCGCGGAAGTGAACCCATGTTAGTACGGTGGCGAGATTCTTGGGCGCCAGCGTGGGGCCAAGTATTCCGTGGAGAATCATCGCCACCGCAACAAGAAACACAGGAATCTGCAGAACGGTTCGCGAATGCCGCCAACGTAGGAAACCTCCAAGAAGAGGAACACGAAGCAAATCGAAGCGCGGCGCCTCAACGGACAAGAGTGCCGGATTGGAGGATGGAGTGGCCAACGAGCTCAAGTCGCCTGAATATCTCGGATTTCTACTTCACTGTTGAAGGTCTCGCCGCCGCAATACGGAAAACAACCGCTAGGCTGCACAGGCTTGTGCACTCTTTTCGTCCTTGTTCCACTGGCAAGTGCAAACGGACAAGCCTTCCTCACCCTTGCGCGGAAACATGTGGTAGTACATGCCGATGACCATGGGGATGAAAACGATCGTGTTGTAAAAAAGATGAAGCTCCACGCGCGGTATGACCAATTGGAGCACGCTCACCGGAACGGGCTTGCCCCAGAAATTGTGATGCATGGTCGCTTGGGTAATAAGCAGGAGGTGCTCGATGTGGTGCCAAAATTGAATGACCAGAGCCACGGTCCACCACTTGCGGCCCGTCCCCGTAAAGCCTTTGCGCAGGACCCAAATTCCAATCAGCATCACGAGCGCATAGGCATAATGGAGCACTTCGGACTTAATCAGCCAGGGATACCAAAGCCCCAAAAGGCCATTGGCCTGGGGCCGAGGCCATCCCATCACATATATCTGATAGGCTTGAAACAGGTGTTCGGCCCAGTGAGCGAGAACGATGGCCATGAACACTTGCAGAGCACGCTCATGCCACGCCGAGTTCAGCTTGTCATAAAGGCTGGAACCCGTGGCTGCCGGGATGCGCGCGCTGCTAATCGCAGGTGTGGATACCGCCATGCCGCTACCCTCCAAGAACTCTCATTAAGATGCAAAACTTGAAAGACCACGCCTTCCTCGGCGAGCGATACTCCCACGCGGCCGTTGGACCATCAATAGTATATTCATATTAGCGCCCAGCGTGCCGGTCCGCGAATAGCGGATCTCACTCTTTATGTCCTACGAAAACACTATTGACGCTATCATCCTGAAAGATGAAAATGCCGAGGCTCTTGGCAAACCGCACGTAAATCCTGTCGCACGAACGCCATTTCCGAACTGAGGGAACACGAAAATGTCTGAGAACGATGTAATTGCAAACCAGAAGCGCATTTTGCAGAACCAGAAATCGATCCTCGCAAACCAGAACGCCATCAAGGCAAATCAGGAAACGATCAAGAAAAATCAGGCGTCCATTTTGAAGAATCAGGCCACCTTGAACACGATCGTGCAGAACCAAAAGAAGATTCTGGCAAAACTTAAGTAACCCCGCCTGCCGCTTCTGAGCTCTCATCGCTCGGGAGGCGACTTGCTTCGATCACGTCAGACCTTGCGGTGCAGGACCTGACGCTCTTTGCGTTGCCGCTTTTTTTGTTCCTGCCCTTCCTTCGGCACCGCTTCTCCCGCACTTCCACTCAACCGCTTCTCTCATAGTAGTTTTCAATTATTGCGCTGGAATCTGTTCCAAATACACTGACGGCACTCTGCATCAGCGCCTCGGAGTACGACACCCACGAGGCGATTAAGATTCGTCACGTCGAGAAAATGCCGCAGCTCGCTTGTGTTCGAGCGAACCCGCAGCGGGTAGCACCCTAGGCAGCTCGCCATTGCGCTGCTTGGAATACCGGCGAACTGGAGATCCCATGAAAAGCTTATACGTTTGTTTGTTGCTTCTGTTAGTCGGGACCCTAACCGCAGCGCAAGAACCTAACACGCAGCCCATCCAACTCGGAGGCGTGACCTTTTCCGGCAGCATCCGCGAAAGATACGAAGTCTGGAATTGGTTTGAGCCGCCCAGCGGCAACAACCTCTACAGTTATTCCGGAACTGTCGTGCGTTTCGGTTTTTCGCAAAAGCACGAACACTACGACTGGAACATCGAGTTTGAGGCGCCCATTCTGCTTGGCATCCCAGACCACGCCGTTCATCCAGCTCCTTTGGGGCAATACGGGTTGGGCGGGTCCTATTACGCCGCGAATGACAACACCCAGAACACCGCATTTATCTTCCCGAAGCAGGCGTTTTTCCGCGTAAAGGGAGAGCACTCCAGCTTGCGAATGGGGCGCATGGAGTTCACCGACGGCAGCGAGGTAACGCCCAAGGATCCCACGTTAGCATCGCTGAAGGCGGACCGCATCGGTCAGCGTTTACTCGGAAACTTCGGTTTTTCCGATGTCATGCGAAGTTTTGACGGGCTGCAGTACCTTTACTCGAACGGTTCGTGGACCTTCACGGCTCTTAGCGCAATACCCACGCGAGGGGTATTTCAGGTCGATGGTTGGGGATGGGTGAAGACGCCTGTCACCTATGTGGCACTCACCCGCCAAGCGGATATCGGAAGTGCTCACGCCGAGTGGCGCATCTTCGGAATTTATTACAACGATGACCGCCCTCTCGTGAAGACCGACAATCGCCCAGCCGCCGCCAAAGCTACCGATCTCGGCGGCATCAATATCGGCACGTACGGCGGACACTTCATTCTCGCCGCGCCGACCTCCGCGGGCACGTTTGATCTACTCGGCTGGGGTGCTCTTCAGAACGGCAGCTGGGGAGAATTGACCCAGCGATCAGGTGCGGGCGCAATCGAAGGAGGGTGGCAGCCGACCTTTTGGGAGCGCGTTCATCCATGGTTTCGGGGCGGCTATTACTACTCGAGCGGCGATGGAAACCCCGCGGACAACACCCACGGCACGTTTTTCGCCATTCTTCCCACTCCTCGGATCTACGCGCGCTTTCCGTTCTTCAACTCCACGAATAATACGGACCTTTTCGGAGAAGTAATGCTGCGGCCAACCAAGAAACTTACAATCCGGAGCGATGTACACGGACTCTGGCTGAGCAATAAGAATGACTTGTGGTACACAGGTGGTGGCGCGTTTCAGCCGTGGACATTCGGTTTCAACGGAAGGACTTCGAATGGGTCCAACTCCCTCGCGACTCTTTATGACATCAGCGGCGACTACAAGTGGAAGCATGGCGTTTCGTTCGGCCTGTACTTCGGCTATGCAGTCGGCGGCGAAGTCATCAAGAAAATCTATCCCACCAATTCCAATGGCGCGCTTGGCTACAGCGAACTCAATTACCGCTTCTGACGAATAACACCGCGAAGCCACGCCGCGTCAGTGATTCTTGCAGACTCAAGCGTCAATCTAGAAATGATGCCCTCATTCCCTTGGGCACTCAATAGCCGTAGCCCAGTTTCCCTTCCCAAGACCCTTGCAGGGCACGGGCAGAAAGCCGTATTGTGCGTTCGACCTGTGAACGTCTGCTAGTGTTTTTCGAGCGCACGATGTGAGTCGCCGGGATTAGCCGCGGCCGCGGAGGAGACCGAGATGATGAATCGGCGTGTTTTTTTGCAGCAGGGAGCAACCGGAGCTGCTTCGCTCTTGTTGACGACGAAGAGCAACTGGGCTTCAGCGGCCAGCTCTCGCGTCGCGGACTCCCACATTGAAGTTCTATTCGACGAGCCGCTAGGCACTATTTCTCCTAACATCTATGGCCATTTTGTCGAAAACCTCAGCGGCGTTTTGTACGACGGTATTTGGGTCGGAGAGAAATCGCCTGTTGGGAATATCGATGGGCTTCGAAAGAGCCTGATCGAACACATGCGCAAGATCAAGGCCTCCGTAATTCGCTTTCCCGGCGGATGTTTCGCCGACAGCTACGACTGGCGCGAGGGCATTGGTCCCGCTGACAAACGGCCGCGACGCACGAACTTCTGGGCCATGGGCGAATCCGAGAAAGCGCCAGCCAACCATCGGTACGATCCAAATGCAGTCGGTACAAATGAATTTGTGCATTTCTGCAAACTCATCGGCGCGGAACCGTATCTAGCAGCAAATGTGAGGAGCCTGCCTGCATCAGCTTTTCAACAGTGGGTGGAATACTGCAATTCTCCAGCGGGAAGCACTACCCTCGCCGATGCGCGCGCCGCCGCGGGTTATCCTGAGCCGTTTCGCGTGAAGTATTGGGGCGTGGGGAACGAATCGTGGGGTTGCGGTGGTGAGTTCACCCCTCAGGAATATGCAGTGGAATTCCGCCGATATTCCACGTGGCTTCCAACGTACGGCGACAACTTGAACTTGATCGCGTCGGGGCCGAACACGGACGAATGGAGTTGGACCAGGGAGTTTCTGGAAGAGTTGTTGCGCAAAGGTCAGGGGGAATTGCATCGGGTTTATGGAATGGCTCTGCATCACTACGCCTGGAACCTAAGCCGCGGAAAGACACAGGAATGGGTGGCCGGAAAAGGCGATGCCGTAAAGTTTGAGCCCGTGGATTGGTATGAGCTTCTGCGGGAAGGCGAACGAATGGAAGGCTTGGTCAACGGCCACTGGCAAGTTCTGCGCGAATTTGATCCCCAGCACAGGGTGAAGCTTGTCGTAGATGAGTGGGGGCCGTGGTACCGGCCCGGGAGCGAGGCCACTCCAGGTAACCAGCTTGAACAAATGCCCACGTTGCGAGATGCGGTGTTCAGCGGGATGACGCTGGACATCTTCAATAGGAATCCTGAAAAGGTTGCGATGGCGAATTGCGCACAGCTCATCAACTGCCTGAACAGCCTGTACCTCGCTCATCAAGATAGATTCGTGATTACGCCTGTCGGGCACGTGTTCGAATTGTATGCGAGCCATCAGGGAGGGCAGTCTTTGCGCACCGTCTTCTCATCGCCGAGTTTACACTATGATCGCGATGGCAGTCCGGCGACCTTCTGGGGATTGCGCGGCTCCGCATCATTGCGCGACAAAAACCTCACGATCACCACGGTTAATCCGAGCACCACCGAACCACGATTGGCGGAGATTGCTCTACGTGGTGCCACGATCAAGGAAGCAAGCATGACGTTTTTGAGCAACGCTGACATCCACGCGCACAATACGTTCGATCATCGAGACGCGGTTATTCCTCAAACTAAGCCACTGAGCGTAAGCCAGGGGGCCCTTGTGGTTGAGTTTCAGCCCGCCTCGGTGGTTGCCCTGAATATTCAGCTCACCTAACAACCAGCAGGGCCAACGGTTGGCAGCGGGGCGGCGACTTCGGATCGCCCTGCCGCGTGCCAGCTTCCTACGCCTTCAGAACCGGCGTCCAAACCTGCATCGGCGTTGGCACACGGTTCGCCCAAGCGTAGTACGGGACAAATCTCAGTTCCACTTGCCGCGCCTCAGGCGCTTCGGCTGTGTACGAACGATAGAGCGAGCCATGCGAATTGGGCTTCACGCTGACCGCTCCCGTATGTTTCAGAACCACAATTCCCCCGAGCAAATCGCCGCGAAACTCCTCGTGAAAAGCCGACTCGCCTTTCTGCCGCACATCCAGAGAAACATCGAACAGTTGCACACCATCAGGCTGGTCCAGCTGCTCAAGACAATAAACCAGTGGCCCACGCTGCACCGCTACTCGCCCATAGTCATCCACCACCCGCGGATTTGCTTCGATCACTTGCGGGGTCATGCCGAACCTTACGTTGATAACATCGCCGGACGACCAATGGCGCCGCAAAGCGAGATACTGGCCGGGAGTCGCTCCCGAAACCGGCGTGCCATTGATCGAGACCTGCGTGCCAGTGGACCACCCCGGCACGCGAAGATAAAACGTGAACTCGGTAGGCTTGGCCGGTGTCACTGTAATATCTGCGGCGCCATCCCACGGATAGTTGGTCTTCTGCACGACTTTCAGCCCGGTTCCATCCTCGAGGTGCCAATCCAGCCGAGAATTGTCGTACAGGTGCAGGTAAAGGCCATCCTTGCTGGTGCTATAAAAATAGCCGGGCAAGGAAGCGAAGGTCCGCTCCAGGTTCGGAGGGCAGCACGTCGTGTCGTACCACGGATTGCGAATTTGGTCGCCGCCGGAAGGATCGAATCCCAACGGATTGCGGTAACAATACATGGTGCCGTCCAGCGACATGCCGGAATTGATCCCGTTGTACAACGCGCGCTCGATGACATCGGCAAATTTTGCGTGACCTGTGGCCGCCAGCATCCGCCAGTTCCACATCATGTTGCCGATCGCCGCACAACTCTCGCCGTAAGCAGTGAAATTCGGGAGCTCATAGGAATCGCCGAACGCTTCGCCTTCGCTGCGCGCTCCGACTCCGCCCGTCACGTACATCTGCGATGTCACGAGGTCTTCCCAAAGCACATTGAGCGTCTTCCAGTAAGTTTCGTTGCCGGTTTCCAGGTAATAGTCAGTGGCGCCGCAACAGGCGTACATGGCACGCACCGCGTGGCCTTCGAGATGCGTGCGCGATATGAAAGGAATTCCGCAGAAGTGATAAACGTAGCCGTCCCGCGGCAGCTTGATGCGATCGTCGCCGTGCAGAATGTAGCCCGCAAGATCGAGGTAGCGCTTGTCGCCGGTGGTGCGGTAGAGCTCGATGAGCGCCAGTTCGATTTCAGGATGGCCGGAGAGAATTGGTTTCTTATCGGGTGCCGGGCCAAAATTGGGCAATACGAAGTCGTCGACGAAGCGAATGCCGGCGTCTAACAAAGTGCGATCGCCCGTCGCGCGATAATACGCAATCGCGCCCTGAATCATGTGGCCCAGGTTGTACATTTCATGCCCCCAACGCTGGACTTGGGGCGTCATACGATCTTTCGCGTGGTTTCCAACGTAGTAGGTGTTCAGATAGCCATTGGGCTCTTGAACCGCGACGACTTCTTTGATGATCTTGTCTGTGATTGCGCGCAGTTCAGGACGATCGCCTGACTGCAGCGCGAAGCCGGCCGCCTCCGCCCACTTGTATACGTCGGAGTCCGAATAGACCGGGCCATGCTGCGCAGCATCGCTCTTTCCAACAAGCCGCAAGAAATTGTTCATCCGGCCATTGGCTTCGAGCAGTTTCTCCATGGACGGAATGCTTTTGTCGACGTTGGTCTCTCGGCGCGCTCCCCAAAATCCTTGTGTAATCGTCACCGCGTGGACAGGAATGTTATGTAGCTTGGCGTACGGAGACCTATCGACGAAGAGAACGCCTTCATCTTTCCACGCAGGATCGGCGGCGCTCGCATTGCCTCCCCAGGACGAACCGAGGAGATTCGGAATCGGCATGGAGCTCACCGTGGCTGCCGAGAGGGCCGCGCCGACAAATTCCCTGCGCGACAACCGCGATTGCTTCGACATGTTTTTCTCCTCGGTGCTGCGTCTCTCGATCTTTCCGACGCGCATTATACGCGCCGAAGAACAAATGCCTACAGAAGTAGTGCAGTCAGGGCATTCTGCCTAGATCGTGCATTTACCTCTCCATCTGTCTGACGGGCGCCGCTGACTCAGGCGCCCATCGGCTTAAGAAGAACTCTGGTTCGCCGCCTCAGCGATATGGATCAGCGCAGGCAAAATATCGCCGAACTCCGAATCTTCTGGTCGGCCAAAAGCGAAATAGAGTTTTTGATACAGCGCGTACAGCGAGTTGTAGACCTTCTCCGCTGCCGGCTCCGATGCAAACACGGCATGGTCGGGACAAATCCTATCCTGCGCTTCTTCCACGGTCTTAAAGGTCCCAGCCGCAAGAAAAGCGAATATTGCAGAACCCAAGCTGACAACGCTCTTGCTCGGCACGAGCACCGGCCTCCCCAGAACATTCGCGTAAATTTGATTAAGTACGCTGTTCTTTTGCGGAATGCCGCCCGCGTTGATCACGCGCTTGATGTGCACTCCGTGCTCCGCCATGCGATCCAAAATAATTCGCGTATGGAACGCTGTGCCTTCGATGGCGGCGAAGAGTTCGTCTTGTGCAGTGCCCTGAAGATTCCAACCCAATGTCATTCCGCGTAAATTCGGATTCACGAGCACGGTCCGGTCACCATTGTCCCAAGTCATGCGCAGAAGACCGGTCTGTCCCGGCTTGTACTTCTCCAGTCCCTTGCTTAGCGTCGCGACGTCGGTTCCGGCTCGAGTTGCAATAGCGTTGAAAATGTCTCCCACTGCGGAAAGCCCTGCTTCAATTCCGGTGCGTCGCGGATGCACGCTCCCCTGCACAACTCCGCAGACTCCCGGAACCAGGTTGACCGATGGCGTAATCCCAATGATACAAGTCGAAGTGCCAACAACATTCACCATGTCCTCGGTGCGGCAGCCTGCCCCGATGGCGTCCCAATGCGCATCGAACGCCCCAACAGGAATGGGAATGCCTGCCTTCAACCCAAGCTTTTCGGCCCAAAGCGGCGAGAGTCTTCCGGCAATCTGGTCCGAAGTCACATACTCGCCCTGAAGTTTTTCTCTGACTCCCGCGAAAAGAGGATCGACTTTGACAAGGAAGTTTTCCGACGGCAGACCACCCAAATCTGCATTCCACATCCATTTGTGGCCCATGGCGCAAACGCTGCGCTTTACTCTGCGCGAGTCCGTGATGCCGCACAACGTTGCCGCTGCCATATCGCAGTGCTCGAACGCGGAAACAAATTGGGTACGTTTTTCTGGATTGTGACGCAGCCAATGCAACAGCTTCGAGAAGCCCCACTCGGACGAATACACTCCGCCGCACCATTGAATCGCTGCAAGTCCTTCTCGATGCGCCGTTTCCGTAATCTCCGCGGCTTCGGCCTTGGCCCGGTGATCGCACCAAAGATAGTATTCATCAAGCGGCTCGAGATTCTTTCCAATGGGAATCACGGAAGAACCAGTGGTGTCCATCGCCAGCGCTTGCACCTGATCGCCGGAGATGTGCGCCTTCTGAACCGCCTCGCGGGTAGCCGTTGCCAACGCGCGCATCTGATCATTGTGCGACTGCGTGGCAAATTCCGGATCTTCGCGTTTGCGGTGGAGCGGGTATTCCGCGAGTGCGGTCGCCAGCAGTCCTCGTTCGCTGTCCACGATGGAAACGCGAACGCTCAAAGTTCCAAAATCCGCTCCAGCCACGATTGTCATGAGATTTTTATTCGCTCCGGACGCATAATACCGCTACTCCAGCTGAGCGTACATCTTCCTGCCCAAGTATCGGTTGCGGCTTGATTGACCGTTGGAGGCGCCGAGGAAAAATTGGCGGCTACGTGACGCTCGAACTACTACTTCGGATTCTTGCCGCTGGGACTTGGCACGAATTTATAGCCTATACCTCGTACGGTAAGCAGATAGCGGGGCTTACCAGGCTCCCGCTCAATATACCGCCGCAAACGCACGATGAAGTTATCGATGGCTCGCGTATCGGTGTCTTCGCGCAGATTCCATACTTCCTGCAGAAGTTGTTTGCGAGAGACGGGTCTGCCGCTATTGTTGATCAGGCAGCGAAACAGGTCGGATTCCATCATCGTCAGTGGAATGACTTGTGCGCCTACACGCAATTGCAGGTTCTGAAAGTCCACGACTTTGTCATCAAAATGAAAGTTTTCCGGCGAGGGCGACTCGGTGGTTGGTGAAATGCCTTGTTCGGACGCGGGATTCGTTGAGCCCTGCCAATTCTTTCGGCGCAATAAACTCTCGACACGGGCGATCAGAATGGCAAGATTGAACGGTTTCGGCAGGTAGTCATCCGCGCCGGATTCAAATCCTTTCAGAACATCTTCCGGGCGGCCGCGAGCCGTGAGCATGAGCAAAGGAGTGTAGTTTTGCGCTTTGCGCAACTCGCGCGCAATCAAGAATCCATCCTTGCCGGGCAGCATGACGTCCAGCACGAGAGCATCGAAGTTTTCGCGGTCCTTCAGCAGGCGCTTCAATGCGCCCTCGCCAGTATCCGTAATCTGCACGTTATGGCCCTCTGCTTCGAGATTGAAGCGAAGTCCCTCGGCCAGGTGTGCTTCATCTTCAACGATGAGGATACGGCTCATGCCTGGTAGACCCTCGGAAGACGAATGGTGAACGTGCTCCCCCGCCCTTCCCCTTCGCTCTCGGCAAAGGCGTCGCCGCCATAGCGGCGGGCGATCGAGCGCACAATAAAGAGACCGAGGCCAGTTCCCTTCACATTATCCGTCTTGGAATTCGACGCACGGTAGAAACGCTTGAAGATTCGTTTCATCTCGTTGTGCGGGATGCCGATGCCGCGATCGTGCACGCGCAGCAGGACCGTATCGATATTGGGCGTGAGCAAATCCACCACGATGTTTTTCTTGTCGCCGGAATATTTGATGGCATTGTCGAGCAGATTGAAGACGGCCGTGCGGAATTCCTCGGGGTTACCCAGAACTACGATTTCATCCGGCGGCACCGTGCCAAGACTCAACACTTCCGGAGAAAGGTTCTGCCTCAGGCGCGCGAGTTCCAGGCCTTCGCGCACAATCTCCGAGAATTGCACTTCCTGCCAGTTCTTTCGCGCGCTGGCGTGTCGGACTTCGCCTGCCTTCAACACCTGTTCGACGGTCCCAAGCAGGCGATCAGTATCATCAATCATGATGCGATAGAACTCGCGGCGCTTGGCTTCGTCCAGGTTCCGGCTCGCAAGAGTTTCCAGGTAAAGGCGGATGGAAGCGATAGGCGTTTTCAATTCATGGGTGACGGCATTCAGGAAGCTGTCTTGCTGCTCATTTCGCCGGATCTCGCGGACAAGAAAGATCGTGTTGACGACCAGGCCCGCGATAAGCACACCGAAGAAGATGATGCCGAGCACGAGCGGAACAACTTGCCGCCAGTGAAAAATGATCCAGCTGACATTGAGCGCGATCGTCAGGGCAACGAGACAAGCCCCGAGCGCGATGAAGAACGCGATGGCTTTGGTGCGGCGCGTGATGCGCATGACGTCTTAGTTTACGCCAGGGCGAGCGATTGCCATATTGTCAGGACAGTAAAGACAACTCGTAGGTTCCCTGATCGCGCGCACGAATCCCGCCGGACGGCGGGGAAAGAATCAATCGCCGCTGGATATCACCAGGGGAGAAACCGCCGTTGCAACCTCCGGCTTGATCGCGGTGTGCCGTTCATCGCCATGCGGCGACGGCGCAAGCTTGTGGCGCTTGACGTCCCACGCCAGGCCGAGCGCTCGCAAAGCGCAAATGCCGTACCAGTTCAGATCGATTTCATACCAGACAATCCCGTGACGCGCCGACTGCGGAACAGCGTGATGATTGTTGTGCCAGCCTTCGCCAAATGTAAGCAGCGCGACCCAAAGACTGTTCTTCGAAGTGTCGTCCGTAAGAAACCGCCGCGAACCCCACATGTGCGTCGCGGAGTTTACCAGCCAAGTGGAATGCAGTCCGAACACGGTTCTTACGAACACTCCCCACAATAGGAAGGGCCAGCCACCAATCGCAAAGAGTGCTATGCCAAGAATAGTGAGAGGGACCCAGTGCCACTTGGTGATCCAAATATGAAACTTGTCTTTTCGCAGATCGGGGACAAAGGGCAGAAGCTCCTTGGCATTGCTGTGCATGGCCTGCCCGGTCATGATCCAACCCATGTGCGCCCACAGGCCGCCATCTTGCGGCGAATGTGGATCGCCTTCTTTGTCTGTATTCTGGTGGTGGACCCGGTGCGTGGCTACCCAAGCGATGGGTCCGCCCTCGAGCGCCAGCGTCCCGCAGACCGTCAGAAAATACTCCATCCACTTCGGCGTTTTGTAGCCACGGTGAGTCAGCAATCGGTGGTAGCTCATGCCGATGCCAAGGCTTCCGGCGATCCACCAAAGAACAAACGCTAGCGCTAGCGCCTTCCAGGTAAAGAAGAACAACGCGGCGACCGCGCCGATATGAAATGCCAGCATGAAGAGGGATGTGGTCCAATTGATGGGTTGAGAGAATGTTTTGTCGTGGCCTAGGATGCTCATGAATCCGAAAGTAGCACGTGCGCAGCCGGTCTTCTGTAATACTTGTGTAATCCCCGCGACGGAAGTTCCATAGAATTGTGGCGAAAACGTTAAGAGCAATCTAACCTCACTCACGCTCTTCGATCGAGGAAAGCCACCCCTCAATCCGAACACCTGTCACGTAAATCCTTGTAGGCTTGGAGGTTAGCCGCGCGTCTCAAGTGATCGCGAATTGGCCCGAAAATGGGGCGCAAATAGCGTATACTGTGAACGAACAAATTCCAGAATAAAGGTACCGTCACCCGAGCGCGTCGGGATGAACGAGGCTGTCATGACGGTCACCGCGGCGAATCTACCGCCAGAATTGTAATTCGGATCCCGCCTTCTCGTTTGCCACAAAAGCTTGTGGTCTCTTTCCTTGGCCATGCTGTGGTGTGCAGGCAGGACCGTTAGTCTCGGGCGATACCGTACGGGGGAGAAAACGCTTGGCTCTGCTCATTCAGGAAAAACACGATCTGGTTGGCAACCTTATCAGCCTCGGCAAGAGCCGTGGCTACGTGCTCAACGAGGAAGTGAACGACGTCCTTTCCGCTGAAGAACACACCACGGAAGAGATCGATAATCTCTTTTCTACGTTCGAGCGCGACGGCACCGAAATCTTCGAGGATGTTGCTGCAGCGAGAGCCGCGCACACGACACTCGAAGTGACGCAGCGAATCGAACTCGGTCCCAGGAACGACGCGATCCACGAAGAAGAAACCGAGATCGAGCGGCCCGTGCACTCCGTGCAGAAGAGCACGGATCCGGTCAGCACCTACTTGCGCGAGATGGGCGTGGTCCCGCTCCTAACGCGTGAGACGGAGATCGTTCTCGCCAAACGGATGGAACGCGGCAAGTTGCGCGTGCTGAAGACCGTTTCGCGCTCGCCGATCGTGGCCAAGGAATTGATTGCCGTAGGCGCAGAGCTTCGTAAGGGCGCTCTTTCCATCAAGAGAATCGTTCACCTCCAGGAAGAAGAACTGACCGACGACAAGATCGAAGAAAAGCTGCGCCAAACGCTTCGAACCATCCACCAGATCGAAAAGCTCTACCAGCTAGCGCGAAAGCAGGCGCTCAAACTGGAGAACACGGGAAAATCTGAAAAGCTGGCCCATCTGCGCGCCCGGCGCCGTCTGGCCCGGACCCGCATTGCGATTTCGCACCTGGTCCGCTCCATCGAATTCAGCGACGCTGAAAAGAGGCGCCTGATTGATACTCTACGCATCACGGCCGAGCGGCTGCATACGCTCGATCGCGAGATTGGCCGGTTGGAACGCCGCGTGAGCTCCTCCCGCTCCGAGAGCGCAAACGGAGCAAGAGATGAGCTGCGCGCGCGCCGGACAGAACGGAAGAACATCGAAGAGTCGTGCGAGGTAGGTCTGGACGCCCTGAAGCGCGCGCTCACGGCCATACGCCTGGGCGAAGCGGAAACCGAGCAGGCAAAAACCGAACTAACCGAGGCAAACCTTCGCCTTGTCGTTTCCATTGCCAAAAAATATACCAACCGCGGCATGCAGTTCCTCGATTTGATCCAGGAAGGCAACATCGGTCTCATGAAGGGCGCCGACAAATTCGAGTGGCGGCGTGGGTACAAATTCTCCACCTATGCGACTTGGTGGATTCGCCAAGGCATCACCCGCGCCATCGCCGATCAGGCGCGCACCATTCGCGTCCCTGTGCACATGATCGAGACGATCAATAAGCAGGCCCGCACCAGCCGGCAGTTGGTGCAGGAACTCGGGCGCGAGCCTACTACCGAGGAACTCGCAAGGCGCATGGATCTTTCCGTCGACGCAATCTGCAAGACCAAGAAGATCGCGCAGCAGCCCATGTCTTTCGAGACGCCCATCGGGGAAGACGAAGAGTCTCACCTAGGCGACTTTGTCGAGGACAAAGGTGTCGTTTCGCCCTCGGACGCCGCCATTCACCTCAACTTGAAGGAACACCTAGCCTCAGTGTTGAAGACGCTCACACCGCGCGAGGAAAGAATCATCAAGATGCGCTTTGGCCTCGAAGACGGCAATGAACTGACGCTAGAGCAAGTAGGCCAATCGTTCGCCGTTACCCGGGAGCGCATCCGCCAAATCGAAGCCAAGGCCCTGCGAAAGCTGCGGCATCACTCACGCTCGAGGCGGTTCCGAATCTTTCTCCAAAGCGCGTTTTAAAGATCGGATCCAGGCTTTCTGCTTCTACATCGGACTTTGAACCTGCCGCGGAAGACTCATGGCTGGACAGCCGCAGGCCTGGCCTGAAAAACGCCGAATAGCAGAATAAGCGACGGGTGCGAATCCCGCCTGCTCGGCTAACCAAAGTTCCTTCCATCCCAAATTGTGTGTTAAGAAGTTTCTAGCTATCGCGTCTTAGGTTGTAGAAGCGCCGGGGAGGGATACTTGGCGGCCGCGATAGAAAACATCATGGTGACGCAAGCAGCCGCAGAGCTTGAGGTAGTCTTTCGCGCCCACCAGGCTTGTGTCCTCAAAGCCGCCTACCGCGTAACCGGCAGTATGGCCGACGCCGAGGACGTCGCACAGTCCGTCTTCCTCCGATTGGCACGTGGCTCGGTCGACCACAGCCGTATCTCCAATTTACAAGGCTATTTACACAGGTCAGCTGTCAATGCTGCATTGGACCTTATTCGGTCGAGGGGCCATCGCGAGGTCGTGCCGGCGGAAACAGCGGACCAGCTGCAATCCAATCCCAGCCTCTCGCCAGAACGGGCGCATTCCTCGATGGAAATCAAGAATTGGCTTCGCCAGGAGCTTGCCAAGCTCAGTCCCCGCACTGCCGAAATGTTTACACTGCGCTATATCGAAGGCCTGGACAACCCCGAAATCGCCGAGATGATGAACACCTCTCAGGCGGTTGTTGCGGTAACACTCCATCGGACTCGCGCGCGGCTGAAGAAGAGTCTTCGTGGATTTAGGAAAGGTGCATCATGAATTTCTTTCGATCGAAGCAAGACGCTCGGCTGGATCAAGCGATCTCCGAGCTCCGCGCCGAACACCCCGACGCCAATACACTCTCCGCGTCCGCCGAGCATGTGTGGCAGAAGCTGCAGGAAGGGCTAGGCGAGGAAGCCACAGCCGGCGCACTTCAGCGCATTCGTGGCTGCGCTGATATTCGCGCTCTGCTGCCTGCTTTTCATCAGCAAGAGCTGGCTCCAGCTCGTGCGCTCATCGTGGAAGACCATCTTAAGGAATGCATCTCGTGCCGTTCCTATGCTCACGGCCGCGCAGTGGACAGCAAGACAAGCGACAGTTGGCGAATGGAACCGACGTCTCGCGGTTTCCAGTGGAGCTTTGGTAGTTTGTCTTTCGCGGCCGCCTCCTTGGCCGTGCTAGTTGCATTGGTTTGGACTGGGCGCAACTGGTACGTCGATGGCCCTCCAGGGACGCGCGCGCGCATCGACTCCATTGCGGGGCTTGCGTACCGCGTTGGCCCGACCGGTGAACAGATGTTGAAGCTGGGCGACGAAGTAAGCCAGGGCGAATTCATTCGCACGGCCGCCAATTCCCACGCCACCGTGAGGCTCTTCGACGGCTCGAAAGTGGAAATGAATCAGCGCGCGGAATTGGCCGTCAGTGCGAATCGCCGCAACACCACCATCCATCTCGAACAGGGCGGCATTATCGTCCAGGCCGCGCATCGTCACACTGGCCATCTATACGTCAGCGCTCCCGATTGCACGGTAGCTGTCACCGGTACTGTTTTTTCCGTGAACTCTGGCACCAAAGGCTCGCGCGTCTCCGTGATTGAAGGAGAAGTCCACGTCAAGCATTCCGGGCTGGAATCCATCCTCCACTCGGGCGACCAGGTGGCCACCACATCTAGCGTCGGCCTCGTTCCTGTCAGCCAAGAGATTGGATGGAGCGACGACCTCAACCATGAGCTGGCTTTGCTCGCGGAATTCTCAAAACTTCGCGAGAAACTCGAGACCATCCCGACGCCGGGTCCGCGGTACGAAAGCAAAATCCTTCCGTTGCTGGCGCCGGATACCGTCCTGTACATCGGCATCCCCAATCTTGGAGACGCGCTCCAACAAGCAAATCAAATCTTTCAGCAGCAGCTTGCGCAAAGCAAAGTTCTGCAAGACTGGTGGAACAAGAGCGGCAACTCGAATCAGCATCCGACTCCCGAGGAGTTGATTGGACAAATTCAAGCCATCAGCCAGTACTTAGGCAACGAAGTGGTGATTACATTCAGAGCCAGCCCCGGTGCCAATGATCACGGCCCCATCCTGCTTGCCGAGGTGAAACAGCCCGGACTGGAAAGTTACTTGCAGAATCATCTGGCTGCCTCTTTGTCCAGCATGCAAGGCAAATCCAATCTGCGCGTCGTGGACCCGCAGTCGCTCTCCTCCCTTGCGGCAGACGAGAGCGGAATGATCATGCTTGTCAGGACGAACATGCTCGTTGTCGGCGGCGACTCAGCTTCCGTGCAGGAGATGAGCGCGCAGCTCGATGCCGGAGCAACTCAGTTTGCTGCGACCGACTTCGGCCAAAGAATCTTAAACGTTTACAGTCAGGGCACCGAAACTCTGGTCGCTGCGAATCTCGGCCAGATTCTGAACTCGACACACTCCCAGCAACAGGAATCGAGTGCTCTCCAGAATAGCGGCTTCAACGACATAAAGTATCTGATTGCCACGCGCGGTCAAGGTCCCAGTCAAGCAGACAACCGCATCACTCTGGAGTTTAATGGCCAGAGGCGCGGCGTTGCTTCCTGGCTGGCAGCTCCCGCTCCCGTGGGCTCGCTCGACTATGTTTCCGCCAATGCAGGCGCGGCGGTCTCTTTCGTTGGGAAGCGACCGGCGCTCATGCTCGATGACGTTTTCGCCACTTTCGGCGCTGCGGATCCCAACTTCAGCAAGAATCTGGCTCAGCTAAATACAGAGCTCGGTCTGAATCTTCGCGACGACCTCGCGAGCGCCCTCGGCGGAGAGATGACCCTTGCTCTCGATGGCCCGGTTCTCCCCACTCCTTCGTGGAAAGCCATTATCGAAGTCAACCAATCGGGAGCCCTCCAGCTTGCCATCGAAAAATTGGTGCAGGCTGCTAATCGGGAAGCGCAAAAATCAAATCAGCCCGGCTTAACGCTCAATCAAGCGCAAGTCGGTGGCCGAACGTTTTACACGGTCCAATCGCAATCTCCAGGGCTTGCGGCCGTTACATCCGAGTATGACTACACTTTCGCGGACGGATATATGATCGTGGCGCCTTCGCGCGCGCTGCTCATCGCCGCCATAGAAACCCACGCGAACGGCACATCGCTGGCGCGTTCCTCTTCGTTCCGAGCGCTTCTGCCCAGCGACAACCAGGCCAACTTTTCAGCGATGCTCTATCAAAATCTCAGCCCGATTCTGAAGCCGCTCGCTTCCCAGCTAAATTCAGGGCAGTTGGCGATGCTTCAGCAACTGGCAACCGACTCCAAACCGAGCGTGATGTGCGCGTATGGAGAAAGCGATCGAATTGAAGTGGCCAGCAGCGGCAAGCTTCTTGATTTGAATCCCGCCTTTCCAACTTTGCTGCACTTGCTGGGCTTGTCCGATCATGGAACTTCACGATAGGCTAATCCGTATTGACTTCTAGATGACCACTCCAACGATTGAGCTCAATGGGCTCGAAGTTCAACTCGGTGGCCGAACGATTCTTCATGGGCTCACCGGCGTTCTGAAGAGCCGCGCCATCGGGCTCCTCGGGCCCAACGGTGCCGGCAAGTCCACACTCATCAACACGCTACTTGGTTTTCACACTCCGTCCAAAGGCAGCGCTCGCGTTCTCGGACTCGATTCACACACCAGCGGCAAACAGCTTCGCTCATTAGTCGGCTACATGCCCGAAAACGATGCTTTCATTTCAAAAATGTCCGGTGTCCGCTTCGTTCGTTACATGGCGGAAATTTCCGGCCTTCCCTCCGAACAAGCCATGGAGCGCGCGCACGAAGCTTTCGTCTATGTTGGTTTGGGCGAAGCGCGTTATCGCCCGGTAGGAACGTATTCTCTTGGTATGAAACAACTCGCGAAATTGGCCCAAGCGATTGCCCATGGCCCCAAAGTTCTCATTCTGGACGAACCAACCAACGGCATGGACCCGCCAGCGCGCAAGCGCTTGATCGAACTCATTCGCGAAATCCGCGAGGCCAGTGATATCTGTCTGTTGCTCTCTTCGCATCTTCTGCGCGACGTAGAAGAAACGTGCGACGAGGTGCTGATCCTACGCAACGGGCAAATCGCCTCCATCTGCAATCTTGCCGAAGAGCGGCGTGCCAACCGCAAGTTTCTCGAACTCGAAACAATTGGCGCCGAGGCGTCTTTCACCTCTGCGCTCGAAAGCATCGGCTGCGAGTGCGCTGTCTTTAGCAGCGGACGCATAAAGGTGGTTATGCCGGACAGCGTCGAAATCAGGGAGGTCTTCAAAGTCGCGGCGGATCGCGGCGTGCAGATTCGCCGCATGAATCATCGCCGTGATTCGCTCGAAGACATCTTCCTCAACGCGATGGAGCAATCGGGAGCAGCTGATGGCCGTTTATAAGCGCCGATACAATTCTTACACCGGCTCGCTGACTCCCCAACGGTCGCGTTTTTTTGTTCTGACGCGATTTGCGTTCGCTGACCTGTTTAAGTCGCGCTTCTTCGTTCTTCTATTGATCCTTTGTATCGTTCCCTGCCTGTTCGCTGCAGGCTACATTTTCGTCGCCAATAACAAAACTTTGCAGTTGCTGATGCAACTGCGCTCAGATATGGATTTGTTCAAGGTGGAAAGCCAATATTTCATCGTCATCATGATGGTGCAGACCCAGGCAGCCTTTCTTTTGAATTGTTGGGTTGGGCCCGTCCTGATCGCTGGCGATCTTACGAATGGCGCGCTCCCTCTCTTTCTGAGCCGCCCTTTTAGCCGGACCGATTACGTTCTTGGAAAACTCGCAGTGCTGGGATTGCTGCTCTCCGCCGTCACGTGGGTTCCCTGCCTGCTCTTATTTGGCCTCCAATCCGGGCTGGCTAGAAACGGCTGGATCTGGTCGCACCTATGGATGGTCGTTCCTATTGTGTTGTGCTCGGCGATTTGGATACTCACGCTTTCCCTCCTTTCTCTAGCCGTATCGGCGTGGGTCAAGTTGCGTATTGTCGCTACTGGCATAATCTTCATCACATTTTTCATCCCTGCGGGCCTCGGCGAAATGTTCAACGCCATCATGAGCACCATCTGGGGCCGGCTGCTGAATTTCTCGTACATGTTCCAGCTAATCGTGTCACATGGATTTCGTGAGGAATCCGGAAGACTGGCGAGGCGGGGATGGGACGAGATTCCAATTCCTGCGGCATGGGGCTCCCTGATTTGTCTTTGCTTGCTTGCGCTTGTCATTCTCAATGCGCGCCTGCGCGCGCGCGAAACGGTGCGCGGATGACCCCAGACGCCCGCCAAATCGTTTTCGACAACGTCTCCAAGTTCTACGGAGAAGTTCTCGGCGTGAACAAGGTGAATTTCTCGCTCGAGCCGGGTATTACCAGCCTCGTCGGGCCCAACGGCTCGGGTAAGACCACGCTGATGAATTTGCTTACCGGCCTGATCAAGCCATCACACGGCGCGATTTACGTTCTCGGCCTCACACCCCAACAGCCCATCGAGTTCTTTCGGCAAGTCGGATACTGCACGCAATTCGATTCTTTCCCTCCCGGCACCAACGGCTACGATTTCATTTATTGGCCATTGCGCCTCCACGGTTTTGGCCACGACCAGGCCACCAAGCTCACAAACGAGGCCCTCGAACGTGCCGGCATGGCGCAAGTCGCGCGCCGCAAAGTAGCTGGCTATAGCAAAGGAATGCGCCAGCGCATTCGTTTGGCTCAAGCCATCGCGCATCACCCTTCCGTGCTGGTTCTCGACGAACCACTCAACGGCCTCGATCCCATGGCCCGCGCCGAATCGATTGGCCTCTTCGGAGCCATCGCCAAACAGGGAATGCACGTCATCATCTCCAGCCATATTTTGGAGGAAGTCGATCGCATCTCCGATCGCGTTGTGCTGATGAGCAGCGGCTACGTCGTCGCCGAAGGCCAGATCAAAGAGGTTCGCCGCGAAGTTCGCGATCATCCCATGCAAATCCTGGTCCGCTGTTCGAATCCAGCGGCGCTGGCGTCCGCCGCTTTCGAACTCGATCACGTCGTCGAAGCCAAAATCCTGAGCGATGGCCAGAGCGTCCTGGTTCGAACACGTGACGCCGAACAGTTTTCCCTGCTGCTCAACAAAATCGTGTCCGCGGGCTTGGTCGAAGTCGATGCCGTTGCTCCCGCCGACGACGACGTAAATTCCATCTATCAATATCTCATCGGATCGGATGGCAGCCCAACATGAGCCTCCAGGAATCAGTAGCCCGCACCCAAAGCTCTCTCAAAGAACAGCCGTGGCGGCTGTTCGCCAGCCAGATATCCATCCTCGTGCGCAACGAAGTTCGCCGCAACCTCTTCACTCGCCGCAGAATCTGGGTTTATCTGCTCGCGTTAATACCGGTCTTCTTCCTGATACTCCGCTATGTTCTTGACAAAGGTACCAGCCCTTCTCAGCTCGAGGATGATACGTTTCTCTTAGCAGGAATTACCTTCCAGCTCTATTACATCCGGCTTGGCATCTTTTTCGCTTGCATGGGCATTTTTACGTGGCTCTTCCGCGGCGAAATGGTCGAGCGCACTCTTCACTATCAATTCTTGGTCCCAGTCAGAAGAGAAGTCCTTGTGGTTGGAAAATTCCTTGCCGGTGCGGTTGTTTCTATTGCGCTCTTCGAAGCAGCGGTTTTTGCTTGCTTCTTCCTCGTCTACATCCGCCTCGGTTCCGCCGGCAGATCGTACGTCTTTGACGGCCCCGGCCTAGGCCAACTGGGCTCTTATTTCTTGGTGACAGCTCTTGCTTGTCTCGGCTACGGCGCCGTTTTTCTCGCTCTAAGTCTGCTCTTCAAGAATCCCATTATTCCAGGAGTGATGCTGATGGGCTGGGAAGCAGTCGCTCCGATCTTTCCCTCCTGGGCGCAGCATCTGAGCGTCACTTTCTATCTGAAGCATCTCTGCCCGGTCAAGTTACCCGTCGAAGGTGCCATGGCGATCTTTACCATCGTCGCCGAACCTGTCTCTCCATTCATCGCCGTCTTCGGCTTGCTCTGTCTTACCCTCGCAATTCTTGTTCTCTCCTGCTTTCTGATTCGTCGGCTCGAAGTCACTTACACTGCTGAATAGCCTAGTGGTGTATCCAAATTTCACCCTCGGCTACGCTCCCTGTACCAAAGGACAGTAAGTTCCTACTCGTCAATAACCTTCCTGCGCAGGGAAATACGTCCGTCTTGTAGGCCTCAGCCTCTTAACAGACCATAAATAGTGGGCGGAAAGTGCCGCCCGTGGTCTAAGGCATGATGCCGCTTCTTGAAGTCAAAAATCTTCACGTCTCCTACTCCGCCCGCTCGGGTGAAGTCTGCCCCGCCCTCGCAGGCGTCAATTTTGACCTCGGCCCCGGAGAAATTCTGGGTGTGCTCGGCGAATCCGGCTCCGGCAAGAGCACCCTTGCCGCTGCTCTCCTGCGACTTCTGCCATCCAACGGAAAAATCCAAAAGGGTTTAGTGCTTTTCGAAGGAAAGAACCTCCTGGAAGTTTCTCCGCAAGATCTTCGGAGAATTCGCGGCGGACGCATCGGCCTGATCTTTCAAGAGCCTTCGTCCTCTCTCCATCCCACCTTGCAAATCGGACAACAAGTTTCCGATGTTTTGGCCGCCCACGAATACTTGGCCCGCCGCGCCCTAAACGAGAAAACCAGCCAACTTCTTGCATCGGTTTTTCCCGTCGACCCCGAACGCATTTCCCACTCTTATCCGCACGAGTTAAGCGGAGGGCAGCGTCAACGCGTCCTCATCGCTCAAGCGATCGCCTGCGGGCCTTCCCTCCTCGTCGCCGATGAGCCAACCGCATCCCTCGACCCGACAACCCAAAAGGAAATCCTGCAGCTCTTTGGCACCCTCCGGCAGAAGCTAGGCCTAGCGATGATTTTCATCACTCACAATCCCGCTCTCCTCGCGAGCCTCGCGGATCGCATCCTTGTCCTCTACGCGGGACGAGTCGCTGAGATTGGCCCAGCCGCGAAAGTGCTCTCCTCGCCTCAACATCCCTATACCGCGGCACTGCTGCGGTGTCTGCCAACAGACTTTGCCGAAGGCCAAAGCGCGCGCAAAACCAGGCTGCACGTTATCGCAGGAGAACCGCCCGACCTGTCATTGCACGAACGCGGCTGCCAGTTCGAGCCTCGGTGTACGGAAAGAATGGAAGTTTGCCAATGCGACGAACCGGCGGTCAACGCTGTGGGCGAGTTGCATGAAGTTTCATGCTTCAAGTTTGCCGGTTGATCGTTATTCCAGAAAGAGACTATGCAGCCGCTTTTGAGGGTCGAAAATCTTGTGAAGCATTACGCAGCGGGGCGATCTGCGAGTTTGAAGGACAAACTCACAGCGCTCGATGGCGTTTCCCTGTCAATTCCATCGGGGGAAACTCTGGCGCTCGTCGGCGAATCCGGCTCCGGCAAAAGCACGCTTGCACTCTGCATCGCCTGCCTGGAACCTCCCACATCGGGAAGTATCTGGTTTGAAGGAATCGACGCCGCGGCACTCGGTGAAAATCAGCAGTGCCTGCTCCGCCCGCAAATTCAACTCGTATTTCAAGATCCCGCAAGTTCGCTCAATCCGCGTTGGACTGCCCTCGATATCGTCAGCGAGCCATTTCTCGTGCAGGGGCGCTTCACCAAGCCGGACCGCGCCGTTAGGGCGCTGCAACTTCTAGACCGCGTCGCAATCCCTCGCAAAATGGCCGCGCGAAGAGCCGACGAACTCAGCGGCGGACAAAAACAGCGCCTCGCGATCGCCCGCGCCTTGGCCCTCGAGCCAAAGCTCCTCATCTTGGATGAAGCGCTCTCCGCCCTGGATTGCTCCGTGCAAGCCCAAATCTCCAACCTCCTGCTCGATTTGCAGTCCTCTCTCGGCTTGACTTATCTCTTCATCACTCACGATTTTGCAATGGCCGCTCACATGGCCGATCAAATCGCCGTCATGTATCAGGGCCGCATTGTGGAATCTGGTCCCTCCGAAAAGATTCTGTCGTCGCCAAATCACGAAGCCACTCGCTCACTCATGGCGGCCACGCCCCGTTTCATCGAAACGCCCGGCGTATTGGTGCATTTTTGATGCGTTATTTCATTCGCAGAGCGCTCCACGCCGTCTTTCTTCTGTTCGGCGTTTCCCTGCTCACTTTTCTTTTCTCCGCCCTGACGCCAGGAAACTATTTCGATGAGATGCGCTTAAATCCGCAGATCTCTCCTGAGACCGTCGCCGCCCTGCGCTCGCAATATCAACTCGATCGCCCGCTACCCGTTCGTTATGCCCACTGGCTGAACGCCGTCGCGCACGGCCAACTTGGATTTTCCTTTGCTTACAACAACCCTGTCGCCCCGCTTCTCTGGGCTCGCGCGCGAAACACTCTTCTTCTCACAATAACCGCCACGCTGCTCGCCTGGCTTGTTGCCCTTCCCCTCGGCGTCTGGAGCGCCGCAAGCTTCGGCCGTGCGCCCGACCGCGTCCTTTCTTGGACCACCGCAACACTCCTGGTGGTCCCCGATCTAGTCCTTGCTCTCGGCCTGCTGATTTTGGCGGTCCGCACCGGCTGGTTCCCAACAGGTGGCCTCGTCTCCGTCGGCTTCGATGAATTATCAGTGAGCCACAAGCTCCGCGACATCGCCTTGCACATGACGCTCCCGGTGGTCTCCCTCGTCCTCGCAACTCTTCCAATGCTCGTTCGCCACGTTCGCGCTTCTGTCGCCGATGTTCTCGACGCTCCTTTTCTTCGAGCCGCCGCCGGCCATGGCATCCCCCAGCGCAAACTCCTCTATCGCTACGCGCTTCGCGCCGCGGCAAACCCCCTCATCTCGCTTTTCGGATTCAGCGTCGGCACACTCTTAAGCGGATCTTTGCTTGTCGAAGTCGTCATGAGCTGGCCGGGCCTCGGTCCGCTTCTTCTCGAATCGATTCTGGCGCGCGATCTCTACGTAGTTATCGGCGGCGTTCTTCTTTCGATGTTATTCCTAGTCGGCGGAAGTCTTTTCGCGGACATACTCCTCTACTTGGCCGATCCCCGTATCCGCACCGCAGCGAGTGCCAAATGACGCAGCGCCGCAAATTCACGAGATGGCTCATCGTCCTGGTAACGCTCCATGGCATCATTGCCGCCGCGGGATTTTTCGCACCTTACGATCCAGTCGAGCAAGACCGTGAGCGCCCCTACTTCCCTCCTGTGCATATTCACATGATGGATACGCAAGGACACTTCCACCTGCGTCCGGTTTTTTATCCACTTCGTTTGCGAGCAGGTTCCTTTGACCAATACGAAGAGGACACCGCCACAACCGTCCCTCTTAAATTTTTTCAGCGCGGTGCCGCCTACCGCCTTCTTGGTATTGTGCCGTCTCATTTGCATCTTTTCGGCGCGACCGGCGCCCGAGTGTATCTCCTCGGCAGTGATGCCTACGGCCGTGATCAACTCTCCCGCATTCTCTACGGCGGACAAGTGTCCCTGCTCGCTGGCCTTCTCGGCGCCACGGTCACTCTGTTCCTCGGCGCGCTCATCGGCATGGCCGCTGGCTACTTCGGAGGCTGGCGAGACGAGCTCTTGATGCGCATCGCCGAGCTTTTCCTTGCGCTACCCTGGCTCTATCTTCTGTTTGCGCTCCGCGCGTTCTTGCCTCTCGCGGTAAGCCCTCTCGAAGCATTCCTTCTCGTCGTAATTGTCATTGGCATGGTCGGCTGGGCGCGGCCCGCCCGCTTGGTCCGCGGAGTTGTGCTCAGCGTCAAAGAACGCGACTTCGTCCGTGCAGCGCGAGGATTCGGCGCATCCGACGTCTACTTGCTACGACGCCACATCCTGCCAGAAACCGCGAGCGTCTTGCTCACGCAAGCAGCGATTCTCGTACCTCAATTCGTCCTCGCCGAAATGACGCTGTCTTTTCTTGGCCTCGGCGTCCCTGAACCAATGTCTAGTTGGGGCAACCTCTTGGCAGCGCTCCAGCAATACAACGTCCTGGTCTCCTACTGGTGGATGTACTTGCCCGCTCTAGCAATAGTCCCGTTCTTTCTCGGATACCTTAGTCTCGCTAGTGCGTTGCAGCAGCGCACTCGCCCGTACAAGATAGAAGAGAAAAGCAGCTGGAGCCCCTCGTGAAAAAAGAACGCCTCTCTTCCTGGCGCTGCCGCTCCACATTGAGCCTCTTGCTGGCTTGCGCCGCGCTCATTGCGCTGCCCGCCAAAGGAGCGCCGCCACCTCAACAAACAAATGCGAAGGAAGAATTACTCTCTCTCCCCGGAGAAATCGGCCGCTCCGGCGGGCGTCTCGTCATTTCGCTCCGTGCAGAACCAAAGACTCTGAATCCATTAACCGCAGCAGATGTTCCCTCTCGCGAAGTCATCGGCGCGATGCAGGCCGACCTCGTTCACATCAATCGCGCAACACAACTCACGGAGCCCGCACTCGCCAAATCCTGGAAAATATCCGACGACGGCCTTCAATATACGCTCACTCTGCGTCAAGGCTTGCGTTTCTCGGACGGCCATCCTCTCGATGCGGACGACGTCCTCTTCACCTTTCATGTCTACCTTGACGAAAGCATTCGCGCGCCTCAGCGCGACCTCCTAATCGTCGGCGGAAAGCCCATCACCGTCCGCAAGGTAGACGCGCAAACGCTCGTTTTCCAATTCGCAAAGCCCTACGGCGTCGAAGAAAGGCTTTTCGACGGCCTCGCCATCTTGCCTCGCCATCTTCTCGAAAAGCCCTATCAAGAAGGAAGGCTCGGACAACTCTGGACGACCTCCACACCGCCAAGCGGATGGGCGGGACTCGGCCCCTTTCGCCTGAAAGAATACGTCGCCGGCCAAAAACTGGTTCTGGAGCGCAATCCCTATTACTGGAAAACGGACGCAAAAGGAAATCGTCTCCCTTATCTCGACGAACTCGTTTTTCTTTTCGTCCCAAGCGCCGACGCCCAAGTCCTACGCTTTCAATCGGGCGAAACAGACATCATCACCCGCCTCGGCGCGGAAAATTTCTCAGTCCTCGAGCGCCAACAACGCGGCTCCACCATGACCGACGCCGGGCCCGGCCTCGAATACAACTTCCTTTTCTTCAACTTGAACGACCTCGGCGAAAAGTCTTCCGCCGATCTCGCGCGAAAACAGAAATGGTTTCGCGACGTAAGATTTCGCCAAGCCATATCCGCTGCCATTGATCGCGACGCCATCGTTCGTCTCGTCTATCAAGGACGCGGCTCCGCGCTTTGGGGACCCGTCACACCAGGCAACCATCGTTGGTTGGACGCTTCCATTCCACACCCACCCCGCTCCGTAGAACGCGCCCGCACCCTTCTCGAACAAGCTGGTTTTTCTTGGTCCGCAACGCCAAATGGCGAATCCACACTCATGGACTCGGATCGCAAGCCCGTCGAGTTTTCCGTGCTCACGAGCTCTTCGAACGCCGACCGAACAAAAATGGCCACGCTTATCCAGGACGATCTAAAGCAGCTGGGCATGCACGTGCAGGTCGTTCCCCTCGAATTCCGCTCCCTAATCGATCGCGTCACGCAAACCAAGGAATATGATGCTTGCATCTTAGGACTCGCGAGTTTCGATGCCGATCCTAATTCCGATCTCAACGTCTGGCTATCGAGCGGCGGCACGCATCTCTGGAACCCCTCGCAACTCCATCCGGCCACAGCCTGGGAAGCGGAGATCGACCGCCTCATGGAGCAGCAGCTCGCCACTCCTGGCTACGAGCAGCGCAAAAAGCTCTACGATCGCGTCCAGGAAATCCTCGCCGAGAATCAACCGATGATTTTCCTGGCAAGCCCAGACATTCTAGTCGGCGCAAAAAACTCCATCGCCAATTTTCATCCATCCGTTCTAGAACCCTACGCCCTCTGGAACGTCGAGCAGCTCTATTTCCGCAATAGCGCGGAGAACGCCAGCCGATGACCCCGGTAATCACCAAAACGAAGGTAACGAAGAAAACTCCGCGTGTCTGGAGCGATGAACGCCTCGTGAAGGAATGCCTCTCCGGCAACGAAGAAGCTTGGTCTCTTCTCCTCGAAAAGTACAAAGCGCTCATATATTCGATCCCGGTGAAATACAGATTGCCTCCCCACGAAGCCGCCGACGTTTTTCAAGCGACTTGTGTCGAGCTACTGAAACACCTGTCCGAACTGCGCGAACCGCGCGCTCTTCCCAAATGGCTCATGCAGGTCGCTCACCATCAGTGCTACCGCTGGAAGCAGCAACAGCTGCGTGTCGTCAGCCGCGACGGAGACGCGGACCTTCCTGAACCCGAGACGCCCGCCATCGCAGAATCTCTGGTGCAACAAACCCAGGAAGAACAGATGCTGCGCGACGCCATGGCTGCCCTCTCGCCCCAATGCCGCCGCCTGGTGGAACTTCTCTTTTTTGAATCTCCAGCGCGCCCCTACAGCGAAGTCGCCAGTGAACTCGGCCTGGCCGTCGGGTCCATCGGCTTTACTCGCCAAAAATGCATGGATCGTCTGCGCAAGCATCTCGGCGATTTGGGATTTGACTGATGCCCACGATGGTCAAGAAAGCCGCGCCGGAGCAACTCCATTCCCAGCTAGCGCTGATCGAGGATGGGCCGACGCGCCGGAAGTTTCTCGCTCGCCATCGAGCCCTGGTTCGCAGCGAGGTCGTAAAGCAACTCGCCGACCTAGTCCTCGAAAAGATCCGTGTAGACACAAAAGAAGCCCTGAACCTGGCCGAAGCCGCTGTCCAGATCGGCCGCAAACTGCGCCGCAAAGAAGACATCGCTCTCGGCACGCGCGCCAAAGCCAACGCTCTCTACGCCTGCGGAGACAATCGCGCCGCTGTCGAGCATCATGAACAAGCTATCCAAATGTACGAGACTCTTGGCATTTGGAAAGAAGCCGCGCGCACTCTCAGCAGTTCCATCCAGCCGCTCATTTTGCTTGGGGAATACGATAAAGCCTTCAAAGCTGCCGGCCGCGCCCGCGAAATCTTCCAGCGCCTCGGCGAAACCCGCCGCATCGCCACTCTCGAAAATAACGTCGGAAATATTTTCCATCGCCAGGATCGCTTCAAAGAAGCCATGCACCACTACGAGCGCGCCTGCGACACTTTTCACCATCATCAGGATTGGGAACACGTGGCCATGGTCTTGAGCAATATGGCCATGTGCCTTATCAGCTTGAACGATTTCTCCCGTTCTCTCGATTGCTACCAACGCGCACGCGGGCTCTGCCAACAGCACAACATGCCTCTGCTCGTCGCCCAAGCCGACTACAACATCGCCTACCTCTACTATTTCCGCGGTGAATACAGCCGCGCCATCGAAATGTTATTCGCCACGCGCCGCACCTGCGATAGCTCGGGTGACGCGTATCATCGCGCTCTCTGCGATCTGGATCTTTCCGAGATTTACCTCGAGCTGAATCTCAGCGAAGAAGCCCGCGAAATGGCCCACGAGGGTTTCCTGCGTTTTGAAAAGCTCGGCATGGGCTACGAAGCCGCAAAAACACTAGCCAACGAAGCCATCGCCTACGGCCAGCAGGGAAAAACTGTCCACGCTCTCGAACGCTTCACAAAAGCTCGCACGATGTTCGCCACCGAAAAAAATCTCGTCTGGCCCTGGCTGCTCGACCTCTATCAAGGCCTCCTTCTCTTCCACGAGGGTCGCTACTTTGAAGCCCGCCGCCTCTGCGCTGGCGCTGCCAATTTCTTCGATCAAACCGCCCTTCCTGGCAAAGCTGCTCTGGCACACCTTCTCCTCGCACGCATTGCCTTGCAGGTTGGGGAACTCCCTGCCGCGCAAACGGAAACGGACGCCGCCATAGCAAAGATTTCCGGTCTTCAGGCGCCGGTCCTCGCCTATCAGACGCACTTCCTCCGCGGCCAACTTGCCCAGACGCGCGGCGATCGCCCGGCCGCTTATGCGGCCTATCAAGAAGCTCGCAAATCGTTGGAAGCACTGCGCAGCCGCTTGCACGCCGAAGAACTAAAGATCTCCTTCGTAAAAAACCGCCTGCAAGTCTACGAAGCATTAGTCGATTTGCACCTCAGCGGCGACGGCGGCGACGCTTCTGCCGCCGAAGCCTTCTCTTGCATTGAAGCCGCCAAATCCCGCAGCATGACCGAAATGATTTTTCAGAGCGGCCAGAGCCTGCCACTGGGAGACTCAGGCCAAAGCGAACTCGTGCGCAGAATTCGCGACCTACGCGAGGAACTGAATTGGTATTACCACCGCATCGAGCTCGAGCAGCTCCGTCCCGAAGACACGTCTGCCAAACGACTCCAGCAACTCCAGGAAAAAGCTGTCTCCCACGAAAACGAACTCCTGCGCACCTTGCGGGAACTGCCAGCCCACGAACGCGAAAACGCCACTCTCGAAGCTCCGGCGGATTTTTCCCTCGAAAAATTACAAGCCGCTATCCCCGCCGATACAGCGCTCATCGAATACTATTCGACGGGAGACCGCCTTGTCGCCGCCGTGGTCACACGCAATTCCATCGAAATCGCTCCCATCACCGTTTTCTCCCGTGTCCTTCATTTCTTGCATCTCCTCCGCTTCCAACTTTCCAAATTCCGCATGGGCTCAACCTACACACAGCGCTTCGAACAACCTTTACTTCGAGCTACCCAGAGTCATCTGGAATCCCTCTACGCTGAGTTAATCGCACCGTTGCGCGCTCATCTCCAAACGAAACACTTGATCTTCGTACCCCACGGCCCACTTCACTTTCTTCCCTTTCATGCCCTCAAGAGTGGCGACGCCTACCTCTGCGACACCCACACAATTTCCTACGCCCCTAGCGCCACGGTCTTCGCCCTCTGCCAAGACAAGCCTCCCAGCGATATGTCTGCCTCGCTGGTTATGGGCATCCCAGACGAGCGCGCCCCCCACATCTTGGCCGAGGTCCAATCCGTAGCGTCAATCCTGCCTCACGCGGAACTCTTTCTCGATGCGCAAGTCACCGCTGACGCCCTCAGAAAAAAAGGGTCCCAAAGCGCTCTGCTCCATATCGCCACGCACGGCACCTACCGCCAGGACAACCCCATGTTCTCCGGCATCCGCCTCGGCGATGGCTACCTTAATCTGTACGACCTCTATCAAATGCGTCTCTCCGCCCGCCATGTGACCCTCAGCGGCTGTGCCACCGGTATGAACTTTGTCGCTGACGGTGACGAGTTGCTCGGCCTCCAGCGCGGGCTTTTCTGCGCCGGCGCAGCCTCCCTGCTTTTGTCTCTCTGGGACGTCCACGACTTAAGCACTGCGGAGCTCATGCAGTCTTTCTACAAGGGCTACATGGAGTCCGGCAACATGGCCGTCTCACTGCAATCCGCCATGAAACTCCTCCGCCAGAAGAACCCCCATCCCTACTTCTGGGCTCCCTTTGTCCTCGTCGGCCAACTCACAGTAAACAAATAACTTAACTAAATTCTGCCGAGCTATATTTTTTGCCCTCCTGCCCTCCCTTATGCAATGGGAGAGGTTGATTCCTTGCCGCCGCTGGGGAGCGGAGGGCCAGAGAGGGAGATTAGGGGGGAGAGAAATGAAACACTTTACGACAGAGGAGTGGGTCGATTTCGTGAATCACGTTATCTCAAGTAGCCAGCAGGAAGCGATGCAGAAACACCTCGCAACTGGCTGCAAACGCTGTAAGGAGACGGTCTCGCTATGGCAAAGGGTCAGCAAAACAGCAGGTATGGAGGCCAGTTACCAACCTTCAGCAGAGACTGTTCGGCTAGCCAAGGCTACTTTCGCAATAACTGGCATGGCCCAGCCGCAAAAGGAATCTCAGAGCCTTATCGAGGTTCTCTTCGACAGCTTCCTGCAGCCAGCCGTCGCCGGATCCCGTTCAGTCGTAATAGGAACAAGACAAATGCTTTATAGGGCAGATCCATACCAGATCGACATTCAGATCGAGCCCAAGCTTGGCAGCAATCGCCTCGTCATCACTGGCCAGTTGCTTGATCTTAGCCATCCCGGCATCATTGGCCGCGACATTCAAGTGACCCTCTCAAATCGGCGCGGAAACACCGTCTTGGCCGCAACAAACCAATTTGGCGAGTTCTCAGGTGAGATCGAAAACTCGGGCGACTTGGAGCTTTCCGTGCCCGGCGAGGCAGACCAGCCCATTGTCATTTCCTTGCGAAACGCCTTGGGCAAATTGCCCGGAGGCAAGGCATGAACTCGGCCGCCGGACTACATTTTACAAGGGAGTCCCATTTTGGTACGGAAGTACCAAAATCCCTTGTAGCTTTTGATTGGCACCACGAAACCATCCGTACTATTTGCGCAAAAGAAAGATTCCGCAAGACTTAGCGGGTATCCCTTTGTGCGGATGCACGGCTGGTTCAGAAGCAGGAGACCCCGAAAGGGACCAAACACTATGAAACGCAACCTTTGCATCTTCGTGATTCTAGTCGCTCTTTTCTCCGTCGGAACGCCCCCGTCAGCCGCTCAGAACCGCTACATTGTTCGCACCTCGGGGGGCCTCTCCTCCGTCCTGAGACTCTGCCTGTCCGCAAATTGCCAGGTCCAAGGATCTTTGGATGGCTCGGTGAACCGTACCTTTCTTGTGACCTCCACAGGAAACTTGATCTCGAATCTGCTCGGCTTCCTAGGCAATCTCCTCGAACAATTGCTGGGTATCGAAAGCGTTGAGGCAGACCAACTCCTGGCCCTCCCTCAGCCGTCCGCGACCACCATTCCCTCCGGTCTCTACGACAATGCGCCGGTGAACTATTACGGGACCATCGTCACGCATGGCTACGCCGCTCAACCCGCCACGCAGATTATTCGCCTGAGTGACGCCCAGAACGGCT
>Ga0210384_10000873_pt1 | contig 43382 bp, 39 predicted proteins | sample IncBWH2MmetaG_FD_160574 | JGI IMG/M metagenome (GOLD analysis project Ga0210384, IMG submission 160574) | Forest soil microbial communities from Barre Woods Harvard Forest LTER site, Petersham, Massachusetts, United States - Inc-BW-H-2-M | ecosystem: Environmental > Terrestrial > Soil >... | reverse complement strand
CAATCGTTCACGGGCAGCCGGAACAGCCGAACTACCGCGGGCGCGACACGGGCACTTCAGCGGTCAGTGGCATGGTCTCGGAATTCAACCCCTTTTGCAACCTGAAATTCTGCGGGCGAAGAGAGGTGAATCGCCGCTGCCGAAGTGAGCTTGCGGCTTTCCTGTTTGCCAAAGAATAGTGGTACGATGCGCCGAAGTTCGTTCCTACCAGGGGAATCGCATGCGCGGCACGATGATGGATTTTCCGCTGACGCTGCCCACCATTCTGGAGCGGGCCGGCAAAATCTTTCCGCGCGTCGAAATCGTTTCGCGCAAGCCAGACAAGTCCGTCACTCGCAGCTGTTACGGCGAGTTTTATCGCCGGGCACGGCGCCTCGCGAGTGCGCTGACAAAGCTGGGGATGAAGCCTGGCGACCGCGTGGCGTCCATGATGTGGAATCACTCCGGGCACCTCGAAGCGTTTTTTGGCGTGCCCTGCGGCGGCGGCATTTTGCATACCTTGAATTTGCGGCTACACCCTTATGAAATTGCAGCCATCGCCAATCATGCGCGCGATCGTTTTTTGATTATTGACGATGTGTTGCTGCCGACGTTCGAGAAATTTCGCGCAGATACGGCGTTCGAACGGGTGATTGTCGCGCCGTACGGCGGGTGCGGCAGCATTCCCGAAGGCTTTCTAAATTACGAAGAACTCCTCGAAGGCGCGAGCGACGATTTCCAGTATCCGAAGATGGACGAAAACGACGGCGCGGCCATGTGCTACACGTCCGGCACGACTGGCAATTCGAAAGGCGTCATCTATTCTCACCGCGCGTTGGTTCTCCATTCGCTCGCAGAAGCGGGGACGGACTCCTTCGCCGTAAGCCATCACGATACTGTTCTGCCGGTGGCGCCCATGTTTCACGCCAACGCCTGGGGTCTGCCCTACACCTGCGTGATGACCGGCGCGCGGTTGATTCTGCCCGGACCCAATGTGGATGCCGAAAGTGTTCTCGATCTGATTGACCAGGAGCACGTAACGATTGCTTGCGGCGTGCCTACGGTTTGGCTGGGCGTGCTCGCTGCCCTGGAGAAAAACCCGGGTCGCTGGAAACGGTCTTCGCCGGTGCGCATCGTCTGTGGCGGAACAGCGCCGCCGGAGCGGCTCATGCGCGCGCTCGATAAGCACGGGCTGTGCATCCTGCATTTGTGGGGCATGACGGAAACCACGCCGCTGGCCACCGTCGGCAAGCTGAAAGCCCACATGCGCGATTGGACGCCCGACCAGCAATACGAAGTTCGCGCCAAGCAGGGCTGGCCGTCTCCTTTTATTGAACTCCGTGTCATGCGCCCGGATGGTCCCGGCGGCACGTCCGTCGAGGCTCCGCGCGATGGCGAAACTCCGGGCGAATTGGAAGTACGCGGTCCCTGGGTGGCCGCCAGCTACTACGAAGCACCCGACCAGGCGCATCGCTGGACTCCCGATGGCTGGTTCAAGACCGGCGACGTGGCCACGCTCGATGACGAAGGCATCATTAAGATTGTTGACCGCGCGAAAGATTTGGTGAAGTCCGGCGGCGAATGGATCAGTTCGGTGGACCTGGAAAACTCGCTGATGGGTCATCCGGCGGTGAAGGAAGCCTGCGTGGTGGGCATCCCCCATCCGAAATGGCAGGAGCGCCCGCTGGCGGCTATCGTTCTGAAAGACGGCGCAACCGCAACCGCCGAAGAATTGCGCGCCTTTCTGGCAAAATCCTTCGCCAAGTGGCAGCTCCCCGATGCCTTCGTCTTCATTGAGGCCATTCCGCGCACGTCCGTTGGCAAATTCAAAAAGCTGGCCCTCCGCGAGCAATTCGCGAATTGGAAGTGGGAGTAAGGCAGAGGTTACAAGTTAGAGGTTGGAAGTTAGAAGAAAAGCGGCAGCAAAGTCAAAACTCGCACTCTAAAAACCGCAGGGATGCGGCACCCGTCAAGCGCCTGCGGCACCCGGCCGCCGGCCAATGTTGATCGGCTACGTTCATCTGTTTCCCATTAGTTTCTGTACTCTTCACGTCAGCTATCTTGTCGGAAATTCATTCGGAATGTTGCCGTAAAGCCCTGCCCCTGTATAGAAGGCGTGAAGGGCCGGGCGTAGAGGCGCTGCGGCGTTCCGTGCTGAAACCGCGAGCAGATTTCTCTGCGGATCAAGTTCATCCGGCGAAGCATAGTGGTGCGGGTGGTTGCTGAAAATAAGCATGGCGTAGGGGTCATTCCCGCCGTGCTCTTTGGCTACGCGGTCCAAAAGCGCCATCAACAACCAAGAAGGAATTTCTCTGCCATCTTTTATGCGCGGTGCATACAAACGTTGTGCCGCTCTGGGAGGTAAGTTTGTGTCAATAAACACAATCAATGGGTGCGGTGGGTTCTTTGCTAGCGCACCATTGATTAGCTGGCGGATTCCGACGGCTTCTTGTTCATGCAGCACACCTTGAATTTCTTCCCGCTGCCACACGGGCAGCGCTCGTTTCTCCCAATCCTTCGGTGTACTTTCGGAGTTAGCACAAGGGGAATTATACGCGATGGTGAACAAAAAGCGAATATGATGCTATCCTTGCAGAATGTCCGTCCGCGCCGTTCCAACGAGAGATGAGTACCACCTGAGAATTAGACAGAATGTGGATGCGCTAAAAGCTCGCCTGAATCTTCCTTCTTTTTTTGCTTCAAAACAGGAGAGGGACAAGCTGCTCTGTTATTTTATGGAGCGTGGCGTCCAGACCGGAGAGGCTTGCTTCAGAATCTCGGACCTTCCAAGTGCCACTCTTTGTCCTGGCTCGCGTGCTGTGCGAAGATTTTTTCACCGTGTAACTGGATTTCTCTGTCAGAAGAAAATGCCGCCAAATACTCTAGAGCGGCACTCTCCGAAATGGCAAGGATGATTAGTAAGAATCTAGAGAACAAGCGAGCGAGAGTCAGAGACACATCGAGTGGAAAAGATGTTACCGCCCAGTTTTTGCCAGAGCTAAAGCGCCGTGTCTATAAGAAGAAGACAATTAAGCAGATTGCGGAGGAATCAGGTCTGAGCAAGGTCTACGACATCGTCTACCGCTACAATTCTTTGGAAGTTCCACGGCAACACCTTTGGATTGGCGGAGTTGAAGTCTGAGATGGATGGGATTGCGGTGGCAGCCTCTGCCATCAATGCATTTCTCAGAGTCATCCTGCTGGTGGTTGACAGTAAAGACCGCCCTGTAACTGCGGACGAAGTTCTTTCGAACCCTGAACTTGCGGTCCGTTCCGGGCACTTGAACTTTTTTTCCTCTTCGGAGACCAATGACAAATGGGCCTTCAATTCACTTTCCACAGATTGCAAGTCGGCATCCCAAGACTTCCGGGCATGTTGTTCCTGTTCACTATCAATAATCCCAATCCTCGAGTGTCACGCATCTGGTCTTACAACTTTGAGCTCTACCATGTCACCAGTGCGCAGACAATGGAAATCCAGTTTCTCGGACCGCTAGTTGCGAACGTACCCTCTGGCCTTCCGGAATGGCTGACCGATTTTCATCAGAGCCAAGAGCGTGCTTGCGAACTGGTATGGAATTTCACCAAACAACAAATCCAGGGAATAGAAGATTCGCGCCGCGATGACGTCCACTTTGAAATTCGTGGGAATCTGTTAGTGGCCTCCGAGTATTCAAGTGGGGCCGCTGCAAACCGAGAAGTCGCTTGGGAAGTGCCGCGCTCAAATAGCGGCCATCCCATACGTCTCAAGATTGCCCAATCGGATTGGGTGAAGTTGCTGGACGAGATGAAGTTCACGCACATTTTACTCTACGAGTTTCCGGCTCCCGCGTTTCCTCCCGCATTTGCTAGGTCGGCAGCGCACTGGACAGAGGCTTTGGAACACCATAGGAAGAACGAGCCAGACAGCGCACTAATGGCGTGCTTCAAAGCGTTTGAGTGCCTTGGTTTTGAACTAGAAGGAAGCACAGCGGTAAGTCGGCAGCAACTCGTCAAGTCGCTGCTCGCCAATGAACCTACTGCCAAGCAGGATGCATTTCACGATGTCCTGGAAAAACTAACGCATTTCATGCATCTCGGACGCCATGCCAAGGGCCATCCTTCTAACGTTCACAGGGATGACGCTGAGATGATCCTGCTCTGTGCCGCTTCTTTGCTCGGCTACCTTTCCAAGCAGCACTCTCGCGGCCCTGTGCCACATCCCTAGAGGGCATGAACGTGAATTGAATGGCTAAGAAGATAGGCCGAAACGACGCTTGTCCGTGTGGCAGCGGGAAAAAGTACAAGAAATGCCACGGCGCAAATCGTGCGTTTCAGACTGGGACTCAAGTGAAAGAGGCAGCGAAACCTCCCGTCATAAGCGCGAGCATTCCAAGGGAAAAGCTGGGTTTGCCCGGCGCAGCTTACCAACTTCATACGCAGGGACGAAGGAAGGGAGAAGCCCCTAAGCCGCCCTCGCACACGTTGCAGGACAACTACCGCGTTGTGTTGACACTGAGTCGCACCATGCCTGACTTCCAAAGCCTCAATTTTGAATCGGGGATAACTGGCGATTCCTACATTCAATTTGCCAAACCAGAAAATGAACGAACCTCCGAGGATTTTGACGAAATGGTCATTTTCTACGGCCATGGAAGTCAAAGGTTAGAAATCACAGGAACAGCCAACCGACAGGGACGCCTTGCGAAACTGTCTGTCGAAACACCAGCACCTAGTTTTCCAGAAGCCGAGAAGATCGTTTTTGGCGCGGCCAGCCCGTTTCTCAGTGCGATGGCTTTTGAACTTGATGTTCCTGTGCGCCTTACGCAAATGGATGTCACGCAGATGTCCACGCACAACAGTTCAATGACCTACACCTGCCCCTACACTGATATGGTGCCTACGGGTAACGAGCACAACAACGTTCCATACGTTCAGTCCCTTCTGTCTTTGTATCGTGAGGGAATCAACAGTAACAGCCCGAATTATCAATTTCTGTGCTGGTACAAAATAATAGAAGGCGTAAACGTCAAGAGGGCTGAGGAAACCACCATACTGAAAAAGGCTTTGCCCATGAAATTTGTTGAGCGGTTGGAAAAAACCAAAGTGGAACAGGGGAAGAGGCTAGAGGAAATTTTCCCGATTGTAGGCTTATTTGGCGCAACGGATGAACGGTGGGACGAAATCGTGCCAGACGAAGTGCTGGACTGGAAATTCAACAGAGTGCGCGAACAGAAGCTAGAACCCCTGCGCAACAGGATTGCTCACATGATTAGCGAGCCTTCTGGCGATCTGAGCCTTTCTCCAGACTCTCGTGAGAATGCGCGTGAAGTCACCAAGTGGCTTTCGCTTCTTCGCTTTATTGCGCGTGTAATGATCCTCAACGAAAAAGCCCGGATTCCACCGCCCGCACCATCATTCACTATGCCCAAGGACGCAAAACACATAGACGAACTGCGGCGAGGCGTAATGGGTTCAGATAAAGTCTGACAGTGGCCCTAGGCAGGCGGGTGGCCGACCCTCGATCTGCTGAAACCTCTTGGGTGGCCCATCCTTGCGCTTTTGTTTCATGCAAGGGTGGGGCTGCCTTTCGCTAGCCTCTTCTCTCCCGTCATCATTTCGGTCCCTCTCACTGGGCGTCAGGCGGCCGCACTCCAAGAGGAGGGTTAGTCGGTGGAAGTGGGGAGGGACTTGATTAGGGAGGAGAGTTCGAGGATTTCGAGGTGGCGGGGGCAGTCGGGCCAGTTGTGGCGCCAGCAGACGATGATGTCGCAGCCGGTGCGCGGGTGGCCGTGGTCGCGGAAGTTGCGGCTTTCAAATTCAAACTCGATGCGGACGCTCTGCCAGCGTTGCGGAGCGATCTGGCGCTTGGCTTCGCAGTCCGGGAAGCCGGATTGCACGGCTTCGACGGTGTAGCCGAGTTCCCTGGCGACCATGCCGAAGAGCAGCACGACGCCCTGTTCATTGACGGGCTCGTGGCGCAGGCCGCGGAAATCCATGGGCTGGCCATAGGTTGGCCGGCCTCTTAAGGGCGCGTGCCGCACATGGTTGCGCAGAAGCGAGGAAGGCGACTTCTGCTTTGGCGCGCGAGCTTCTTTCTGTGCGGGGTTTCGGGCGGGCTTTGGGGCGGGAACCGGCAAGAGCGCCAGGACATCGGCCCATTCCGGTTTTCCTTGGGCAAAATTGCGAAAAACTTCGGGAAGGCTTGACCAGGGGCCAAAGCGGCGCTCGAGGGTACGAGGGTCGTATCGGCCCACATGCCGGTAGGCGCGGCGTGCGGGGATTGCGCGGTGATTGCGAACAGCATGGCCCCAATCTTCGAGCAGTTCGCGGTCCTCGCGGCGCAGATTCAGGGTATACGGCTCAAGTCCGGCGGCTTGCAGGGCAGCATTCCAACTGGGAAAGCATTTTAGGACCGCGTGCTCGGAAATTCCGGAGTTGGAGAGGAATTCGCGGCGTGAAGGCCCGCGGCCAACGCCTTTGGCCATCCGGGCGAGGGAATCCGCGATAAACTCCTTGTCTGGCAGTGGTTTCATAAGCTTCCTCAACGTTCAATGGGATGGGCGAAACAGAAGTTCACGGCCCGTTCCCTGCAGCCGCATTTATCCAATCACGTTGAACATTGGGAAGCGGGCAGCTAAAACAGGGCCGCTACAAAGAAGGGCTATTAACGAAAAACGCCCCGCGAGAGGCGCGAGGCGCAGTATTCTACACCCAATAGGATGGCAAAACGCCGGGTTGTTGTCAAGTAGAATCTATAATCAGTCTAATAAGTATATATGTAGGTTGGGCGCAGCGTGCTGCGCCCCTACAGGGTAAAGACCCGGAACCGGGACAGAGGATCCTAGCGCGTCGCGGGAGATAATTTTGCGCGGCGCTGCTCGATGAGTTGAAAGAACTTTGGTTTTTCTTTCAGCCACAGCGCTTCGAGTTCTTTGCTGAAGCCAATAAGCACCCAGGGCATGCGGCGCTGCAAGGATTCCAGGAGCTTGGGGACTGAGTCCTTCTTGCCGCTGATTTCGAGCGACTGGCCCTTGGAGTCCCGGATGATGGCCGAGTAGGTCTTCCCGGTAGGAATTCCATTGTGATAGTGCTTGGTGATTTTGGGATAGACCCAGACTACGTCGCGCGTGGCCATCACGTTGGTTTTGTAGGCGGCGGCGTGAATCAGCCAGTTCGTGGTGATCTGCATGGCGCCGAATTTCTCGCCGCCGCCTTCGCTGCGCATCTCCGAATCGATACGCATCTGAACGTCTTGCAACATGCCGTATTTTGCGAGTTGCTTGAAGAGCGGGTGGTTCTCCGGCTGGAGTTTTCTGCGAACAGGAATTCCCACGAGCACCAGTCCAAGAAGGCCAAACCCAGCGGCGGCAGCCGCCACCACCAGGTTGTCTCCCTTGCGGAAACCGGTGGCATCCAGCATGAATGGAAGATAGGCGCCCTTCATGTCCGGATGTTTCTGGTCCCATTCATGAACCACGCCGTTGAAGACTTCCGGGGGAATTGCCGTCAGCGTCCCGGTGAATTGGACTTGTTGGTTGTCGGAGGGTGTTTTCACCAACAGTAGCCGTTTATCGACAACCAAGGCGACGAGCTCCGCCCGAATCTTGGTGTGATTGTTGGCATCCACTTCACGCATGCCTGTTCGGAAAGTCTCGTTTCCTTCGACTTTCAGGAAAAAACGTTTGGGCACATCGGGATTCCAGATGGAAACGAGCTCGGAATTCTCGATGGGAAACGGGCCGTACAGGAAATTGTAAGTGTCGCGCCAGCCACCGGCCAAGAGCAATCCGAGGCCCGCCAAAATAACGCCACCGAAGAGGAAAAGGTTGCGATTGGTCCGGCGGATTTGCCGGCTGATGAAGTCATCCCACATGAGGTCACCTCGTTTTCCGGGCGCGATGAGATTTGGAGCCGATAGTCTCCAAGTTATCGGTCCGTTTTGAGGCGGGGCAATGGAACCAGCGGCTTTCGATGGCCTGTGAATTACTGTTCTAAAGGACGGGTATAGGGCTAGGTGCGGTAGCTGGCGTTGATGCGGACGTACTCGGCGGTGAAGTCGCAGGTCCAGTAGCGCGCGGTGGCGGTGCCTGCGTGCAGGTCCACGACCAAGGGGACGTGCTCGGTGAGGAGTTTGTTGCTGGCGGCGCGCTCGTTGAAGTCCAGGGGCTGGCCGCGCCGCAATACCGGGATGCCTGCCATCTTGATGTCTACAAGAGCGGGATCGAACTTCACTCCGGCGCGGCCGGCAGCGGCGAAAATGCGGCCCCAATTGGGGTCGCCGCCCGCGAAGGCGGTTTTCACCAAAGGCGATGTCGCGATGGTTTCGGCGATTCGTTTTGCGGCGGCTTCGGTCTTTGCGTGGCGAACTTCGATTTCGATGACGCGCTGCGCGCCTTCGCCATCGGCGACGATTTGCAGGGCGAGCGAGCGGCAAACCTCTTCGAGAGCGGCGGTGAAGGCGCGATGGGCAGAGGTGCCGTTCTTGATCGCAGGCGCACCGGCTTCGCCGTTCGCGAGGACGAGGAGAGTGTCGTTGGTCGAGGTATCGCCATCCACGGTGATGGCGTTGAAAGTGCGCGAAGTGACGTCGCGCAAGGTTTTTTGCAGAAGAGAAGGCGCAATCGCCGCGTCCGTGGCTATGAAAGCCAACATCGTGGCCATATTCGGGTGAATCATTCCCGCGCCTTTGGCGCAGCCGACGAGATGAACTCTCTTGCCGGACATTTTGAAGGAGGCTGCCGCTGTCTTGGGACGCGTGTCCGTCGTGCAGATGGCGAGCGAAGTCTCCGCGAACGAGCGCGCGGAGGGGCGGCGGTGGCGCGCAATCACCGGTAGAGCGCGCAGAATTTTTTCTAGCGGGAGCGGCACGCCGATCACGCCGGTCGAACAGACAAAAAGTTCTTGCGGCATACAGTTGAGCCGCTTGGCCGCTTCGGCAACGGTGCGTTCTGCGGCGGCATGGCCCTCAGCGCCGGTGGCGCAATTGGCGTTACCGGCGTTTACTACCACGGCGCGCATGCGGCCTTTCGACGCGCGCAAGTGTTCCTTGGAAATGAGCACGGGCGCGGCGACTACCAGATTTTGCGTGAAGACGGCCGCTGCCGACGCCGGGACGTCGCTGGAAATAACCGCCAGGTCCAGAGCGCCGGTTTTTTTCAAGCCGCAGGCGGTCGCGGCGAACCGGAATCCGCGCGGCAGGGAGGCTTCGGAAAGTGCGTGCTTCATCAACGGGAGATCCGCGGGACTAGCGCGACGCTGCCGGAAGGGACCTCCGATCCTCCACAACCGCAGCGAGGAGGGAGTTTTGTTTTACGGTCTGGCTGGCATTCATGGCTTGGCTCCTGTTTTCTTGGCTTTTTTGTTGAGACGTTCTTCCAAATCGGCAATGGCCCCGCGGACGCTTTCCGGCGCGGTGCCACCGCGAACTTTTTTCGATGCGAGTGCCGCATCAACACTCAACCCGTCGGCGAAGTCCGCTTCAAACGCTGGGGATATTTTCTTAAGCGTTTTAAGAGGCAGTGCGGTCCACGCCACGTTTTGCTTCTCGGCTTCACGCAACACTTTGCCGATGATGTCATGCGCCTGGCGGAAGGGAATTCGTTTGTGCACCAGGTAATCGGCGGCTTCCGTGGCGAGAAGCGCGGGATTCGCAGCCGCCGCAGCCAACCGGCTGGCGTTGAATTTTGTGGAAGCGATGGCGCCGGCGGCAACGGCCACCATGTCCGCGACCTGATCGTGCGCGGCGAAGAGCGCTTCTTTGTCCTCCTGCAAATCACGCTGGTAGCTCGTGGGCAAACCTTTGAGCGTGGTGAGCAAGCCGAGCAGCGCGCCGGTAATGCGGCCGGTTTTGCCGCGGATCAGTTCCCAGGCGTCGGGATTTTTCTTTTGCGGCATCAAGCTGCTGCCGGTGGAGTATTCGTCGGGAAGAATCACGTATGAAAATTCCTGCGAGGAGAAGAGCACGAAGTCCTCGGCCAGCCGCGAAAGATGCGTGGCGATACCGCTGAGCGCGAAAAGATAGTCGAGTGCAAAGTCGCGGTCGCTGACGGCGTCCAGGCTGTTGGCGGTGATTCTGGAAAAACCCAATTCGCGCGCGACGGTGCTGCGATCGATGGCAAAGGAATTTCCGGCAAGCGCGCCGGAGCCCATAGGGCAGGCGTCCGCGCTCGCCGAAGCGTGCTGCAGGCGGGTGATGTCACGCGCGAAAGCTTCCGCATGCGCCAGCAGAAAATGGGAGAGCAAGATGGGCTGGGCGTGCTGCATGTGCGTCATGCCAGCCATCGGCAAATTGCGATTGGCTTTTGCCTGCACCAGGAATGCATCGAGCAGGGATTCCAGAGCCTGCTGAGACTGCGCGGCGGCATCGATGACGAAAAGACGGAAATCCGTGGCTACCAGTTCGTTGCGGCTGCGGCCGGTGTGCAGTTTCCAGCCCAGCGGGCCAAGTTCTTCGACGAGCGCTTTTTCTACAAAGTGATGCACGTCTTCGGCGGTCGCGCCGAAAGACTCGAGCCATCCAGGATCCGTTTTGGCGCGCTTTGCGATTTTATCCAGCGCCGCGAGCGCTTGCTTCACTTCGGCCGGGGCGAAAATGCCGATGGGCTCGAGGGCCTTGGCCCAGGCACGATCAACGGCAATCTCGTAGGGCAAGAGCCGGCGATCGAACGCAAAGGAGCGCTGGAACGCGTCGAACTGAGCATTTGGCTCACGCTCGAAGCGTCCACCCCATAGCCGGTCGTCTTTGCGTTCGGTCATAAACAGTTTTCAGTCGTCAGTTTTCAGTGGTCAGTAGGAAAAACCACAAGATTTGAGTTCTGGGAAATTGAGTCGGTCGCCGGCTCATTTGACGCCTTCGGCCTTGGCCTTGGGGCGCACGGTTACGGGCAGCGCGAAGAGATTGATGAAGCCTTCGGCGTCTTTGGGGTTGTAGCGGCCCATGGTGAAGCTAGCGAGGTCCGCGCGATAGAGCGAGAAGGGCGAAATGCGCTTCGTGACGTTGAGGGTGCCTTTCCACAATTTGAGGCCGACGACGCCGGTGACGCGCTGTTGTGCGACGTTGAAAAATCCGTCGAGCGCTTCGCGGAGCGGGGCAAACCACAGTCCGTAGTAAACGAGTTCGGCATAGCGCAGCGAAAGCGCCTGCTGGAAATGCGCGGTCTCGCGATCGATCGTGAGGCGCTCCAGTTCCTGGTGTGCTTTGACGAGCAGCGTGCCGCCGGGAGTTTCGTAGGCACCGCGGGATTTCATGCCGACGAGGCGGTTTTCGACGAGGTCGGTGCGGCCGATGCCGTGCTTCGCGGCGATTTCGTTGAGTGAATTCAGCAGATCGACGGGGCCGAGTTTTGTGCCGTTGACGGAAACGGGCGTGCCGGATTCGAATCCGATTTCGACTTCTTCGGCTTTGGCCGGAGCCTTTTCCGGCGAGACCACCCACTGCCACATGGCTTCGTTGGGCGCGTTGGCGGGATCTTCGAGTTCTCCGCCTTCGTGGCTGAGGTGCCAGATGTTGCGGTCGCGGCTGTAGATATTTTTTTTACTCTGCTCAACGGGGATGTTGTGTTTCTGCGCGTAGGCGATGGCGTCTTCGCGGGAGTCGATGTCCCATTCGCGCCACGGGGCGATGATTTGAATGTTAGGCGCAATGGCTTTGTAGGCCAGTTCGAAACGCACCTGATCGTTGCCCTTGCCGGTGCAGCCGTGCGAGAGGCCATCGGCGCCGAGCTTCAGAGCGATTTCCGCCTGGCGCTTGGCGATGACGGGGCGGGCCATCGAAGTGCCGAGAAGATAGGTGTGCTCGTAAACGGCGCCAGCGCGCAGCGTCGGCCAGATGTAGTCGCGGACAAATTCCTCGCGCAAATCTTCGACGTGCGCGGAGGAGGCGCCGGTGGCGAGGGCTTTCTTGCGCGCGGCTTCCAGGTCTTCCTGCTGGCCGACGTCGCCAATGACGGCGATGACTTCGCAGCCGTAGTTTTCTTTAAGCCAGGGAATGATGATGGAGGTGTCCAGACCTCCGGAATAAGCGAGCACAACTTTTTTGGGTTTGTTCAATTGCTTGTTCACAATTCCTCTCTTGCGTTTTTAGTGTTGCCAAACTTGGGGCAGCGGTGCTGCGCCCCTACAAAGATGCTGCGTGCAATGCGATGAGACAGGAGAAAGAGCATCGCACAGCTAAAACAGAGTGTGCAGGATGGCCTTCTGCACGTACATGCGGTTTTCGGATTGATCGAGAACTACGGACTGTGGGCCGTCGAGAACTTCGGGCGTGACTTCCAGGCCGCGATGCGCCGGAAGACAGTGCATGAAAACAGCTTCCGGCGCGGCCAGGGACATGAGTTCGGCGTTCACCTGGTAGGGCTGAAACACGGTATTTCGCACCTGACCTTCGGCTTCGAAACCCATGCTAGTCCAGGAATCGGTGTAAACACCCATGGCGCCGGCGACGGCTTCGCGCGGATCGGTGAGCAATTCAATTTTGGCTTTCGTTTCGCGCGCGACACGTTTGCCATCGGCGACGACTTCGGGCGCGGGAGCGTAGTCCGCGGGAGTGGCAATGCGGAGATGCACGCCGAGGCGCGCCGCCAGATAGATCAGCGAATTACAGACGTTGTTTCCGTCACCGACGTAGGCGAGCTTGAAGCCGCGTAAAGCGCCGAATTTTTCTTCGAGCGTGAAGAAATCAGCGAGCGCCTGGCAGGGATGAAATTTGTCGGAGAGCGCGTTGATGACGGGAATGCTGGCGTTGGCGGCCATTTCTTCCAGCACACGTTGGTGATAGACGCGGGCGACGATGCCCTGCACCCAGCGTTCGAGATTGCGCGCGACATCGGCGATGGATTCGCGCGCGCCGAGGGACGCGGATGCTTGGGTGTGGTCGAGGAAAACGACCGAGCCGCCCATGCTCTGGATGCCGACTTCGAAAGTGACGCGCGTGCGGAGCGAGGGCTTTTCGAAAATCAGGGCGATAAATTTGCCGCTCAGCGTGGAGGTGTAGCGGCCGGGGCGGGCCTTAATGTCGGTGGAGAGTTGGAGCAGATCGCGCGTGTGCGCGGGGCTCCACTCCGCTCCGGTGAGCAGATCGTTTGACAGCGAAACGGGTGCAACGAGAGTCGTTGTGGTCATTTTTTCACCTTGCCACAGCATGGGCGACGCGCGCCGGATTGGCGGATTTGACGGAATCCGGAGCGGAAGCTTGCCGCGGAGTTGTTGCGAGAACGAGTTCGAAGAGCCGGAGAAATTCGCGCACTTGCGCGCGCGTGATGTTGAACGGCGGAAGAAAGCGCAGAGTAAAGTCGTGGGTGCAATTGATCAGCAGGCCGCGCTGCATTGCTTCGGAGACGAAGGGCGCACCGTCGACGGAGAGTTCGATGCCGATCATCAGGCCTTCGCCGCGGATTTCGCGGATGAAGTCGAACTTCGCGGCGAGTTTGGAGAGACCTTCGCGCAATTCCGTGCTCAGCGCGCGAATATTCTCGAGGAGCTTTTCGTCTTCGACGATCTTGAGAAATTCGAGTGCGACAGCACACGCCAGCGGGCCGCCGCCGAAGGTAGTTCCATGCATGCCGGGAGAGACTTTAGCCGCGACGGCTTCCGAAGTGAGGATGGCGCCGAGCGGCAGACCCGCGGCGAGAGGCTTGGCGACAAGAGCAATGTCCGGCTTGGATGAAAACTTCTGGTAGGCGAAGTAGCGACCGGTGCGGCCAAGACCGCACTGAATCTCGTCGGCGATCAGAAGAGCGCCGTGCTGCGTGGCAAGCGCGCGAGCACGATTCCAGAAAAGTTCGCTAACTGGATAGATTCCACCTTCGCCCTGAATGGTTTCGAGGAGGACAGCGCAGACGGTATCGTCGAATTTTGATTCGAGATCGGCGACGTCGTTGAAGCGCACGAATTCGGCGCCGGGAACTACCGGTGCAAAGGGCAAGCGGTATTTTTCGGTTGCGGTGACGCTGATGGCACCGAAGGTGCGGCCGTGGAAAGAATTCTCCATGGTCAGGAAACGATGTTTTTTCGCGGGCGTTCCCGGGACTTCCTCAGGCTTGCGGCCGAAGAGCCGCGCAAGTTTGAGCGCGCCGTCAATGGCTTCGGTGCCGCTATTGGCGAAGAAGACGCGATCGAGCCCGGACCAGGCAGCGAGTTTGCTCGCGAGCGGGCCCTGGTAGGCGTTGTGATAGAGATTTGAAAGGTGAATGGCACGGGCGGCTTCGCGGCGAATGGTTCTTACGATGCGCGGGTGAGCGTGGCCGAGCGCGTTGACGGCGATGCCGCCGAGGAAGTCCAGATACTTTTTGCCGGTGGCGTCGAAGACGTACGCGCCGCGGCCGTGAGTCAGGATCACGGGCTGACGTTTGTAGGTGGGCAGGAGAAATTTCTCGGCATCGAGCAGGCGCGCGTCGGCTTTTACGGCGAGCGACTTCGAATGCTTGGACTTAGACGCTGGTCGCATCGCTGTTTTTTTCTTGGACAATTTGCGCATTATGCCGCCGAGAGAGCCGCATGGGCGGCGGAAAGCGGCTCGCGCAAGACGCGAGTGCCTGGAATGGAGGATGCGCCGTCATTCGCAGCCAAGGCCGCGGCGTGTGACGCGAGGAGCAAGGCTTCGGGCGATGTGCCCCCGACAATGCGAACTTCGCGGACGCCGCCTTCGATGGCACGCTTGGCGGCTTCGAGCTTCAGGACCATGCCGCCGGAAACGATGCGGCTCTGGACCAGGCGCTCGATCTCTTCGCAGGTGATGGCAGCGAGGACTCTTTCTCCGTCGAGCACACCAGCAACATCGGTGAGATAGATTAATTGGTCGGCGCCAAGGTATTCGGCGCAGGCGGCGGCCATGTGGTCGGCGTTGATGTTGTAGAGTTCGTTGTCTGGGCCGATGCCGAGGCACGGCGCGACGGGCAAAAGTCCTTCGCGCCACAGGGATTCGATGAACTGAGAGTTCAGCCCGGTGAGATAGCCGACAAAGCCAAGGCTGCCCGTGATTTCGTTGTGAACCATGGGCTCCGCGAGAAAGCACTGCGCATCCGCGGCGGAGACGCCGATAGCGGGCTGGCCTTCGGCAGAGATCGCCGCGGCAAGCTTCTTGTTCAGAAGGCCGGCGAAGACCATGACGGCCACGTCGCGGGTTTCGCGGTCGGTGACGCGCAGTCCGGCGACGAATTTGCTTTCGATGGCCATGCGCTTGAGTGTGGCAGTGAAAAGACGGCCGCCGCCGTGCACGACTAGAATTTCGTGGCCTTCACGCGCAAGCGTGGAGACCTGGCTCGCCAGGCCTTGCACCAGGGCGTCGTCTTCGAGTAATGCACCTGCGAATTTGAGTACGATTCTCATTGGAGTGCGGTTTGCTCCTCTATCCCCAGCATGTGATTGAAATTCTGAACGGCCTGGCCGGCGGCGCCTTTTCCGAGATTGTCGAGGCAGGAGACGATAATCAGGCGGCGTCCGGATTTGTCCAGGGCAAAGCCGATGTCACAGAAATTCGTATGAGCGACGTGCTGCAATTCGGGCAGCGTGCCGGCGGGCCAGATACGAACCATGGTACGCCCGGCATAAAATTTTCGGAAGAGCGATTCGATGTTTTCCGCGGATTGGGGCTCATCGAGGGTGACGTAGATGGTGGAAAGAATGCCTCGCGCGAGCGGCAGCAGGTGCGTCGAGAAGACCACCTGCGATTCACTGAGGCCGGTGTGGTCCAGGATTTCCGGTGTGTGGCGGTGGGTGAAGAGATTGTAGGCTTTGAAATTTTCATCCACCTCAACGAAATGGAGATCGCGGCGGGGATCCTTGCCGGCGCCGCTGGCTCCGGACTTGCAGTCGCAAACGACGCTGGCGCCAGGTGCGAGCCAGCCTTCCTGCGTGAGCGGGCGCAAAGCAAGGATTACGCTGGTGGCGTAGCAGCCGGCATTGGCGACCAGGCGCGCGCCAGCGATGTCATTTGCGTAGAGCTCGGGAATTCCATACACGGATTCCGCGAGCCAATCGGCATGCGGGGCGGGAAGCTTGTACCAGGAAGTGAAGGTTTCCGCGGAATGAAAGCGGAAAGCGCCGCTCAAGTCCACGACGCGGATTCCGGCATTAAGCAAGGATGGCGCGAGTTCGGCAGAAACTTCATGCGGCGTAGCGAGAAAGGCGGCCCCAGCGTTGCTTGAGGTGATGGCTTCCACAGAAAGCGGGCGGAGTGGAGCTTCGCCCCAACCCCGGAATTGTGGAAAGAGTTCGGCGAGACATTTGGCGCCGTTGGTTTCACGAACGTAAAACACCGGCGCATGAAGCTGGGGATGACGCAGAAGGATGCGCGCCAGCTCCAGACCGGTATAGCCGGTGACACCAACGACGGCGATTTGGCGGGGATCTCTCATTTCATGCGCGAGCGCGAGCCGGGCGAGCCACCAGGGCTTCAATCTTTTTTTGCAGGGACTCGCGCGATTTCTTGTTGGGGGTGATGATCAAGACGGTGTCATCGCCAGCGACAGTACCGGCGATTTCCGGGAATTTTGCGCCATCGACCGCGGCAGCGAGTGGCTGCGCCCCGCTTGGCGGAGTTTTCAGAACAAGAAGATTCTCCGCAGGGCGGATATCGAGGAGAAACTCGCCGAGGGCACGCGCGAGCGGTGGAAGCGGCGCGGGCTCTTCGGGGAGCGCCGCAGCGGGCTTGTAGCCTTCGTGTGTTTTGATGAGGCGGAGCTCCTGGAGGTCGCGCGAAAGCGTGGCCTGGGTAACGCGGAGGCGCTGAGTGGCGAGGCGGCGGCGCAGCTCTTCCTGGTTGACGATGCTTTGATCGGAGACCAAGCGGAGGATCTGGCCGTGCCGGAATGTTTTGCCCGCGCCCATGATGTATGAATTATGCATTCTCCTGTATTTTTATACATGCATGGAACCGCCCTTGTCAATTCTTTTTGAAAGTTTTTGAGCGGGGGCCGGCGGGACGGGGAACGAGGGAGTCATGTAAGATTCGCAGCACTTGCAGGAAGCGAGGCTGGATTTTCCGCGCAGGGGATGTAACCTATCTGAGTACAGCAGACCCCATGGGAACGAACTGCCAGATTTCGGGATGCAAGAACGAAGCGCCGCCAGCGCTTGTCGAGCAGAAGCTGTGCGTGCTGCACTTCACGCTATCGCTGGAAGCGAGCTGCTCCGAGATGCGCCGGGAGACGGCGCTTGGCAACGCGCCTCAGGACCGCCAGCGGGAGATCATGAAGTTCATCACGGAGCACGGGGAGCGGTTGGCGCGAGTGGCCACCAGCGGGCTGCACCTTACGGATGACCTGAAAGCACGCATCCTAAGCACATTCTTGACGCTGATGAATCTGCGGGAAAACCTCGACCGGTCCAACATGCGGAGTTCGTTCGGGCGCTCCGGCCACGTCCTGCGCTGAATTCGCGAATTCCTTGAAATTATCCCCGTGTGGTAATTCGCCAGTCATTATGTATGGTCCAGGTTGTCAGTCTTCAGTTCTCAGTGATCAGTAAGAAGGAAAGCCATCTCAGGATGGCCGGTTGTTCCGTGCTGGGTTCCCAAATCTTGCCGGAAACCGGACTTAACACAGGGAGAAGCGTCGAGCGGCCCGCCTCAGAAGGCGGGCCCTACAGGAAGGATAAAATCAGGCGCCGATGTAGCGCGCGTAGATGGAGCGCGCGACAGCAGGGTCTTTGGTGCCTTTGAGGATGGCGCGGCCGTCGGCGAAGACGGTCATTTCGTAGGGAGCGACGCGAAAACGCAAGAGAAAATCATTCTGGCGCACGTCGGCGACGATAGGCGTCAATCGTTCGCCAAGAGCGCGGAGATCCATAACGCGGCTGCGCTCGTGAATCTGGACAGAATCCCGACCGCACATGGTGATGTGGGGCTGGGCTTCCCCGTGGAGATAAGTGAAATCGTGCCTGGCGCAGGCGCGACAGTCGGGGTTGCGAACGACGCCAATGGACTGCATGTGGCCGGTCCAGACGTCGCAGGAGAGCAAACGCCCATGAAGGGCGTCGGGGCGGCCGGCGAGGAGCTTCAGAGCCTCCGCGGCCTGAAGCGAGGCGATCAAATTAACGATGGGGCCGAGGACGCCTATGGTGTCGCAGGTCTCTTCCAAACCCTGGCGGTGATCGCCGGTTTCGAGCAGACAGGCGAGGCAGGGTGTTACGCCTGGCCGAATGGTCATTGTGAGTCCGTAACTAGCGACAGCAGCGGCGTAGATCCAAGGTAGGCCAGTCTCAACGGCAAAATCATTGAGCAAGAAGCGCGTTTCAAAATTGTCGGTGCCATCGAGAAGGAGATCGACGCCGGAAAGCAGCTCCTTCGCGTTGCGAGAGGCTAGATCGGCAACCACGCCTTCGACGGCGACACTGGAATTGATGGACTGCAGCTTGCGCTCCGCTGCGACCGCCTTGGGGAGGGCGTGTTGAGCATCGGACTCATCGAAGAGGGTTTGGCGCTGTAAATTGGAAGGTTCCACGAAGTCGCGGTCAATGATTCTAAGGTGACTGACGCCAGCGCGCACCAGCAGACTGGCGGCGGCAGCGCCGATCGCCCCGCAACCCACGATGGCCGCGCGGGAAGCGAGCAGACGCTGCTGGCCTTCCGGGCCGATTCCAGCGAAAAGAATCTGACGCGAGTATTTTTCCTGGAGAGAATGGTCCACGAGTGGTATGGCCCTTGCAGGCTAGTGTATACACGCCTGATAAAGTACATAGTAGCCCCAAAGTGCACAAAGCGGGCAACGCCGCTGTGCTAGGCTTCGTCTGAGCGAATGGACGCATGAAATTGAGCTGGTTCAATAGGATGCGAGGGATTGTCGCGCTCGCGTTCCTGATGGGAGCGGCGCCGGCGCGCGCGCAAACGGAACAGGATTCGACGAGTGTCGCCGCCGAACCGACGGTCGTGGCCGTGCGGGTCGTCAAGGAAGATGGCCAGGTGCTTTCCGAGGCGCCCGGGGGCCTCGCGGTGGAAGCCGGGAAACCGCTCGACCGGAAAAAAGTCGCAGAGAGCCTGCGCGCGTTGTATCGATCGGGGACCTATTTCGATCTGCGCGCAGTGGTGACCCCGGTCGCGGGCGGCGTGCGGGTGGATTTCGTGGCGCGGGAGAATCTGTTTTTCAATCAGGTGCGAATCGAGGGGCTCGTTGCGCCGCCAAGCGATGCATCAGCGGCTGCGGCGATGCAACTCACCCTTGGACAAACGTACCGAAAGGCTGCGGTCAGCGAGGCGTTGGAGCGGCTGAAAGAGACGCTTGTGGGGGAGGGCTTGTACCTGGCAGAACTTTCCGCGGAGGAAGTGCCGCATGCGGATAGGCATCAGATGGACATCGTGGTCCACGTGAAGCCGGGCCCGCGGTCTCGCGTGGGAACCATACACCTGAAAAACAATACCGAATTCCGAGATGCAGAGATACTCTCCCGGCTGAAGATGCGCGTGGGCGGGCAAATCACGTCCGCACGGCTGCAGCGCGGAACCGATCGCATCCGGAAATTCCTGGCGAAGAAAGGTCACCTGAGCGGACGAGCCGCGGTGCGCCGGGGCGACTACGATGCGGCGAAGAACACCCTCCCGCTTGATTTGGAAGTGACGGAGGGCCCACGGGTGCAGGTGACGGTAGCCGGAGCAAAGTTCTCCGACGGCAACCTGAAAAAATTGATACCGATCTATCAGGAAGGCGCGGTCGATGCGGACCTGCTGGAAGAAGGAAAGCGCAACCTCCTGGAACGGCTGGAGCGCGAAGGGTATTTTGACGCCCAAGTGGATTACAAGACGGACACGCACGAAATGAAACCCAACGAGAAAGGATGGAAGGGCACGGAAGAGATCATCACCTACGCGGTGAATCGCGGCGAACGGCACAAGCTGATCGGAATCGAGATCAGCGGGAACAAGTACTTCAATGAAGAATTGTTGCGGAGCCGGCTGCAAATCTTTGGAGGGGCATTTGCCTCCCGCGGGCGGTTCAGCCGGCGGCTGGTGGAATCGGATGCGCAGTCGATGCTGCTACTTTATCAGGCCAATGGATTTCTGGATGCCAAGGTTGAGCACCAGATCGAAGACAACTACAAAGGAAGAAACGACGATCTGTTTATCCGCTTCAAAGTTCAGGAAGGAAAGCAGACGAGGGTCGCTTCGCTGGCAATCGAGGGGATTCATGCGTTCCAGGAAGACGAGCTGCTGGGGGTTATCGGCTCTTCGCCAGGACAGCCCTATTCCGATTTTGGTGTTACCACCGACCGCGACAACATTCTGGCCCTCTATTTCAATGAAGGATTTCCCGAGGCCACTTTCACGGCGAAAGCGGAGCGCGTGACGGAAGAGGCAGGCACGAGTGGAGGCGCTCAAAGCAAGGACGCTAGTTCGATAGAAAACGAGAAAAAACCCGAGAAAGAGATTAAGAGTGCGGTTGATCAAGCAGCGCCCGTGCGGCTCGTGTATCACATTCAGGAAGGTCCGCAAACGCGTGTGAGGCGAATTCTTGTGAGCGGCTACGTGCATACGCGGCCCGGTGTAATCCAGCGAGAAATACGCATCAAGGCCAATGAGCCACTGCGCGAAGGGGACGTGGTGGAATCGCAGCGGCATCTTTACAACCTGGGGGTCTTCAACCGGGTGACGATTGAAGCGCAGAATCCGACGGGCGCGGAACCCGATAAAGACATCGCCGTTCTGGTAGAAGAAGCAAAACGGTATACGGTTTCCTATGGCGGTGGATTCGAAGTTCAACGGCTGGCGAGCACCACCGACCCGACCGGTGGACAGGTACAAGCAGCTCCACGCGGAATCATCGAAGTCAGCAAGCTGAATCTCACGGGGCGCGCGGACTCGCTATCTTTCAAATTGCGCGCGAGTACAATTGAGGACCGCGCGCTGCTGGTGTATTCCATCCCAAATGCGTTTGGGAATCCGCACTTCAGCTCTCAGGCGAGTGCTTATACCGAAAAGACGCAGGATATCAACACGTTTACGGAAATGCGCTATGAGAGTTCGGTGCAGCTGACCGACCAGGTGACGCCGCGGACGACAATTCAATACAGCTACACGTTCCGAAAAGTGCTGGTGTCGAACGTGAATTCCCACATTCAGCCGGAGGAGATACCCCTGTTCGAACAGCCGACGCTGGTCTCACAGTTTGGCGTGAGCTGGTTCCGCGACACGCGCGATAATCCGGCAGATGCCAGCAAGGGCAGTTTCAACAGCGCCACCTTCAGCGATGCCGACACCTATTTTGGTTCCAGCGCCAGTTTTCTGCGTTTCTCCTTTCAGAATTCGACGTATTACCCGATCAAGAGGCGGTTCAGTTTTGCGCGTTCCGTGCGCTTTGGAATTCTCGTGCCGTACCGCGACACGGTTTCGTTGAGTTTTCCGCCGCCCGCGCCGGGAGCGTGCATTCCCGTTGCCGGAACGGTGGCTCCCGGAGCGCTTCCGACCATCATTCCGCTGCCGGAGCGCTTTTTTGGCGGAGGCGGGACGTCGCTTCGGGGGTTCGCGCTCAATCAGGCTGGGCCACGTGATCCCTGCACCGGTTTCCCGGTCGGCGGCCAGGCCAACCTGGTGCTCAACCAGGAACTGCGCTTCCCGATGCGCTTACCGTTTGCAGGAACGTCGCTGGGCGGGGCCATTTTCTATGACGGAGGAAACGTCTACAGCCGGCTGAGCCGAATCTCTTTCCGTGCGACGCTGCCGAATCCCACGTTCGCTCTGCAGAATCCCGCGCAGCCGCAGGGCCCGACAAATGTGCCGGTGTGCATCACGAACTGCACGAACGAACTGAATTATTTTGCGCACACGGTCGGATTCGGGGTGCGATACAAAACCCCCGTGGGACCAATCCGGGTCGATCTGGGATATCAGATCAATCGCCCGAGGTTTGTGATTTCGATTCCCTGCCCGAGCAACGTACCAACGTGCCAGCCGGGATCACTCGGCGTGCAAGGCGCACGGCTCTCCGGGTTTCAAATCTTTTTCAACCTGGGGTCGACGTTCTGATGCGTCAGGTCCTCTTACTGGCTTTTCTTGGAGCAATGACTGCGCTCGGCGCTGCACAAGTGGCCGCGCAGGAAGTCGTGGACCGGATCGTTGCACGAGTGGAAAACGACATTATTCTCATGAGCGATGTCCGGGCGCTCAGCCACTATCAGCAATTCATGGACGGGAAATCGGAAACGGACGGTGAGGTCCTGGACCGGCTGATCGACCAGTGGATCGTACGAACGGAAGCCGATGTCGCCCATTTTCCACATCCATCCGATGCGGAGGTTGACCGGGGAGTGCAACGACTGCAGAAATCATTCGCTTCGACGGCGGAGTATGAGACAAGGAAAAAACAGAGCAGCCTAAGCGATTCGGAAGTCCGGGGAATAGTGGCTTCGCAACTGTACTTCAACAACTATCTCGATTCACGTTTTCGCCCCGGGGTGCAGGTGGATTCCAAAGCGGTTGAAGAGTTCTACCAGACAGGGATCGTGCCGGTGGCCAAGGCTCGGGGACAGGAACCGCCCTCACTGGACGCAGCGCGTGACGCGATACAGGAAGCGCTGGTACAGCGGGGAATCAACGAGCAGGCCGATCGCTGGCTGAAAGAGAGCAGACTCCGGCTGCACATCGACAAGCTCCTTGACGAGGGGGCGAAGTGAAGCGCAAGACTCGCCACCCGATCTGGAGCTGGATCATTCACACGCCGTGGGTGCTGGCGGTCATCGCAATCTTGTCGGTAATCGCATTTTTCGGCAGCGGCGCGGGCAACCCCCTGTTGAGCCGGTTGCTGATACATCGGCTGGAATCGGCCACCGGAGGAAAAGTCGAGCTGCGGTCACTGTCTGTTCAGTGGCTGGCCATGCGCGCGACACTAAAAGGCCTGGTAATTCACGGGAAGGAGCCCAAAGGCGCGGAACCTCTTTTTCTTGCCGAACAAGTGCAAGCGGGCGTGAGAATCGATTCGTTCTGGGGCCGCCGGTTTTCGCTGGATGAGGTTCTCATCCAGAAACCGTATGTGCGCATCCGGGTGGAGAAAGACGGTACAAGCAACGTGCCGGTGCCATCGTATCCTGCGTCACCCAACAAGCCGATGCGCGACACGCTGTTTGAATTACACATTTTGCGCCTGGCGATCGAAGACGGCTGGATCCAGTACAACGACGTGCTGACGCCGCTTTCCGTGAAAGGCGGCGAGCTGCAGCTGGCGCTCACCGCCGGCGGCACGCGAGAGCATCCTTTGTATCTTGGCAACCTGGAATGGCACGCGATGCAGTTCACCTCGAAACGCTACGTGCCTTTGCCCGTGGGTCTGACGGCCAAGTTCACGCTATGGCGCGAAGGGTTCACGCTCGAGCAAGGTGTGCTCAACGTGGGACGCTCGCATATCGATGCGCAAGCGGAGATGAACAGCTTCGTGAAACCCCAGTGGAGCTTCCGCTATCGCGGATGGGTCGAGTTGCTCGATTTTCGCGAAACTCTGCGCGAACCGATGGTGCCGACGGGGCGAGTCGATGTACGCGGAGAAGGGCAATTGGCCGCCGGGGAGTACAAAGGAAGCGGAAGTTATTCCACGCAGAATATCGCGCTGCCGTATACGGTGTTTCACGCCACGGGCCTGACAAGCCATGGAAGCTACCGGATCGACAACCGCGGGCTGGAAGTGCCGGACTTTTTTGCGGGGGCGTTCGGCGGGAGGGTAACCGGGAGGGTAGCGCTGCGATTCGACGGCTTGCAATTCCGAGTAGACACGCACGTGCAAGACGTCAGGCTGGCGGGGGTCTTGCCGGCCATCGAGCATCGTGGCTTCCCGATCGACGAACTGCACTGGGATGCGGTGATGACTGCGGACACCGTGGAGACCTGGACAGGAAATTTCCAGCATTTTGAAATTGCGGTAAAAACCGTTTGGGACGCTCCGGAAAAGCCGGCGGATCGTCATCAGCCGGTGACGGCGGCATGGAAATTCAGCTACCGTTACGATCCCAACGTCCTGAAAATCGACTCGGGTGAATTTGGAACGCCGTCTTCGCGCGGCAGTCTGGACGGGGTGCTGGCTCCGCGCAATTCCGCGATTAACTTAAAGTTTGAAACGGCTGCGCTCGAAACCTACAAAGACTTCATCGACGCCCTGGCGGGAGCCAAGCCTGGCACACCAGATGCCGCCGAGCCTATCTCGGGCAATGTGCGCTGGGATGGCAAGATCCTCGGCCCATCCGGAGGCCCGACATTTCAGGGGCACGTGCGTGGGGAGCGGGCGCGCTACGGCGGAGTATATGTGGATTTACTCGACGGGGATCTGACCTATTCCCCAACGGAGCTATCGCTTGCGCGCGGGCATGCCCGGCGCGGCGAGATGGGAACGGACGTCGAAGGAACTCTCGCACTCACCGCTTGGAACTTTCTTCCAAAGAACGCGTGGTCGGCCGATGTCAATTTCGAAAAGGTCCCCGTCGAGGGCATCGAACAGCTCATCGGCTGGTCGTATCCCGTGAGCGGTTTGTTAACGGGACAATTTCACGGGCATGGGACACGCGAAGAACCCAGCGTCACAGGTCTTTTCGACCTCGCGGATGGAAAGGCCTATGGGCTTGCGTTCAATCGCCTTCGCGGGCAACTGAATCTTCTGCCTGACGAAGTGCGCATAGCCGATGCGGAGCTGCGATTCTTTCCAGTGGGAAAAGAAATCGGACGTGGCGCCGGGATCATCACCGGCTCGGCGGGTTACCGCTATGCGGATCAGACGATAACCGCAGATCTGGTCGGAGCAGCGCTGCCTCTCGAGAATTTTGAAGAATTGCGGTCTTCGCGGCTCCCGATGGGAGGGCAGGTCAGTTTCAAATTGAAGGCCAGTGGTCCCGTCAAAGCGCCGGTCGGGGAGGGAACTTTCCGTGTGGTGGATCTCCGTGTCGGTCAGGAAGTCATCGGCAGCTTCGACGGCGGTTTGAAATCGGATGGGCGTGTGGCGCATCTCGAGCTCGGCTCGGCCATGAGCACGGGAGAGATTTCGGGCGGTGGCACCATCGGACTTGCGGATCCGTATCCATTGAACGGGAAGATATCGATCAAAGGCATCAACCTGGACCCTTTCCTGCTCTCTGCTTTGCATTTGGGAAAGTTTGGAGGCCACGCAGACGCGGATGGAGACATTTCGCTGAATGGGGCGCTGAAGCAGCCGGACAGCATCGTGGTTGATGCCAGCCTCTCACGCCTGGTCCTGACTTACGCCAATGTGCAATTGGAAAACAGCGGGCCCATCCATTTCCGCTCCTCGAAAGAGAGCCTGGAAATTGATCCGGCAACGTTGCGGGGAACGGATACCAACTTCGAGATTTCCGGCTCGGTCCAGTTTGCAGGGCGACGTAGCGTGGGCCTACACCTCAACGGAGCACTAGACTTGCGGCTTATCAGCGGGTTTGTGCCCGGGGCCGAAATCCGCGGTCCTGCCCAAATCAATGCTTCCATCGAAGGCACGCTGGACCGTCCGCGCATCACCGGGAGAGTGCACATCGAGAATGCTTCCGCTCGTGCGGCGGATTTTCCGACGGGGCTCAGCGCCGTAAACGGCAACTTGGTATTCGATGCGACGCGCCTGTACTTCGAGAATGTAAGCGCGGAAGCAGGCGGCGGAACGCTGCACCTTACCGGAAGTGTCAGTTACGCGGAGAGCCCCCTGCGCTACGACGTCAGCTTGCGCTCTGATCGCGTGCGCATACGCTATCCGGTGGGCATGAGCTGGCTCGTAGGAGGCTCGCTGCGGCTGAGCGGCACGCCGTCCGGCGGCGTCCTTTCCGGGCGCGTGATGATCGAACGCGTCACGCTCACGCAGGGCGTGGAAGTGGCGGGAATGCTAGTGTCAGCAAAAGAGGGCATCACCGGGCCATCCACGAGTTCACCGTTTTTGCGTAATCTGCAGTTTGACGTGGAGGCAGTCTCGGCACCCGATGCACGCATGGAGTGGCCCGGCGCGGAGCTGCAAGCGGAGGCCAATCTGCGGGTGCGAGGAACCTGGGAGCATCCCATTCTTCTCGGCCATATCCACATCCTTTCGGGTGAATTGTATTTCGCTGGGAACCGTTACCGTGTTTCGCGCGGCGACCTGAACTTTGCGAATCCGTTCCGCCTCGACCCGGTTCTGAACGTGGAAGCAACAACCACCATCCAGCAATACGAAATCACACTGAATTTCAATGGGCCCGCCAGCAAACTCACGCTGGCGTACCGGTCCGATCCGCCCCTTCCCGCCAATGACATCATCACGCTGCTGGCGCTGGGCCAAACCAGTTCCGAAGCGATGGCGCGCAGCGGCGGCACTTCGCAAAGCGGAAGCGCCGGCGCTTCCGCACTGCTCTCGGAAGCGATCTCCAGCCAATTGGGCGGACGCCTCGAACGCTTGTTTGGGATTACCCGTCTGCGCGTGGATCCGGCCCTCTCCCCGGTGGCCTCGGCAGGTTCGGAACAAAACGCCGGGCCACGAATCACCGTCGAGCAACAGATTGCCCGCAACCTCACCATTACCTACGTTTCGAATGTGAGCTCGACGCAAGAGCAGGTGATTCAAGTGGAATATAACGTCGATCGGAATGTTTCTATTGTGGGATTACGCGATCAGAACGGTACGTTCGGCATCGACATCAAAATCAAAAAGCGCTTCCAATAAGAAGGAAGCGCTTCCGAATTACCGTTGGCCTTACCGCTGAGGTTGCTGTTGTGCGGATTGCTGCGCTTGCTGCTGATTCCGGCGCTGCTGCCAGCGATTAGGACCTTGGCCCTGGCCATTGCCGAGGCGCGCTGATTGGCCGATCTCCGGATTCTGCTTTTTCATTTCAGCCAAGGATTCCCTGGCCGCTTTGCTTCCGGCTGCGCGGACGGCGGCCTGAATCTCGCGGTTGATCTTGGGCATCTCCGCCGCTACTTTCTGCCCTAGCGGCGAGCCGTAGAACTGGAGCAGGCCCTTTATTTCGTCGTCGGTATAGTGCTTATCGTAAACGGCGACGAGCTGATCGGTCACCTGATCCACATCAAATCTCTTTTCATAGCTGGTGGCAAAGGCGTTTACGAACGCCTGGCCCTGCTCATTATTGGGTACAGTGGCTAGAATTTTTTCCCGGGACTGTTCGATGGCGGCGTTCGCGCCGTCCTGCACCAGGTCGCGGGCGCCAACGAGTTCCATAAGTGAACGGATGTCCGCTTCTTTAGCCGGGTCGATTGCACGTGATTGGGCGGGTGCGGCTTTGTCCATCTCGGCTTTCTCGTTCTGCTCGGCAGCTTGCACGGGATTCTGTGACACGCCTTGAATCGCTAGAAAAAATGTTCCTACGTAGACTACGATCAGCGCCAAAACCGCCTTCATAACTTCCTCCGCGGCGTATCACTTGATGTTTCCGCCACGCTTGCAAGTCTAAAAAACGGTTTGGAATGCGGCGATAGTCTGCCAGTACAGTCGTGCTCCGTTGTTTACTGTCCTTTCGTTCAGGCGGAGGAGCGGGAACAACTTTCTGATACCATGCCTCGCCATGAGTGAATCAACCGTTGAATCACAGTTGCCGGGCGGCAATTCCTCATCCGCAAACATCGTCGCGCGTGAGGAAGGTCTACACCGCAATCTGAAGCCAGGCCAGCTGGCCATGATCGGCATCGGCAGCACGATCGGAACAGGTCTTTTTCTCGGAAGCGCGATCTCCGTGAAGCTGGCGGGGCCGGCGGTGATTCTCAGCTTTGCGGTCGCAGCGTGCATCGCGTTGACGATGATGTGGGCCTTGGCGGAAATGGCCGCGGCGCACCCGGCGGCGGGATCGTTCGGACTTTATGCTGAGATGTATCTGCATCCGTGGGCAGGCTTCGCGATTCGCCTCACCTATTGGCTATGCATCATGGTGGTGGTGGGCAGTGAAGTGGTGGCCGCGTCCATCTACTGCAAATTGTGGTTTCCGGGGACTCCCTCGTGGGTCTGGATCGGTTTGTTTTCGTTTTTGATTCTCTACGTCAACACCATCCCTATCGGCAATCTTGGAACTTTCGAATATATCCTCTCGATGATCAAGGTTGTGACCATCGTGGCCTTTCTGATTTTGGGAACCGCGCTGCTCACCGGAGTGGGCTTCCCGAAGCTGGGTTTTGCGAACTACACGGCACACGGCGGTTTTTTTCCGAATGGCTGGAGGGGAGTCGGCCTGGGCGTCATCATAGGTCTGTTCAGTTTTTTCGGAATCGAAGTAGTCGGAAGCGCTGCTGGTGAAGCGGCAAATCCAAAGTTGGCGGTACCAAAGGCATTGCGCAGGACACTCCTCGTGCTGGTGCTCTTTTATGTGGTGGGCCTGGCGCTGGTGGTCGGCATCGTCCCGTGGACACAGATCGGGCTCGTTGAGAGCCCGTTCGTGCGCGTTTTCCAGACGGTGGGCATTCCGGCGGTGAGTCACATCATGAATTTTGTGGTGTTGACGGCGGCGCTCTCGAGTGCCGTCGCCAATTTGTATTTTGGAGCGCGGTTGGCGTTCTCGCTGGCGCGCGGCGGCTACCTTCCCTCGATGCTCGGCCGATTGAGTGGAAAGGGCATGCCGGTAATTGCGGTGCTGGCTTCGGCTGGCGGAATGGCGGCTGCCCTGGTTTTGTCGGAGTACTTCAAGGATTCACTTTTCGTATTCATGGTCGGGCTCAGCTCATTTGGCGCGCTTTTTGCCTGGCTAATGACCTTGCTGACTCACCTGGCGTTTCGCCGATTTCATGAACGACAGGGAATACCCTATCTACGGTTTGGACCTTCAGGACCCTGGGTCTCTCTCTTGGGACTCGGCGGTGTAATGGCCGTGCTCATATCCACCTGGTGGGTTCCGGGATTCCGCATCACCTTGCAGGCCGGGTTACCCTGGCTGGCATTCATCACGGTGTGCTACTTTGTTTGGAAAGGCGCACGGTCCGGCGCGCCGGTGGGCGGAGGATCGCACGATGGATAATCTTCTAAAATGGCGCGGCGAATTTCCGATTCTCGACCGCACCACCTACATGATCAGCAATTCGCTGGGCGCGATGCCACGCGGCGTCTATGACGAGATGCGAGCGTATGCGGATTCCTGGGCGGAGCGAGGCGTGCGGGCATGGGAAGAGGGCTGGTGGGACATGGCCGTCAGCGTGGGCGACAAAATCGCGCCGCTGATCGGCGCGAGCCCCGGCGAGATTTCACTGCACCAGAACGTCACGATCACGCAGGCGGTGATTTCGTCCTGCTTCGATTTCCGCGGGCCGCGCAACAAGGTAGTGATGGTCGACCTGGAATTCCCTTCGATTCAATATTTTTATCACGAGCAGCGCCGCCACGGTGCGCGAGTGGAAGTCATCCCCACGCCCGATGACATCCGCATCGATTTGGACAAGCTGCTCGCGGCCATCGACGAGACTACGCTGCTCGTCCCCATTTCGCAGGTTCTATTCCGCAGCGCTTTCATTGTGGACATGCGAGCTATCATTGACCGCGCGCATCGCGCCGGCGCGCACGTGATTCTCGATGCTTTCCAGGCTGCGGGAACTATTCCTCTGGATGTGCGCAACCTTGGAGCCGATTTTGCCGTGGGTGGAGTTCTCAAATGGTTGTGCGGCGGCCCTGGCGTCGCTTATCTCTACGTGCGCGAAGATCTGCGCGCCAAATTCAAGCCCACGTTCACAGGATGGTTCGCGCATCGCCGTCCCTTTGCGTTCGAAAGTGGCGCGATTGACCAGCGTGGAGACTCCTTCCGTTATCTGAATGGTACGTCGCATATTCCAGCGCTCTTCGCTTGCCGGCCGGGACTCGACATTCTTAACAAAGTGGGAATCCACGCGATTCGCGAGAAATCAATGAGCATGACGGCGCGCTTGATCGAGGGCGCCAAGGCCCGCGGCTGGCGCGTCAATACTCCGGACAATCCCGCGGAACGCGCGGGAACGGTTTCCATCGATTGCCCGCACGCGAACGAGGTTTGCCGCGAACTCCTCGCCCGGGAGATCCTCGTCGACTTCCGGCCCAAGGCGGGCGTTCGCGTTTCCCCGCATTTTTACAATCGGGAGGAAGAGTGCGACTTCGCCCTCGAACAAATGGAAGAGATTCTTCGAACAGGCGCCTGGGAAAAACATGCGGCGGCGGTGACGCATGCCGGAATGTGAAGAATTCGCGCCGCAGCTGGCGAAAATGATCGAGACGCAGTTGCGCCGGCGCGGCATCACCGATGCAGCGGTCCTTGCAGCAATCGAGGGCGTTCCACGGCACGAATTTGTTGCTGAAGAATTTCGTGAGCGTGCTTACGACGACGTGCCTTTGCCCATCGGCGACGGCCAAACCATTTCGCAGCCTTACATTGTCGCGGCGATGACAGCGGCGCTCCATCTGCGTCCCGGCGATCGCGTCCTGGAAATCGGGGCAGGCTGCGGCTATCAGGCGGCGATTCTCTCTCATATGGCCAAGGAGGTCTTTACCGTTGAACGCCGGCACGAGCTTGCGCGGTCTGCGTCGGAACGCCTCGCGCGGCTTGGTTACGCCAACGTTCACGTGCACTGTGGCGATGGCACGCTGGGACTGCCGGAATTTGCGCCGTTCGATGCCATCCTCGTTGCCGCGGCCGCACCTGCGGTTCCCGCGCCACTCCTTGCCCAGCTTGCCGAGGGCGGCAGAATCATTCTTCCCGTCGGCGACCCGGAGCATCAGGAATTGCAGCTCATTGAAAAACAAGGGACGGCATTCCTGAAGAGCACGCTCGAGGGCTGCCGGTTTGTCCCACTTGTCGGCTACCATGGCTGGCAGGAACCTCCTGCACGATGAGCCCCGGCAATCCCGATCTATCTATCATCATTCCTTCGTACAACGAAGAACTGCGCTTGCCGGCGACGCTGGAGCGGATTGCCGACTATCTACAAACCTACAAAGGGACAGCAGAAGTGTTAGTGGTGGACGACGGTTCGAAAGATGGCACTGCCGCAGTGGCGGAATATTTTTGCATCAAGATTCCGACGCTGCGGATGGTTTCGAATGGCGCGAACCGGGGCAAGGGCTATAGCGTACGCCACGGCATGCAGGAAGCGCGCGGCCGCATCGCACTATTCACAGACGCGGATCTTTCCGCGCCGATCGAAGAAGCCGGAAATCTGATCGACGCGCTGGAAACACATGACGTGGCCATCGGCTCTCGCGCGATGGATCGCAGCCTGATCAGCGTGCACGAATCTCCCTTTCGCGAATTCGCAGGAATCGTATTCAACAAGATCGTACGGCTCATCCTGTGGCTGCCGTTCGTTGACACACAGTGCGGCTTCAAAGCGTTCCGCCGAGAAACTTGCGGGATCCTCTTCGAGCAACAGCGCATCGAGCGTTTCGGCTTTGATCCGGAATTGTTGTACCTGGCGCGGCATCATGGCTTGCGCACCGCGGAGATTCCCGTGCGCTGGGGGCATTCGCCGGCAACCAAAGTGAACATGATGCGCGACAGCATACAGATGTTCATCGATGTGTTCACCATACGGTGGAACTCGCTGAAGGGTTGCTATCCCCGCACGAAGTGAGTTCTATTCTGCCTAACTTTGCAATACAAAGTACTTGACAAGCATCGGACGGTTGGCTATGCTTCTCCCATGGCGACACCAGGCCCGCTTCGTACTCCCAAACCCGAGCCCATCCCCATAGACGCGCGCGCGGCCGACCATCTTCGCTATATCCGAGAAACGATGGAGAGTGCCGCGGAATTCACCGCCGTGCCCGGCTGGGGCGGCGTGGCCATGGGGATAACCGCGCTGGTTGCGGCTTTCGTGGCCTCACGGCAGACGACGCCGCTTGCCTGGCTGACGGTGTGGCTGATCGAGGCTTTCGTTGCGGTGGCTATTGCGGCTCCGGCGGCCGCTACCAAGGCACACCGCGCCAATTCCGCACTCTTCTCTGGCCCCGGCCGCAAATTCGTGCTTAGTTTCGCGCCGCCGATCGTTGTGGGCGGCCTTTTGACTTTCGCGCTGTATCACGCGGGTTTTCTCGCCGTCTTGCCGGGAGTCTGGCTGCTACTGTATGGAACAGCCATCGTCACAGGTGGGGCGTTTTCTGTGCGTGTTGTGCCGGTGATGGGTTTGTGTCTGATGCTGCTGGGCGCTGCTGCGCTTTTTGCGCCGGCGAGCTGGGGCGATGCGCTGATGGCCGCGGGTTTCGGAATCGTGCAGATGGGCTTCGGCTGGTGGATCGCCCGCCACCACGGAGGCTAGCAGGAGATTGCATGGCTAAGTCGTCCACAGTCCGTCAGGAACGCATCCAGAAGCCGCGCGAGCGTGAAGGCCCACTGGAGACAATCCGCAATCCGGCTCGGGAAACCGTACCCGCGGATCTGGATCGTTTGATCCACGAGCGCATCCGCCTGGGAATTGTCAGCGCGCTGGCGGTCAATCGCTCGCTCACGTTCAATGAATTGAAGGCGCTGCTGAAGACGACCGACGGCAATCTGAGCGTTCACGCGCGAAAGCTGGAAGAAGCCGACTACATTGTGTGCACGAAATCCTTCGACGGGCGCTTGCCGAAGACGGAGTATCGGCTTGCGGCCGCGGGGCGCAAGGCACTAGAGCGTTACCTGAACCACATGGAAGCGCTGATTCGCGCGACTCGCGAAGGTTAGGCGGTAAATTTTTTTTGTGTTTATACTTTGTTTGGTAGAGTAGTTTATGTCACTTCCTCCGCGGCGGAGAAAGAACATGCTCATGCAGCACCTGACCGTACAGCAGATTTTCACCGCGCAGCCGGCCATCGCCCAGGCTCCGCGTCTTCACGTCGCCATCATCTCGGATGGCAACGGCCGGTGGGCCACTTCCCGGGGATTGCCGCGTTCCGCCGGCCATCGCGCAGGCGCAGAGTCGGCGCGGCGGGTCATTCGGGCGGCGCCACGTCTCGGCATCCACACGCTGACTCTCTTCGCGCTATCATCGGCGAACTGGAAACGTCCGGCGGTCGAAGTCAACGCGATTCTGCGGCTGCTCCACGAATACCTGCTCACCGAAACGACGCATTGCATCGACGAGGGCGTTCGCCTCAGCATCATCGGGAGGCGCGACCGGCTGCCAGCCACGCTCCGGCAGGCCGTCGCCGACTCCGAAGCGGCCACAGCAAAAGGAACGCGTCTGCATCTCCGGCTGGCAGTGGATTATTCCGCGCGGGAGGCCATCTTTCACGCCGCCTGCCGCTTCTACAAAGTCACGGAGCTTTCGCCCGAGTCCTTCAGCAACGTTCTGGCGGAAGTTCTCCGCGGAGGCTCGACGGAAGTGGACCTGCTGATCCGCACCGGCGGCGAGCAACGCCTATCCGATTTTCTATTGTGGGAGTGCGCCTTTGCGGAGTTCGTATTCCTGCAGAAGCGATGGCCGGATTTTACCGGCGCCGACCTGGAAGCAGCCGTGAAGGAATTCGGGCAGCGCGAACGCACCCGCGGCGCGTTGCCGGATGCTATCGCCGGATAGCCGGAATCCCGGAGAAGAGGAGGAGGATCATGTCGGCATTCACACCGCACTTTGCACCCGTCGTTGTGTTGCTTTTCCTGGGCACCGCATTGCTGCTGGGCGTCAGCTTTCTTGTGCTTTTCTATGGCGCCGCGCGGCGCTCTTCCTTTTTCGCAAGGCTCGGCGTCGGGGCGGTATTGACGATCGCCACGGGCTATTTGCTGCTCCTCACTAGCGTTTCTTTCGCGAGCAGTGAGAAAGTCCTGCCTGCGGGCGGATGGAAATACTTCTGCGAGATCGATTGCCACCTCGCCTATTCCTTGGTGGGCGCACAGACAGCCGCGGCGCTCGGTCCGGAGATGCAGCAAATCTTTCCACGCGGAAAATTCGTTGTCGTCCGTGTGAAGACCTGGTTTGACGAACACACTATCTCTGCTCATCGCGGCAATGGGCCGCTAACGCCCAACGCGCGCAAGGTGGTTCTCGTTGATGACACGGAGCGCAGCTTTGCGTCGTCTGCCGAAAGTCAGTCAACTCTCGCTCGACTTGGGAATAATTCCACTCCGATCACGATAGCTCTGCGGCCCGGAGAGTCGTACACCACCGATTTCGTCTTCGATGTTTCCAAAGACGCTCGCGGTTTGCGCCTGCTGATTACCGAGGATGATCCCGAAACCCGACTGGTGATCGGCCACGAAAACAGCCTGCTGCATAAGAAAATCTACTTTAGCGTCGATTCCGCGCCGTCCCTGACAAAACCTGCACAATAAACTCTTCAGAACAAGCAAGTTGTTGCTGAACCGAAGCCTCGTCCTGCCCTGACATTTGGCCCCTCTCCGTCGTCTATACCTCAGGAGCCAGGAATGGGAACGATGGGACTTGCGCTGCCTTGGAGGACTAGAATCTCTTCCGTGCCGCGCGAACGGGGGACGCGAGTGGAACCTTCCGAGCACTCAGCCGCCGGCCCAAATCCGGCCGCCATGGACGTGTCCACAGAAGACGCCGCCCTGGCTGCCGGTTGCCGGGCGGGAAATCTGCACGCCTACGAGCGTCTTTATACCCTGCATGGTGCACGCATGAAAAACCTTGCGCGCAATCTTCTGGGCAGCCCGGTGGATGCGGAAGACGCCGTGCAGGACACGTTTCTGAAAGTGCAGAGAAGTATCGCCGGCTTTCGCGGCCAATCGAGTTTCATCACCTGGACATACCGGATATTGATCAACACTTGCTACGATGCGCGCCGCAGCCGCCTGCGAAAAAAAGAAGTGGCCAACGACGATTCCCCCGAATCGCCGCGGCCGGAGCCGCGCGCACCCGTGGCGCATCCCTCGCTGCGCATGGCACTGGAACGCGCGCTGGCTTCTCTGACGCGGCACCAGCGTGACGTTTTCCTCTTGTATGAAGTGGAAGGCTTCCGGCACGCGGAGATCGCCGGAATGCTGGAGATTTCCGAGACCGCTTCGAAGAACACACTTTTTCAGGCGAAGAAGAATCTTCGCCAGTTGTTGGAGCCTCCGCGCAGCAGCGCCGCGGAGGCACGGTGAACGATGATGACTGTCAATTGTAACGATCGCGACCGTATTTTTGAAGACGGCACGCCCACGGAGTGGCTGGCGCTGGAAGCCCACGCCGCCGGGTGCCCGGCTTGCACGAGAGAGCTTCGTGCCTGGAAGTCGCTGAGTGTGGCCGCGCAAGAGATGCGCGATTACCGCGAAACACCGGCGCTCTGGGCGCGCATCGAAGGCGCCCTCGCCGAAGAAGATGCACGCCGGACGCAGCGAGCGGGACGCCGTGGTTGGTTCTCGTTTCTACAAAATATCCCGGTGGGATGGCAAGCCGCTGTGGCGGGCACTTTTGTTCTGGTGCTGACGATTTCCGCTGGTTGGATTTACATCCACCGACCCGGTAACCCGCCCGTGAGCGACCCATCCCTGCTGAAGAGCGCGGCCCTCAAAAATGTCGAGGATGCCGAAACAGCATACGTGCAGGCCATCGACAAACTCGCCGCCGAAGCCCGCCCGCAGCTCGACACTCCCACGACGCCCTTGCTCGCCAACTATCACGAAAAGCTGGTCTTGTTGGACAGCGCAATTGCCGACCTGCGCGCGCAAGCCGGGATGAATCCGTCGAACGCGCAGCTTCGCCACCAGCTGCTCGCCATGTACCAGGAAAAGCAGCACACTCTCGAAGAAGTTTTGGAGGTTAGACAGCAATGAATTTCACCGCACACATATCCCGGAAAGGATCGCGGCGTCTTGCCGCGTTTGCCGGAGTTCTCTGCGCGCTGTTTGTGTTGACGGGGGGCCCCGCACTCGCCGCAAACTCCGCGCAGGAGCAGGTCTCCCGGGACTTCCAGAAAACCTTGACGCTGGGGGCAGGCCAGTCCGTGCGCGTCGAGCACAAGTTTGGTGAGGTTCGCGTCCACGGCGAAGCTGGCCGCGACGTCAAAATCTCCGCCACCATCCGCGCGCAGGCAAGCTCGAAGGAAGAAGCCGAGTCCTTCGTGCAGAAAATTCAGATCGAAGTGCAACAGACGAGCGAGGGCGTGCGCATCAAGACCATCTATCCGGACGAAGAAAAGAGTTGGTTTCACATCAGCAGGCATTCTTCGTGGTCCGTAAGCTATGACATCGGCATGCCGGCGGACGCTCCGCTCAACGTGCGAAATAGCTTCGGCGGCGTGGAGGTCGCGCGCATCCATGGCGCCGCGGATATCGAAAACAGCCATGGCACGCTGAACGTGCGCGATGCCGGTGCCGCGCGCCTGAACAATTCGTTTGGCAGCATCGAAGTCAGCGGTGCCGCGGGAAACGTCTCCGTGAACGACAACAACGGCTCCGTGCAGGTGTCCGACGTGAAAGGCACGCTCGAGCTGCACAACCGGTTTGGCAGTATTACCACGCGCGACATTCAAGGAGCAGCAACGATTACAGGCGGCAATGGCACCGTGACTGTGAGCAACGCGGCCTCCGCGAGCATCACTACTTCTTTCGGGGGCGTTGACGCCCGCAATATCCGCGGTGATCTTTCTATTCGCGACAACAACGGCAATGTGGACATTGCCACGATCGGCGGGGCCGTGGACGTCACCGACAGCTTCGGCAACGTCACGTTTTCTGACGTGAAAGGCCGCATAAATTGCACCACGAACAATGGCCGGGTCAAGGGCAGTTCGCTGACCGGCAGCGCGGTGACCATTCGCGATTCCTTCGGCAACATCGAACTGGACGCGGTCACCGGCGCTTTGGAAGCCGAAACGTCCAATGGGAAAGTGACCGTGCGCGACGCGCGGGGCAGCGTGACGCTTAAATCCTCGTTCGGCGCCATCGAAGCTTCGAACATTCCGAAAGGCATCCGCGCCATCACTGGCAACGGAGGAATCATCCTCACCGACATCGGCGCAGATACCTACGCAAAGACGAGTTTTGGGAGTGTCCTGGCAGAACGGATCAACGGCAATCTGACGGTGGAGAATAGCAATGGCTCCGTCACGGCCCGCAGCGTGAAGGGCGACGCTGGCGTGAACACGTCCTTCGCCGGTGTGACGCTGGAATCCATCGGTGGGCGCATCATAGTGGATAACCAGAATGGCGCAATCTCGGTGACGGCCATGCGTCCCGCCAGCGGCTGCCGCGACATTTCGCTGAAAACTTCCTTCTCTTCGATCCGTGTTCGCGTTCCGGACGGAGTGGGCTACAACCTCGCGGCGCGCACCTCTTTCGGACGAATTTCCTCGGAATTGCCGGTCACTTCGACGGGTAGCATCGGGGGCGATTCCTTAAGCGGAACGATTGGGGCCGGAGGCTGCCAGCTTCAGCTCACCGATTCGAATGGCAGTATTGAAATCGCAAAAGCTCCCTGATTGCGTGGCGTCAACGCCGTTCGCGACGCGCTTGATCCATCGCAAACGCTTTTTTCAGGATACGCATCGCAGTTTCAGTCAGATGAAAATTCGCGAGTTCCTCTTCGCTCGCGAAGGCCGCCTCAGTGACGTCGCTCCCTGCGCGGGCGTCGCCCCCGATTCGTTCGCACAGGTAATCCACAATGACGTAGTGAAAACGCGGTTTTGTTTGCACCTGCGCCGCAATTTTGCCGTCTTCCGCATAGATTCGGTCAAATACCTCAATGAGCTCAAGGACTCGAACCACGATCCCCGTTTCTTCCAGCAATTCGCGGGCAACGCCTTCCTCAAGTGATTCTCCTAGCTCCAGCGTGCCACCAGGAATGGACCACTCTCCGCGTAGCGGCTCGCTGCCGCGGCGGATCAGCAGCGTGCGGCCGCGATCGATGATCACGCCGCCGATACCCACTACCGGCCTTTCGGGGTACTCTCTGGAGGAAGGCATTTATGAGTTCCTTAAAAAGGCGGCGCGGTGGCATTCCGAACAGTCGCATCGCGCACGGGAGTTGACTTCGTATATCGCGGTATATAATACGCTGCACAGTGGTGGAGACGGTCCTTGTGCCCCCCACTTTGTGAACAACTCTACGGAGGATGGCGCCGTGATCCGTTGCCCTGAATGTTCCGCCGAAATCGACGTCGATGAAGACGAAATCGAAGAAGGCGAAATCTTGAGTTGTCCCGAGTGCGAGTCTGAGCTCGAGGTCTCGCAGACGCATCCCGTGCACCTGAACCTCATCGCCGATGAAGCGGACGAAGAAGACGACGAGGAAGAAGAAGGCAAGACCGGAGAAAATGGCGATCTCATCGACGATGATGACGATGAGGAAGACGACGAAGAAGATGATGAGGAGTGACAGAGCGTCCTTCCCCGCATGGCATCTCACATGCTCTTCCGGCCATCTAAGTTAATAAGGAGCAGCGCGATGCATCGTCCTCGTTGGATTGGTGTCATGTGCACGGCTGTGCTTCTCGCACCATTGGTTTCGGCGTTCGCCCGGGCCCAGGAACCACCTGCATCAGTTCCACCCGTACCCCCGGCCCCTGCAACGGCTCCGAGCAAGCCTGGAAAAACAAAATATAGCCATAAAAATGACTTCTTGATCCGTGGAACAGTCTTCAATGAAAAGGCTCTTTCCGCTCCGGGCGTGCAGCTGCGCATCCGCCGGACTGGCGAAAAGAAATTCCGCTGGGAGAGCTACACCAACTCCCGCGGGGAATTTGCAGTGCGCGTGCCTCAGGGCTCAGACTATGAGATGGTTATCCACGCAAAGGGATTCGCGGAGCAAACGCGTACCATCGATGCGAAAAACGGCGGGAACGAGGAACGTTTGGTGTTCCGCATGGAGCTCGCCGCGGGAGACAAGAAATGAAAATGCAGCGGCGCATCTTCTGTCTGTTCGTAGCGCTTGCGCTTTTCGCCGCCATCGCCGGCGCGCAGGACAAGAAGCGTGAAGCGCAGCTCCGCACCGTTCGCGGGGTGGTCCTGGACAAATCCGAAAACCCGATTTCCGGCAGCGTGGTTTTCCTGAAGAACACGCGCACCAATTCCGTCCGCAGCAATTATACGGATGACACCGGCAAGTACCGCTTCAGCGGCCTCGATCCCAACACGGATTACGAAGTGCACGCGGAGAAAGAGGGCGCCAAGTCTTCCACGCGCACGATTTCGAGTTTCGACGGCCGCAAGGAAATCGACCTGAATCTGAAGATCGACCGGAAAAAGAGCTGAACGCATTTTCTTGCACGCTCTTTGAATTTTATTTCGAACTACCATGCATCAGGTGTGCCGGTGGGCGTTCCATGCGTAAAACCATTCACCGCCTCGGCGAATCTAAATTGCAGTGTTGTTCCTGGATACCGCGACATCCAATTTGTTGCTGGAATCTACGATTCTCGGGAGATAAGAACGCTTTTTTATGTCCAGACAAACTGGGATATCGCGCCTTTTTATTTGTTCGTTCCTGATTGCTCTTGCGGTTCTGGTTTCCCCTGCCATGGGGCAACAACCTCAACCACCACCGCCACCTCCGGCTGATTCTCAGGCGGCCAAGCCCCCGGCGGCTGCACAGGACGATAAGGACAAAGACAAATCCGGTGCCACGGTCGGCAAGAGCAAGTTGGAGAAGGAAACAGGAACGGTCAACGACCGCATCTTCGAGGTCCTGCCGAACTACGGTACGGTCGAAAACGCTAAGGAACTCCCCCCTCTATCCTCAGGGCAGAAGTTTCGATTGGCAACCGCTGGGGTCTTTGATTGGGCCGCATTTCCGTTCAACGGCGCTCTCGCTGGGATTGCGCAGGCAAAAAATGATCCTAAAGAATGGGGTCAAGGATGGGGCGCCTACGGAAAACGCTACGGCGCCTCCTTTGCGGACAACAGTATCGGCACTTACATGACGACTGCAATCTTCCCCAGCCTGCTCCATGAGGATCCCCGCTACTATCAGCTGGGAAAAGGGCGCTTTATCCATCGCGCCTACCATGGGATCAACCGGCTCTTCATCACTCGCACCGATTCAGGACACGATCGCATCAACTACTCCGAATCCATCGGCAATGCCGCGGCCGCTGCAATCTCGAACATTTACCATGTGCCATCGGACCGCACGGCTTCGCGAAACGCGAGCACTTTTGCATTTCTGATTCTCTACGATGGTTTGTCCAACGAATTGAAAGAATTCTGGCCGGACATTCGCCGCAAGGTGTTTCACAAGGACACGCCCTAGCATGCCGTCTGCTTTGGACTAAGACTCCTGGCTTAGCTTCGGTGCCAGGACTCGAATGGCTTTCGGCACCACCTCAATCTCCACAGGAGCAGGCCCCAGAATTTTTCCATCACCATGAAAGAGGCAAGGCCGGTCTGTCGTCAGCCGCACGCGGGACACGCGCCAGCGCTTCACGCGTGAAGTTCGAAGCTCACCACTTCCCACGAGCCGGGGAAGGAGCCTGAGTACTCCAAATTTGCTAAGCTCCTCGATGATGACCACGTGAAGCGTGCCGTCATCGACGGTTGCATCAGGAGCCAGTCTCAATCCGGCGCCGTAGGTCGGAGAATTCAATGCCGCAACAAGCATCGATCTCGCTTCGAACGAAGGCAAATTGCTTCCGGGGAATTCAATTCGGAAATCCAGTGGCACGTATCCCGCCAGCGCTCGCAACGCCGATGCAATGTAGCGGAGCCGTCCAGGAAAGTGTCGATACGCACCACTCGCATAGCGCGCCGCCTCAGCATCCAATCCAATGCCGCCGCCTCCTCCGTAAAGGCGAGTCCGTCCATCGGCCGTGTGGGCTCTCACGAGATCCACGCTACGCGGTTGGCCGCCCAGCACGGCTTTCGCTGCCTTGACAGGGTCGCTCGGCAATCCCAGTGCAGCGGCGAAATCATTGCCGCCGCCAATCGGCAAGACACCTAAAACAACATCCTCTCCGAACGCCGCATTCGCCAGCGCCTGAAACGTTCCGTCTCCGCCCATTGCAAGAAGCACGCGTTGCCCTTGCGAAATGGCGTTCTGCGCGAACGATTCGAGTTCTGGAGCGCTGCTCGTCATTACAAATTGTGCGTGGACATGGAACGATTCGAAGACTTCTTGAATCCGCGAGAGATAATTCCGTGCACGACCCCCTCCCGCGGCGGAATTGACGAACACAATTGGTGAATGTTCAAGCAAGGCGCTCGCCTTATCTGGGTGGTCTTCCATTCCTAGAGTCTAATGCGCCTGCGCCAAGAATTCCGTAATGTCAGCGTTGGAATGCGGCTCGGATCCGAACCGGGAAGAATTGAGACATTGGTGCCGGCGGGGGGAATCGAACCCACGGCCTAGGGATTATGAGACCCTCGCTCTGCCACTGAGCTACGCCGGCAAACGTAATTCTTTATGCTACGGAGTCGCCCGCGAATGTGTCAAGGCGAACGCCGGTGCTCTTGAACCTAGATTCATTTTGTGAAAACGCCGACTACTGCTGGTGGGTGCCCAGCATCCGCCGCGTCATTTCCTCCACTGGTGCAAGATCGTCGGTGAATACGGTGGTATCCGCCGGAGGCGCTAGCTCAGCAATGGCCAACCCGGCGTCCCGCGCAAGGTCTTGAAGAGCTTGCTCGCCGCGCATTTGCGCCCATCGCTCTCGGACTTCGGCCACGGTTTTCGATCGCGCAAAAGCTAACACCATGTGGTTCCCGTCGGCTCGGGAAACTACTTCTATAGATGGAAATACGCGCTTCAGTGTTGCTCCGGTAGACATCAGCAGCTCGTGCGATTCGCTGGTGTCATAGACGTTCATCATCAGCAGCCCGTCGTCTGTCATGTGCGACCGCACTTGTTCAAAAAACTCTTCCGTAATCAGGTAGAACGGGATATATGGACCGCCTTGATAGAGATCAACTTGAATCAGGTCGTAGCTCCGCGCGTGGGAAGCCAGCCAGGGACGCGCATCTGCGACGTGGACGTTGAAGTTTTTTCGATCAACGGGCAGCCCGAAAAACTTGACCGCCGCCTCCACCACTTTCGGATCAATTTCCACCGCGTCAATCTCGATTTCAGGAGCAACGGCAATCGTCGAAGCGATCCCTCCTCCAGCGCCCATTCCCAGCGCCAGCATTCTTCGCGGGGAAACCAGCGAGGCCCCGAGAGCAAAGTCATCTGTGTAAAACCCGGACCAGCTGGCCCCTACCTTGCGCGTTGTCTGGGAGTACGCCGGGTGGTTCAACACAAGCCATCGCAGATCTTCATGATGCAACACGGCAATCCAGTTGTACGCCGATTCTGTCGTCCAAAGAACCACGGGAGCAAACACCGGTTTCGGAACGAAAAAAGCGCACAAGGCTGCTAAGAGCGCTCCGCCCGCAATGGACTTCCGGCGAAGAAGGCCGAAGCCGCCGACAAGGAATGTGGCGGCACAGCACACTTGCAGGGTCATTCTGGTGCCATATCGCGGAACCAGAAAAAAACTCGTTGAAAGAACGCCCGCGATACTGCCGGCCGTTGAGAGTGCATAAACCTTGCCTGCCGTCACCCCAATGTGCCCGGTCCGCGCAAGCAGCCGAATCACGAACGGCCCCGTGACCGCCAGTGCTGTCATTGTCGGGACAAAAATGATCAAACTGGCGACCGCCGTCCCGAAGAATTCGCCCGACTGCCACAACCATCTCAGGATCGGCCTCACTGCCAATATGATGGCCAACTGGTACACCGCACTTCCCAAGATCACTAGATACAAGACTGTCGCAGACTGGCTCCGATCCGCCAGCCATCCCCCCAAGGCGTACCCTCCAGCCAAGGCCAACATAACCACCGAGATCATGCTGCCCCAAACATAGATGGAGTAGCCAAAGTAAGGGGCATAAAGGCGAAAGGCGGAGAGTTCCAGGGACATGATGATGGCGCCCGTAAGGGTCGCAGTGACCAGCCAAAGCATGGGCTGCGCCTGGCTGGCAGTCTTTGAGCCGGTATCGACCTGTCCATCCATGGCCTGTAGTTCTAACACAAACCGCCAATTCCAGCCGGGAAAAGGGGCCGACCTCTGCAGAGTTTTCTCCGCTTCATTGAGTGAAGCGGAAACTGGGGTTTTCCGCCCCTTTTCCAGGCTCCTAGATCTTTTTGGAAGGAAGAGACAACGGCTGGCCTAGAGTGTAGTCCTATATCTTTTGGTACTACCGTACCGTTGACCCAACATGGCTTGAATTCTATTCTGCTCGCGTTCGAGCACTGTCCCACCCGTGGAGATAGGCGAAAGCTTATCGAAACCATGGGACGGGTACCTGTGTATCGATTCGGTACAGGCTCATCGCCTGAGCTGCTTGACATTGGTGTATTTAAGCATAGACTCGCTCCGAGGTTGTTCCTCACCTCGGAGGCCCAATGTCACGCAAACTCACAGTTGTACTCCTAGCCATGCTGGTTTTGGCCGGGGCAATGAGCCTAAAAACGGTTGTCGTCGCTCATAGCGATGGCTCCGTGATCATGGCAAACGGTGGCGCACCACTACCGCCGACGCCATGGAAGAATGGTGGCGCACCGCTACCGCCGACGCCTTGGAAGAACGGCGGCGCACCGCTACCACCAACGCCCTGGAAATAGCGGCGTGGTTCCCGCAAGGTTAGCCTGACCGACACTGCGGAACTGACCAGGGCGTAGATAGGCGAAACAACGTGCCTGGTCC
>Ga0210384_10000872_pt1 | contig 43415 bp, 66 predicted proteins | sample IncBWH2MmetaG_FD_160574 | JGI IMG/M metagenome (GOLD analysis project Ga0210384, IMG submission 160574) | Forest soil microbial communities from Barre Woods Harvard Forest LTER site, Petersham, Massachusetts, United States - Inc-BW-H-2-M | ecosystem: Environmental > Terrestrial > Soil >... | reverse complement strand
GGGCAATACTAAGCTGATGTGTTCTAAGAAGGTGGATGCCACCTATGTCTCCATCAAAGCTTCCTGTCCTAAGTCTTGCCCCCTGATGGGAGAAGGTTGCTATGCTCAGTTGAGCTATGTGGGTATGACCTCCCACCGATTGGATGAGGAAGCCGCGGGCTTTACTCCTCTACAAGCTGCTCGTGGCGAAGCTAAAGCCATTGACAATGCCTATAAAGGTGGTCAAGTTCCTGTTGGTCGCGCTATGCGACTGCATGTGGCTGGCGACTCCCGTACCTTGGCTGGTACCAGGATGATCAACAATGCCGTCAAGCGTTGGAAGCAACGTGGTGGTGGTGATTGCTGGTCTTATACTCATGCTTGGAGGAATGTTCCCCGTAAAGAATGGAACCATGTATCCATGCTAGCTTCTGTTTCGGATACAACTGAAGCTGTAGCAGCTCATCAACAGGGTTATGCTCCGGCTATTGTGGTGCCCGAACATCCTAGTGACAAGGCATATAAGCTGGAAGGCTCTGATATCAAGTGGATTCCTTGCCCAGCTCAGACTAGAGAAGTGGGTTGTTCAGACTGCAAACTCTGTTTCAATGCAGACCGCTTATTAGCTGGTGGCTTTGGAATTGCCTTTGCCGTTCACGGAGTCAAAAAGGATTCGCTCAAAAGACACCTAACCGTTGTAAAGTAAAAATGAATAAAGAACCTGAACCGAAGAAGAATTCACATTGCTCCTATTGTGGCACCCGCTTTACCGAACAGATTCTTTGGCCACGTAAATGTTTTCGTTGCTATAACGATAGTTTTAGCAACCCACTGCCAGTGGTAGTGGTGATGCCAGTAATAGAACGCGCCCTATCAGTAGGTTATGGGTCAGTTAGACAGAGGGGCATTCTGATCCAGAAGCGTGGTATCGATCCCCAAAAGGGTGGTTGGGCATTGACTGGCGGCTATATGGATGCCGGGGAGACCTGGCAAGAAGCTGCTGTCCGTGAAGTTCACGAGGAACTAAACCTTAATATCAAAGCTGATGAGCTAGAGTTAGTGGGGATTGGCGCCTCGACCAAGAAGGATAATGTTCTCATCTTCTGCACCCCAAAAGGAAGCTGGGATTGGCACGGATATGATGACCCTGGACTGGAAGATTTTTTCAAGAAGGATGGTCATATCCCCAATGAAGAAGTGTTAGAGGTAGGTGTCATGTGGGAACCCATGGAGTTAGCATTCCCCACTCATAATGAGTTTGCTAATAAGTATCTTGCCAAATTGAAGGAGTAATAGTTATGTCAGATGAGAGTGATGCCAAATCGTTGAGGATTTTCTTCCTGTGTGTAGTGGTACTTGTTCTGGGAGGATTCTTCTTTGCCTATAAGGTTAATGCTTGTGCGGATAAACCGTCCCGTACCGAGCCTTGTAAAGATGAATTGTTCTTGATTGACAATGACCATCCGGCGCATCAGTGTTCGCCAGGAGCTAGAGCCGAACTGGTTGCTTCTCCGCCTGCTCCGAAGCCAGGGATTATCTGTCATTGCGTGACAACGGCTCCCTCCGCCACGGTCGACCAGCGACCCTGAATTTCTTAGATTAATTCTTGAGCTTGACAATTCAAACTGGATAATTAAACTGTAAAGATACCCATCGGATAACGATGGCTCACGGAAAGTGTAAGGTGTAACATGGTTAAGGTTGGAGATCGTTTGGTGGTGCAGGGAATGCCGTTCCCCGCTTACGTTGAATCTATCTGGTTTGATAAGGAAACAGCTCGTACTGTTATCCAATTGGATTGGCGCGAACATGGGAAGAGCAAGGTGTATCTCCATGATGAGAATAACACCTGGCATAAGTATCTCAACGTCAACTGAAAGTAAAGAAATGTGGCATGAAAAGCTAAAAGAAGCTGGTGTTAGCATCCATGTGATTGCTACTGGTGCAGGTGCTGGGCTTCAACAGGAACTATGGAGTATCCCAGGTAGCTCTGCCTATCTGTCAGGAGCCAGTTTCCCCTATGCCATGGAAGAAACTGAGGAACTATTGGGATTCAAACCAAATTCTTTTTGTAGTGAGGAAGCTGCCATCGATTTAGCTTCTGCTGCCTACATGAAAGCCTATAGGTTTGGTGGTAAAAAGCCAGTAGGGATTGGTATTACCGCCTCCGTTGCCTCCGAAAAGATCCATCGAGGAGATCATCGAGCCTTCTTTTGTATCATCACTGATGATAAGGTACTAACTTTCCATCACATCCTAACTAAAGGTGTGGGTGTTCATCAGCGTACCCAGGATGGACATGCCGTAGATGATGTCGGTTTGTTTATGTTGATTGATGCCTTGGGTATTAGTCAGCACACATTGGAAGCATCCTTCCCTTTGCACTATGAAAATGGTGCGGAGAAAGCTAAGGCACGGTTTTTAGCTCGCCCTTTCTTTACTAGGGATGGTAAGCGTCTTGATAAGATGAACCCTGAGGGTTGCGCTCTCATGTCGGGTGCTTATAATCCTCCTCATCAGGGTCACTATGGCATGGCAGATGTCTTCGAGAAAGAGCAGGGGTCAAAGGTTGTCTTTGAGATAACTGCTAATCCTCCTCATAAGGATGCCTTATCGGTTCAACAGCTTCTACAAAGGGCTAAACTGTTGCAGGGTAGGGATAGGCTTTTTACTTGGAGCATGCCTTTCTATCTAGATAAGGCGCATGCATATCCGGGTGTGCCTGTGATTATGGGTGCGGATGCGATGGTACGAATGTTAGACCCTAAGTGGGGAATAGACGTATCAACTTTGCTGGAAGGGTTTCGTAAATTGGGAACACACATCTTTGTCAATGGTCGAACCATTGATGGTAAGTTTGTAACCAGGGATGACATCATTACTGACCTACATGACAAGCTTCCATATGCTGAATGGCTCCAGGCAGCTAGTCTCTTGATGCCTTTGAATGGCAAGTGGGAGATGAGTTCTACGGAGATTAGAAATAGATTGAAATGAAACACTATCACTCTTGCCCTGAATGCTATGAAAAGTATTCCTGTGAGATGCAGTGTACCATTGAACCGGACTTAGAAGACCCGGTATGTCATCCGGAGAAACAGTTTGGGTCACACTGTGTCTGTGATGGATGTGATCAATCAAAGTATTTGACCAAGGAGTTCTGGCTTCGATATAATGGATTCATAAAATAATGGAGTGGTGGCGGAAATGGAGTACGCGGTCGTACAAAGGATAGTGATGAATCCCGAGTATGACTATTCTAAACTACATCACTAGTAAGGATTGCAGGTTCGAATCCTGCCCGCTCCACCAATGTATAACGTAGTGCGTCAAACACATGAGAAGTATGGTAATGTCATTGAGATTACCAAAGAAGAGATTGGTGAGTTTGAGACGCCTTTTCGGGCGGTCAATAGGGCACTAACAATACGCCGACAATGGATAGATAGTACATCTAAAGTTAGATTGTTAGTAGATGGTCAGGTAGTAACACCTAATGGAGCGGAGCACTGGGCGAATGAAGAATATCGATCATTACCTAAATGCGAAGCCTGTGCTAAGATACTTGGTGGAGACGTCTATACGCATCAGCTTTGCGGCAGTAATCTATTCTGTTCGCAGCCTTGCGCAGATAAAGATTATGCTTTTCAAGTGGAGAAGATGAACGACGAAGAAGAGTGCGATTATCTTTGAATTTTAGCCTTGGAGGTTATATATGATTGTGTATAAAGACTACGTCACTTTCACTGTATTAGGGGAAGACATTCATCTCATTTCAGATGAACTTGATTACGGTCGAAATACAGTCGCAGAGATAAAGAATAGATACCATTATCTGGGAAATGAATACCCCACAATTTCGGCTGCCATCTTTGCATGGCAAGAAACAAACGGTAGAGATCTGACCAGTGAGGAACTTCGACAGGTCATGGTAGATAATCATTTACTCTCCGAAGCAATCTAAACGTTTAGGAGATATCATGTTAACCAAGAAAGCAGCCCCAAAGAAAAAGGCAGCAAAGAAAACAGCTAAGAAGCCAGTCAAGAAACCAGCGGTCAAGAAGACTGTTAAGTCCGCGAAACCAAAGGCAAAAGCTGGTAAGAAGACTTCAGTAAAGAAGCCAGCGGCTAAGAAGGCAGCAACCTCACAACAACCGACTGTGGTTGTTAAGGCAGTGAACAATTCTTATGGAACAGTTACTGTTAAGTCAGTAGATGATCCGGGTCAAGCTAGCGATGGCAGAGTAGCCACGGTCAAGCCAGCTCTCGATAAAGAGACTGGTATTGTCACGATGGTTCCTGACACCGATGACTAAGAAGTCTTTAACAAATTGAAACGATTAAGCCGGATTGTGTCCGGCTTTTTCTTTTGGGGATACTATGTTGGTCTTAAAGTTATTGGAACAATTCTGTCCCGAAAAGATTCCTGTTGTGGTCGGCTCCCGCATTGGCGATGGCGCTGATGGCGAGGTCTTTGAAATATTAAACGACCCCCATAAAGTAATCAAGTTTAGTGTCTTGTATGCTACTGGTTCCGGCAATTTGCCCCGAGCTTACAACTACATTGATCAAGTCTTAACTTACCTTGAACAACAACCTTCCCCTACCTTTGCTACTGTTTTTGAGCACACTAAACTAGGTGAATGGTCTCGCGATGTTGCTTGGGGAAAAGGCAAACAAAAGTATATCATTTACTATTACACAATGGAAAAGTTGTACAAAACTACCGAAGACGAGCGTAAAGTATTTCACACAATTCTTTCCCACGAAGATAGAGGAATTACCAAAAATTATCCACCTGAAAAAATCCACGAAATGTTAGCGGGGTTGAGCCAGGGGCTTGACTTCGACGAAGAAAGAGTTACATTTTTCTGTAACAATTTCAAGAAAACCCCCGTGTTTCATCACGATATTCATGTAAGAAACATTATGAAAGATACACAAGGGAATTTCAAGCTGGTCGATTTTGACCGTGCTCAATTACAAAGTGGAGATTGAAATGCCAAAGGTAATTAAGATTGATTTGAGTTTACTCAAACAGTTGGTGGGTGAACTAGAAAACGCTTTGACGACTGCTGAGTCAATCAAGAGTGACGATGCCGCTTCCAATCATAACAATGATTACATTGTTGAGATGGCTAAGTCAGCCGGACTCTGCGCAGGTATCGCCGAAGAATCTGCCATGCTGGTGATGGATATTCGTTCGGTCGTTCGAGCTAGCCAGATGCCCACTTCTAAAGGGGATCCTTTGGAGAAGTTGCTTGGTGTTCTAAAAGGTGGCGGAGGTTTGGGCGGAACCAATTAAAAAGAATTGCGGAGCCCTTGCGCCCGCAATGTTACATGATTATATTACTTACAATTCCGTAATGGAAACAATGGAGAATAACAATGTCGAATACAACTCGTAATGATGTCAAACAACTCGCAGCAGCAATCGAAGTCCTTGCCAAGGATGTCCAATCCAAATTGGATAACAATGGAGACTTCCTGTCGGCAGCTAATGAGCTGGTCCGTAACCAACTTACTTTCGTCTTCACCTTGGGTGAGTTCTATGCTCTCCAACAGGTCGGTGGAGTCAAGACGCATACCGCCACTACCGTCAGCAATCCAAGCGGAACCACGCCCCGCTGGCACAATGTCCGAGATGCTCTTGGTCGTTTTGCTCGAAAGGTCTAATGACTCTTCGTAGCAAATTAGCACAGTTTTTTGCGGTACTACCCGCAATCTTATTGATGACTTTCATCAATGTTTTCATTTGCTTTACCGTTGCTGGCACTGTTATGTTAGAGCTAATGGCAGCCGGTGGTGGCAACAAGCATCCCTACTGGGTGTTGGGAGTGGCAATTCTGGTCGCCATTGGTACTCACTGTTGGATAGTGTTTAACCATAAACTCAGAGCTTACATTAAACAAGGAACTACAGATGAATAATGAAGTAATTCAAAAGGTATTGGACGAGTTGGTTCCCATTTTTCAAGCAGCCGATACGGCGCTAAGCGAGTGGACTGGTGAAGGTAACTTACAGTTTCCCGTTCTTCTTGGAATGATGGCGGTCAAACTGAATTGGGATGAGAAGCAGGTTCGTGAAGCTGATCCATTGGTTCGCATTTACGTGAGACGTCACCCTGATTGGTACGTCACTCGTGGAGCCCATGGTGGCATCATGAGGTCGGCAGAGAAGCAAAAGAAAGAAGCTGCTAAGTTGGCTAAAGATCTTGCCAAAAAACAAATGGCAGATGCGATTGAAGCAAAGACAGCAGCGGTTGCTCAGGCAACCAATCCGATAACGGATAACTCGGGTAACGAGTAAGACAACTAAATACAATAAGATAGCAGGTAGATCAGAAAGGTTTACCTGCTATTTTTTTAGGTGGTCCAGTAGTAATAAAGATATCTCCCTATATAATACCCCATTCATTTGTCGAGAGATAGTTCGCCGGAGCGTTTAGGACTTCTAGCCAGGTCGAGGTAGTCCTCGCCAGTCAATTCCTAGTGAGCCAGTTTCATTTGAGACTTTGGAGAAAACGTTGAACGTACTCTGGGATCCTTTCGCTTTGCTAAAGGATATAAATTGAGAGATAAAGATTCTATTATGGGCGGCAAAGAGGCGGTATATATTGTCGGTCTCTGACGAAAGGTTTTAGATGAAAAAGTTGTTTGCATTTCTCTTGCTCGCTGCGGGTCTTGTTTCCTGTTCTTCTTGTGTCAAAAAGGACCAGCCACCAGTAGACGCCTCAGTTCCTGCCCCAACTCCTTCAGTTGATGCGGCTGCTCCCGCCCCCGTTACCGCTACGTTTTCGGTAGACAATCTGTCGATTACTATGCCGGGTCCTGGTTGGGTTCCACAAGTTCTAGACCCCCATATGTTTAAGGTTGGTGGGGCAATGCCGCTCTTGAATGAAGCTCTTCAGAACGCCAGCATTCTTGCCAAAGAAGAGACAGTTGCTAGCTATGATGAATACATTATCGCCAATGTTCGTGCTGTGAAGACTGCTGGAGCTAACGTTCACTCTACTAAACAAGTAGTAGTTAATGGTCATAAATTTGTATTAATTGAATCCTCCAGAGATAATTTACATGTTTGGACTTGGGTTACCTTAGAGAAGGGTTTCGGATACAATTTCTCTTGTGGCGGACCAGTGGGCAAAACTAACCAACAAGATTTATGCTTGGGGATTTCAAATACTCTCAAGATAAACTAATGGATAAACACAGCTTTTTAGACATAGAAAACATAAACGAAGCAAATCGAGAGAGACTCTTAGAGATGCGACGAGCCCTCTTTGCTACCGTGGTTCGCAATGCCCGGAGCGAAGAACGTAAGGGAATGTATCTAATCTCATTAGCTATTTTTACCGAGTTTGAAAGACTAACTAGACACATCACAGAACCCCAGATTACCAAGAACTAATGAAGACCTGGCGTATAGAGATGCTGGTAGTAGCTACCATTCTAGTGGTGCTTAACTACTTTACTCATAAGCTTTTCTCCATTGAGATACTGGCAGCCCTAGCCGTTTTAATGACCTTTGGTCATGCACAAATTGCAGACAGACTAGCTGAACAAGAGGCTCTCCGAGTAACACCTACGGTAGATTGCTATCGAAAAATGTGGTATTACTTTGTAGGAAAAGAAGCTTTCTGGTTTCTATATTTCTTTCTCAATCATTCCTATTCCGCCCTGGTGGGCGTCTTTCTTTTCTTAGCCTACCCTGCTTGGCGCAGGATTTATCGAAAGAGAATTCAACGTGGACAAAGTTCTATTCATTGATGGACATAACGCCATGTGGCGTGCCAACACCGTCTTCGGTGAATTGAAAAAGAGACACGAGATCAAAGAAAGCGATCCTGGTTGGTGTGTCTGCGGTGACCAGTGGGACTATCCCTGCAATTGCTGCGGCTCCGATTTCATGGTAGTTTTCAACTTCTTTCGTAATCTTCGACCCTTGATTCAGGACTTCGAACCAGACAAATGCTTCTTTGTTCTTGAGGGACATCCGCAGTTTCGATATGATTTGTTTGCCGATTACAAGGCGAACCGCATCGTCAAACACGCTGCTAAGGTAGAGGTACAAGCTAAGTTTCAACGAGATAGCGGCATCATTGTGCCGCTGTTACAGTGCCTTCCTATCACTACTTGTAGGGCATCCAACTACGAAGCAGATGATGTCATCGCCACTCTTTGCGAGAATATGAAGGACGAGGACTTGACAGTTCTCAGTAACGATTCAGATTACATTCAGCTTCTTCAGCGAGGCTATTCTAACATCAGGATATATAATCCCATCAAGAAGGTGGATATGGAAGCTCCTTCCTATCCATACGTAGCTTGGAAGTGTTTAGCTGGTGATAAATCAGATAACATTCCGAAGCTACTGACTCCTAAGAAGGCTTTGAATACTATTACCAATCCAGATTTGTTCCAGAAGTTTATGGAAGTGGAAGAGAATCGGGCTAACTTTAGCGTCAACCGCCAGTTAATCGAGTTCAGATCTATTCCAGAGGAAGAGATTGTTTTGAGGGAAGGTGTTCGAGCTTTTGATAATCTCAAGAAAGCTTTTGAGTTTATGAAGTTCGATTCTATTACCAACGATCAGTCTTGGCAGAAGTATTGTAAGACCTTCGCTTGCCTAAAGTATTAAGGTTACTATGAGTAAAAAGTTTATTTTCGATGTGGGTTCTAATGTCTTAGCTAAAGCAGTTGCTGATGCAGAAGACCGACTCTTGATCAAGTTACCTGACCAAGATAAATGCGACCATGGGGTTGTTTTTGACGAGGCAGCAGCTCTCAAACTACTGGAAGAAACTCCGGTTGATCCTACTATTGATGACCCTGCTCTGGCATTCATCATGGGCTCACCGGCATCTAGTGTAATTAAGAAACGTTGGCCACGTTTATGTGGCGTGTGTCCTAAAGGTTGTGGATACAATGGGATTGCGTATGCTTCATACGCACATTATATTTATGGAGATTGGTGATGGACCTCAAGACATTTAAGACAGACCTAACCTATTCGTGCAAGAAGTTTGCCAAGGAAGGTAAGATTCTTACCGTTCATGACGGCAATCTTGTTATCGACAACGAAGGTAAGTTCGTGGCTGAGGGCTCTGAACTTGAAGCCCTAGAAATGTTTGTTTTGGTTAAAGGTTATGTCCCAACCGCAGAGATGATGACGATCTACCATGACAAGTGGGTTGATCCACAGGGAGTAACTCATGAGTCACACATTCCACATCATACCATGTATAACCTGTCTATGGTTGATGTAATTGTGGAGCAAGCGCAAATTGCTAGGGAAGATATTTATTCCTTTATGAACGGTTTCGAAAATGTAGAAGCTGAAACCAAGAACGAATTTCATACTGTTGGCGTCTACATCAGAGAGAAGTTCTTGCCAGTTGGAGCCCGTGAAAAGACTCTGACCAAGGTAGAATATAAATCTAATGTATCGGCAGGCAAGGTAGAAAGAAAGTTCACCATCTACTCCAGGAAGGGCAAGACTGCCATTATGGAAGTAGAAGTTGAAATGATCTCTCCTCCTGGCACGACTGAGTATGTGGGACGTATTCTTGCTCCCACTTTGTTCCATCAGAAGGTGGAGAAGAAGCGAGCGGATGGTACCAAGCAAGTTACTTTGGTGCCTGACGTTTGGGTTTGGCATGCCTTTCAAGACACTATAGAGGATGCTAAGGCTAAGCTGGAGAGTACAGTCAGAGATGGCTTTGCTTTTGAGATTCGCAAGGGTCGCCGAACAGAATTCACTGAGGAAGAAGTTCAATCTGAAATGGCTAAAGCCGAAGTGATTATGTTATAACTTGAAGTATCTAAGGTCTTGAGGATTAATACTCCAGACCTTAGCCACTTCTTCAGCATCCAGGCGGGTCGGATACAGAACATTATTGTGGTTTGATCTGTGCATGATACTTGGTATCTTAGTATGATCTAAGCCAATAAAGTGACCCAATTCATGAATAGAGGTAGTTCTAAAAGTAGTAGGACTTGACAGGCGTTCGTGTACCAAGTATAGTCTTTTGGTATCATTTGCCATCCAATCACATAGTCCAATGGTAGTGGATTTAATCCTCTCATCAGAAGCGACGATGGATGGATGATAGCCATCTACCCTGAGTAAGACACAATTCTTTTTGATGAATTCGGAATCACTTTTATCTAATTCAAATCTAATTTCGAGTCGTACTAAGCCATTACAAAAGTAATGTAGGTCATCTAGAGATTCTAGAATTAGTATTCTTTCTGCTGGAGTAAAGGTGGTATCCGCCCAGATAGTTTCAGAATATTCACAATCTAATTCTTTTTTAGGCTGATTGAATAACAGCTTGGGTTTCCCTAGTTTGAGCCCACCGATTCGTAAATCGCTATAGACTTCGGCTAAGATACTCCACAATAGTCTCATCATAAAATGTTATAATATGTATGGAGAAAACACTATGAAACGCTTTAAAGAACTTACTTCGCCTCAGAAAAAGAAAGCCGTTGACCATATGTTCCGTCGAGGAATGAATGGTGTGACCTGGAATGGTGCCGGTCAAACTGACAGAGTTAAGGCTCGTCTCAAGGAAATTACCGAGAGAATTAAGTTTTGTGGCTGTGGCGACTGCGAGTACAAGTTCGGTATGGAATTATCAAAAGATAATGTCATTAAAGAAAGCATTTTAGAACAAGCACAAGTTGCAGCAGAGGGTGCATATTATCCAGAGGATGACGATACAATCATTAAGGTTTGATTAATCATGAATATATTTGTTGTGGGTATGCCGGAAAGTGGTCGCACCACCGTCTCGAAAGCCCTTTGTAAAGTAGATACCTATCGTTACATCGACGCTTCATCGTGGATAAAAGCATCCTTCCGAGACCAAAAGGCGGGCGAACATCCCGAGCAATACCATGATGAATATCACATGTGGTTGACTAATAGAATGAAAATCAACCCGAAGATGATTGTCGATAACATCTATGACTCCATGGATGCTTATGGTAAAGAGCCGCTCAACTTCGTAGTAGACGGACTAGTCTCTCCCAAGGATTTCACTCAACTGTTTGATTACAATCAGGACGTGGTGGTCTTCTTAGATAGAACCAATAACACGGCTGAGTACAAAGACTACGAGAACATCGGCGTCTCTGTTATTAGGGACTATTGTTTTTGGTTGTCGGCAGCTAACTTGCTACCGAAGGAGAGATGGTTAGAGTATAAGTTCCAGATTCCAGGTGAAGACTCCACGTGGGTCAAGACTTTGGGCTCTAAGAACTCAGTCTACATTGTCAAGTCTTTGACCAATGTGATTACTCATTTACAGGGAAACCTGCTTAGTCTTCTAAGCCCTCAATCTTAATTGAGTCTACCAGACTATTAAATAGTTTTTCAGAATAGTCCGCAGCATCGGAAGCATTATTGATATCGGCAGCCTCGCTAGCCTTTTTTAGTAGTGCTTCTTGTTCTGCTTTCTTTAGCAAAGCTTGAATAGCATTTTTCCTAAATGTCTTTTTCATTTCAACCCGCCCTTGATTTCAGTAAGTCTATAATTTCTTTTAGTGTAATTCCAATGCCGCCATATACGCTGCCCAACTGCCTGTATAAGTCTTCGCTCTCATTAATTACTTCTTGAGGAACTACAGCACCTTCCGTGCTTAGCATCTTCTCTAGAGCACGCATTTTATCTCGATAAGCATATAACACTACGTTATCTGCCACTACTGCTTTAACCCTTCTATCATTGTTTAGGTAGTTAGTTAACGCCTCTACTTCAGATTTTTCTGCCGCTTTAAGGGCAGCCTGGTTTTCTGGAGAAGGATCTGTTTTAACTCTTTCGGCAGCCAATCTAACTGCCTCTTTGTAGGGGGCAAAGACAGGATCTTTTTTGGCTTTGTTCTTGACAACTTGAGCCGTATCCTTCTTTAGAGTAGCGATTTTCTGCTGTAGATGCACAATAAGACCTGGCAAAGTCTTACCTTCTTTTAGGGCTCTGACCTTGGCGGCATCTTCTTTTTCATAGTCGCCACGTAGTTTTTTCTTGGCAGCCGCTTCTTCAATCTTCTTCTGAATGTTAGCTAGAGTGCCGGCGCTCGGCATGTTGCCACCACTCACGGACTTGAGAAGAACCAATCTCCAGTTGCGCTCTTCACCTTTGAAAAGATCTTTGCTCTGAAGCAAATCATATAGTTTAGTCTCTTGTTCTAATTTGAATTTCTCTTTTGGATCTCTAGTACTTCGAAGTTCGTTTTGTAGTTCTTTGGAGCGTTCAGCTAGTTCGTATTTGCGAATCTTTAGTTTGAGAGCACGACGATCCGCTTTCAACTTCTTGCTGGACTCTTGTAGCTTCTTGAGTTGTTCAGCCATTCCAGCGTCAGGTGTAATAGATATCTGATTAGCTAGTTGTACTTCTTGCTCCATGTTATCACGGAGCTGATTAAGAACATCAGCCAGCTGCTTCATAACAGTAGCAACTCGGCTATCCGTTGCGGTAGCAATCTTATCTAGGTATCTTTGCTTTTCATTTTCAAAAGTGGTTACCCAATCTTTGTTGGTCTTCCTGGTCTGTACGCTGTAGCCACGACCAGAACCTTTGCCAGCTTCTTCTTTGCCCATGCCGCTAGTGAAGTCGAAGGTCGGTGCCGCCGCTTCTTCATACTTGGAGAGGTCATCCACTTCTTCTTCAAGATGCTGCCTATTGTACTCTTCTTTCAATTGTTTAAGCTGAGCGATGACAGCCGGGCTATCTGGTCTGGCTAATCCAGCAGCTCCACCCACACGGTTCCTTAGGTCCTTGACAACCTTGTTAAGAACTGTTTCCACCATTTCTTGCTCTGGATCATCTTCATCATCTAGATAGATGTTAATCATATTGGAAATAGCTTTGTTGATGGCATTATAACCGCCGCCGATCTCTAAAGCTTTCTTGTACATCTCAGCAATCAATTGTAGTTCAGAAGACAAACTAGGGTCAGAGACTTGTTGAGCCGTTTGAATTAGCTCATCATACTCTCCCAGGTCTTCATCCTCATCACGTTGGGTAATAACTGGTGGAGGAGCATCATCATAGAAATCTGCAATAGGAGCCGACAACTTCCTAAGAATATCGTGGCGCATAGCTCTTCTATAGAACTCTTCGACGGCTTGTAATAGATTCTGAGGGATTGCCATGATTCCTTAAATGTTGGATTTCTTATACGTTATATACACTTTTATGACCAAAACAAAACTAAAATCTCCCTACCCTTTCTTTGGAGGGAAAAGTAAAGTTGCAGATGTCATTTGGTCTGGACTGGGTGAAATATCTAATTATGTTGAACCCTTCGCAGGTTCTCTGGCTGTCCTATTAGCCAACCCAATAATTCCTAAAATAGAAACCGTCAACGATAAAGACTGTTTCATTGCCAATTTTTGGCGTGCTGTCACTAATGACCCAGAAGGTGTGGCAAAGTATGCCAACTACCCTGTCAATCAAGCTGACTTGCATGCTCGTCACCGATGGTTAGTATCAGCTGCAACAGAGGAGTTTCGCCTCAAAATGGATACTGACCCAGACTATTATGACCTCAAGATAGCTGGCTGGTGGGTGTGGGGCATGGGAGCTTCTATTGGCAACAACTGGTTGCAACCCAAAGGATTGAATGCTATGCCGATGCTATCGTCGGCTGGTGGTGGCATTCACGGACTAACTTTGCCGGTCCTAGAATGGTTTAAGAAATTGCAGGAGCGTACCCGACGAGTCAGGGTAGCCTGCGGAGACTGGACCAAGGTGGTGACTCCTGGCATTACCTACGCTAGTAAAGGACTTGGACCTAAGGATGTCACTGGTGTCTTCCTGGATCCTCCCTACGAATTGAAAGTCAGGGAACAAGTCTACAAAGAAGATAGTAATATTTTTAAAGATGTTTGTCAATGGGCAGTTCAGAATGGGGATAACCCCAGGATGAGAATTGCCTTGTGTGGATATCAAGGAGACCATCAGATACCTGATACTTGGAAGGTATACTCATGGAAGGCTAATGGTGGCTTTGCCAATCTTGGCAATGACCGAGGTAAGACTAATAGTTCCTTAGAACGTATCTGGTTTAGTCCTCACTGTTTGGAGATCAAGTAACATGCAGGTTGTTTATACTGGCGATGAGATGCCCGAAAGCTTTACGAGTTCTATTTTTCTAGCTGGACCTACCCCCAGAAACAAAGAAGAAGTAGAATCCTGGCGCCCCGATGCCCTCAAACTCTTGGAAGATATGGGTTATGACGGAGTCGTTTTTGTCCCTGAAGACAAGGAAAAAGTCTTCAAAAAAGACTATGATGATCAGATTGAATGGGAAGAAAAGTATCTTAATATCGCCGACTGTATCGTCTTCTGGGTGCCACGTGACCTAACTTTAGATAGCAAAGACTTCCCTAAGATGGCAGCCTTTACCACCAACGTAGAGTGGGGACATTGGTATGATAGTGGTAAGGTTGTCTTTGGATACCCTGAAGGTGCCGAGAAGGTATCTTACCTAGAACACTATGCTGACAAGTGTAATGTGCCCATTGGAAAGACCTTGACAGAGACCTTAGACCACGCTATGGAGATGGTAGGCAACGGTGCCGAGCGTGAAAGTGGAGAGCGTTATGTTCCACTTTTCATCTGGAAAACCGAATCATTTCAGTCCTGGTATGGAGCACAGAAGAGAGCTGGCAATCGATTGGAGAACGCTAGATTGTTGTTTAATTTCCGTCCTCGTTACAAGGATTTTGTTTTCCTTTGGGTTCTTAAAGCTAATGTCTGGGTAGAATCGGAAGGTCGTTACAAAGATAACGAAGTAGTTTTGGCTCGTACCGATATCTCTAGCGTGCTGCTGTGGCATAAAACTTTGCCATTAGAATTCTCTAAAGTAATTATCGTCAAAGAGTTTCGCTCTCCTGCCAATACGGAAGATGGATTTGTTAGAGAGTTGCCGGGCGGCTCTTCTCCTGGAAAAAATACTGACCATGAGGAGACGGCAGCGGAAGAAATTCAGGAAGAAACTGGATTGTACGTGGATCCTTCTCGTATCAGATTTCATGAGGCTCGTCAGTTAGCGGCAACCTTTTCATCTCATAAAGCCTATTTATATTCTGTAGAATTAAAGGATGATGAACTAGAATGGTTTAAATCTCAGGAAGGTATTGTTCATGGAAATACTAAGGATACTGAGAGAACTTTCATCGAAATCTATACTGTAAAGCAATTATTACAATCTAATTTGGTAGATTGGTCTACACTAGGAATGATTTGGTCAGCCTATTATAGGGCTTGGAATGAAGATTTATACGCATGAATTAACATTGTTGTATGTTCAACGATCCCAAACGAAAATTCCTTTTCAAGTGTGAAGATTGTGCAATGATATTATCTGTAGACTTTGATGATCCAGAGGATTTACAGAAGGTGCAGGACGATAAGATCGTATTAGAATGCCCTTGTGGCGGTCAATGTAAGGTGCTGAGAGATTGAGTCGTCAATTTTTTAGTTTGGCATAAACTTGACAATTAGTGGCGCGTGTTTACATTAGTAGGGCGACGGCAGAGAGCCGTCTTTTATTTACCATTCAAGGAGATTGAATATGAATCAGCTGCAATTTGTTTCGGAACTGGCAAAGCTCCGTCCCTCGTCAACCTTTCTTACGCTGTTAGGTTATCGCAACGAGCACAGTGAGGTTGCCGACTACAGCATCGTTTTCCACATCAGCTACGAGAATGCATTGAAGCGTAGTATTACGGCATTGGAAGGGGTAGTGCCAGCAGATGATTTGCAGGTTCGAGCCAAGCGAGAGTTGATTGACGGATACAATACTTCTCTTGCCAAGATGGCAACCACTCCCGTTGAGGAGATTGATGATGCGTATACGAGGTTCTTCGATTCCGATGGCTCTTATATTAAGGGAGTCAAAGTACATACCGCGACTAATACTCTGCATCTGTATGGGCTTGTTAATCATAAGCGTGTGCTCATGCCAGGCATTTATCCTCATACTAATCGACGCGAGCTTACGATTGCTAAAGACAAGCTTCGCAAGTTGTGTCCGGTTGGCAAATTCCGTCAGTTCAGGATTACGCCGGATCAAGTCGATAGTATCTCAGTGGAGAATCTTTCGCTACTTCCGCCGGTCTAATTTATAATAATTACGGGTCTATCAATAATGATATATTCGTTGCGTAAGAGGGGAAGGGGAAAATGAAGATTGGCAATTCTATTGTCACTCCGAGCTGGGGTGATATTGTGATTTGGAAGCACAAGTCTTTTGAGTACCAGTTTGAGGGACCTGGTTTCATGTTGGATGATCCACACTCGTGGGGCATCGAATTCAACTGGAGATGGACTCGTAAGAGAGACCATGCCGGTCCGAGCTTTACTTTTGGTATCCGAGGGTTGTTCTGGATGAACTTAAACATTCATGATCATCGTCATTGGGATACTGAGAATGATACTTGGAAGTCGTACGACGCTTCTTAATTATTAAAAATCGCATCGCTCTTGACGCCGCAAAGTACGGGATTACAATGTGGCGCCTTAGGCAAACAATTTGTTGGACCTATTGTCCAAATCTGAAAGGAAAATATCATGTCATCTAAATCTTTATTTGCATCCAAGTCTGCTTCGAAGAAGTCTTCGGTTTCCGCCAAGGTTACCAAGCCAACCAACACCGTTAACAACGCAGGTGGAACTGCCTATACGCTCAGCGATAAGGCTTCCCTGGCACAGTTGGCAATGACGGGTTGCTTCAATGGAACCTATTATGTCTCCGATAAGGAGCAGTTGAAAAAGACTCTTGAATTGGCAGCCAAACTCCCACCAGAGTTCGTTGCTAAACTGGCAGTGTATGCTCGCCAGAAGGGATTGATGAAGGACATGCCGGCTGTACTGTCCGCAGTTGTAGCCGGAAAGGACTCTGATCTATTGTCCAAAATCTTCTCCCGTGTTATCGATAACCCAAAGATGTTGAGAAACTTCGTGCAGGTTATCCGTTCAGGGGCAACTGGTCGTAAGTCTTTGGGTACTCGCCCAAAGAAGTTAGTCCAGGACTATCTTGACTCTTTGACCGACGACCAGTTGTTCAAAGCAGATGTTGGTAACGATCCGTCGTTGCAGGACATCATCAAGTTGGTTCACCCAAAGCCAAGCAACAAGCAGCGCTCCGCGTTGTATGGTTACTTGCTTGACAAGGAATACAGCAAGAAGGATCTTTGCAAGTTGGCAAAGCAGTTCGAAGCATTCAAGAAGGATCTGACCGGAGAAATCCCAGATGTTCCTTTCCAGATGTTGACGGCACTGCCGCTGACCAATGAGCACTGGAAGCAGATTGCTGAGAATGCAACCTGGACTCAGACCAGAATGAACTTGAATACCTTTGAGCGCCACGGCGTTTTCAATGATACCAAGCTCATTGGTTTGGTTGCAGATAAGCTTCAGGATGCAGAGCAGGTTAAGAAGGCGAAAGTCTTCCCGTACCAGTTGTTCACTGCATTCCAGAATGTAGAACAGAACGTTCCAGCTAAGGTCAAGCTTGCTTTGCAAAAGGCAGCCGATCTTGCTTTGGCAAACGTTCCAGAGTTCGAAGGAAAGGTCTACGTCATGGTAGATACTTCTGGTTCTATGGGCTCGCCCGCTACGGGAAACCGTGGTTCGGTAACGACCAAGACCCGTTGTATTGATGTTGCTGCATTGGTAGCTGCGGCTATTATGCGCAAGAATCCTGACACGGAAGTCATTCCGTTCGACACTCAAGTACACACTCACCGTTTGAATCCAATGGATTCAATCATGACCAACGCCCAGACGTTGGCAGGATTCGGTGGAGGTGGAACCAATTGCTCCTCGGCATTGGCATCTGTCAACCAGAGAAATGGCAAGGGCGACCTTGTTATCTATGTGTCTGACAATGAATCTTGGGTTGATTCCGGACATTACCGTAGCACCGCTACGATGACTGAATGGAATAAGTTCAGGGCTCGTAACCCAAATGCAAAGCTTGTCTGCATTGACATCACTCCTAACGGAACCACGCAAGCTCATGACCGAGAGGACATCCTCAACGTTGGTGGTTTCAGCGACCAGGTCTTCGACGTAATCGCAAGATTCGTTGAGCTTGGAAACAACAAAGATTTGTGGGTAAAAACCATTGAGTCGGTTACCCTGTAAAGGGGAAAGCTCCTAGCCGAAGGGCGCCTGGGTGATACCAGGTCATTGATGCAAGTTCAGTGTGGGAGCCCAATGATAAAAAGAAGTGGCGTGGAAGTTATGAATGCTCGCACCAAAAATGTGAGTATCGCCAAGGAAACCATAGATATATGTAAACATAAATTCTATGTATCTTCTAATGGGAAAACAGTAGACATCTCTAAAGAACTTGATGAAGCTCTTGGAGGAACCGTTTATTATCCTGGTGATGAAGACATCGAAGGAGAAATCTTCTTCAGACTTCCAACCATAGAAGTTATCAACGAGCGTACTGCTCAAGCAGCTATCAGACTGGCTGCCGCTGGCAAAACGAATCTAGTGGCACTCAACTTTGCTTCTGCTAGAAACCAAGGCGGAGGCTTCCTCTCCGGTGCCATGGCGCAAGAAGAAGACTTGTGCCGTAGTTCAGGACTATATCCCTGCCTCAAAAAGAAACCTCTCTTCTACAATGCTAACATTATGTGTGATAATACTTTCTATACAGATGGTATTATCTATTCGCCTAATGTTCCTTTTTTCCGTAATGAACATCATCTATTAGTTGATGATCCTTTTACTCTCTCCATTATCTCAGCTCCGGCTCCCAATGTTCAGGGAATGAAAGATGTGGATGAAGAAACATTATCTACTGTTTTGTATTCTAGAGCTATTCAAATACTAAGAGTGGCTAATAAGAATGGACATAAGAATATTATCTTGGGAGCTTGGGGTTGTGGGGCTTTTGGTAATAGTCCGAGGATGGTAGCCAATATCTTTAAGGCTGCTTTGAATTTGGTTCCCGCTTTTGAACATGTATGTTTTGCATCTTATGATGATAGAACACCGCCGCATGTGTTTGAAACCTTCAAAGAAGTTCTTGGACAATGAGTGATTGTGTTTGGTATGTTTATCTTTTAAGGTGTGCCGACGACACAATATATTGTGGAATTACAAACGATTTAGATTCGAGAATTAAGAAACATAATGAGGGCAAGGGTGCAAAATATACACTTGGTCGTGGTCCTGTTGCCCTCATTAAGTCTTTCGAATACGCCACTAAAAGTGAAGCGTTGAAGGAAGAATATCGAATTAAACAACTTTCTCGTGATGAGAAGTTGAAATTATAAGAGATTCGTCTCCTGATATATTTAGGATGGACATCTCTTTAAAAAGGAATTACTATGACTAAAGAAAATCTTACCGCTATCTGTGTTATCATTGACCGCTCCGGCTCTATGGCTGGTCTTACCAAAGACACCATTGGAAGCTTCAATACCTTCTTGACCGAACAAAAAGCAGTTCCCGGTGAAGCCGCTTTCACCCTCTGCACTTTCAACACTGACTATCAATTAGTCCATGATTTCATCAAGTTGGATACGGTTCCTGATTTGAACGAGGCTACCTATCGTCCCTCTGGTGGCACTGCTTTGCTAGATGCCATGGGTACTACCATTGATTCTGTTGGACAAAAGCTTGCCGCTATGCCAGAAGATGAGAGACCTTCCAAGGTTATCTTCTTGGTCATCACGGATGGCGAAGAGAACTCCTCTCATCGTTACACCAAGGATCAAATCAAGTCTATGGTTGAACATCAACAGTCAGCTTATAAATGGGGATTCGTTTTCATTGGAGCCAACATTGATGCTTTCAGTGCCGGTCAATCCATGGGCTTCACGGCTTCCAACTCTGTTGGTTATGAAGCTACCAAAGGTGGAACCCATAAGTTGTATGGTGCGGTCTCTAGTAACTTGCGCAGCTACCGTTTGAGTTCTGATGTTGTCAAGGGTGGCAACGTTGACTTCTTCGGACAAACTGGCGTGACTCCAACTAATGCACCAGAAGTTCCACCAACCACGGTTGTCACTACGACTACCACGGTTACCCCAACCCCAGGAAAAACGAGCAAGTAAAATGACAATAGGTATTTACGCCGGTAGTTTCGATCCCATCACCAATGGGCATCTTGATATTATTAAGCGCAGCATGCAATTCTGTGATGAATTAGTGGTTGCTATCGGCGTAAATCCTGACAAGAAGACTATGTTTTCAGAGGAAGACCGTGAAAAACAAGTTTCGTTTGCTCTGTATTCCCTCTATAAAGAAAATGATTTCTTCAAAATATCTGCTGTCAAAATTGAATCTTTTCAAGGATTGCTGGTAGATTATGCAAAAACATTGGATGCTTCTGTTCTAATTAGAGGTATTCGTTCTGTTTCTGATTTTGAATACGAAATCAATTTAGCCAATATTAATAAAGTTTTGGCTCCCAAAATTGAAACGGTTTTTCTACCTACCAGTCCGGAGTTGACAATCGTTTCTTCCTCCATGGTTAAAGAGGTTGCTAGGTTGGGTGGAGACATTAATAGGTTTGTTCCTAAGCATGTGGCAGAAGCGGTCAATAAGAAATTTGGTTTTATCAAGCTGAGCGACCCTGAAAAATAAAAAATAAGGGCGCTTGACAGACGGCGTGGCGAGGTTATAATCACTTGTACTTCGCAGCGACAACCGTGAAAAAAGTGAAGAAGAAATAGAAAAAGTTAGGCATAAGGATATATAAGTATTACGATTCGCCATTTTATATGGGGGAGTAGCTCAGAGAAAGAGCGCAACGATACCGCAAGGAAAACGTTGAGGTCCCTGGTTTAATTCCAGGCTCCCCCACCAAGGTCACCTAAGACGTGGTCTGCCCTTATGGGGTTGTAGCTTAGTAAAAGAGCGCCAGGAATAAAAACCCTGGAGACGAGGGTGCGATACCTTCCGACCCCACCATGCTGAATGCGAATAGGTTTACATTTCAAACGTAAAAACTTACTCATCCTTTGTCAGCTATCCCCAGCAACCAGATCTATGGTAGGATCTCCGGTCTGTAAAACCGGCGCCTTTGTGCTAGGTGGTTCGATTCCACTGTTGGGGACCAACCGTATTGAGAACTTCGGCTTTCAATCCCAATCTGTCATGGAGTGGGTCACGGCTTGTTACTTGACAATTTAATAACTTTCGGGGAATGGCTCAACCTGGTAGAGCGCCTGTTTTGGGTACAGGAAGTTGCGAGTTCAAATCTCGCTTCCCCGACCAAGATATTATTATCACAGAGTGAATAAATAATATCCCTTTAATGGAGTCTTCGGGAGACTATAAATGCCGTAAGCCTTGAAGCATGGTTTATAAAAAAGTTGCTTCAATCAGAGGTTGATGTTTAACGGTAGCATCCGTGTTCTGGAAACACGTAGCGTCGGTTCGAATCCGACACCTCTGACCAGATAAGATATGGGTTTTGCATGACCCGATCAAGTTATCCCCAATAGCTGGGTACTAAAAATTGTTAATTGGTATCTTATCACCCCATCAGGGATTGATGTTTAACGGTAGCATCCTACCTTCGGAGCGTAGTTGAAGCAGTTCGAATCTGCTATCCCTGACCAAGATAAAGTATGATGTGGAATCATCTGGAGGATAGGCTATCCTCTCCGGCGAAACTCCGGTGCTTTATCTGATATTCCTGCTTAGCTCATCGTTAGAGCATTGGTCTTAATACGACCAAGGGTAGGGCGGTTCAATTCCCCCAGCAGGAGCCATGTAACAAATGCCCAGTAGGGATTACATTTCCTTAGAAGAAATCTGATGGAGTTCGATTCTCCTTTACGTCTGGTGACAAGAAAAACATCTCTACAAATTTTGTTGTTACTTTAAGCGGTATTCGCATAGAGGCGATTGCATCTGCCTTCCAAGCAGAACTATGAAACACCGTGGGTTCGAGTCCCACATACCGCTCCACAGGGTCCTGTCATCTAATGGTTTAGGATATGAGATTTTCACCCTCATCATGTCGGGTTCAATTCCCACCAGGATCACCATACGCCGCTGTCGTCTAAATATTAGGACGCCATCCTTTATCGGGTGGTAATGTTAGTGCGAGTCTAGCTGGTGGCGCCAGTTTGCAGATTAGAAAATCTGCCCTTCCATCCGTTCACCTACAAACGGTATGATACAAAGAGGCAACAGTGTCATCTCTTTTAATCGCGCAAGCGAGATAGATATCCGGATTGTAAAGTTATGTAGGAAGTTTACCTCAAACCTAGTGGTGAGGCTAAATAATAAATTAGATTAAAAACTAGGAAGCGTAATCGGTTGCGCTTGATATTCCGATACTTGTGGGGAGTGAATATAGTTCCCATGTAACACCCAGCTATAACGGTTTAGTAACTCAGGGTGCTACGCTAATTCCGAGGTCGTTCAACGGTAGGACGGGACACTGTTAATGTCCCTATGTTGGTTCGATTCCAGCCCTCGGAGCCATTAGTGAATGCCATAAGGATTACATTACAATTCGGGTGAAAGCCCGAGCAACCCGTATCTTTATAATTTTTGTCACTATATTCATTCTTATCACAATGGTCGTGAGACGAGCTGTTAACTCGTGATATCTCGGTTCGAATCCGAGGGAATGAGCCAAGACATTCTGAGATAGCCTAACGGCAAGGCAGTTGGCTGTTAACCAACCGGTAGCAATACTTTCTAGGTTCGAGTCCTAGTCTCAGAGCCAGGAAAAGTAGTCTAAGTAACATCTAATGTTAAGCCCGGTATAAGCCGCTAATATCGCCTCCGGTAATTGGTAAAACTACTATTTAAAAGATGGTATATGAAGGTTCGACTCCTTCCTTTTCCACTATATTTTTGCACAGTGTAAGGCGAGCACACCAAGCCATCTGAGGCTGGGAAGAAAGGGTTCAAATCCCTTGGCGGAAACCAACAGCTACGTAACAGCTGGATTACAAGATAAGAATGGTTCTTTGAGTAGTTACAAGTTACACCGATGAATGCTGTAAAGATTACATCTAATCAAAAAGAACCCTCGATACTGTATCAGGTCTGAGGCTAAACTAGATACCTTGAAAGCATGTTAGGAAGGGCAAGGCGGCGACATACTGCGCGCTGACAACACTACATGTCCAAAAGTATGCTACGGGTTACGGGTATATCGTTAATGATTTTCAGTTACGTTACAACTGATAATTATTATCTTTGCAAACTTTAGTCATCAAATAATTCTCCTCTCGTATAATTCTGTACGACGATCTTTTATAGGTCGGCGGTCGAGGTTTAAGTCCTTGGGGGAGAGCCAGTTTCTTTGTGTTGTTAGGCTTGGATTGAAAATCAAGCTTCCCTCTTGGTAAGAAACGAACCATCATGAGTTTACAATGTTTACCTCCACTGGAATCTTACATTACGATCCTTTGCCGGGGTCTAAACATTATGAGCCTTGGTGGGGACTCCTGCAATGTGACGACCAGATTGCCAAGTACTATACCTGGCATTTAAAGCGTCATGGGGTGGAAGTCGATCCCGCAAATTTGTGGGGCGTTCATGTTTCAATTTTGAAAGGCGAATCCCCTCCCAAACCAGAAGTTTGGGGCAAGTATGAGGATTATGAGGTAGAATTTCATTACAATCATCTGATCCGTTATGATAATGGAAAGCATGCTTGGGTGGATGTTTACTCAGAAGATTTATCTAAGATACGAGAAGAATTAGGATTTGCTCCTAAGTTTTGGTATCATTTGACAATAGGTAGATTGATAAGACCGTATGAAGTGGACTTCACTAATTACGGAATAAGATGAACGGTGCCGTCGTTCAATGGTTAGGACAGAGCATTGTCAATGCTCCAATGGGGGTTCGATTCCCCTCGGTGCCGCCAACTAATATAGTGATATATAGTAGATACGCTTCTGTAGAACTCGGGTGAGTTCACTTGCTTGTCAAGCAAGCCCAGGTGGGTTCGAGCCCCATCAGAAGCGCCATGGCAAATGCCGGTAGGATTACATCGGATAAAAAATCTTATCACCTTTTTGTTGCCAATAACGATCACGCGTAGCTGGTTGCTCGGGCGAGTTTTATAAACTTGCAAGGACTGATATTCCGTAACGGCAGGGTTCGATTCCCTGGTGATCGACCATGACGAATGCAGAAGTGTTTACATTGAAAAATAGTTGTCCGTAAGGGCATGAGGGTTCGACTCCCTCTATCAATCGTGAGGTTGGTATGGCGGAACGGCAGACGCGACTATACGAAAACTCTTCACCCTTTAGTCGTCAAATGGTCGCGTGGTGGAACGGTATACACCGGACACTTAAAACGTCCCGCCCTTATGGGTATGTGGGTTCGACTCCCACCGCGACTACCAAGTAACTGACTCGTGGGAGAAACTAGATCACTGATCAGCTAGTTTGCCATATCGAAATTGGATGATAGGTAGCGGGAGTCCTTCTATTTATAAGTAAGTTATTAATTGGAACTTGAGCAAGTATGGTTATTGCGCGTGCCTGAAGAGCATGAAAACAGGGTTCGATCCCCTGAGGTTCCACCAATGCAATTGTACGGTTACAAGTCGGGATGTATAAAAATTAATGGTCGAGGAATTTGCTGGTGTTGTTGTTGCGCAGCAGCAGAAAGACAAAACAGAGGATATAGAAAACGTAATCGTAAGAGAGCCCGCCGCTGGGCAAGAGAACAAATTAAAGAACAAATATGATTTCCAGAGAAAAGATTGTTGCCAGTTTGCAACGCCAACTCAAACAATTGAAAGACGATATTGAAGATCATCTAGCTGAACTGGATGTCATTGATAAAGTTTGTGCGACAGAAATAAATCCTTCTGCTAAAGAATTTTTAGAATCAGTTATCATCGATGCTTTTGATGATGCCGAAGTAACTATCAAAAATGGTTATGAAGTATTGAAAGCATATAAAGCAATAGTAAAAAGATAATCGTACCGTAATCCAACGGTCAAGATGGAAGTCTGATAAACTTCATACGGCAGTTCGACTCTGCCCGGTACGACCAAATGGAAAAGAAGATCCCTACCATGAAAGATTTGAAAGAAGGTCCGCCACTGATGTGTCCCATCTGTGAGCGTCCCAACTATCATCCGTCTGATCATCATATGGTTCCTCGTTCCAGAGGTGGCAAGACCACCGAAACTATTTGTGGAGACTGTCATAAAGCAATTCATGCCCACTTCACTAATAAAGAGTTAGAAGAAACTTATCATACACCAGAAGCTTTGTTGTCTCATGAGGGGTTTGCTAAACAAATCAAATTCATTTCTAAACAAGACCCAGGTGGAAAGATTAAGACTAAGAAGAATAAAGATAGATTGCGTAGAGAATAATCGTGTCATAGCTCAGTTGGTTAGAGCGCATCTCTGATAAGGATGAGGTCCCTGGTTCGACCCCAGGTGGCACGACCACCCTGCTCACATGGTTGGAAACTGTGACGAGGTCTCGGCTGTATAGCCCGAGTAGTAAAACCTCAAGCCTGCCCACATGGACGGAAACTGTGGAAAGAATCATTTAGCTCAACGGTAGAGCGGCGGCACATTTGTGCTAGCCGATGATGTGGGTTCGAATCCCATAATGATTCCTAGGAGAAAGTCAAATGAAAGATAAAGAAGAAATATACCTTGCTAAGGATTGGGAAGAGTATGAGAAACGCCGAGTCGCTTTGGAAAAAGCAGAAGGTGTTTATGAGAGGCTCCGATTAGAATTAGGCGTCAGAGAAGATAACGAACATGTAGGTTCTGGACTGGGTGGAAACCCGTCAGAACTTTTCTTTTTACTTTCGCATCCCGTCAAGCTTGGTCTTTCCAAAGATGACAAATCTCATTTCAGCCGAGTAGGCGCCATCGAAATCCTTCTGGAAGTTCCAGAAAATGTCAAGATGAAAGAGTTAAGGCAAGCCCTTAGCAAATTTTTCAGTACGCATCCCGATAGACTCGAATTAACCAGAGATCAATTTTTAGATCCCACTTTTCTTAAAGAGCACAGCTCGAAATCGTTAGACCTTAAACTGCTCACCAAAATTGTGGCAGAGGGCAGATCACTGGCATCCTGGTTAGATATCAAACTTGTTTTGCAAAAGGCACTTAACAAAGTCTCTGATCAAGAACAAGATGAAATCTCTAAGTTATTTCTGAAAGAAATGGAACTTCCAGAAAACTACTTCGATAGTGAAGATGACGACAATGATGACAAATATAGTTATCAAGCTAGTCCAATTAGAAAAATGTTAAACAACCATCCAACTTGGGGACCCAAGTTAGATGCCATTCGTAAACGATATGGCGATATCTGTTTCGCCTTACTAAGTCGAGAGGAACTAGATAAACTAAAGTTTATCGGAACGTTCCCATCTTATATAGCTTTATTCTCGATGAGGTCTCTAATTGGGATTGAGAGAATCGTATCTTTGAATCTGGACGAACGTGATGAATGCCAATGGCTGGTTCACATCAATAAGACAATAGATTCATAAAAATTTGAAACAAATGCCCGCGAAGGATTACATCTATTGAACAGACGAGAAGAAGGTCCGATTCCTTCTCCCCCAACTATATTGGGGGATGGTGTAATGGTTAACACGCGAAAAACATCTTTCCACTTTTTGTTGTTTCAATATCTCCCAATAGCTCAGCGGATTTCCGAGTAGTGTACAGGAAAAGAAATCTAGGTCAGAGCGCCGTTACAAGCGGAGGTCGATGGTTCGATTCCATCTTGGGGGACTATAGGCTCGCTGGAGTTGGTTAGCCAGCTAGGGAAGGGACAAACTCTTCTACCCAAACAAACTTCTTTAGCGGGAAGAATTGTTAAACTAAGTGGGGCAGCCTCTAAAAGCCCACTACTAACCGTGCACGCCGCCATAGCTCATTGGTTTACGAGCGTCACGCTGAAAACGTGAAGATAACAGTTCGATTCTGTTTGGCGGCACCATCGGCAATGACAGCAATGACGTTGATGGCAGTAATGACAGATTCGTTAATGAAAACACATCTATACCAATTATTTAATTATATTTCATCCACGCCGTCCACGTTATAATAACCGTGTACCCTCAATTTTACAGGTGTTATCATGACTGATGTAGATTACGACAATCAAGATTTTGGCGCACTAGTTAAATCCCATTATGTGTTCATCACTCTGACAGATGATGAGATGGATTTAGGCGAGCAATATGGTAAAGAAATGTTCGCCAATAATAAGTTACATGGTAGAATTGATGAAAATTCTTCTGAAGAAGCTGAAATTGCTTGGGTGCGATCTGAAATAGCAGTTGCTCATTGGGCGAAAATACCTTATGATAATCCAGATGGAAAATTCACCAGAGTTCCAGATGTTCAGGTATTTGATGTGAGATGGATTAAAGAGCAGGAGAATTCTTTGGTACTCAAAAAGAAAGATCCTAATGATAGGGCAATTATTTCAGTTGCTGGAACAGGTCGTGATCTAATTTTGAGAGGATGGGAACTATCCAGTCACATTAGACAATGGAGAGCATCAATTGCCCTGCGCACTAAAGAACCAATGTACAATAAAGATGACCAGGTTTTATATCCATGGAAACTTTTGAAGCCCATGTATTTGCTATCTCGTAATCTAGATGATTATAAAGCGTGTTATGCTTGTGATGGTAAGGGTATTACAAAAAAGTTTGAACCCTGCAATGATTGCCCACTCGGAAAATCATTGGCAAATAATCCAGAAGCATTCAATCAACTAACTAAATACTTAAGAAGATTAAAGTAAGTATCGTGGGTCCTTAGCTCAATGGCTAGAGCAGCCGGCTCTTACCCGGTCGATGAGGGTTCGACTCCCTCAGGACTCACCAACGGAACTGTGATGTAATGGTTGCATAGCGGTCTTTTAAACCGCCTAATGATGGGTTCGATTCCCTCCAGTTCCACCAGATGATTAGAGTAAGTTTATTCAAAATGCAAACTTCTGGATGGTCATGTGACAATCCAGATTGTAAACATGATCCCAAATATCACCACAACATAATAGGAAAAAATTTTCATCTTAAAGAAAATGAAACTGTTCTGGCGATTTATTTGGGTGATAGTAGGGAAATCTACTGTCGAGATTGTATTGATGAAGTGTATAAGAAATTGAAACCAGTCTTGGATTCCAAGCTCTGGGTAATGGGTTGATGATGTTAATGGTAGCATAGCGGTCTCTTAAACCGTCCGTGCGGGTTCGATTCCCGCTCAGCCCACCAGGAGTAAGATAAAGAATGACTCATCATGACAATAAACTAAAGACTACCATCATCAATTTATATGGTGGTCCCGGAACTGGCAAGTCAACCTCCGCCGCCTATTTCTATTATATTCTGAAAGCAGAACATAAGAACGTAGAGTTGGTCAGAGAATACGTCAAAGATTGGGCGTGGGAAGGTCGCAAGATTAGTACCTATGACCAAATCTATTTCCTGGGGAAACAAGTTCGTCGTGAGTCCATGCTGTATGGTAAAGTAGACTACATAGTCACTGACTCTCCAGTCATGATGAACCTCTACTATGCTCAGCGCTACTGCACTCAGACCTTGGGTGAGGGAGTCAGGGCAGCCACTCTGGCATTCTATCGCCAAGCAGCGGATGACGGTCACAAGCATATTCATGTCTTCCTTAAACGAACCAAACCTTACATTAGCGAGGGGCGTTACCAGACGGAAGCGGAAGCGCGAGAAATTGATTCTGGCATTAAGAAATTGCTGGAAGACTTTAGGCTGCCACACATTGAAGCTCCGCCCGAGGAAGCCGACCTATTAAAAGTTTTGAATCAAATAAAAAACATTGACAGCACGCCCCGCGTGGTTACATTGTAACGAACGAGGCATCAACATGATTGAGAAGATGGAAGATTTGGATTTGCAGGTGGAAGATACCATGGAGCAAGTCCAGCAAAAGATTCAAGAGAAACTTGGTGTTTCTATTCTAGAATTGCAGCAAGCCCTTAGTAATCATGTGGTTGAGAAAGCAGAGTCTCTGACTCATGAGTTCGTCAACATTGCTCCTCTAGGAGATTATTCTAAACTGTTAGAAGACAATGACAGCATGGCAGAGTTTCTCAAGACTGAGGGACATAAGCCAGAGCATTGGATTCTGTATGGTGTCCGAGTGAGTGATGTCAATCCTAATTTACTGTCTTTCAACTTTACCAATGATGCAGTGGATGATGGAGAAATTTTCCAAGGTTTCGTGTTCGTGTCCTTTCAAGGAAAGATTAAACATGCATTTGCCCAAGGTGAATAAAACGGATTTGTTAGCCAACTGCATATTGCTAACTACAATTGTATTGGCTGGATTAATTTATGTGGGTTGTGATAATCAACCTGGAGAACCGAAAAAGCTTTCTTCGGAAGCGCAGGAAGTCAATGCGATTCAGTATGTAAAGGATAAGCGTACCGGGTTATGTTTTGCAGTCAGTTATGTTCATGGTTATCCAATTGGAACTGATAATGTTTATACTCATGTTCCATGTCGAGATGAAGTAGAAAAATTGATTAAATGAATGGGTTCATAGTGTTAGCGGATAGCACCGCAGCCTTTTAAGCTGCTCAGGTTGGGTTCGAATCCCAATGAACCTACCAGTGAATTACGAATTAAAAAACTATAAATTCATCTGTGACTACTGTAAAAAGGTGGAATTTGTTCGTGAAGTCTATTCCTGGGAGCGCCCGAAGGGATGGAATTCTATTGAAACTCATGGTTGGGGCATGACCAATTATTCTCGTCATGAGGATTTATGTCCAGACTGCACTCAGAAAGAATATGATAAAGTTGGCAATAAGTAGATATATAGGGAGTAAGATTGGGCTGTTAGTTAAACGGGATAACATTTGCCTTGCACGCAGAAATTCAGGGTTCGATTCCCTGACGGTCCACCAAATGAAACTGAATTTTAGAATAGTACAGGCTCTAAGCACTTCTACCATGTTTATGTATTGGGGAGTAAGATTCATTACTCATCCATACCATGCACATCTTTCCATGTTGATTATGGGGGTTGTAGCGGTGGCATTATCAGAGCTAGGATATAGAGCAGGAAGAAAAGAAAGAGAAGACGAATTAGTAAAAGTAAGATAAGGTTATGGGGCTTTAGCTCAATTGGGAGAGCGTCACGCTGGCAGTGTGAAGGTCGCGGGTTCGACCCCCGCAAGCTCCACCATAACTCGCTGGTTAGGCACGAAGCGTAAATCGCGAAATGCTTCACAAGTTGCCTAATTTCAGCCGAGTAAAAGTTTGAAGATGGTGTCCCGTAAGGGACCATCAAAGATGGTAGTTGAATCCGTAAAGGATTCTCTGGGTCCTACAGGATATCATGACCCAGTGAAAATAAACTGTATCCTAGTTGGGGCATTAGCTCATTAGGGAGAGCGCTTGACTTGCAATCAGGAGGCGACCGGTTCGAATCCGGTATGCTCCACCAACACTTTAGTGATCAACGTTTATTCAATAAGTTGGCGTTACTGAGCGGTCGAGCCTTGCATGACTAGGTGCGCAAATTGATTGAAGCAGAATCTTAGCGTATTACGTTACTAAGTAGCAAACCATCGAAAGATGTTAGGTTAGGTCATTAAGGCAACTTTATACCTCGCAATTCGAAATAATCTCTGCTGGCTGTCTTCCGCGGCGCTGAATCAACGAACTGGCATGGACAGAGAATCGGGTGCAATTCCTGGGCGAGGTACCATATCATCCGGTAGTTTAAGGGAGAATGTTGGTGTAAGGGAGAGCGCGCTAACCAAACTTACGCTGATTAGTATTCTGATCAAAACACTTCCTTTGGTGGAAGAAGATGTCGGTGTGAGCCTGACCTGGGTGACCAATGTTATATATTGTGTATGGATTTCCAACACGATATAATTGAAATTGATTCTGCTGATAAGATTGTAAGGAATAATGGTTTAGCAACTGATCTAAAAGATCTTGTCAAAGTAATTGATGGCTGGAGTTTACAGTCTAATAGAATTATTATGAATCAAAGAGATTACGAAGATATTCTCAAGTGGTCCGGTAAGATGTAAGGATAATTCGATATATGTTCCGACATGGAACATCCAATCGAAATTGACTGCCGAGACCAAATATCCAAGGTTAAACGCCCTGGAGTGAGAAGAAGTTTACCTTATCAAGGTATTGCTAGAAGAGCGATTACTAATCCTCCTCAGCCAGTAGAATATGATACAGAGATTGATGTTTCCGCTGTTGTACTAGCTTTCGAACACGATGTCATTAACATTGATGACCGTGATAATATTGGAACAGATTCTCATCTCAATCGAGTATTTGGTAGACGAGTTACTGTTCCAGAGTTTGAGCTGTATGCCAATCCAACCATCAAAATTAGTGAGGTAAAGAGACGCAGGTTCAACGTCATTGACAGGGGCTCAAGTGTTTGAGCATGAAGTAATAGTTATTACTTCCAAGGACGATATTGGAACCAAAAGCATTACTCGAATAGGTTCACTGGGTGAGCTTGTTCGCCAGCAAATTATGGCGGAGGAAGACGCAGAGATATTTAAAATCTTAGATTCTATCGCAGCTTCTAGCAATAAAGATATATAAGAGATACTATTCAGGGATCGTCTAATGGTAGGACGCGGGACTTTGACCCCCGCTATGCTGGTTCGAATCCAGACCCCTGAGCCATCTATCATTCAGGAATCGTCTAATGGTAGGACGGCAGGCTCTGAACCTGCTTATCTGGGTTCGAATCCTAGCTCCTGAGCCAGTAAGTTTATTGAGAAATCGTCCAATGGCAGGACGCGAGACTTTGACCCTCGCTATCTAGGTTCGATTCCTAGTTTCTCAACCAAGTAACTTCGGTTACTTTCTATAGCAGTATGGAGCAGTCTGGCAGCTCGCAAGGTTCATACCCTTGAGGTCACGTGGTTCAAATCCCGTTACTGCAACCAAAAATGCGGAAGAGTGAAACGGCTTCCATATCAGTCTCATACGCTGATGACACTGGGTTCAACTCCCATGTTCCGCACCCACTACATGCCAGCAGTTAAGAGATCAGTAAAGATAGCCTACAGTTATTCTGATACACTGCGACCAGTGCAAGTTGCTTACGTTGATGACAAACATAAACAGTTTGTCAGATTCTGTAACGCTCTGCGTTGTCCTTTATGTGCCGGGCAATTAGATGGCAACATCCATCAAAAATTGGCTCGGCTTTACTGCGTTAATGATAACAATGAATACAAAGTAACTTGGTCTCCAGGTAAAACTGATCCTGATTTCGAATTGATAATGTATACCTATACACAATATCAATACGTAGTTGAATATGGATCAGATTGGCTTAATCAAGTTTCTACAGTTATCAATAGATATAATATGGATGCGCATCCAATACATAGAGCAAAGACTAAGCAAGAAGTTTTTCGATATGCTGGACGCCGACTCCTCTTCTTCCGTGCCAGAATGGAGGAAGACGTCTTTCTAAATAAGCTGAAACTATACAATGTTTTCAGCTAAGGTTATTAAATTGTCATGAAGAAATCGACGTTGAAAAAAGCGAAGCCCGAGAACGTAATTAGATTTGCGAAGTGGCTCAAGCTTAATATTGACGGCATGTCAGTGAAACAAATCATCGGACTTATTGTCTGGCGTTTCCATAGAAACAGACAGTGGGGCGGGTTTTGATTCGTAAAGCAATCTTCTTTAGAAGTAAACCTGAAGCGTTAATTAGATTAGCTAAATGGTTAAAGCTTAATGTTGATGGTTTGAATCATAGAGAAATAGCTGAGCAAGTGTATTTCCATTTGTTATATTAATTGTAATATGGATAAGGTTGCTAAATTAATTCTTAATTCCCTTAAGTGTCCTGTCTGCGGTGGTCAGATTGATTTGCTGGACTGGACCAAGCTGGAACAGAAACCTAAAGACCAAAACTTTAGTTGTGTTTATGATCCAGAGCATTATGGTGTTTGGTTGGTGCACTGGGAACATCCTATTAGACTAGAGTTCGAAAGAGCTACTGTTTATGAGGGTCATCATCAATACATGGTCAGTCAACATCATTGGATGGAAGGCGTCCCCCATCAACGTACAACGGTTCTAATTAGAAAAGTAGATCCGGAACATAGAATATTAGATACAGAAAAACCAAAACTTTTTACTTATGATCAAAAACTTCTGTTTGATTTTACAAAAACTAATCGAGAAAAACTAGTTAATCGTATCAAAACAATCCTCACTTTTCAATAATTTGTCTCCACGGAGAATGAAATGTCCACCAAGAATCTGGCTCGTACCGTCATCGAAGGCGGGCGACACAATTACAACAAATGGGATCGTCGTGAATCCCACAAAGAAACTCGCGCCCAACAAAGAGCATACGTCAGCGAAGTGTTAGAAGACCCCGAGAACTGGTACGATTACGATATCGAACCAACTCGTCCAGTCAGCAAAGGTTTCACCGACAAACTTAGCCCCATGGAACGCTGGCTTTCTAGCCAATGTGGTCGCCCTTGGAATGATGTTCGTTCCGATGTGGCTAAGACTTTTGACACCCGCACCACTGCTGGTCGTCACATTGTCTACGATCACCTTCTTCGAGATGTGGAAGTAACTCCTGACCTTCGCTATGGTCGCTACTACTACGGTCCTGATGATTACACCACTGCCTATCGCCCCCACGAATTCTATGTGGATGCCGAAGGCATTTTGAGAGAGAAGACTATTATCAAACGTCGTGGCTCAGAAAAAGTCCCTAAGTTCAATACCGCCCAAATCGCCAACTGGTTGAGTGGTCGTGTGGTTGGTAAAGTGGGTAACAAATACTTCTGGTTCGTTCCCGTTGGTAAAGCCAAGAAACACAAGGGTATGTGGCGTAAAGAACAATGGATGACCCAATGGGGAGGTCGTCGTCCCTATTACTACGATTCTGGACTTCGTTATCTTTACTTGGAAGTTCGTAACATTTACAAGTACGAAGCTGGTGTTTTGGTCTATGAAGATGGTAAACCCGTCCTTTTGAATACCGAATCCAAATGGGTGGATGGTCGCCCTTTCTTCCGTCAGGATCGTAAACTCAACGATAAAGAACTATCTTTCTGGAATACCGTCCCAGAATACTATCAAAACAAGGTCTTAGCCTGGTCTCCTACCACTGACCTAGATCCCAAAGAACATCCTTATTACAAGGGTCGTTATCCTTACTATTGATAATCAATATTCCTGCATCTTTACATGAAGGTGCATGGACCATATAGACGCAGGGATGGTAGACAAATCGTTATAGTCATAGAACTTAACGGTAAACGTCGTACTGTTTCTTACCCAAAATGGTTAATGGAATGTCAATTGGGGCGTCGTTTAGATCCCAATTTAGAGACAGTAGATCATATTGATTCTAATTTTGAGAATAATGATCTCAATAATTTACGTTTAGTTCCTAGAGATCAACACTCTGGAGATGATACTCGTCGAGTCAAACCAGTCAAGTTTACTTGTTCTTGGTGTGATAAAGAGTTTGAACGTCAACCTAGATTGGTTAGAGATAAAGCTAAGAAGAATAAAGCGGGTCCTTTCTGTTCAAGAACTTGTGCTGGTAAGTATAGTAGATTACTACAGCTCAAATTGATTGAGAAGATGGATACGCAACCAGTTGTGGATAGTGAGTACTATAAAAGAAAGTATGTTACTGCATCAATGCCGGTAATTTCTCCAGACTTTTTTGTTGATTATTTGTGCGATATTTGGGAAGATTAATTATTTGTTTTCAATTATCTGACTCCTTGACATATGCTCTCCGAGTGCTGAAATTGTTCAGACGAGGCGGCAAGAGCCGTTAGCGTATTACTGATTTATAAGGAAGACAATATGAGAAAATTCTTAAAAGTATTTAGTGCAGTATTGGTAGGCGCCGGTTTACTATCATTGCCAGCATTAGCAGAAGCACAAGAGCTTACGCTACGAGTTGAGCCTGGTGTAGCTATTCCGACTACTGATCCGCAAGATCAACGATTTGGTGTTGGGGGAGCCCTTGCTGTGAAGCCCGAACTTGGTTTAGGGTCTTATCTAAGCATTGGTCCTAGCCTTCAGGTTATGCAGCTTCCCTCCAGAATTTCTGGCATTGATGCTGGCAATGCATGGAGTTATGGTGGTTTCCTTCGTTTGAAGCGCCCCCATGATGAGAAGAACACTGGTCATGGTTGGTCAGCAGTATCTCCCTGGATTGATGCTGATTTAAAGCTTGTTCACACGGGTCCTTTGGATCGTTTTGGTACAGCCGTTGCGGTTGGTGCTTCGGTTCCAACCAGTGATAGTCGTTGGCTTTGGATTGGTCCTTTCGCCAGATATGATCTTATTAACCAAGAAGATGGTAAACCTGGGTACAATACCAATAGTGCAAAGACTGCTATTCTTGGTTTGAGCTTTGAGTTTGGTGCACCTCGAAGAGCTGCGCAAGCTGAAGTTGCTAAGAAGGAAGAGCCGAAACCTGTTCCGCCTCCAATGGTTGTGCCGCCTATGAAGCCTGCACCTACTCCACCTCCGCCCCCAGCAGAGGTAGTTTTGTTCAGTCCGAAGGTACAATTTGCTTGGGATTCAGCTAAGCTTGAGCCAGTCGGTGTAACTCCGTTGAAGGATGTTGTCAAAGCAATGCTTGCTGACAAATCTTATCATGTGAAGATTGCGGGTCACGCTTCTTCTGAAGGTCAAGTTGAGCACAATAACAAGCTAGCTCAAAAGAGAGCCGATTCTGTTCTTGAGTTCCTTGTTGCTAATGGTGTTGATAGAAGCCGTCTAACTGCTACCGGATTTGGTTCTAGGAATCCAGTTGCCGATAACAAGACTGAAGCTGGTCGTGTTGCCAATAGACGCGTAGAGTTTAACGTAATCTTTACCGTGGTAAAAGAAGGGAAGTAAATATGAAGAACTTAGTAAGATTGGGCTCTGCCCTTTTTGTGATGTTAGTTGTTGCCTGTGGATCTCAAGCAGTTGATTTCCCAGGTGATACCAGCAGCACTCCACCAGCAATGGATTCTGGAGCGCCAACAACTGATGTTAGTACTCCTCCAGTGGATACTAACGCCTGTGTAGACCAGAACTGTCCAGGCGGACAAGCATGTCAAAACGGTGTTTGTACTCTAGTTGATCCATGTGCCGGTGTAACCTGTCCCGCAGGTGATGTCTGTAAAGACGGAACTTGCGTGCCAGTTGACCCCTGTGCTGGTGTTACTTGTCCAGAGGGCGCAACTTGCCAGAATGGTCAATGTGTAACTCCTGATCCGTGTGCCAATGTAACCTGTCCTGAAGGTCAGTCTTGCAAGGATGGTACTTGTACTTCACCGCCTGATCCATGTGCTGGTGTTTGCTGTCCTAAAGGAGATGTCTGTAAGGACGGTTCCTGTGTGCCAGTTGATCCTTGTGCTGGTGTCAAGTGTTGCACTGGTAAAGTCTGCAAAGACGGAACCTGTGTTAAAGTAGATCCTTGTGCTGGAGTTGTTTGCCCCGAAAGCAGAACTTGTAAAAACGGTACTTGTGTTTGCGAAGGTGAAGATGACGATGATGGTCATAAGTGTGGTGAAGGCAAGACTCGTGTTTGCCACTCTCCTCATGGAGAGTCCGGAGAGAAACATCACTATTGCGTAGATAATGATAAGGTTTCTTGTCATGAAGAACATGGCGATAGACGTTGAGTAGTTAAACAACCTATAGTATAATAGCTATAGGTTGTTCTAGTCTCAAAATATAAATCTAATTTTGGCATAGCTATAATTATGATCTTTCTTTTACGAATTAAGGTTATATGACGTGGTTTTAGTAAACTCGTAATATTCGGTAAAAGAAAGTGAATGATAATGAAAAATTTCTTAAGTGTAAGAAACGTAAGTGTTGGTGCTGCTTTAGTGTTAGCATTAGTGGCGTGTGGTTCTCAATTGGTTGAGTTTCCCACAGATAATACGGCAACTCCTCCTGTGGTAGATGCCTCGCCCCCGCCTCAAGATGCATGTTGTGAGGCGTCTCCACCAGATTCCTGTCCCCCTTTAGTTGATTGTGATGCTGGTAATCCACCACCTCCACCTCCACCTCCTCCTCCTCCTCCTCCTCCTCCTCCTCCTCCTCCAGTTTGTAATCTTCCAGCTGGACCGATTGTTAATTTAGGAACGGCGGGTAATTTCGCCATTCTTACCAAGAGTGGAATCTCTAGCGTGCCGAATTCTATCATCACAGGAGATATTGGAGTTAGTCCAATTGCTGCCATTGGCATCACTGGATTCTCATTGACCATGGACTCTTCCAATACGTTCTCAACCTCAACACAGGTTACTGGTAAAGTATATGCGTCTGACTATACCCCGCCAACTCCGGCTAATATGACTACAGCAGTTAGTGATATGGAAACAGCCTTCACTGATGCGGCAGGTCGAGCACCAAGTGTTACTGAATTGGGTGCTGGTAATATTGGTGGCATGACATTGTCTCCAGGAGTTTATAAATGGAGCACTGGTCTTCTAATTCCTAGTAATGTTACTCTGACCGGCAATTGTGCAGATGTATGGATTTTTGAAGTTGCTCAAGACCTTACTGTAAGCAGTGGGGCAAACATCTTCCTATCAGGAGGCGCTCTTGCCAGAAATGTTTTTTGGCAGGTATCTGGTAGTGTAGACCTTGGGACGACCTCACATCTTGAAGGTGTTGTTTTGTCTCAAACAGCAATCTCTTTACATACTAGTGCATCAATTAACGGTAGACTATTAGCACAGACTGCGGTTACTTTAGATCAAAGTACAGTTACTCAATCTCAATAAGTAGCTAGATAATCTACAGTGTAAGAGCTGTGGGTTATCCCATTTTTGAAAATTGTCGCGCCTTGACACCTCGGGAAGCGATGCTTATTATGACGGTGCTGTAAGGAAATCACATGACTTGGTTTATGGTATTGTTTTTACTGTTAGCTGCACACGCAGCTTTCGACTATGCGCTACAGGGTGATACCGTAGCCGTCAATAAAAATCCTTCTGCTAACACAGAGTTACAGAAACATGTGCCTTGGTATTATTGGATGGGCTCTCATGCTTTTCAGCATGGTGGAGCGGTAGCTTTGATTACAGGTTCCGCATGGTTGGGTCTTGCCGAAACGGTTGCCCACTTTGCAATTGATTATGGTAAATGCTTACAAAAGTATACCATTCATGGTGACCAACTTTTACATTTGGTTTGTAAGATTGTGTGGTTAGTAATTTGGGTCTTCATTAGTTAAGGAAAGAAACATGCAAGCAACAACTGTCGCCGCCCGTGGTTTGGCGGAATCTCCGTATACTGTCGCGGGTTTTAGCCTCTCTTTGTCGGATAAGGGTACTACTGTACCGACTGCCAAAGCCAGACTCAAGAAGAAAGTTGACGAATTGAATACTGCTCTTGATGCACTTCGTCAGAAGTTGGGCATTGAATACGTGAAGAATTCGGTTCGAGCCTCTTCTAGTGTGGGAGAAGATTGGGAATATCGTAGTAACAAAAACGAATTCAAAGGATATATAGTCAATTACAATTTCTTCTTCCAGATCGAAGAACTCGATAAGGTGAATGAAGTTTATGATACTTTGACTTCTCTAGGAGAAGTTAGAGTAGCTAGCCCTACTTTTGGGTTGAAACCGGCTCAGCGTGAAAGGCTGAACAAGAAGGCATTAAAGAATGCCTTTGAGAAAGCTGCTGCTAGATTTGAGACGGAATGTGAAGTTCTTGGTCTCAATACAGCTGATTTCAAAATCGCTAGTTGGGAAGCCACCTATCATGATTCGCAACGTGGCGAAAGGGTAGCTGGTCATATGGCAGCTCGTAGCGTATCTAATAGCTATGAAGCAGCTGTTGCATGTGCTGCTCCCGCAGGTGGGAGTGGGGGCGATGGTGAAACTTCTCTTGACTTGGTAGCAGGTCTTGCCGAAGTTGTAGTCAATCTAGAGGTTGGCTATGCCGAAAAAGTTCTACAAACAGTTAAAGCACAAGTGGTACGAAGCTCTAATGGAGTGAGTACCCAAGAGGAGAATCATGTCTGATATGACCATTGCGCAAGCATTGCGCCGAGTAAAAAAGTTGAAGGGGCAGATTGCGGAACATTCCAGCCGAGCCCAGGCTGCTGTTAGCTATGATGCTACCAAGGTTCCAGAGTTCCGTTTCGAAGAGTCTCTTGCTGCCATGCTAGCGGCTCAGATGGAAATGGTGGCTTTAGAGAGCCAGATTGCGGTTGCCAATGCAACTACCCAGGTCACTTTCGAAAAGCGCACCATGCTGCTTGCCGAAGCAGTGAGAACCCTTCAAGAGTTGAAGGGACAGATTGCTTTCCTAAAAGGATTGAGTCTGCGCAGTGAGACGGTCAAGGACCGTCAGTCTGAATGGGATGACAATGAGATGAAGCAGATCACTCGTGTCACCGAGACCACTTACGTTTCGGATCTTACTGAGAAGGAACGTGACCGTCAGGTTAAGGACATTCAGAATACCTTCGAAGGGCTGAACAATGCCGTCGAAGACTTGAACCATACCGTTACGGTATAAAGATTCGCCCGAAAGGGCAAAGGACTAGGGTACGAAGAACGTACAGTAAAAGTTGGAACCCCTCTTCATAGGACAATTACCTTCGGGTAATTAATTGATACCCATTAACCGGCGCTCCTTGATAAGAGCAAAACTCGCTTCCGATCTCGATACCAACCCCAGCATCTTAAAGCTGGTCAGCGGTTAGCACTTATAGCATCGTGAGCAGTCAGCGCTAAGCCCTCAGCAATGAGTACTAAGCAATGAGCACTTGTTAACCCAGCTTTTCTGGAAACTTTTCGTACCCTATTAATTTTTGTTTTGGAGAGAGTCATTTAGGTAATCGCGATAGGCAACTATCGAGGAAAGTCGGCGCAGCGCACAACAACCCACTGGATAACGTCCAGGCACAGTGATGTGACGGAAAGTGCAACAGAAAAGAAACCGCCCGCAAGGGTAAGGGTGAAATGGCAGTGTAAGAGACTACCGCATGGATGGAGACATCAATGGCAAGGCAAACCCTGGGTGCTGCAAGCTAAACAGTAAGCGTCTGAGTCTTGTTGGGACGAGCTTACGGGTTAGTGCTAAAGCGGATAGGTAACTATCCGCGTAGATTAATGATTGCCTCGTTTTATAGACAGGACGCCGCTTATTGATGGCTCTCTCCATTTTTGTTTTAGGTTCATATGAAAGTAGATTTAGTTTACCCCAAAATTCCAGAAAACAGTGATAAGTTCCACGGCAAGTGTATTGCCTTTGAAAAATATGATGGAACTAATCTTCATTGGAAATGGGACCCACAAGATGGCTGGACTCATTTTGGCACTCGTCGCACTCAGTTCCCTCTAACTAAAAAGGGAATGGATGAGTTTGCAAAAGAACATTCAGAATTAGCTAGTGCTCCATATATTTTTAGTGATGTGTTGCGAGACAAGCTAACAAAGTTTTTTTGTGTTAACACCGCTTATCACATGCAAACCATACTTCTTTTCACTGAGTTTTATGGATCCAATTCATTTGCTGGTGGTCATGATCTAAATGATGAACATGAGCTTGTTATGATTGATGTGATGCTCAATGGAAGGCTTATGTCACCCGAGTTGTTTACCAATGTGTTCTATGGTTTTAGAACTGCCGAAATTATTTACCGTGGCAAGTATACGGGACAATTTGCCGAGGATGTTCGTAAGGGCAAATATAATGTCAATGAAGGTGTGGTAGTAAAAGGCATAGTAGATGGAGAAGTCTTCATGACTAAAGTGAAGACTAAGGATTATCTTAAACGTCTGGAGAGACGATGAACGCTAAAGAGTTTGAGCTGGCTAAAGAATCTTCTGCGATAGAAGCATTACTTGATTCAGTGGCTAATGTAAAATTTAATGCTTCACAATCAACTGCTTATAATTTCCTGATTGATTATCTAGAAAATCCTGAATGGTTTTCAAGTCATGAGGGCGGGCGATTGTTACTTCTTTCTCTAGAAGTATTAAAGGATATTCATGAAAAAAGCTGACCTCAAAACCTTTATCAAGGGCTGGTTCGTGGGCAACTTCGACCCCTCCCTTATCAAGACCAATGACGTGGAAGTCGCCATCAAACGCTATCAAGCGGGTGATTATGAAGCCGCTCACTATCATAAGATTGCTACTGAGATTACTGCCATCATTTCTGGTACCGTTCTCATGAATGGGATCAAATATGTTGCCGATGATATTATTGTCATTGAGCCGATGGATAAGACAGATTTTGAATGTTTGACGGATGTAGTTACCGTGGTAGTAAAATACCCTGGTGCGAATAATGATAAGTATATTTAATGGCAACTCATCACTGTATTGGTAATCCCTGCTGGCTTTGCTATCCTAAGTATGCTCCCCAGCCAGAAGAGAAAATGTATCCTATTATGTTATCCTATCAGTTTAGGGATAACAAAATTAGTGGATTACTAGAAGAATTATTAATTGATGTTTTCAGATCTGGTATTGGTGAAGATGCCCATTATAGATGTGATGATGGACTTACTCTAGAGAAGATTAAGGAAGAGCGCACTCGTATCTCTAATGATACCTTGGAAGCTAAGTTACTAGATATTCTAATTGAAGACTATGAATTCAAAGGATCTGATTACTAAAGCATAATAGAGTGTGCAACGGAGATGAACCGGGGCAGGTCTTATCTCAGGTCGTAAGCGCTGAACTTATCTTTTTTCCGGTTTCTGGTAGGGGAGCTACGCCTCGTGGAAGCATGAGGTCGATCAGGATAGGATGCACACGCTTGCCAATGTTATAATTTATCCTGGAGCCCTTGACAGGAATATTGGACGTGCTTACTATTGTAATATCCAGAGGGAGATTCCCTCCAATTTTAAGAATTAAATTACGGAGAATTACAATGAGTACAAACGCCAACATCAATTCCATGATGGAGAATATTGAGCGTATCTTAGAAGCGGCACAAGCTACCGTCGAAAATATGGTAGCTGGTGAACGCATTCAAATTAAAGAATTAGCCAAGAAGGTTGCTTCTGCGGTTGCGTTAGACCCCAAACGTGTTTTAGGATACGTCAATGATTTTGCTCACCAAACCGACATTGCCTACGTAACTCGTGGTAAGAACGGTGGATTAATCCGCGGCACTCGTCCTGCCAAGGTGATCAAGAAAGCAAAGAAAGTTATTACACCAGCAGCAGATTCATCTGATTCTACCCAATAAAACCACATAAGTTAGATATAGTCTAACTGTGGAATGAGGTAGTAAATGGTGACCAGAGAGAGACGCTTATTAGAGCAATTGATTAAACAATGGGCGCAAGATCATACTACTGAATACGTGGTAGCAGATTATACTGCCACAGATGATGGTATGGAAAAGACTCAAGGATATTTCACTTGGGTTATTCAAGAGAAAAAAGTTCATGTTGATTTGATGGCTCTAGCTGATCGTATAGAACTCTTTATGATCAATCGCAGGAAGCGAAAGCATCCTGACGGTATGCTTTGTAAGAAGTGTAAGGTCTTTTACGAGTTCGCGGAACCAAACCAAAAAGATGGTTCTCTGCTTTGCTATTCATGTAGAAACAATCCATACGGGTAAGATTATGAATAAAGTTGTTTACAATGTTTGTTTTGGTGGATTCTCTCTTTCCAAAGCTGCCGCCGTTCGTCTTGTTGAACTGGGTATGAAAGAGATGGTGGAAGAGCTTGAAATGAGCAAACAACCATCAATGTCTTTTATGCAAAATTCATTTGGCTATCGGGTGTCACGCCATGATCCACTTGTCGTTCAAGTGGTCGAAGAGCTAGGTTCCGAAGCTGCTTCTGGTCGGTGTGCCAAGTTGAAAGTCATTGAACTGTCTGGTGATCGTTATCGTATTGATGAGTATGATGGTCGAGAAACAGTGGTGGAACCAGATACTGATTATCTAGAATGGATTGTCATCAAATGAAATATATTGAAATTCTGGGCGGTGGTACGGTCTTTCATGTTCGTAACCATTTGGCACTGACAGCTCCAGCCTATGGTTCAACTGCTCGCCAATTGTTCCCTCTAGTCAATGAATTAAAGGGAAATGATTACTGGACCAACCTGCATCTAACCAAGATGGCAGGTGGAGGCTCTAGCAATCCCGAAACCAATGAAGATATTTCTAAATTGGTTGACGAATTAATTGCTAATCCAGATACTCGTATCATCTTTTTCAATGTTGCCTTAGTAGACTATCAAGGAAGTGTGCTTGAAGGTAAAATGGAGAGAACTGCCAGCGGAAAATACGAAGAGAGACTGAAAACTTCAGATGGAAACAGATTGTTGGATTTGGTTCCAAGTCCAAAATTAATTTCCAAAATCCGTGAAGAACGTAAAGATATTTTCCTTGTAGGATTTAAAACAACTTGTGGAGCTTCCGAGGATGAGCAGTTTTTAAC
>Ga0210384_10000871_pt1 | contig 43479 bp, 21 predicted proteins | sample IncBWH2MmetaG_FD_160574 | JGI IMG/M metagenome (GOLD analysis project Ga0210384, IMG submission 160574) | Forest soil microbial communities from Barre Woods Harvard Forest LTER site, Petersham, Massachusetts, United States - Inc-BW-H-2-M | ecosystem: Environmental > Terrestrial > Soil >... | reverse complement strand
CGGGCGCGCCGGCGGCGGTTGCACCCATCAAGCCACCCTTCACCTGGGCGAGCGCGGTGGCCAAGGTGAGAATGGCCGAGGACGCTTGGAACACCCGCGATCCGCAACGCGTGTCGCTCGCCTACAGCGAGGACTCGGTGTGGCGCAACCGTGCCGAGTTTCTGCACGGACGCGCGGCCATCCAGCAGTTCCTGCGCCGCAAGTGGAGCCGCGAGCTCGACTACCGGCTCATCAAGGAAATCTGGGCGTGCGGCGAGAACCGCATCGCGGTGCGTTTCGCCTATGAGTGGCACGACGACTCGGGAAACTGGTTCCGCTCCTACGGCAACGAGAACTGGGAGTTCGATGTCGGCGGGCTGATGCGCCGGCGCATCGCCTCCATCAACGACGTTCCCATTGCCGAAGCCGATCGCAAGTATCACTGGAACGCGCCAGGCCCGAGGCCCAAGGATCATCCCGGACTGAGCGACCTCGGCCTGTAGCGCCGACAAATCACCTGCACTTGAGCTCCTAAGTCGTTGAAGGGGCGGGTGCGCCGCGAAGCAGCAGCCCGTCAACGCGTTGCCGTTGGATGCGTCCGTCATCACGGGTCCCTGATGCCGTGGCGCAGCATCGCGTGCGCGCACTCAACGGCGGTCTCGCAGACTTGACGACCGAGAAAGTCGGAGTAAATTGCGCGCCCCTGCCGGGAGAACACAAATGAATACGAAGCCGTCCCTGGTTGCAGCGGTGTCAGCGGTGTTGGTGCTCCTGTTCGCGGGCAGCGCCACTGCGCAGACTGCGACGGACAAGAAAGCCATCATCAATAAGACTCGCGACCTGATAAACAAGCTTCCTCCACAACAGCAGAAGCTGCTTTCTTCAGGGGCGAGGAGAATTCTGCAACTGGCGCAGGTACTGAACGATGATCATTCCAAGATCGGTGACGCGGGAACGATTACGATTTCGCCCAAAGTGGCTGGTCTGGCGGCGGCGCTTGCTCCGCTCGCGCCGATCCCCGGTCCCGGGCCCGGCGGGACCACGCGAGTGTCGGACCCGAGGCTCGATTTCGTTGATTCGGTGATGACGAGCTTCACGCAAAGCGAAACCTCCTCCGCCTGGTGTGGCAATACGGTGGTTGCCGGCTACAACGATTCCGGCGCATTCGCGCGCACCGCGGGCGTTAATTTCGCCGCCGCTTGGAGTTTCAGCAGCGCATCCTATTCCAGTGACAGCGGCCGGACCTTTGTTGATATCGGTGTCATGAATCCGGGGACCAACCCGATCAACTTCATCGCCGGAGACCCGGTGGTCGCGTGCACGAGCCCGAGCCAGTTCTACTACTCCTCAATCTTCGCCAGCGGAGCGGATAGCAACGGTAATTTCTTCGACGGCGTGGCCGTCAACATATCGAGCGACGGCGGACGCACCTGGAGCGATCCCGTGGCGGCGGTCGCCAAGGACCTCTCACACCAGATTGACAAGCCATGGCTGGCAGCGGATCCGACCAACGCCAAGCGCCTGTACGTGACCTACACGGATTTCGATTTCTCATTTACAAGTGTCCGGTGTCCCAACGACATCCGTATAGCGATCGAGCTCGTCACCTCGGCTGACGGCGGAACTACCTGGGGTGCGCCGGTGGTCGTAGATGATGAGTGCGTGTTCGCAACCGGCAACTCCGTGCAGGGATCAAACCCGGTTGTGGCCCCGGACGGCACCGTCTACGTCGGGTACGAGTTCTATCCGGCGGCGGTGCCGAACAATGAAATCCACCTGGCGAAATCGACCGATCACGGCCAGACATTCGCCGCGCCGGTCAAGGTTTCCGATGTATTGCCAAACGGAAACCTCGGACTGTTGCAGGGGGGGTTCCGCAACAACGAGTTCCCCCAGGTCGCCATAGACCGAAGCCGCGGCTCCTCACGCGGAACGATTTACGTCGCCTGGTCGGATGGAATCGATAACGTCGTGCAGGATCTGCCTGTCTTCTTCGGGACCTACGCCTATCCCGACGTGATGGTGGCGAAGTCAGTCGACGGCGGTCACACGTTTACGGTCCCACAGGCCGTGAGCCCGCAGCCGTCGAACTTCACCGGCAGGGGTCGCGATCAGTTCTTTCCGGGCCTCGCGGTGGACCGGAGGGGCGCCGTAGGCGTGTGCTACTACGACCGCCGACAGGACCCGCAGAACACCGTCATCGATCGCTACTGCGCCGTTTCGCAGAATCACGGTGCCAGCTGGCAGGAACAGCGCGTGTCGGCGGCAAATTGGATCCCAGCGCATGCGTCCGATGGGGTGATCAACCTGACCTACATCGGCGACTACGACGCGCTGACCAACGACTTCCTGCTGCAGCACGGCGGGTTCTTTGGAGCATTCGAGGTGCAGACCAACGGCAACCCGGATGTCGTGGCCGCGAGGCTGGGTACTGAGGAGTAGCGGGCCGGGGTCGCAGGCAAGCAGTGCACGCGGCGCGTGGGCCGGCGCGCTGAAGCGTGGCGCCCCCGGCCGGAGTGGAACGCGCACTCCTAGGCCCTTGATCCGTAAGAACTGTTCTTCGTCTCGGCTAGAAGCCGTACCCGCCTTCGTACCCACTGGCGCGAGACGGTCTGCCAGCGTTGGCGGGTGATCCTGTAAGGCGTGCGGGAGTGTCCTGCTCGGGATCGATGGAAATCGACATCAGGTGAACCCTGGCGGCTTCAGAACCGAGCTTGCGCTGAAATTCGCCAGCGTGCGGCTCATGAGCGGACAGATCGACGAGCAGGTCGTGAAAATGAAGTTGAGCAGCACCGGCCGCCCGTCGTCGAGCTCCCGCGGCAGCGATACGCGCTTGCCATCCTCGCGTACCAGGGTTACGGCGGGCGTCTCATAGGTCACGTTTGACCTGGAGACGGTCGTCGCCTCGGAGGCCGTGAGCAGCAGTGCGCCGGCGCACACCAGCGCCGCGATGACCGTCCCGTGGGTGTGCAACTTCATCCTCTGTTCACTACTTCTTGGCCGGCGCCGACTTGGCCGGTGCAGCAGGCGGCGCTGTTGCCGCGACCAGCACCTGCGGCTTCGTGAAGCGCGCATCGTCCAGGGCGCGATTCACGGCGACCGACTCGATCACCATCTTGTGGGTGCGCGGATTGCCTTCGATGGCGGTCTCGTACAGATAAGGCACCTTCAGGCCCTGCACGGATCTGAAATCGCGCTGGTAAACGAATACGTTGCGCATCTTGCCGTCCATGCGGCGCGCGGCTCCCTCGACTTTCACATCGAGAAAACTCTGCGCGTCGATCCAGATGTGTTGCACCTGACCGTTCTTCACGGTGAGTTTGAGCTTGTACGCATTGTGACCGTCGACCGGGTCCATCCCCTCGAGGGCGACCTGGGTCCCCTTCGCGGCGAAATCAGCCAGGGGACCCTCGAGGTCCGCCTTGGACGCCTCCGCCTTCGCTTCGTCCGCCGTGAACGGCTCCACGTCGTCGCGGTTGAGATAGGGTCGGAGTTTCCAGCCATTCTGACCGTCGTAGACCTGCACGGCGGTCTTGCCCGCGAAATCAATCTCGAAGCGCGACTTGCGCGGTCGCTTCATCTCCAGCCTGAAGGGCAGTTGCACCTCCTGCGCCTCAGTCCCCTTTTCCGAGTCCGCGGGGGCCTTGCCTGCACTGCCCCCCCGCTTAACGCTCGCACCCAGCCCTTCCCGGGCCAGTTTCGCGCTGCGCGCCGCGGAGTCGCCCCTCCCGGCATCTACCTTGCCGCTCACCGACAACGTCTGCACCCCGCGCCAGGCCTGCAGCCCTCCGCGCGCTGCCACGTGCTTGTCCACGATCTGGGTGGCGCTCAGCCCGGCAGGAGGTGCTTTGCTCTCGGCCACGGCCAGCGCGGGTACAAGACAAGCGCTCAGCAGCACGCTCAAAAAAACTGCTGCTTTGCTTCGCATAGGCAGATCCGCTTGATTGGACATATAAGAAGCTAGGGCTTTTGACATGATTTCTCTCTGATTCTGTGCGGCCTGTCTCGGGTCGGATCGATCGGCTGCGGCTTGCTAGTCGACGACCAGTCCGTCCGCGTGAAATGCGCCGATCACGACGGCGACGTGGTCGCCGCGCTTTGCCAGCCTGCCCTTGTTGGAAAAGACCATCCAGTACGACTTGCCGTTTTCGGGCGGCGCGCTCTGGCGCAGCTGGCCGACGTTTTCCATGGACGGAACCACCAGTTTGACCCCGGCCTGCGGGTCGATGAGTGACGGCTCGAACTTCTTGTCGTTGAGGATCTTGGCCTTGTCCGCGTCCAGCACGCGGTAACTGAAGCGAATGACCTCTCCCGACTCGCCCCACTTCACACTCAGGGAATCGACTCCCCAGACGAGCCTGTAATAGGTACCGGCACGGCCCGCGAAACGATCGGGCCGGTAGCGACTCGCCTTCGCGCTCCGCTTGGCCGGCGCGGACACTTTCCCAGCCTTGTTGGCGGGTTGCGCAGCAGGCGCCGGCGTGGTGTCAGGCGGCTGCGGACTGGTCTGTGCCGCCGCCGCGGGCACGCTGAGCAGGCCCGCGAGCCACACCGCTGCGGTGCCTGCCACTGCCCTACTTGCGCTCAATCGAGGCTTCGGAACAGAACCGCTTGGCGTTGTGGTGGTCGATCTTGCCCACAAAATCGACCACCGAGTCATAAGCTTTCCGGTACTCATCGCTTTTTCGCACCTCGGCCAGCTGTTGCTCGCTGGCTCCTTGCACGAGCTGCTTGATCATCTGCCGCAGGCTGTCGGCGGCTGCGGGGTCGATCGGACCGCAGTAGTTAACGACGCTTTCGGCGACCCCGAGAGCCTGCGCGCTCGGCGGCGGCGCGTCGGCCAAGGCGAGCGGTGGCAGAGCCAGGCACACGCACCCCAGCCAACCGCAAAATCCCTTCGGCCTGTTTCTGTGCACCATGACATTCATTTTCTGCAGTCAGCGCCAGTGCGCGTCCTACTTGTGCCCGCTTGCCATGTTCGAAGGCGCCCGCTTCGCCAGCGCCGAACACGCGGCGAGCGCCGTCGGCTTCGAGACCTTGGCGAGGGCATCGCTCACCAGGTCGTATCCCTGCTTGTACTGGACGGAGCCCCGTGCTCCCGGGGAAGCGTTGCCGGTCAGCACCGTCAACTGCTTCTCGGCGTTGGCCGCGAGCCGAGGATCGGTCCTGGCGCAAAACTTCAGGATCGCGTCGACCTCCCCCACCGCCACGTTGCTGGGTGCATCCGCCAGTGCCAGGCACGGCAGCAGCGCTGCCAGGCAGGTCCCGATCAACGTGGGAATCTTCAGTCCTTTATTCATGTGTCGTCTCCGACCGGCTGTTGCCGGCTCTTGTTGTTGCCTGCCCGCGTTAAGTCGAGTTCCCTGCAACTATGCTGCCCGCGGATCTTTCACCGCGGGCAGCATCGGGCTTTCTCTCAGCAGCGGCCCGCCATCACTGCGCGGTGCCTGTCAGCGGCGTCGAGGTCTGGGTCCCTGCCGCATCGGTGACACTGAGCGTCGCCGGACCCTTCGCGCCCGTGGTGTCCCCCGTCGGCGGGGCGAACCGTACGGTGATGACGCACATCGATCCCGGTGCCAGGGTCGTCTGGCCAGCGAGCTGGCCACCGGTCGCCGGGCCGCAGGTCGATGTCAGCCGGAAGACCGGGAAGTCAGTCGCATTAGTCCCCGAGATGGTGCCCTGCGTAATCCCGGTGAGCGTCACGTTCCCCGTATTGGTCAGGGTGAAGACCTGTGCCGGGCACGCAAGCGTGCATCCACGAGTCGCATTGCCGAAGGCGTGCGAGGTCGGTGTCAGGCTCGCGGCGACCACCGCCGCTACACCCGTACCCGTGAGACCCACGGGCGAGCCGCTCACGGCCACGTTGGCCGTAATGGTGACCGTACCGGTCTTCGCACCGTTCGTGGTCGGCGAGAACGTGATGGTGATCGTGCAGGTCGCCCCCGCGTTCAAAGTCGCTCCGCAGGTTCCGCCCGAGCGCGCGAACTGATTCGGCGTCGTCGGGGTGGAGGTCGTTGCGGCCGCAACCGCAATAGTGTTCGCCTGAGCGGTTCCAGTGTTGTGCAGCGTCAGGGTCTGCGCCGCGCTGGTCGTGCCGGTCACAACGTTGCCGAAGGCCAGCGGCCCGCCGGTTACGCTGAGCACGGCCGTTCCACCGCCACCGCCGCCGACAAACTCGACCGCACCCGCGTCGACGGCACTGTTGCCGACCTTGCGAGCCGCCCCGTAGAAGTCGGTCGACGGTGCCGCCGCGTAGGTCGTGGCGCCGAACGGGACGTGATCGATGGCGGAGGAACCCGCCGCCGGTCCGTAGTTGCCCAGCGGGGTGGCAGCGGTGCCGGCCGGCTGGACGAGCGACGGATTTGACAGCGACAACGGACCCCAGGAGATGTTGATCCAGTTGTTGCCCTCGTCCACCGTCGCCGCCGGTGTCAGGTTGAAGATCGGGTTGGGCACGGTCGCATCCGAGATGCCCGGCGGCACCTGGTAGCCCAGACCACCGTTCTCCGGCGGAACCCGCGAGCCGTTGCAGTACTGGCTGAGGACCGTGGGATTGGCACCCGTGTTATGCAGCGTCGACCCCGAATACCCACTCGCCGACGAGACATCCGTCAGCACCGAGTATGCCGGGGCCAGGGTGACGCCCGACGCATGGTTCTCGGGTCCGGTATCGCCACGCACGCCGATGTCCCAGAAGTTGGCACCCGAGACGCAGGCCCCGGTGCCACCCGTGACGATCGTGCCGCCGCCATTGGCGGTCGTAGCATCGGTCGCCGGCTGGTTCAGCAGCGGAACGAGCGCGACCACGTTCTGCTGGTTCAACGGTCCCGTGCCGAGCCCGCCCACGGTGATATTGAACGTACGGTTCTGCCAGATCACGTTGTTGTACAACTCCGGATACGAGACGGTGCGGCAGGTTCCGTTGGTCGCCGTCGAGCCCGCGAAGTGACCCGCCGGGCATACAACCGACGTGGTCGTGGGCAGGTTCGCCGTCAGGTTCGAGCTGTTCTGTATGGCCACGATTCCGGCGGGCTGAGGCGTCGATGTGGTGACCGGAGTCGGACAGGTACCGTTCGGGTTGCGGCCACCGGGGCAGGGCCCCTGGCTGCTGGCGATCGGCGCTCCAAGGGTATTGAACAGTACGCCGGACGAAGCGGTCGTGTCGTTGGACACGATCGTGTTGTTGATGATGTTCACCTTCAGTGCGTCCTGCAGCGAGATTCCCGCGCCATCCCAGCCCGCCACGTTGTTGCTGATGATGTTGTTGGTGACCGACACCTGGTACCAGTTAGCCGGGGTAGTGGGGAAGGTCAGCACATCCTGGCCATTCACGCCCTGCAGGCGCAGGCCGCCGCCGCTGCCGCTTTCCGCGCCATTGCCCATGATCAGATTGGCGTTGATCACCAGGTTGGGACCGGTGCCGTCGCCGGGGCCAACGGGCGTGGGATTCAGGCAGTCCGCGTCGGTCGTGGCGCCGCAGGTTGGATCGACGTCCGGCGCCCCCATGACGAGCAGGCCGCCGCCGTTGGTCGGGATGGTCGGGTTGGCGGCCTCGTTGAACAGGATGGTGTTGTGTTCGATGTCGCCGTTGGGGTTGAACCCGATATGGGCGACACCGCCACCGTCGCCGGTGCTCAGGTTGCCGCACACCCAGTTGTAGTTGAACTTGTAGAAATCCGAGCCATTGCAGATGCTGACACCGCCTGCTCCCGCCGGCGTGGCCGAGAACAGCTCGTCGCCGGTGGAGGAATTCCGCGTGACCGCGTTGTGGTGCATGTTCACGTTCACGTCGAAGCAGTACTGCAACTGCGTGCCGGTCGGCAAGCCGGTCGTGCTCTGGCAGGAACTCGGATCGGCATTGATCCCACCCACCGTGTAGGAGGGGGGGAATTCACCCTGACCGACGTTGATTCCGCCCGCGAGCGATCCCGAGTTGTTTGTGACCCGGTTGTTGGCGATCTGGATGTTATGCCCCCAGCCGTGCACGAAGATGCCCCCACCGCCCTGCGAGCTGTTGGTGATGGTCACCCCATCGATGCTGGACGGGTTGCAGTAGAAGTTGCTCGGGAACGGATTGGTGCCCGCATTGTTGCAGCCGCGGCCGTTCTGGGTGCCAGGGACGCCGGTAAGCAGGACCGTGCCGGGCGGGAAGACGCCAGTTTCTGCCGCCGATGGACCGGTTCCGAATGGATCGGATCCTGCCGGGAACAGCATACCTTTCGACAATACGGTAATCGCCGCCCCTTCCAAGGCGCCCATCAGGGACGGCTCTTGCAACAGCTGAGCCATGTTGCCGTTCTGCGTGGCATCCCAGCCCACGAGGGCTTCCAGCGGAAGTCGATCGACCTGCGGATTGACGTGGGACGGTGTGTTGTACGCAGCAAAGTTCACCAAAGTCGTGGGGGTCCCAGAGAAATTCGCCGCATTGGTACCCGCCGCGCAGTGGTAAGCACCGGTCGGGTCGTACGGGTTGGTGCTGGTCATCGGTTGACCATTGATCGCCAATCCGAACAGGCAATTCACCTGCCGGCGCCAGCCATCCAGCTTGCCCGCCGGCTGGGTATTGCCGTCGATGACGCTGGCCACCGCTCCGACGCCTTGCAGCCGGACTGGCTTCCACATCAGCAACAGCTCCGCGTGACGCGCGGGCACTGCCGCCAACGTGGTGGTTGCCCGGTTCTTCGGGTCGATCATCAGCATGTCGCCCGGATGGGCGGCGTCGATCGCACTCTGAATGCTGGCGGTCGGGGCCACGTGAGTGGGCGCCTTGCCGCCGATCGTGACGGTCACCGTGTCGATCGACTGCTTGCCGTTGGCTGCCGTGATGACCAGTTGCAGGCACTGCGCGGGACTCGAGGCGGCGGGGCCTCCATACTGGGTCTGTTGCTGGACGGGGCAGTTCATCGCGGCCCCGGACAGCGAGGGCACCGTGCCCGTGATGACCAGGTCGCCCCAGGCGACGCTGCCCAGCGGGTGTGCAGCGCCGTTGGCGTCGACCAGGGCCACGGTACCTGCGGTGTTCCCGAAGGAGTACTTCCGGGTCACGCTCTTCGCGTTGAACGGTGCCGTCGTGGCCGAGGGCCCGGAGTAGCCGTAGTTGTACACCGGAACGGTGCCCAGCGCGTAGATGTGAAGCTGCTGGCCGGCCGCGCTCACCCAGGGTCCGATCCCGGTGCCGCCGTCGACTTCGCTGATGGCTGGCGTAGCGTCCGGGTAATCGCAGTCGGGATTGTTGTATCCCGCGCCCGCGAACGCCGCGGTCGGTATCACCGGCGTGTCCATGTACTGGGTTTGCCCCGGCATGAAGGGAATCTCGTAGCAGAACTGGCTGTAGGCCGGGTTGTACAACGGGTCCGGAGTCGGCCCGGTACCCGCGTCGTTCATGCAGGTGACCATCATCTGCGGCGCGTAGCCGGTGGGGTTGGGCGGGTTGACCTCCCAGGTCGAGTAGGTCAGGCCGTTAAAAACGCCCCACTGATCCGTATACACGCGGGAGATTTCGTTTCCGGCCCAGTCCTTGATCGCCACCGGCAGGTTGGCCGGGGAGAACTTCTCGCCGAATGACGGCGAGAACGGATCGAACTCGGAGGTGAAGTCGTCGGTGATGATACCGGTGAAGTGGGCCGCGGCGTGGGCTGAGGTGAAGACCCAGAACTTCGCCAGCGCCGAGGTCTCGTCATCCAGCGTCACCAGCTTGCGGTCGCAGAGGTTGCGCTTCGCACCGGCGAACGGTGCGACTTCACCCGATTGCGGGTACAGGCTGATGTAGTCCGGGACAATGCGCGAGGCGCCCACGCAAGGCCAGAAGCTTTCGACGCTGCCGGTGTCACCCTCGTGGCTCGGCAGGTTAGATATTCTTCCAAAAGCCTGCGTCGGATTCTGCGCGTTGCTGGCGTTTAGGCCGGACAGCGCGCCCTGGTTGGCGTTATAGACAGCAGCCACCGAAGCCTGGTCGGGCAGGATGTAGATGCTCGCCAGAGCCCCGAACTGCGTGGTCACCGGCGCAATGTAGGTGTCGCCGATCAGGATGTTCTTGTCCTCTTCCTTCACCAATTCGTAGCCCGGCGGCACGAGCATTTCGACCACGTACTGACCGCGCGGCAGCATCGGCGTGCCGTCGACCGGGTTCGCGATGCAGATCGTGCAGTTCGAACCCGGTCGTGATCCGGGCGTACCGTTAGTTGATCCCGTCCCGGTCGGGGCGCCGGTCGTCGAATCTCGGCCGATGATGCTCGGGAACTCGTACATGCCGTCGTAGGGCGCGGGCTGTACCTGATTCCAGTTGTGCATGCCGTCGTAGCACTTGAACTGCGAATTGTTCGGGATCGTGTGCGCCGGCGTGCCACCGTTGTTGTAAACGTCCAGGTACATCGGCTGGTTGTACAGCGTGAAGTCGAACAGGTCGCCGGCCGCCGACGTGGTCGGCGCCGGCAGCTGGCCGGGGCAGCTCATGTAGGGCTTGTTGGTGCCCGGGTAGAAGGCCTGGGCCCAATCGTCCCAGCTGCTGGTCTTGGTTGTGTCGACCAAGGTCAGGGACTGGCTGCCATCGGCTGCGGTTCCAACTTGATACAGGTTGATGGTCACGCCCGGTACGTCCGGCGTCCAGCTTGTATGAAGCAACAGCTGCGGGTCATCAAATGGACGGGTCGAGGCGTAAATCACCTCACCGCGGATGCCGCCATTCTCGCCGGGAGTGGTGCCGTGTGCCGGCGCGAAGGTCGTCTTGCCGAACTCGACAAACGAGTTCTGCCCGGAGAAGCCCTGCCAGCCTTCGCTCACCACCCACGGCGGGTCGATGCGGCCGGTCGACAGGATCGTCGAGCACGTCGTGGCGCCGGTCGTGGGCGAGGTGGTGCAGGCGCTGGGTGGATCGCTGGCGTTGGTGGATCCGCCACCGGTGACTGCCGGATTAATCGACTTGCCGGCGCAATCCGCGCCCGCGCAATACACCGCGCCCGGGACCCGCAGGGCGACGGGCACGGAGACCTGCTCGGCCGTGTTCGCCATGTTCTGGCCGATAGCGGAGCTGCCGCACGGCGCGGTTCCCCCGGCCGTACACGCTGGGCTGCCGTCGGCCGGACCGCCCGCGTCGTAGACCACGTGAGTGCCCGTGTTCTTGTAACGGTTCCAGTCCGTTTCGACCACGTACCAGGCGAACAGCGGGAATATCTCGTTGAAGCCGGCGTTGCCGCTGAGGTCCGTGTTGTTGAAGTTCGAGAAGCTGCCGTCGCGGAATCGGATGTTGGTCGGCACCAGCGTGAGTCCGGTTTCACCGGGGTCGCGGACTCCATTGCCATTCGCGTCGAAGAAGGTGCTGGTGTAGATATTCGCCTGCCACTGGTTCATCGCGATATCACCCATGTTGCATGAGTGCTGCGTGGATCCAGTACCCGCGCACAGGCCGGTTGCCGATCCCAGCCTGACGGGCGTCGACAGTCCATCCACCAGCATGTCGTTCCACTGGTCGAAGACGGTGATTCGCCAATCGCCGTCGGGCAGGCCGGACAGCTTGAAGGTTCCATCGGCGTTGCACTTAGTGAACGCGAAATCTTCGCCGTCCGGATCGCCAATGCTCACATAGCACTGCGTGAAGGCGAAACTGTCGCTCGTTCCACTGCTGTACAGCCGTTCATCCGGCGTGCGGCTCATCCGCTCCGTCGTGACCAGGCCCGTCACGGTGTTGGTGCAGTCGCTGCCGGTGATGAACGGATCGGTGCCCCCGCACACGCCCGCCAGGCGACTGTTGATAATCTTGGGATTGGCAAAGCCGATCGACACGTGGTAGCCGGCCGGCCCGAACTCCTGGAAGAAGCTCGGCTCGCCGACCCGGAGGAAGGAATCGTGAGCCTTCTGGCCGTCCAGAGTATTGGTCTGCAGCCACTCCTCGCCCCTGGCAATCCTGTCGGCCCCGGGCGTCGCCACCGTTCCGTAACGGCCCGGCATCAGGTTGGCAATCACGGCCTGGCCCGCCAGGGCGGACAATGTGTGGCCATCCGATTCGTATTTCGGGCACGTCACGATCGTGCCGGTGATGCCCGTTTGAGTCGGGTCGTTCACACCGATCCGCGAGATGACCGAAATCGGACACGCGTCGAGGCCCGTGGCCGGGTCGATCGTCCCGGCCAGACTGTTCGACAATGGGTAGTTGAACATGTCATAGGTCATCTGCCCGGTCGCGTCCCCGGTGCCGCCCGCATCGTCGAACAGCGTGATGTTGAAGCCCCCGAGACCCGGCTCGTTGGGCGACAACACGTCGATTCCCCCCCCGCCGTCCTGCTCGCCGTTCAACGGGAAGTCGTCCTCGAACACGAAGACCGAGAGTTTCGACGGCGGAAATGGCGTGGGTTGCGCCAGCACTGTGAGGGAATTGGCTATCGTCGTCGGGAAAGAGCACGTGGTCGCCGGAGGGGTGATGGTGCACACCACGGGAGCACCGCCCATGCCGTGGCCCGAACCTCCGCCCTCGAACGGGTTGGCCGCGTCGCCCGGCAGGACCGTGAGGTAGTAGCGCTTGGTCGGATCCAGATGGACCGCACTCGGTAACATCTGGGCAAACCCGTTCCCCGACGTGTCAGGCCGGCAAACGCCGTTGCCGAGGTCGCACACCGCGTTAATGTGAGTTCCGGTGGTCGGATCGAAGATCGTCTGGCCCCCCTCACAGGAGAGCGGCCCGGTACAGCCGGTGGCCACCAGCGGCATGTAGCTGGTGTGGAAGTTGGTGCCGAAGGTCGGAACGATGCCTGTTGTTCCAAGACCGGTCGTGGTCGCGCCCGGGCAGCCCGCTGCCGGCGGGTTAGTCGTGCAGTTCGGGTTCACATAGAAGGTGCGATCTTCCTCGATGATCCAACGGTAGTCGCCGATCACGGTCGACTTGTCTGCGCCGTCCAGAACCTTGACCGAAAGACCGGTGGCGGCGGGGAAGTTCAGCGTCACGGTCGCAGTCCCACTGCTGACCGTTCCCTGGGAGTTCTTGGCGTTGTACGTGAACGTGTAGCTTCCTGCGGCAGCCACGGATGCATTGAATCCGCCGTTCGGATCGACGGAAAGAGTAAGGCCGGCGCTCTGCGCCGTCACGGCGTTGACGGTCAGCGGGTAGCCCGCGCCATCCTTGTCGAACGCCAGGATCCCGGGCGGCTTGATGCCCAGGACCGTCGCGTTCGCGGTGTACGTGGCGCCGTTCATCGTGATGCCGCTGCCGGGCTCAACGGTCGCAGCCCCGAGGGTCACCAGCGCACAAGCCGCGCCGGAGGTTGCGCCGTTGCCGCAATACGTGAAGGTGGTCGGGCCTCCGGTGTAAGTGAAGGTGCCATCCGCATTCAGGCTCAGTCCCGCGACCGTTGCCCCGCCTTGAACCTGGACCCCGGAGATGTTGATGTCGTTGCCGAGCAGGCCCTTGGCGGGATCCGACACGGTGAGCGTCTGGCCCGTGATGAGGGAGTTGTAGGTATCCGCGACGGCCTGGGCGGCATTCGCGGTGAACGCGCCCGTGGTGGGCAGCACGGCGCCGTTGACGCTGATGTAAGCCAGCATGCCGGCGTCGCGCGCGATCGCATTGCCCGACAGGCTCAGCTCGCGATCAAAGATCGGCAGCGCCGTCGCCGCCGCCGGTACGTTTACGGCATTGATGGCCACGTCATAAGTCTTGCCCGCCGCCATGAACACTTCGCTTTGCACGCGCGGCACGCCCGGCAACACGTTACCGTCCTCGGCGATCAGCGAGAAGCCCGCGGCCGTGGCGCCGGTTTGCGCGCCGACGATCGACGGCACGTGCATGCGCAGGCCGGCATTGACGAGGCGAACCAGCACGTTCCCGGTGACGCCGGTGGCGGGTGAAGCCGCAAACAGCGACGTTGTGGGGTTGGTCTTGTCGAAGGCGGCGCCGTTGATCAGGTAATACAACGGAGTGTAGTTGACCGCCGGCGGATAGCATGTCTGATAGGTCGGATTTGCGGTTCCATCCGCGTTCACCGGATTTCCGCAGCCGCCGTACAGCCCGGACCACACCGCGGTCTCGGTGAAACCCGTGGTGCCGACTGCGGCGTTGACCGCGGCGTTCTGCACCGGGTCGATTTCGCTGAGCAGCAAGGGAATATCGGCGCTGTACGTCACGGCGGTCGCGGTCCCGACCGTGCCATAGGCGGTGCCGGCAGTCCCCGTACCCGGGGCGGTGGTGACGACCAGGATGCCGTACAGGCCCATGGGGCCCTGGATGGACGGGTGCGTACCGGACTCGATCAGGTAAGTGCCCGGCTTCAGCGCCGGCCCTCCGGCGCCACAGACTCCCCAGCACAGGCTGGCCGGAGTGCCCACCGCCACTTCGGTGGAGAACGATTGCACGCGCGGCCCCTGCGCCGGCGGAGTCCCGACTCCGGTCAACGCGGCTCCCGGCGCGTCGCCTGCGATCGGCCAGGTGAGCGGCTGGGCGTTGGTGTGATCCGGGCTCGCGGTGGTGGTCGCGGTGCTCCCGAGTCCGCCACCCAGCTGGCCTACGATCACCAGCGAGGTCGGGATGTTGTTGGGAGTCGCACCGAACGAAAGATTGTTCGTCAGGTTGACTTGCAGATCCTGTCCGGTGGGCACCGTGATCACCACCGGCGACCAGGCCCCCACGGCTGCCGCCGCTGGGTTCAACGGAGCGCAGCTCGCGGTCGAGAGGGACACCACCGTACCGCAGCTGTAGCCCCACATGGGCACCGTCGAACCGTTGGGCAGAATTGCGCTGGCCGCCCCTACGCTGAGATTGACCTGCTGCTGGGCGAAGGCCGCGCCGCTCGCCAGGAGGAGGACCGAGGCCGCGAGACCCGCGTGCTTCAGGACCGACTTGTAGTTGTTGGATCGCATTGCGATTTTCCTCTTTAGTTCGACTCGTCGATCACGAATTCGCGCGAATCGACCAGCATCATCATCAACATGCCACCCGGAAAGATGTTGTTGGTGGTGATCTCCCGTTCGTTATGCGAGTGCCACATGAAGGCAAAGCCCGCTTCCCCCGTCGGGGAGTTCGCGATCGTGCCGGAGGGCGGCGTCGTCCCCGTGGCGCCCGTGGCGCGCTGTGTCGCATCCGGGCCGAGATAGGGGCTGCCGCCGTACCAGGCGCCGTTGGTAAACAGGGTCGCATCGGGCAGCGTCGCCGGACCGCCCCCGGCCACGTCACCGAAGGGCGCCGCCTGCAGCGGTTTGTTGTGATCCTGGCACCACTCGTAGTAGTTGACCGCCGTCAGATTGCCGGTGTTATAGCCGTTGGCATCTGGAGTACAGGGCAGCGTGGCAAGAGGATCCGCGGATCCCGGATGGTGACCGTAAGCGTCCCAGTTCAAGCCCCTGCCGGTCCAATAGAAGATTCCATCCATCGCCAGGCCGGGCGTGGTCGTGGTGGTGAACAGCAGCGGCCCGGCCAACTGCGTCGCGCTCGTGCTGCTGACGATCAGGTTGCCGTCGCGCGCCAGGATGCGTACGTGGTTGCCGTGCTCGTGGAAGGGGTGCTGCCAGCGGCCCTGGCCGATGATCCGCAGCAGGACCAGCTCGCCCGGATGCATGTGCGGATTGCCGTTGTATGGCTGGTGCGGGTACTGGGCCGCGTAGTTCGAGTCCATGTCATCCGGCATCGAGCGGCCGTTGATCATGAAGTAAGCCGGATGGTAGGGCTCGGTCGGCACATTCAGGTGGCATCCGGCGGGGGCTCCTGGTGCCAGGCAGGCGGTCACCTGCGCCAGCGCCTGGACATGGATGTTCGGATCCATTTCCGAGAACTGGAACAGGTACTCGCGGTCGTAGCAGCTTTGCGTCAGGTGGTAAGCGGCCCCGGTCGGTGAAAGACGGAAATTACTTTCCCCGCCGCTGACGAGCGCCGTGCCGGCAGTGTTGAGTCCGGCCGCGAGGTTGTGGGTCGGACAGCTTCCATTGGTCGGCGCGCCATTCGGCAGGACGATGATCGCCCCGTACAGACCCATCTCGACCTGCAGATCGCCCTGCGTGCCGCTGTAATAGGCACGCGTTCCGGGCGAGGACGCCGTGAACGTGTAGGTGACCGGGTTGCCGGGCGCCGCTTCCTGTGTCAGCAGGCCCGCCACGCCGCCGGTCGTCGTCACATTGAAGCCCGGAAACAGGATCGACGTGTTGCCGGCGGAGCCCGGCAGACCATCGGTCAGCGTCACACTAACCGTCTGCCCTTCGGTGACCACCAGGGTCGGACCCGGAACCTGCATAGTGTTGCAGAACGGTGCCGTGGTCGTGGCCGGCACGAAGCGCGTGCTGGCAGGAGCCGTCGTGCACCCGTAACCCCAGGAGTACACCGCCTGCCCGTCGGGTTGGGTGATGTAGGCTGGTTGCGCGGTCAGGGCGAACGTGGGACCCGTTATTCCGGGGGCCGCAGCCTGCGCAGCGGCCGTCAACAGCAGGGCCGCCGCCGAAGCCAGGAGGGGAAGCAGTCGGTTCATCGCTGTCGCCTTTCTTATGATCAGTGCGCTCATGGCTGCTCCCCTAGTTGACGTGGACTTCGGTCATCAGGCCGCCGAAGTTCTCCGCGTCGTTCGACAGATGGTCCAGATTGGGCGTGTACAGGTAATACGTGCCCGGCGACATCGCCGTCGTGCACGTGGATGACGGATCGGAGGGCGCAGAGCGAACCGCGCACGTATCCAGGATCACGTCGAGCGATTCGCCACCGGCGAGCGTGATCGAGTTGGTCGTGTAGTACAGGTTGTTGCCGGCCTGGTCGCGCAGCAGTTTGGCGTTGTAGCCGATCACCTGCATCGGAATGCCGAGCGAGGCCAGCGTCTGGTACTCAGAAACGTCCAGGTCGGAGATGCGCAGCAGCGCTCTCTTGCCCGCCGTGATGTTGATGATCGCCGGCAGCGGCTGCGAGAAGTGGTTCACGCCATCGGCCGACTGCGTCTGCAACGGACCGGCCGATACCGTATCGGGATAGCTGCGGCCGTTCAGCAGGAAGTACTTGTCCTTCATGTCGGCGAAGCCTTCGGGGTTGAAGGTCATGCCGACAAAGTGGAAGTTCGGATCGAAGCCGTGGATCTGGACCGGATACTCGACGTCGTAGAAGGTCGAGCCGTCGCCGTCGTTGTAGGCATACAGGCCGGTGCCCGCCGCGCGAGTCGCGCCGGTCGTGCTCGAACCACCGGCTGGCAGCGGATGGCTGCACAGGATGTCGTTGGCCGAAACGCACGCCGTGCGCAGATCCTGGTCCTGCTTCTGGCGCGCGGCGTAAAGGTTGCCGCCGACCGGGACCCGGTTCTGCCGCGGCCGCACGTACAGCTGCCCAACCATGCCCATCTGCAGGTGCTCGGGCGGGGTGATGTGGCAGTGCCAGAAGTAGGTGCCGGCATCGGGCGCCAGGTAGTAGTAGGTGAAGCTGGCGGCGATGTTGATTGCGACGGAAGCGTCCGGCACGCCGTCGTAGAACGCAGAGGCGTTCGGGTAGCCGTGGAAATGGACCGTGTGCTGCTCGAACAGGTCCGGCCGCATGATCATGCCGACGTTGGTCAGCGTCAGGAAGAACTCGTCATCCTCGTCGATCGCCATCAACGGCGCGGGAATGTTGCCGTTCATTACGCCCACATCCATGATCTGGCGCGGATCCACGTGACCGTCGATCGCCTGGGCGACCGACGCGGTCCCGGTCGACGTTACGTTTACCTCGGCCAGGCCGGCGGCCGTGGCGTGGTACTGAAAAGCGAAATTGGGCGGGAAGAAGGCGTTGGGGACGTTAACGGCTGTCACCGTCACGTTGCCCTTGTAGCCGGCCGGTATATCGGTGCCTCCCGCGATGACTACGCTGGCGCCTACCTGCAGATTGAGGTCCAGGGGCGAGTTGGTGACGACCGTTACGGTGTTCCCGCTCTCGCTGATGTCGTAAATGCTGACCGTGTTCGCCACGTCGTAGTCGAGGCCGACCGCGCCGTTGTAGTTGTAGGACGCGAGGGTCGCCAAATCGGTGGAACTAAGCGGCACCGCCGTCGCGCCAACGGTCGTGGCGGGATCACCCGGGACCAGGAAGTTGCTGGTCGAAACCGGGAACGGGACGTTGAAGACGTTCGGAGGTTCGGTACCGGGCTTGCCCAGCGCGATATCGGTGATGCCGGACAGCGGCCCAAACGAGAACATGTACGTCTGCGTGCCATCGCCCATCGTCGAGTAGCCATCGCCGCCGGAGATCTGCTGGCACTTGATGGCGCCGTTGACATTGCCCGTGGGCGCCTGAAAGGTCGTGGTGCTCGGCGCGGTGAGCGTCGTCGGGCCGGTGTAAGCCGGCTCTGAGTTGTTGTCGTGCAGGTTCGACGGGTGCGTGACTGTGTTGGTTGGACACTGAACTCGAAACGACTGAGCCATCGCGGGTACCGCGAAAGCGCTCAGCAAGCCCAATGCAATCCAACCGCGTGTATTAAACATAAACGCCTCCAACCACATCCGCCGCCAGGCGGCGCGCGGTGAACACCCGTGAGTGAAAATGAAGGGCGTGTGCCGCCCGTTTTTGGCTCTGTGTGGGCAACCAAACCTGGGGAAACTTTCTCTTGGCGGTGCGAGCGGTTTCCGAACCTGCAGGCGTGTCATGTGGCTGTTTGCTGACCGTGGTCGCCTTTGCTCGGCTCCCCCGTAAACCCGTGCCCGCGTACCCTTCGCTGATCGATTCATTCCACGGCTCATGGTTAGACCGCCCTCCCCTAAGAACCCCGCGGCGAGCCCCGATGGGCGCTGCGTCGACGTTGCCGAAGCCGCTGCAAACCCAATCTCGCGCTGTAGTCTTGAGACTGACAAGTTTTAGTCTTGCGATAAAGGCTCCTAACACTCATAAAATATAGGCAGAATGCTTGGTATCTCGGGAGGGAATCTTAGTAGTTCCCTAGACGTCAGCTCGGGTGCTCTGGAGCGCGAGTCTTGGCCGACACCACCCCTCGTCAATGTCCCACATCCTCGTCAGGCAAGCCTGGCGGGCGGTAGGGACGTTCTCGAGAGAGTTAGCCTTTAAGGTGTTGCGACTGACCTTGACCAGTTGCCTTCACACCAACGGCGGGGCGCTTGTAGGCGATGAGGTTGTCGCGCGCGACTCCACAGCGACAGCCCCTTCAAGTTCGCGTTGACACTAAGCCATGCGTTGTTCTCTGGCTCGTGTCGCAGCTTTCTTCTCAGCGAGAAGTACGGCGGCGCGCTTCTGCGCGATCCGGACGCGCGCTTCGTGCGCCCTCCCCATGGCGTCGGCAGGTTGATATGCTTGTAGGAGCGATCGACGCGTTGCTAGTTTGTGACCGCGCAGGCGCCACAACGTCCTGCTCACGCTACGCTGGACGAAGTCCTTGGAAACGTCGAGCTCCAACGCGAGATCGGCTAGCGTTCTCTCCTCGCAGCCGATGCCGAAATGGCTTTCGATAAGCCGCCGATCGCGCGCCGTGAGCTTCAGCCCGTCCAACGCTCGACGAATCACCTCGATCTTCGTTTGCTCGTCAGCATCCTCCAGCAGTTGCTCGCCGGGGTTGTCCAGCAGCGGCCGTTCAGCTCTGCTGGATAGCTTCAGCAATCCCACTTCGGTGATAAAGCACTCCCCCCGGTTGTCGCGCAGCGCTAGCGTTCGTTGCGTCTCGCTGAACAGCTCCTCGCAGGTACACCCAAGCACGTCCGCCAGGGCGACGGCCGAGCGGCGCCAGCTTCCAGTCTCCGTGAGCGGCGGGAGTTTCAGGTTGAGCAGCGCGCCGATGTCTTCCGGGCGTAACCCAGACTTGCGGCACAATTCATTGACGCTGCTGAACCCACACTCGGCCATCCTGCGTCTGATGCGTCCGTTGCGGACCTTCATCGATATCGCGTAGTCGCTCATGTCGTTATGCACCCAGACCGGCCCATGATCGAGGACGAGTCTGTGGCACAAGATCGTGGCGTTGCCCAGCCAGCCGCCAATCCAGACTCAAGCCTAGTGCTTGATTCTGATGAGCTGTTATCTTGTTTTATAGGGCTATTGTCTTGTTTTATGTTGGGTCTAATACTCTATCTGAATAGAGCATATTGCCCATCGTGTTGGGCATTGGACCTCTTTACATAAGGAGCTATCAGAGGGCGGGCCGGCGGCCCGCATTAGGGCACGATCCAGTCTCCGTCGGTCACCACCCGCGTGCCGGTCGGGTCGGGGAAACGCACGACGTAGGCTCCCTTGGACGCGAAACGCTGTCCCGGCGCAAGTCCCAGCCGCGGATAGTAGCCGTTGATGATGCGATGGCTGAGCTCGACTTCCACGCGCTCGATCAGATAGTCGGGCACGAAATTGTCGAGCATGGTGCCCGCGGCTTCGGCCAGGATCGAGCAGGCGAGATACGTGTCGGTCTGTATGCGCTCGTCCACGACCGCAATGTGCTGGATCCTGAACCAGCCGAGCGGATAGTTCATGCGAATGACCCTCTGCGCCGGCAGATCAAACGGGTAAGTCATGCGCGCGGCGTCGCGCCACGAGGGCGGCAACGGCGCCTTCTCCAGGCCGCCCATCAGACCCGACACGAACACACTCTTGGGAAGGGCCACGCCGGCGGGCAGGACCTTGAGATCTTCGGGCCGCAGCCACAGCACTAGCGCATCGGCGCCGCTCGCCTCGCGCGCTGCCGCCGACAACTCGCGCGCCGGCTGCCTGGACTTGAGCTCGTGCATCGTCACTGTGGCCCCCTGCCCGGCCAGCGCGGCAGCCAGCGCCTGCGCGGCGGCGGCGCCGAGATCCCCGGGCCGGAAGACCTGCACGACGCGTCGCGGGCTCGCGTGACCCGCGTCGTTCCTCAGGCGATGGGCGATGACGTCTGCTTCCAGCAGCACGCCGCGGGAAAAGTACACCGAATAGAAGTCCTTCTCCGCGACCACCGGCAGGTCGACGTTGGGAAGCAGACACGGGAGCGACTCGCTTTCACAGAATCGATGCACCGGCTCCCAGGTCTTGGCGCCGATTCCGGAGATCACGGCAAAAACCGGCTCCAGCTTGAAGCGCTTGTGCAGCTGCGCCTCCCAGGTCTCAGGCGGACCACTCAGCTCCCACACATGCAGCTGCCAGCGTCGCAGCACGCGGAAATGGATCCGGCGCTCTCTTTGCAGTGGCGGATCGTCGCCGCGGTAGAACGCGTTCTTGTTGCCGAAGAAGTGGTTGAGAACATCGAGCATGGCGTCGCGCTTCACCGGATCGACGTCCGGGGTCACGATGGTCGCAAACTGCAGGATGTCGGTGAGCGCCCCAGGCGCCGGATGCGTCGACAACTGCTTCAGATACCCGATGAGCAAGGCCATGGTCGCATCATCGAGCGCAAAGCGCGGCATCAGATAGTCGAGCTTGCGGCCGTCCGGATCGATGCCCTCGCGAATCGCGCGCGCCAGGGTTTCGGAGCTGTAGCGGCTGCGCTGCGGCGAGAGCGCCTCACTCCCCGGATGCGCCATCTGCCTGGCATCGGTGGAGCTGCCGCGAAAGAGGTACTTGCCCGTGATCGGCGGGATGACGATCCGGCCCTCTTCGACCCCGAAGCCGCTGCGGCGGTGACAGTTGGCGCAGGCCGCCGCCTGACCCTCGATCGGCTCGCCCCCCTGGCGCTCACCGCGCAGTGACTTACCGTCGGGGAGGACGCCTTGTCGATAGAGCGACTCCGCGGTGTTCAACGAAGGTTCCGACAGTGGTTTCAGACGCCCCCAGGCGCCCGCCGCGAGCAGGACGCACGCCAGCATCGCGGCCGATTGACGCCACAGCGGCGTGCGCAACGACTTCACTGTCTGGTGGATGACACGGCGGCCGTGACCTGGCCCTTACCGTGCAGTTCCTTGAGGAGCATGTCGGCGGTGGCAAAGCCGTCGAATCGCACCCAGGGATCCCCGAGTGCCGTCCGCACCAGGGTCACCGGAGTGTGCCCCATCTTGTCGCCCTTATACACATCGAAGGCCCGCTGAGCGGCGGTGCTGGCGGCGACCGTGCCCGTGTAATGTTGCCAGCTGGGGCCGGCCGCGTACTGTTGCGCGTACTCGCGCAGGCGTAGCGGCGTGTCCTCCTCGGGATCGACCGAGATGGACACCAGATGCACCCGATCGCGCTCGGCTCCGAGCTTGTGCTGCAGCTGGGAAAAGATATGGCTCGACAGGGGGCAGATGCCCGTGCAGGTGGTGTAGATGAAGTTCAGCACCACCGGTCGACCGTCGTTCAGCTCATCGATGAGCGTGACATCCTCGCCATCGTCGCGCACCAGCCTGATGGCGGGCACCCGATAGTTGACGAGTGAGCGGGTGACCGTCGGCAATGCGTCCTGCGGGTGAGCCGCCTCCTCACTCGCCAGTAGCTGCTGGTGCGCATGAGCGTCGACCCCCTCGGCCGAGGCGGCACGCAGCGCCAGCGAAGCTGCGAGCACGCTCAGGAGGATGGCGCGCATAGTGGCTGCGATATTGATGCACCCGCTCATCGAGTCGCTCCTTCAGGGCCCTTTGGGCGAGCTGCTGCCGTGCGCCGCAGCAGGCAGTGTGACCATTTTCGGCATCGCGGGCATCGTCGCCGCGGTCAGGGCTTGCGGTTTTGCGAATGCACTGTCGTCAATCTTGTCGTTCAACTCCGCCTTCTCGATGGTCATGCTGTGCCCCCCGCGCACGCCTTCGATGCGGGTCTCGGCCACAAACGGCAGCATCACGCCCTCCACGCGACGATAGTCGCGCAGGTAGGTTTCCACTTTGCGCATCTGGCCGTCGAAGTGGCGTGGGTTGCCTTCCATCTTCGCTTCGAGGAAGGTACTGCCGTCGATCCAGATGTGCTGCTTGTGGCCCTGTTTGCTCGTCACCTTGAGTCGGTAGGCCCCCTGCCCTTCGACCATTTCCGTGCCTTCCAGCTCGACCTGGCTGCCCTTGGCGGCGTAGTCGATCAGCGGGCCGTCGAGAGCCGGTTGCGCAACGGCTTTGCGCAACTCTTCCGCCGAGAATGGCTCCGGATCGGGACGATTGAGGTAGGGACGCAGCTTCCAGCCGTGCTCCCCGTCGAACACCTGCAGCGCGGTGTGACCCGCGAAATCGATCGTCAGACGCTGTTTGTTGGGCCGCTTCACCTGCAAGGTGTAGGGCAGCAGGGTGTCCTTCTTGCCGCCGGCATCGAGCTTGCCCGTGATGCTCATCGATTGGATCGCCCGCCACGCCGTCAGGCCGCCGCGTGCCGCCACATTCTTATCGACAATTTGAGTTGCGGACAGCTTAGGGAGATTGGCCGGGACGGGGGCGGTAGTCGCCGGCCGCGGCGGAGGCACCGCGGGGGCCGGGGGCGTGGAATCGCGCACCACTTTCACCGCCGACGCATCCGGTGCATACGTGCAGATTGCCAGGGTCAGTGCGAGGGCGCACACCAGTGAGAGCTTCGACATAGCTGCATCAGCCTTCATAAGGTGGTGGAGAATTCTTCTTGTCATCCGGGTCGCTACTCGACCGTCAGTCCGCGAACATGGAATGAGCCGATCGACACGTCGACGCGTTGCCCCGGCTTCACGATCTTGCCTGCATTCGCGAACAGCAGCCAATACTCGCGCCATTGCTCGGGGGGTGCCGTCTGACGCAACGCGCCGATTTGTTCCGCGACGGGCACTAGCAGCTTGATGCCGGTCTGCTCGTCGATCATGTAGGGCGTGGCGTTCTTGTCGCTCAACATCGCAGCCTTGTCCGGATCCAGGACGCGATAACGAAATTCCACGGAGGCGCCCGAGGCCGTGTAGCGCACACGCATCTGATCGACGCCGAAGCGGAGCGCGTAGTACCTATCGGCGAATTGGCTGCGCGCTACCACGTGCGGTGAGGCTAGGTGCTGGGTCGTGGAAGACGCGCCAGCCTGCGATTTTGGGGGCTGTGGCTGCGGGACATCCGCCTGGGCGCCAGGGGCGCAAACGAGCAGGCAGCTCGCCATCAAGCCCGCGCGCCGCAGTCCCCTGTGCTGGTGATGGACGCTGCCGCCGAACAGATGACCTAGGAGCATTCCGTCGTTCCTTCCGCTTTTTGCTTGGGGCACTTGGCAGGTGCAGCCGATCACTTGGGGTGGTTGGACTTCGGACCTAGGATCGCGTTACAGGCCTGGATCGTCGCAGCGTCATTGGGCAGCTCCGGAAGCACGCTGGTGAGGGACTGATATCCCGTTTTGTACAGCGTGCTGCTGCGGATCGCCGACAGCTGCTTGGCCGTGAGGCCATAGAACAGGGCATCGGCCTGCCTTTCGTAATTCTTGGCATGCGACGGATCGATCTTGGCGCAGAAATCATGGACCGCCTGCAATGCCCCCAGGTCTTCAGACGAGGTCCCTGCAAGGGCCAGCTGCGGCAGTGCAGCAACGACGCACCAACACATAACACGACGAACGTTCATCTCTGCTCCTTATTCTTTTTTCTTTTTCCATATACAACTCAGGGGGCAGGCAAACCAGCGACACAGTCGCTAGTTTGCCTGCCCGATCAACCCGATCAAATCCACCGCTAGTTTTGCGTGCGCGATCAACCGCGCGGCACTGCTAGGGGTTGGCGTGCCCGGTCACGTTTCCGGTCTGCGGGCTCCCCGCTCCCGTGTCGGTGAAGGTAATCGTTCCGGCGCGATCTACACCTCGGGGCGAACCCACATTGGTGAACCTCACCCCGACTGTGCAGTTCGCGCCCGGCGCCAGGGTGGCACCGGTGCAGTGGTCTGCACCACCTCCCTGCAGACTGAAGAAGTAGGTGGTCATGCTGCCGCCCAGCGGTACCGTCACGTTCGTCACGGCCACGTTCGAGCCGCCCGCGGCCGCTGTATTCGCCAGCGTCACGGTTCCGGTTCCTGTCGTGACACCCGTTGCCAGCGTGATCGTCAACGGATTCGGCGTGATCGACAGCGCCGCCCGCGTGCCCACTCCGGTGCCCGTGAGCGTCACCGGCGAGCCGGTGACCGCCACACTGCCGGTGATCGTCACCGTGCCGTTCGCCGCACCCGTCGCGGTCGGCGAGAACACGACGTTGATCGTGCAGTTGCCACCCGCTCCAAGCGTGGCCGTGCAGCTGCCGCCCGAGCGCGTGAACGGCGCGGTGACCGCCACCGTAACGCCGGTCAGAGCCGCGGTTCCCGTGTTGTGCAGCGTCAGCGTACGTGTCGAGCTGGTCGTGCCAGTCGCCCAGTTGCCGAACGCCAGCGGACCGCCGGTGACGTTCGCAATCGCCACCGGCGCCACGCCCGTGCCCGTCAGCGCCACCGGCGAGCCGCTCACCGCGACGTTGGCGGTAATCGTCGCCGTGCCGTTCGCCGCGCCGAGGCCGGTCGGTGAGAACCTGACGTTGATCGTGCAGGTCGTCCCCGCATTGAGCGTCAGTCCGCAGGTCCCGCCGGCCGCACCGGCCGGCCGCGAGAACGGCGCAGTAACCACAACCCCGATGCCCGTCAGGGTGGCGGTTCCGGTGTTGTGCAGTGTGAGGGGCTGCGACGCACTCGTCGTACCGGTCGCCTGGTTTCCAAAGGCCAGCGAGGTGGGTGTGACGTTCGCGACCGCGGTGCCCCCCGAGGCGGCTGCGATCTCGACCGCACCGATATCAAAGGTTCCATCCCCCGTGTTGTCCGGCCGCGGATTACCGAAGAAGTCCGTCGCCGGGTGTGGCACCGACACCGGGATCGCATTGACGGCCGTCGAGCTCGGCGCGATCGAGTAATTGCCGAGCGCGGCCCCGTAGCCGGCCGAACCCTTCTGGATCGCCGGATTAACCGTGCTCAGCGGGCCGTAATACATGCTGATCGCGTTGTTGCCCTCGTCCACGGTAGCCGCCGGGGTCAGCGTGAAGCTCGGGTAGAACGGATTGATGTCCGGCACGTTCGGAGGCGTCGTGATACCGACCGCTCCGGGATATGTGCAGCCCGGGGTGGGATTGCTGCCGTTGACCGGCGGTGCGCATAAGCTCGGCGCGATCTCGGGCGGCACACGCGAACCATTGCAGTACTGGCCCACAAAGCCGGCGCTGGCCGGCGCCTGGTTACCGTTTCCACTATAGCCACCGCCCGGACCGTTCAATGTGGTCAGCATCGAGTTGGTCGGACTCAGCGCGTATCCGCCCGAATTGCCGCCCACGACGCTCGTGTCTCCGTACACTCCGATGTCCCAGTACTGCGGGCCCGGGCCCCCGGCGGTTGCACCCGTGGTCGGGCAGGCACCCGTCACCGTCTGGCTCAACTGAGGAGTCAGCACTACAACCGCCGGACTGCCGGCCGAGCTCAAATAGAATGCCCGGTTCTGGAAGAAGATGTCGTTGGCCAGCACCGGGATCGAGACCTTGGTGCAATTCGGGTGCCCGGTGGGGCAGGCCACGGCCGGGTTGGTGAACGCCGGACTCAACAGCAGGCTGTGGACATGAGTCACCAGCCCTGCCGGCTCGTAGGTCGAAGTGGTGACTGGGTTGGTGCAGCCCGACCCCGTCGACGGGTCGCAGCCCGGCGGCGCTGTGTTCGCGTTCGGAGAATTCACCGTGTCGAACAGCACGCCGGCCGAGGCGGTCGAATCGTTGGACGCCACTGTGTTGTTCCTGAAGTCGACCTTCACCGCATCCGCGATCGACACCCCTCCCCCGTTCCAGCCGGAGACGTTGTTCACGATGATGTTGTTAGTCACCGAAATCGCGTACCAATGGGACGGGTTGCTGGGGTTGTTGAGTACGTCGTTGCCGTTAATGCTCTGCAGGCGCAGTCCGCCGCCTTCGCCGCTTTCGGCCGTGTTGCCCATGATCAGGTTGGCGTCAACGACGTTCCCCGAGCCGACGCCGTCCGACAGGGAGGGACCCGCATCGAGGTCGATCTGGCTGTTTTCGGCCAGGGTCCCGTCCGGTGGACTGCCCTCGATGATCAGTCCGCCGCCGTTGGTGGTCAGCGTCGGATTCTGGCTCTGGTTGAACAAGAACGCGTTGTGCGAGATGGTCCCATTGAAGCTCAGTCCGAAGTGGGTCAGGCCGCCGCCGTCGCCGGAGCTGAGATTGCCGCACACCCAGTTGCGAGAGAACGTGTAATTGTCCGACCCCGGCGTGATGCTCACACCGCCGCCGGCCGCTGGCGTGTTCGAGTTCAACTCATCACCGTACGACATATTCATCGTGACGGAGTTGTTATGCATGTTGACGTACGTGTTGATCGCCAACGGCATCGCGTCGGTGCCACTGAGGGTCGGATCCGGAACCTCCGACAGCCCAACCTCGATGCCACCGGTGAGAGTGCCGGCATTGCCAGTGATACGGTTGTTGGAGACCTCCAGGTGATGGTTCCAGCCGTGTATCAGCAGGCCCCCACCACCCTGTGAACTGTTAGTCAGCGTGAGGCCATCGATGCGCGATGGATTGCACAGGAAGTTGCCCGAGTAGTACGGACTCGTCGGCGCGCAGTCCGTAGTCGCGTTCAGCGTAATGCACCCGCCGTTGCCTTCCGCGCCGCAAGTCGTGCTAGTGCTGTTGAACGCGTAATTCTCCAGTCCCTTGGCGAGAACGGTAATGGCCGCGCCCTCGTAGGCCCCCATCAGTGTCGGTTCCTGTAACAGCTCCGCCAGATTGCCGTTCAGATTGGCGTCCCAACCGATGATCGGCTCCAGCTCGATCGGATCCACCGCGGCCTGCACCAGGGCGCCGCCCGAGAACGTGCCGAAGTTGCAGGTGTAGGTACCCGTTGAGTCGTAGGGGTTGGGAGCGCCGGTGATCGGATCTGGCGCGCCGATCTCCTGACCGTTCAGACCCAAGCCGAACAGGCAGTCGATCTTCCGGCGCCACGGATCGAGCTTGCCAGCGGGTTGTGTATTCGCATTGATGAAGACCGAGGCCGCCGCCACGCCTTGCAGACGCAACGGCTTCCACACGATCAGCATTTCAGTGTAGGTCCCGGGGCCGATGACGATCTCGTCGCCCGGGCTGGCGGCGTCAATCGCCTGCTGTACCGCGGTGCCGGCTGCATTCTCTTTCGCGATGTACGTGGGTCGCTTGCCGCCGACGGTGACGGTCACGGAATCGACCGTGCTCTGGCCGGCGGCGGTCGTCACCACGAGCTCACCACAGCGCGTAACGGCCGTCACGTTCTTCTGCTGGATCGCGCAGCTCGAGTTCGCCGGCGGGGCTGGCAGGGTGGGCACGGTGACCGTGATCGACTGGTCAGTCCACGGACCGACCACAGTCGCAGTCACGCCGCCAATGGTCACGCTCCCGGCGGACGTTCCAAAGCCGTAGTGGCGCGTGATGAACTTCAGGTTGAACGGCGCGGTGCCGGCGCCCGGTCCCGAATAAGCGGGGTTCGGCACGACCTGGTCGCCCAAGGCGGTGATGGTCAGGTTGTGGCCAGACGCGCTGACCCAGGGCCCGACGCCAGCGGTCGTGGTCCCGGACGCGGTATTGGCCGGAAGGCCGTCACCGGTTCCCGTGGTGCCCGTACTCGTCGCCACCACGCTCTTGATACCCGGCGTCGCATCCGGGTAGGAGCAGTCCGGCGGGTTATAACCCTCGGCAAATGCCATGACAGGAACGACCGGCGTATCCAGGTAGACCGTGTCGCCCGGCATGAACGGGTTCTCGTAGTCGAACGTGCTCAGGCCTGGGTTGAAGTACGGATCGGTGATCATGATGGGCGGGTTCGTCTGCGCGGTTACGCACCCCAGCGGCGCCGCCGGTGTGGTGGGCGTGGCCGCCGTCGTGCATACCGGTGCGACAATCGGACCCGGGCTGTTCATCTCGGTGATGAACATGTTCGGCGCATAACCGGTCGGATTGGGCGGATTGACTTCCCAGGTCGAGTACGCCAGCCCGTTGAAAAGACCCCACTGATCCGAGTAGGTGCGGGAAATCTCCACACCATTGAAGTCCTTGATGGAGACCGGCAGGTTGGGCGGTGCAAACTTCTCCCCGAACGTGGGTGCGGCCTGATTAAACTCGGACGAGAAGTCGTCCAGGATGAACCCGCTGTAGTGCGAGGCGGCCGGCGTCTTGGTCCAGACGAAGAATTCGGCCTGGGCCTGCATCTGGTCCTCGAGGGTCAGCTCCTTGCGATCGCACAGCGGGCGAGAGGCGCCGGCGAACGGGGCGACCTGGCCCGACTCGGGCGAGATGCTCATGTAGTCCGGAACAATGCGCATTTCGCCCACACAAGGCGAGTTCAGTGTGGTCAGTCCGCCCGGCCCGAAGCCACCGAACTGTTGGCGACCGAAGGACGTAGTGGGATTGCCATTGTTGCCGGCGGGGGTGCCATTGGCGTTGTACGGGTTCGCTCCCCCGGTGATCGCTCCCGTATACGAGGGGTTGTTCAGGTTGCTGGGTATCGCCGCGTTGTACACCCCGTTGATGTTGTTCTGGTTGATCGACGCCTGGTCGGGCACGATGAAGATGTCACCCAGTCCAATGAACTGAGCTCCTACCGTGGCCGGGGCGATGAAGGAGTCGCCGATCAGGATGTTCTTGTCCTCTTCCTTCACTAACTCGTAGCCTGGCGGCACGACCACCTCGACCACGTACTTGCCCTGCGGCAGGATCGTCGCCGGCGATGCGACCTGTCCGGCGTTCGGATTGGCAATACACGCGGTGCAGTTTGCGGTCGGGAACTGGTACAGACCATCGTACGGAGCAGGCTGTACCTGGTTGAAGTTGTGCATGCCGTCGTAGCACTTGTACTGGCTGTTGTACGGCAACGGGCCGGGCGTCAGGTAGTTCGGGGTGCCCGCCAGCGTGTAGGGGAAGAACGGGTCGCTCGTCGGCTGGCCCGGGCAATTCATGTTCGGGATGCCGGCCGAACGGAAGCCCTGGGCATACGCATCCCAGCTGCTGGTCTTGGTGGTGTCGATCAATTTCAGGCCGACGCTGCCGTCCGGCTGCACCGTCTCCTGGTACAGATTGATGGTGACGTTGGGGACCAGCGGTTCCCACAGGTTCTGGAACAGGATGGCCGGATCATCGAACGGTCGCGTCGAGGAGTACACGACATGACCGCGTATGCCGCCGTTTTCACCCGGCAGGTAAGGCAGCTTGCCCCACTCGACGATCTCGGTCTGGCTGAGGAAGCCCTGCAGGCCCTCCGTCACGACCGAGCCCGGATCGATGCGGCCGGTCGAGCCGCCCGCGCCGCCGGCGGCCGGGAAGCCCGTGGTGCCGACCAGCTCCGAGCAGTCGGCAAAGGTGCAGTAATACGATCCCGGATACCGCAGGTTGCCCGGCAGCGCTACCGCAGCGGGCTCCGACGAATTCAGCAACCCCTGGTAGGAGCCGCCGGTACCGTTTCCGCACGGATTCGTCGCGGAGTTGCTTTGGTTGCTACTGCCGCCCGACAGAGCGCCAAGGCAGTTAGTCCCCGAGGGCCCGTCGATCTGTCCACCGAAGTCGTATACCACGTGCACGCCGGTATTCTTGAAGCGCGTGTTGTCCGACTCGATCACGTACCAGCTGAACAACGGGAAGGTCTCGTTGAAATTAGCGTGGCCGCTGACGTCGCTCAACAGTGTATTGTTGAACCGGCCATTGCGGAACCGGATCCGGTTCGGCACCTGCAGCAGCCCGGGCTCGCCGGCCTCCTGGATGCCGTTACCGTTCAGGTCCATGAACGTGTTGGTCAAGACTTTCGTCTGCCACAAAAACACCGGGTAATCCATCATGAATGGGTTCGGCGTCTTGGTCGGGCAGCTCGGTCCGCTACAGACGTTCACCGGCCTCGAGGAGCCGTCGATGATGACGTCGTCCCATTGGTCGCCGATCACCAGCGCCCAGTTGCCGTCGGGGATCCCGGTGAAGGTGTAGTTGCCGTTGGCATCGCAATTGGTGAAGGCGAAGGTCGCGCCGTCGGTATCGCCCAGGGCGGCCCAGCAGGTGGTGTGGGCGAGCGCCTGGTAGTTGCGTGGATCGCCTATGGGAAAGACTCCGCTGTCGTACAGCGTCTCGTCCGGCGCTCGCGACTCGTGCAGGTTGCTCACCTGACCCTTGATCGTGTTAGTGCAAGACAGAGCCGGTGGGCCGTTGCAGAACGCTGCCTTGCGCGCGTTGATGACGGCGGGATTCGCCATCCCAATAAACGCGTGCCACCCGCCCGGCCCGTATTCCTGGAAGTAGGCTGGTTCGCCAATCTTCACGAACGTGTCCAGATAGTGGGTGCCGTCCAGCGTGTTGGTCTGGTACCACACCTCGCCGGCGGCCTCGCGCGCGGCAGAAGGGTGCACGACCACGCCGAATCGCCCCGGCATCAGATTCTTGACAACGGCATTGCCGGCCAGCGGCGACGGGGTCACGCCGTCGTCTTCGAATTGCGGGCAGACAATGATCATGCCCGCGGCCACCTGGTTCGCGTTGCCGTTGTTATCGGGTGCGGTCGCTGCGACCGGACAGGCGTTATGGCCCGTCAGCGGGTCGATGGTCCCGTTCAGAGAGTTGGACAGCGGCATATTGAAGATGTCGTAGGTCATCTGGCCAGTGAAGTCGCCGGCCTGAGACATCTCATCCCACAACTCGACCTGGAATCCGCCCAGCCCCTGTTCATTGTTGTTTCCGCCGGTATCGGGCTCGCCGTTCAGCGGAAAATCATCCTCGAACACGAAGATGGTGAGTTGTGCGGTCTGCACCGGGTTCGGTTCTACGGGGATCACGACCGGAGCAAACACCCCGGCGACCGGTGCCGGAATCGGTGCGCCACTCATCGTGTGCCCGCACGCCGGGACTTGCTGTCCGGTCGCAGTCGTCGGTGAAGACAACGTCAGCTGCTCGCAGCCGGGTTGCGAATACGCACCGGCGTATCCGTGGGCCCCTACGTTCGCGGGATTGGCGGAATCGCCCGGCAGGATCGAGATGTAGTACCGGGCCGGTGAGACGCCGTCCGGATCGAGTGCGTTCAGCTGAACGTCGCGCGGAAGCGAAATCGGCAGATACCCGGTCGTGGTCGCAGTGCAAATGCCGTGGTTGCAGGTCGCCGGAACGTGCCCGCCGGTGACGGGATTGAACACGCTCTGACCCCGCTCGCAGCTTTGCGGCCCCGTGCACCCGCTGGCGATCACCGGGCTGTAGTCGCTGAAGAAGGTGGTCGCCAGACTTGGCGGAACCCCTGCCGGGCAGGTCGCCGGTTTGGTCCCTCCCGGGCCGTTCTGCTGACAGGCTGGATCGATCTTAAAGGTCAGGTCCTGCTCGATAATCCATTTGTAATCGGTCATCACGACACCGGACTGCGCGTCCGCCACGGTCACCGACAGATTGCTCGGCGTCGGGAACGTGAGTGTGACCGTGGCGGGCGCCGCGCTGGCGGTACCTTGTGAATTGACCGCGTAGTACGAGAACGTGCAGGTATTCGGGCCGGAAGGCGATTGCGCGGTGAACGATCCGTTCGACTCGAGTGTGACGGTGCAACCGCCGGTCGTGGAGGTGAACGGACTGCCGGCAACCACAGCGGTATTGCTCGTACTCGCAAACAGTGCGTAGCCAGTTGGATCGGTGTCATTGGCCAGCACGCCGGGCTGCGAAACGTTCAGCAGCGTAGCCACCTTGCTGGTGAAGCTGTCGCCGAGCGCGGTGGGCGGGCTGCCCACGGTGGCGGCGGCGATGGTAACGGTCGCGCACATGGTGGGCGAGGCCGTCGGGCTGGTCGCGCCGTTGCCGCAATACTGGAACGAGGTGGCGGTGGTCCCGGTGTAGGTGAAGGCGCCGTTCGGGTTCAAGGTGACGCCGGCCGGTGTCCCGACCAGGGTCGCAGCGGTAATGCCAACGTCGTTGTAGAGCACGTTGCCGGAGAACGAAGTGGCCTTGGCCGGGAGGATGTAGTTGTCGGGATTAGCCTGCACCGCCACGGTGGCGGCGGCGAGCGAGACATTGGCGAAGCTCGACAATCCCGTGGTGGCATTGACGGTCAGCGCCCCGCCGTTGGTCACGATGAAAGCCTGCATGCCGCCGTCGCGCAGGTTGTTGGTCGAGAGGCTCAGCTGGCGGTCGAACGCCGGATAGTAAGCGGACGCATAGCCGCCGGCGGCGGTGCCCGTGGGCTTCACGACGATATCCAGCACCTTGCCCGCGGGCATGAACCAGTCGTTTTGCACCTTGGGACAACCGCCCACGATCGGCATGTTGCCGCTCGGGCACGTGGCCAGTGCCGTTCCCTTCGTCAGGGCCAGCACCACGTCCGGCTGCAGGTGAGCGTCATCGGCGATCAGCGCCATCTGCAGGCCGACCACCGAGGGCATGTGCATCCGCAGGCCGGCGTTCACGAAGCGCAGCAGCACATTGCCATTGGAGTAGTTCGATCCGACGCTCACGGCCGACACCGCCGGGTTGGTGCGGTCGAACGAATGGCCGTTGATCAGGTAATAGGTCGGTGTGAAGTCAACTGCCGGCGGATAGCAGGTGTTGGCGGTAGCAGCCGGTCCTGTAGGTGAGCAGGCGGGGGTCCAGGTCTTAGTCGGACTGAACCCGGTGGTGAGCACTGCCGTATCGGCGGCCTGGTTCTGCACCGCATCGATTTCGCTCATCAGAAGCACGGCGTCCGCGTCGTAGGGGACACCGGTCGTCGTCACTGCGCCCGCCGGGCTCGGATAGGCGGTGCCGGAGGCAAAGGCGGTGGTGCCGGTGCCGGTCGGCGCTGCGGTCACGACCAGTACGCCGTACAGGCCCATCGGACCCTGGATCGAGGGATAAGAGCCGCTTTCGATCAGGTAAGTGCCCGGCGTCAGGGACGTCCAGGTGTAGGTGATGGTGCCGTTCGATTGGGACTCTTGCACGAAGGACTGGGCGCGCGCGCCCTGGGTCGGGGGCTGGAACGGCGCCTGACCGGTGACGACCGTAGTCCAGGTGGTCGCGGACTGCGCGACGTGTTGCGGCCGGCCGCTCTCACGCGTCGGGTGGCCGGCCCCATTTACATCCGCAGCGTTCGGCAGCTGTCCGACGATCGTGAGTGAGGTCGGCACCGGCAGGGTGTTGGTCAGGGTAAGGGACAAACCAGTCGTGCTGGCACCGGCTGTCGCGGTGTACGGCACCGTGATCAGCGGCGGCTGCCAGACATTGCTGGGAGTGGTGGTGCCGAGGGATTGCGCGGCCCCGTTGGTCTGTGTGCAGGTCGCCCCGCCGCTCGCGGCCGGAGTGCCGGTACCGCCTGCGGTCGTTGCCGCCGGGTTGCCGCACAACCAGCCCCACATCGGAATGATGTTGCCGTCGGGCGCCACGAGCCGCTGCCGCGCGGCGGTCAGATTGACCACCGACTGCGCGCAGGCGATGCCCGCGGTCAGGAGAAGAGCCGATCCTGCAAGGATCGCGCTCAGTGATTTATTCGTTTTACGCATGTTCTGCTCCCGACTCACAGCGTTTCGTCGATGTACCAGACCGGCGGATCGACCAGCATCATCATCAGCATGCCGCCCGGAAAGACATCGTTGGTCGTGATCTCGCGCTCGTTATGCGAGTGCCACATGAAGGCGATGCCGGATTCCAGTGGCGGGTTCTGCAGCGCGCCGCCCGGCGGCAGCGGAGTGGGTCCGCGACTGCGGTTCACCGCATCGGGACCCAAATAAGGCGTGCCGTTGAACCACAGGCCGTTGGTGGCCACGAGCGGATCGGGCAAGGTCGCCGCACCTCCGACTCCGACCTGACCGGCCGGGTTGGCCTCGAGCGGGTGCTCGTGGTCCGCGCACCACTCGCCGTAGTTCAGTGATGCCGCGGTCCCGTTCAACAAGGCGTACGGAGGGGCCTTGCTGAAAACTGGCGGAACCGCGCCGCTCGCGTGCGTGAAGTAGCCGTTCGCGTCCGGTTTGCACTCCGGTTCGCAGGCCGCCGACGTGCCCAGCATCTGGGACGCGGCCGTGCAGGCTGGGCGAGTGCTGCCGTCGTTCAACTTCGGCGTGTGGCCGTAAATGTCCCAGCTCAGACCCTTACCCGACCAGTAAAAGATGCCGTCGAACGCCTGGCCCGGCCAGGTGTCGGTGTTGAACATCATGAGTCCCGCGAGCTTGGTCTGATCGGTCTGGCTCAACATCAGGTTGCCGTCGCGCGCCAGGATGCGCACGTGGTTGGCGTGCTCGTGGAACGGATGCTCCCAGCGCCCCTGCCCGATCGTGCGTATCAGCACCTGATCCAGCGGATGCATGTGCGGGTTGCCGTTGTACGGCTGTGTCGGGTAGTTGGGCGCGTAGTCCGCATCCATGTCATCCGGCATCGAACGCCCGTTGATCACGTAATAGCGCGGGTGGTACGGCTCGGTCACGACCGACAGACAGCCCCGCGGCGATGTGCAGATCGGGGTCGCCTTCACCTGCGCTTCGGCCTGCGCGTGGATGACCGGATCGATCTCGCCCCACTGCCACAGGTACTCGATGTCGTAGCAGGTGGCCGGATGGTCATAGGCGGCAGGGGCATTGCGGTACTCCAGACCTCCCTGCAGCCGGCCGCCCAAGGGCACGCAGGGTGAGGCGGCAGTGCTGCCGGGTGCGACCCCAGGGTGCAAGGGCAATACCACCAGCGCGCCGTACATACCCATCTCGACCTGAAGATCGGGCTGGGTGCCGCTGTAGTAAGCGTGGGTGCCGGCCTTACCTGTCGTGTTCAGCGTGTAAGTCACCGTCGCGCCGTTAGCTGCCTCCATCGCCAGCAGCCCCTGAGTGCCGCCGCTGGAGGTCACGGAACCGGGCGTGGCGCTGGTCGTGCTCGCGGCAAACCCCGTGAAGACGATCGAGGTGCTGCCGGCGGCGGGCGGCAGGTTGTTGGTCAGCGTCACTGTGACAATCTGGCCCTCGGTGACGATCAGGGTCGGGCCCGGCAGCTGCATCGCGGGACAAAACTGAGGCACGCCGGCGGCTGCGAACGAGGCTGGCGCAAACGTCGGTGTGAAGGTGCTCGCGCAGCCGTAGCCCCACGAGTAGATCTGCACACCGTCGGGCTGGGAACTGAGGCCTTGGTTGGCCTGCAGGGCGAACGACGTGCCGGTGATGCCGGGAACCGCCGCGTAGCTGGTGGCCGCCGTGCAGGCGAGCGCTGCCAGGGCGATCCCCCGCACCCACGAGCCTCGTGCCGTTGCGCCGCAGTTTTTCTTGATGGAGTAGCTCATCGTAGCGGTCTCCCTAAGGGATAACGACCACTTCGGTCATCAGGCCACCGAAGTTCTCAGCGTCGTTCGAAAGGTGGTCAAGGTTGGGCGAGTAGAGGAAGTACGTACCCACCGGCACGGGCGTCGTGCACGTGTAGGTCGGCGCGGGCCCTCGGACCGCGCAGGCATCCAGCAGCGCGTCCATCGACTCACCCCCGCCGATCGTGATCGAATTGGTGTAGTAGTCCATGTTGTTGCCCGCCTGATCGCGCAGCATCTTGGCGTTCCAGCCGATCACGTGAAGCGGGATGCTGAGCGAGCCGAGCGTGTGATATTCCGACACCGACAGATTCACCAAGCGCAGCGCGGCGATCTGCGGGCCACCGTCGGGCGCACCGGTCTGGCTGAGAGTGATCAGCGTCGAGATCGGCTGCTCCGGGCGGCTCTGGCCGTCGGAACCCTGAGACGTAATCGAGTTGGTTCCATAGGCACCACTCGCCCCGACGTCGGGATTCGCGGTGCCGTCCGGCAATCCGCCGCTCCAACCAGCGGCCGGGTTCACCGAACTCGTCGCCACAGCCACCGTGTCCGGATAGCTGCGGCCGTTCAACAGGAAGTACTTGTCCTTCATGTCGGCGAAGCCCTCGGGGTTGAAGGTCATGCCGACGAAGTGGAAGTTCGGGTCGAAGCCGTGCATCTGTATCGGCACGTCGACCTCGTAGCGCGTGGAGCCGTCGCCGTCGTTGTAGACGTACTTGTAGCCCGCCGCGTGCGTGACACCGAGGTTCGCCGCCGGTGAGGGCACCGAGCAGAGGATGTCGGCGCTCAGTGTCGTCGAGCCGTTATACAGCTCGCTCTCGCCGTTGGAATTGCACGCCGTGCGCAGGTCGCTCTGCTGGCTCAGTCCCGTCGCCGTGCCAAACGCGCCGTGGGAGAGCTGCGTCCCGCTGCCAGTCATCGCGTAGTACAGGTTCGTTCCGACCGGCACGCGGTTCTGCCGCGGCCGCACGTACAACTGCCCCACCATGCCCATTTGCAGGTGCTCGGGCGGGGTGATGTGGCAGTGCCAGAAGTAGGTTCCCGCATCCGGCGCCAGGTAGTAGTAGGTGAAGCTCGCGCCGATGTTGATCGCGAGTGAGGCATCCGGCACGCCGTCGTAGAACGAGGAGGCGTTCGGGTAGCCGTGGAAGTGAACGGTGTGCTGCTCGAACAGGTCCGGCCGCATGATCATCCCGACGTTGGTCAGCGTCAGGAAGAACTCATCGTCCTCATCAAACGCAATCTCAGGAGCCGGGATGTTGCCGTTCATCACTCCGGTGTTCATGATCGCCGCCGGGTCGGTTCCGGAGACTTGGCTCGGCGGCGAGGTCGGCGTGAACGTCACGGACGGCGCGTTCAGGTAACCATTGCCCGGATTGGTGACGCCCACCTCGATCACAGAGCCGTTGCCCAGGGTCGCGATCCCGGTTGCCTGGACGTGGACGCAGGTCGCGGAAATCGGCGTGCAGTCCGGGGGGCCGAAGGTGACCAGCGGAGGCGAGGCGTAACCCGCGCCGGGCGTCGCGTTCGGAAAGTTGGCGATATCGCTCACGATGACCGCCAGGACCCCGGTCGGCGTGGCGGAGGTCAGCCCGTTGCCCACGAGGATGGCCTGCCCAGCCGCCGGCCGGTACCCGGCGGGCGGCAGATAGCCGACGGCTCCGTTCAGACCGCAGGCCGTCAGGGTGGTTTTGGGAGCCAGCGGATTTGGCTGACCCGGCGCATAAGGGATCGGTTGACCGTTGTTATAGGTGGTGATGCTGCCCGTGGGATCGCAGTACGGCTGGTTGAATTCGTCCGGGAAGTCGGTTCCGGCCCCGCCGTTCTTGATCTTGTCGAGACCGCTCAGAGGTCCGAAGGAGAACATGAAGGTTTGGTTGCCGTCGGCCTCGGTCATGTAGCCGTCGCCGCCGGAGATCTGCTGGCATTTGACCGCACCGCCGTTATTGACGTACGTGAGCGGCACGCCGTTTGTCAGGGCGAGTGGCGGTTGGTACAGCGTCGGGCCCGTGTAAATAGGCTCGCCCTGTGCCGATGTCGGAGCAGTCGGATGCCACAGCGTGCTGTAGGGACATTGCACCATGAAGTTCTGCGCGCCCGCGGGCGATGCGAAAAGCGCCAAGATCAGCGCGAACGCGCACATGCCATAGAGCTGCCAGCTGACCCTGCTCGCCGTGCTCCTCGGCTCCCCGTATGGCTGTGAACGGATGTTGTTCGTTGATCGATTCTTTCCACCGCTCATGGTTTGCCACCCCTCTCTAGAGCCCGCCGCGAGCCCCGATGGACGCTGGGCCGACGGCTGCGTCCCGGAGCTGCCGCGAGCCCAATTTCACGCTGTAGTCTTAGAGCCTGCCAAGCTTTATGCTTGTTATAAATTGGCTTAATGCTCTATTAATATGGGCTATTCTCTTACTATATTGGGAGTAACTCTTAGTAGTGATCTAGCATTAAGCTCGAAGTGCTTTGGATGCGCGAGTCTTGGCCGACATCACCCTCGTCGATGGCCCTAGGTGCTCGTTAGACAAGCCCGGCACCTGTCCAGAGCGCATAGCTTCCGCAGGCGTTGCGACTGACCTCGACCACTGGCTCGGGGGATGCTGGTATGCGACGAGGTTGTCACGCGCGATTCTTATTGCGACAGTCGCTTCAAGTTCGAGCGCGCGTCCGAGCATATCGGCGTAGGCCCTCGCCGCCTTTGGTTTCCCGGTGTCGTTCAACACATAGCGCGACTCGCCTGCATAGCAGCGGAGAGGCTATCGCTGGCCGTGTCGGTTGCCGCGCTGGGCTCTGCGACTACCTCATTACTCGTTGACAGTGAGCCATACGTTGTTCTCTGACTTGAGTCTCGGATTCTTCTCAGCGGCAAGCACAGCGGCTCGCTTCTGCGCGATGCGGACGCGCGCTTCGTGCTGCCTGCTCATGGCGTTGGCAGGTTGGTAGGCTTGTAAAAGCGATCGACGCGTTGCTAGTTTGTGACCGCGCAGGCGCCACAGCATCCGGCTCAAGCGATGCTGCGCGTACTCCGGGGATAGGTTGAGTTCCAACGCGAGGTCCGCTAGCGTTCTTTCCTCGCAGCCGATGCCGAAATGGCTTTCGATGATCTTCCGATCGCGCGCCGAGAGCCTCAGCCCGTCCAACGCCCGACGGATCACCTCGATCTTTGTCTGCTCGTCAGCATCCTCCAGCAGTTGCTCGCCGGGGTTCTCCAGCAGCGGCCGTTCAACTCTGCTGGATAGCTTCAGTAACTCGGCTTCGGTGATAAAGCACTCGGCCCGATTGTCGCGCAGCGCTAGCGTTCGTTGCGTCTCGCTGAACAGCTCCTCGCAGGTACATCCAAGCACGTCCGCCAGGGCGGTAGCCGAGCGACGCCAACTTCCAGTCTGCGTGAGCGGCGGAACCTTTAAGTTAAGCAGCTCGCCGATCTCTGTCGGGCGTAGCCCAGACTTGCGGCACAGTTGATTGACGCTGCTGAACCCGCACTCGGCGATTTTGCGCCTGATGCGTCCGTTGCGGACCTTGATTGATACCGCGTAGTCGCTCATATCGTTATGTACCCAGACCAGCCCTTGATTGACGACAAGTCCGTGGCACAATTCTCGTTGTTTCAGTCATTCGCTAACTACAGTCAAGCGTCTGGCTTGATTGTGCCGAGCACTTCGCTTGTTTTATACCGGGCTAATTACTAATCATCTATCAGGCGAAATACCCATATCGTCGGTACTAACCTCTTTACATAAGAGGCTGTCTGGGCAATCCCCAGAGCGGACCGGGAGACGCCTCGCCGATGAGTGCTATCTGGGCCTCCGGGACATGCTGGATATCCGCCCTACGGCGTTTCACCCATCTAAATTCGGGCGTATTTCTCAATATGGGATTGCCCGTAAGGGCGATAATCTAAGCGCGTAGCCTAGAATCGGCCCAGGGCACCCTGGGAGAGCCAGTTTGATCAATATCATCATCGCTGATAACCACATCCTCGTTCGCAAGGGCATTCGGGCACTACTTGTCAGCCAGCCGGATCTGAACGTGGTTGCGGAAGCGGGAACTTATGAGGAGGCGCTCGAGCAGCTGCAGCTGCATCGCGTGGACGTGGTGATTTTCGATATCGCAATGCCGGTCTCCGCGCCGGGACGCGACAGCCTCGACCTGATCGCGCACGTCCGCACGTGCCAGCCGCACGCCCACACGGTCGTGTTGACCATGCACACGGAGAATGAATACGCGGCGCGAGCTCTCAAAGCCGGTGCGCACGGCTACGTGACGAAGGACGTCACCCCTGAACTCCTGATCAACGCTATCCACCGAGTCGTCAACGGCGCGCTCTTTCTAAGCCCTAATGTCGCGGAGAGCCTCGCACTGCGCGCGGCGCTTCAGGACGACATCGCGCCCCTGCACAAACGACTGTCAAGGCGCGAGCTGGCGGTTTTCGCCATGATCGCCGACGGTAAGACGATTAGCGACATTGCACGGCGCTTAACGCTCAGTGCCAAGACAGTCAGCGCTCACAAGCTCAGCGTGCTTCGTAAGCTCAATATGCGCACTGTAGCCGAGCTGGTGCGCTATGCGATCGAGCATCAGATCAACTTCTCATGACCCGTCTCCCTCTCAAATTTGGAGTTTCCCGACGGCCCGGCAGCGGAGATGACAATGGCTAAGTCACGTTTGCCGCTGCCTCGGGGAGTGACCGCCGGCATCGCCGTGCTCTTCCTCGCACTCGCCATAGGCACCGGCATCGATGTCACACGCGACTTCAATCGGCAGAGCGTCGCAGGGCAGGCGCAATCCCAGAAGCGACAGCTCGCGCTTCTCGGAGAGGTCGAACTAGGGCATGCGGTGCAGGATTTTAAGGATTGCCTCCTGCGTGGCGACACCTCTTATTGCGAGGACTTTGATCGACATATCCAGGCAGTCGACAGGACCGTGTCTCTGTATGGCGCACAGGGCGCCCAGCAGCCGCATGAAAGGAAGGTGCTTGGAGCGCTCCGGCAAGCGCTCTCTGTTTACCAGTCGGCCCTCTATGAGGTGCGCTACATGCAGAGCAGCCACGCCACCATTCAGGAGATCGACAGCGTAGTCAAAGGCGAAGATCGTCCGGTTGCGGCGGGACTGAGCGAGCTTGCAGCCCTTTCCTCAAGCAGACAGTCCGGATGGCGTGTGCCGCTCGGCCAGGCCTTGTGCCTGATGCTTTATGCGACCCTGGCAGCGTTGTTGCTGTATCTGACCTTCCCGTCTTCCATACGCCTTGGCAGGCGTTCGCACGAAACCGCGCAATCGTTACGGCAACTGTCAAACCAAATGAACGAGTGGGATGAGGACAAAAAGGCGAAAGCCTTTGTACGGTTGCACGATGGCGTTTGCCAGTCGCTCACCGCCATCATGTATTTCCTGAAGAGCGCACAGCCCGTCGCAGCTGGCGGTCACAGTCTGTTGTCTGACCGCATCCCGGAACCGGTCATCCCGTCCCTCCAGGCGGTTATACAAGATGCTCGCGCGGTTGCACTGCAGTTGCGGCCACCGAGGATGCAGGAGGCCGGCCTGCTCGCCACGCTGCATTCGTTGTGGGTCGATTCCAGAGCACTTAACCCTGCCGTGGTGATCAAGCCGCGCGCCCTGCTCGAAGAGAGCGACGTCCCCGAAGGCCTGAAGCCCGTCATCCTGCGCATTGCCCAGATGGCACTGGACGTCGCTGAGCAAAATCCCTTGGGATCCCGGATAGCTTGGGTACTCGAACGCAGCGGCCAAACGCTGCGCCTATCGATCGATATGACGGTGGACGCCCGCCCACCCCCACAGTCGCCACAGCAGCGGAGTCCTGCGGCAACGGCGCTCGATCTTTTAGATGCGATTCGAGCTCGGGTTGTGCTCTCAGGCGGAAGCTCGGACTGTGTCCGCAATGGCGCCGGGCGCAGCACCATAGTCTCCACCTGGCAGAGCTGATTCTGCGTGTTAGGTGATGGGCAACACTCGCTCCCTACTTTCAAAGCGTCTGACTAGAACCGACGCGATTGATGGATTGATGCTCACCGCGTACCACGCTGTCCCAACACATATCGCACCAGCGCTGAGTACGTCTGGGTAAGTTTTCGGGTAACTCGAAAAGTCACACCGCGCTTCGAGACGGTTTTTATAGCGAGGTTCGAGTCCTCTCCCGGCCATACAAAGTGGCAGGAGATGACCGTGGTCAACGGATTGCGTATCTGTCGGTGCGGCGGACAAGGAGTTGTTTTCGTTGCGGGATGTGAGCTGATCGCGTTGACTGCGTGCACCTCAGTGCAGTCCGCCTCAAGCGTCGGGCAGTGGTCAACCAACTACGGTCGGAATCACAGGTCGTGTTCAGCTCTCTGACTTGATTGCCTAAAGCAGCTGCCGAGTGTGGAACGTACCCCACTGCGTACCCCGCGGCCCGAATTGCGTCGATGCACGCCAGCTCGCGGCGCCAACCCTATGGTACCTCGCGACCAGTCTTGCCGACTGGGTGGCCCAGTGCGGGCCATCACCGGACGTTCGGCATCGCGTCTGACTTCCCCGAAGCAGTCAGTCGGACGGGTCTTTGGTTCAAGGTTCTTCGCCCACCACAGCCTCCGCTTCTTCAACTTCGGACCCAACCGCCTTGAACTCCGGCTGAAACCACCTCTGTGCAATGAGCGTCGGCACGACGGCGCTGCCGATAACCGCGGTTACAAGAACCGTGTACTGGCTCTGGTCAATGATTTTGTTTGTCAGTCCAAACAGTGCCGAGATTGACCCGAATGTGAGTCCAGTAGACATCAGCAGCGTCGTGTAGAGTCCCTCGCGCCTGTCAAATTCGTGATAGACCGTCAGTGGCAGGATGCCAATGAACTTGGTGGCCATCTTAATGCCAAGGAATATGACTATCAGCCCGAACGCTGCCGCCACGGCATGAGCCTCAACAAGCGATCCCGCCTTCAGAAAGTAGAAAGGCGTGAGAATTGAGAACGCAATGATCCGCATGCGGTGGGGCAGTTCAGGCTCCGACAGGAATGTCGGTGCGAGCGCCATCCCAACCAGATACGCAGGCAGAACCGCCTCGCTGCCCGCGACGCTCGCGAGCCCACCGAGCCCGAGCAGAATCAGCGCGACAAACTTTGTCTGTGGCTCGCTGACGCGCGCGCCTAAGCGCTTGAGTATCCAAGGCGCGTAACGCCCCAGGAGAATCAGTACTGCCGCTGTGATGGCGCCGAACAGCAACAGCCAAAGGTCGTAGTGCGCGAATACGATTCCGAGCGCCAAGACCGTGCCGAGGTCATTGATCAAGCAAGCGGCCAGAATAATCTTCCCGATCTCTGTCCTGTTGAAGCCGGTTTCGATCATTACCGCGTAGACGACCGCGACTGAGGTGGTGGAGAGCGCGATACCGGCTATCTGTGCCTGTGGCCAATCCCACCCGATGCCATAGTGAGCGTAGGCGAGCACACCGAGGTACGGGGCGACAAACCCCATGACGCCAATCGTCATGCTGGACCAGAAGTGCTT
>Ga0210384_10000870_pt1 | contig 43498 bp, 42 predicted proteins | sample IncBWH2MmetaG_FD_160574 | JGI IMG/M metagenome (GOLD analysis project Ga0210384, IMG submission 160574) | Forest soil microbial communities from Barre Woods Harvard Forest LTER site, Petersham, Massachusetts, United States - Inc-BW-H-2-M | ecosystem: Environmental > Terrestrial > Soil >... | reverse complement strand
CTGGGGAAAGGGACTCAAATGCCGTCCCCTTCCCCAGACCCCTTCTCCTGCTAGGAGATGCAAGAACGCCTTTAGGAAAGCGGAAGCTGTGTCCAAATAATTTGTGCCATCTAAGGGGTTCACCCCAGTGGTTGAGTACAACTTGGGTACAAGAGCGGCGTTTCCGAAGGGCCTAATTTGGGCCTAAGCAACGCCGAATCAACAACAGACTCGTAGGCTACAGACCCAACTTATTGACTGGCAGTATCTTAACGCTGTTTTGGAACGCGGTGAAATTCGTAAAACGTCCGGCTTGGATCAAAAATCAGCGAACAACAACGAAATCCAGACGCTTCACAGCGGCCATTTTATCATCAGCCAACGGATGAGTATAGCGGGCTGTCGTCGTTATTTTTGTGTGACCCAATAAATCCTTAAGAGTAATGCGGGGCGGGTTTCCAGGGAAAGCGCTTTACGGTATGGACCCCCTATAAAAAGGCCGGGCCCGTCGAATCCTGCTGGAAACGGCGCTACGGGTACTTGTCCAGTAAGCGTTAATCGGGACCTGGCGGCGACCGCAGAGGTTTGAACTTTGATTCAGTTCAAATGGTTGACAAGAAGCGGTATCTTCAATCGGTGAACATGCGGGATGACAGACATGACTCAGAACGCAGGACACGCACCAAATCTCAAATTCTTTCCTTCGCGAAGCAGCTACTTTCCGGTCAGCTTGGCGTAATCGCCGCTTCGCGAGAACTGAGCCCCCTGCGCCACGAGGTCGGGACTGAACTTGCAGAAGTGCTCGTAGTCTTTACGGGGATCGACTCTGAGACCGCCGCGCTTCCAATCGGCGAAGTGCGGCAGAAATGGAGCCCTGAGGCGCTAGAACGCAAGGACCGTGACATTTCAGAGGCTGAGAAGTTCTACCGCGATACAGCCATAGAAGCCGCCACTCGCTTGCTCCAAATGCTCGAAGTTCCCTCCTGAATTGTCCGATAAGCGTTTACCAGGCACTAGAATCCCGTTTGCTATGTTGACGAAAAACACTGAAACAATGGGCGTCAGCAATAGGCGCCCGACAATGCAAGCAGCCTATCTCGAAGGGTTTCATATTCGGAACCAACCAAGCCAACCTTGGGATGGTATCTAAAACCGGAATGGCTCGTCTTAGCAGCGTCCAGAGCCCTAATCGCCTGCTCTTTTGCGACCTCACGGTCACCCTGGGCCGCCACGATTCGCGCATGCGCTGCATACCATTTGAACTTTTCCACAGGAAACATGAGCCGCGGTTCATTCTCTTCGAGGACCTGAAGCGCGTCCTGAAAATAGGTCTCTAGATTCTGAGTTGCGACAAGTATCGCAAATTCACTCCAGGCGCTAGTCTTCAGGTTTGGAAATTGACGCTCGCGGGCGAGGGCGTTCCGCAGCGACCGAATGCCGTCATCAATTCTACTAAGTGCTTGGAAGGCGGTTGCTTGGTGCACAAATGCAAGGGCGAGGTTAAAGTTCTCACCCATCGCAAAATATCTGCCGAGCAAATCCAAAGCTGCCTTCGGATGCTTTCCCGCCAAGTACCCAGCTTGAATGCACAAATATTGCGTTTTGTCCCGAGCACGGCCGAGTTTCTCGAGGAACTTGGTCTCAATGGCTGGATTCCATTCCGTGTTTCGATACCAATCGTCGGAAGCCATGTTCAAGAAGTGCTCTCGTCCCAGCGATTCTACCTGATTAAGAGAGACTCTCCACTCGAAGCGGAGTCAACTCCCGATCAGTCAAATAACCGGACCAGGACTCTAAATGTCCAGTAAGCGTTTATCGGGACTTACGCACGCATGTGGCTGCAAAGGCAATCAGAGATGCCTAGAAGAACGACCCCTTCAAATGTGAAACGAGATTAACTTTGCCGGTCGGCAAGTCCATTCGCGCCAATTGATAGTTGGCCATTCGAAATCCTGCCGACGTATCGGGCCTCATCATTCCCAGCGTCAAATATAGTTCGTTCGCGTCCGCAGAAACATCCACAAGGCTAGTGACCTGACCAGCCCGAGTTTTGTACCACGGCGAATGAGAGAGTCTACATCACTGAACATTTGACGTACTCGCCGTTCAGTTGTTCGGTATGCGCGTTAATCGGGACTTGACCATGAAATCGTAGCCCTCATACCATCAGTCCAACCACCGACAGGTGAAAATGCTCCAGTGGTACGCGCAGGTAGTGGGCGAGAATTTCGCGGGGTCTAACCGAGCCGCTCGAGGATTTCCCCGTCGCGCACATGAGCGGTATAGATTCGGCTGGATAGAGTATAGTGAAAAATCGCCCAGAGGGCGCGTAGGCCGTCTTTCCAATTGATCTTCTTGCCTTCTCGGTAGGTCCGGCCGGAATAGCTGATGGGTACTTCGAAGATTCGGCTGCTGCGTTTCGCCAGCTTGATTGCCAGTTCGGGCTCGACATCAAATGTTGAGCTTTCCAGCGGAATGCTCTTCAGAAGATCCGCCCGCACCATCTTGTAGCATGTTTCCATGTCCGTAAAGTTCGAATGGCAGACCAGATTGCAAAGAAAAGTGAGGAACTTGTTCCCCAGCGCGTGCGGCGAGAATAGCGCCCGCTTGTAGGCTCCGGGCATGAATCGGGAGCCAAATACCGCGTCGGCAGCCTCGGCGAGAAACAATTCCACCATTGGCAGAAGGTCTCTTGGCTGACATTCCAGGTCGGCATCGTGGATCACTACGAGTTCGGTGTCCACGTGTGCCAGAGCCGTGCGAATGCCCGCTCCCTTGCCCTGATTTTTTTCGTGGCGCAACCATACCCACTGGAATTTCGGATCGCCCTTCTCGGATTCGAGGCGGATGCGAAACCGCACAATCGCTTCTGCTGTGCCGTCCTTCGAGGCATCGTCCACTACGATCACTTTAATCAGGCGCAGCAGGGGAGATTCTCCGAGGACTTTGAGTCTCGCCAAGCTTGTGGCGATCAGATCCTGCTCGTTGTAAGCGGGAACAATGACGGAAAGGGTCGTGCTCGTCGGCAGGCGTTCGGTGCCATCCACTGGGAACGAGGAGCCGCGGCGCAAGGGCTCGCCTCGCCCCGCCCACCGACTTGCTGTATTTTCGCTCACGGATGTGCCAGCCACACTGCTCCAGATTGGTCAGGAATCAGCTGTGCGCGCTATTCCTCCCGATTGATGAGGGCATCCAGAACCCCCGGTCGCCCTTGGAAGCATCCCATACAGCCGATTGCTGGCCACGCCCCACTACTGCATTCGCCGTGAGCATCACAATAACCGGATCAATCGGGTGGCGATAATCCATTCCGCCATGGGTAACGTAGTACACCAACGGAAAAAAGAACAACACCAACGCATAGGGCATCGCCGTAACGCGCGACGCTTTCCAAGCTCGCCGCAGTCCAAGAAAAGCGCCAGCACTCCAGGCAGTGCAGAAAAAGAAATGCGGAATTGCAGTGGGCACGTTCTGCAAGTATGCCCGGCTAAAGCTCCAATACTCCGTCCACATCAGTAAGACGTGTTTCAGCGTGTAGTACGCAAACGCTCCGGGGTGCCGCGCCAGAACTGTAAGAAATAGCTCCCTCTTGCTATCGAAATACGCTAGTTCACCCATTTTCCGGTAGGCGTCTAACTCTGCTGGGTTGGCCGTGGGGTGCCCCCAATCGGGATACAAATCCGATAAATCGCCGGTATTGCCGAGCCAACACTCAAACCAAAAGTTATCGCGGATGGGAAACAGCCGATGAAACGTCCGGTAATCCCGCACCTGCCACGGCAATAGCACAACGAACAGCCCCAACACCGCGGCACAAGGCTCCCAAGGGCGCGGTCGTCGACGCCACCATGCCCAGACCCCCAGCGGAAACGCCACCGATAACAATCCCGGATGGCACAGTACCGCTACGCCGGCCGCCGCGCCGAATCCTGCCCAGGCCCCCAATCCCGCACCCGATCCCAGACGCAGCGCCATCCACATCAATAACGCCAGGAGCAGCGCATCCAGGCTGTTTTCATACACCCTCGCCGTGGACAGATATATCGAGTACGGAAAGAAAGCCCACAGCCACGCCGACCAGGTAGCCACCCGCTCTCCAAAAGTGCTTCGCGCAATCCAATACACCGGCGCGGCAGTGATTGCCGCGAAGATGCTTTGCAAAACCAACAACACAATCGCCGAGTGAGCGCTATATACCCCGAATAGTCGGAACACTCCGGCCATTAGATACGGATATAGCGGCGCAGTCATGGCCGTGGGTCCGGTCTCCCCATAGAAGAGATTCCCAAAGCCATGGCCCGTTGCAATTGAGTGTGCCACGCGGCCGACTTCCCAACCAAAAGCCATATGCTCCCGGCTCGGATCGAGCTCATCTGCATACAGAAAAGGGATCAACGCCAGCCGCAACAGCAAACCGGCCAGAATTGCCCCGAGAAGGGGGCGGCGCCGGAACCAATCTCGGACGCCAGCCTGTGGTCCAGGCTTTTGCACCCGTGTTGGCCATGATGGAGCGCTCACGGTGCGTGATGATAACATGTCGGTAATTAAGGCTGCGGTTGATTTGCCGTTGGTTGGCAGGTTCCGGTGAACTGCAGCTTGCGGGGTGCCGCAGCCCTTTGTCCGCTGCGCACACTGCCGTGCTCTTGGAATCATCCTCTTGGCGGACCTGACCGCCTCTGGCACAGTGGTCATGCTCTCTCACTGAAACAACTGGGGTTGCATCCGTGTTTCTCGATTCCTTGGCCAGATGTATCGAAGGCCAAGGTTGGTCGTCTTCCTGAGTTATCTAACTTGGGAAATCGCCACTGATGCGCCAGAGGGTGCTGTGTTGGGTGGACAGACTGAAAGATCGAAATGATTCGTCAGCTTCGAGCCTCGCTCCGAGCTCTGTTTGGGTCGCTTTGTTTTGCGAGGGCCAACTGAGTCCCCGTGCGACAGTTCGCTGCTTCAGGTAGGAGACCAGGAAAAATGTGCGGGAAATCTCCATTGCGCCAGGCTTCGCAGGGCGATGACTTATTCTCCTCCAGCTGATCCGCAGCCACAAACCCGGCCGGATCCGGACTCATTCATGCCGAAGAGCCTCCGTTGGTTCCAACTTCGCAGCTTTATCGGCGGGCAAGTATCCGAAAACGATACCCACAGTGCAGCAAACAACAAACGCGATCAGGATGGAAAGCCAGGGAAATCGTATGCCGAGACTCCCCGGTAAGAATGGCTTCGCGAGGAATGGAATGGCGACTCCGACCAGTATCCCTGCCACGGCCCCAAGGCTGCTGATCAAAACCGCTTCCGACAAAAACTGCTGACGAATATCGTCCTGGCGTGCTCCCAACGCCCTGCGGATGCCGATTTCGCGCGTCCGCTCCGTCACCGTCACCAGCATGATGTTCATGATGTTCACACCACCGATTGTGAGCGTGATCGATCCGATGACGACCAGCATCACCGACAGGGCCAGCGAAATTTTTCGCGCTGCATCGAGCAGTGCGCGTAAATTTTGAACGTCGTATTTTGCTCCGGCGCGATGCCTGCTTTGCAGCAACTGACCGATTTCGCGCGTCACCAGCGAAACGTTTTCAGAGCGATCGGCCTGCGCATAGATCACCAGGAGGAAGTCCGACACGGCGAATGGCTTGAACAGGGGATACGGTATCAGCACAGTAAGCGGTTGAATGCCCGATTCGCCAAGTGTCGTGCCGCGCTCGCGGAAAACCCCGATGACCGTGTAAGTCAATTCTGCGGCGCGAACTGTTTTTCCGACCGGGTCACCGGCGCCAAACAATCGTGAGGCCAGTTCTGCGGTGATCAGGCAAACTTTGGCGTGTACATCCGAATCACCTTGGTCGAAGTACCGTCCGCGCTCGATGATTAGCCGCCGAATCTCCTGGTAGCCGTCCGTTACTCCTAGAAGCGCAACGGGAAGTTCCGCTTTTCCGTCGAACACTTCGACGGTGACAAAATTGGAACCCGCCACTCTCACGACGTGCGGAATCGCTTCTTGAATCGCCACCATATCGTCCGGGGTCATCAAGTCGGGCAGCGGTACATGAAAATGGCTCGGCACAAGCTCCGCGTACGCCAGATTCGTGCCGATAGATTCAATTAGGCCGGTGATGTACGCATTCGCGTTGAGCGAGACGGTCATCACCAGAACCACGCAAGCGCAGCCGATGGCCACTCCGAGTGTGGAAAGCAGCGAGCGGAGCTTATGGGCGCCGAGTGTGCGGAGAGCCTCCGTTAATATTCCTGGAAAAATCATGCGTGCATCACGTTAGATCGACGCTCTCTAAGCCACATCATGGTCGTTCGCCAATATGGGTGTGACAAGATAAGTGCATTTGAGAAATTGGATCATGTGGCTCGAGTGATATTGCAGCGCAAGTCCCAACAAAAGCTCCCACTACGAATGCTTGCAGTTCTTGGCGAGCAGCTCAGCGCCCCTCCATTTCTACGACAAGTAGCCGCCTGCTAGTATGCTCCCGCGGAGGGGTGATAATGGCACATCGGTTGACCGTTATTCCACTGTCCCCAACTCGCACGCACGGGAGGTTCACATCGGCCTGAGCATCACGGCAATCTATGCTGCCAATCTTTTCACTTCCTCAGTCATGCCTTGCAACGGCCGCCGGTATTTTGTAGATTAGCCAACCTTCGACACTGGGCTAGAGAACAGGCATTCCGTTGGAGACGTGGCATGCCGGAAAAAGTTTATAGGCTTCCTAGCTCGCTCTTCTTCATTGTGGTTGTGGCGTTGGTTCTGCGGCTTGTTGCAGTTGGTTTTCTGTATCCGGGCCAATTGAAGCCGCGGAGCGACCATTGGGCGTTCGGATATGAAATGGGGAGAATTGCACGGGCGATCGCATCGGGACGCGGTTTCAGTGATCCGGTAATCATGCAGAGCGGGCCGACGGCGATGATGGCTCCGGTCTATCCCTATCTTGTAGCTGGGGTGTTCAAGCTGTCGGGGATCTTCACTCCGGCATCCGCGGTGATCCTTCTCTCTCTGAACAGCCTATTCTCTGCGCTTACCTGTGTGCCGGTTTTTTTGATGGCACGAGAAAGCTTTGGACAAAAGGTCGCCCTCTGGGCCGCCTGGGCCTGGGCCTTGTTTCCCTTCGCCATCTTATTATCCGCCGATATGATCTGGGAGACTTGCCTGACGGCACTGCTGCTGAGCTTGTTGTTTCTGATCACTCTGCGGTTGGAGCATTTGACGATGCTGGCGGCTTGGGCCGGTTTTGGATTGCTCTGGGGCGCAGCAGCACTTACCAATCCGGCGGTGCTTTCGCTGCTGCCTTTTCTGCTCGGATGGGCTTGCTACCGTTTGCACCGGCGAGGACGGCCCTGGGGCATGCAGGCAGCGGCGGCACTGCTGGCGCTGGCAGTTGTTGTGAGCCCGTGGTTTGTAAGGAACTACCGGACATTTCATCGATTCATACCTGTTCGTGATGGTTTCTGGCTGGAGATGCACATTGGCAACAACGGAGACACCTCTCTCTGGGCTTCTGACGGGGCGACATCGAGCGTAACGGAAGAGCAGGAGTTCTACCGGATGGGTGAATTGAATTACATGACTGAGAAGCGACGCCAGACGACGGAGTTCATCCGCAGTCATCTCGGCTGGTTTGTGTGGGTGACCGTCCGACGAATTGTGCACATGTGGACGGGATATTGGAGCCTTCCGGCCAATGGACGGTTTGAAGCACTCTTCGATCCGGAGCTGCCGTTCGATCCCACGATCATCGCATTGTTCTCAACGCTCACCATATTGGCAATTGCGGGGCTGTGGCGCGCATTTGCCCAGCGCGCGCACATTGCTTGGCCCTACGCGTTCGTGATGTTGTGCTTTCCGCTGGTCTACTATGTGACGCATTCGGATTTGCGTTACCAACATCCGGTTGATCCAATGCTCGTGGTGCTGGCCACGTTTGCTTGCGTGAACCTTTTCTCGCCTGAACGCGAAAGGAGCGCATTTTCTCGTAACTCGGGCGTGTAAAACACGCTCGCGCCGCCTATCAGGATTCCCTTGTGCAGTGGGAAGACGCCGGCCGCGATATTCCCCTCCTGAAGCGAGCCAAAGCGGAGTAGGCGAAATTGCAGTAGTGACCGGCGAAGCGGCGCGCGCTAGCCTGCTAAGTCCCGATAACCTAACATATTCCGTACCAGGACTCTGCATGTCCGGTTTGTTTATCTGCACTTATCGCATGCTGCCGCCAGCCTCGGTGCGCAAATCCCAGCCGACTGCGAAGGATTGCGCGGTATCAACGCAGACGCCCAGCGGGGGCTCCGGGCAGGCATCGAGAATGGCTTTCAGCTCTTCAAAGCGCGAGCCGACAGAAGTTTCCTGCCCCGCGGTATTTTCGAGAAGTATGACCAGATCTCCGAGTTTGAGGCCGCGGGTGGCCTGCTTCAATCCCCGGGCAATGGCATTAATGGCGGCTTGCGCGTCGCTCTCGCCGCAACTTCCCGGATCAGCCACCAAGTAGTCGGCACCGAGGGCTAGCGCGCGCACAATTTCCTGATGAAAGGCTTGCACGGAGCGCGCGCGAGGAACGCGGTTGGGTAAGGCAAGTTTGATCAGGTAGTTGTCGTGAATGACCAGCGGCCCAAGGCCCAGCTCTTTCCGCGAGCGTCATTACTTCTGCGGAGGCCGCGGCTGGTAAACGAACCCGGCGTCAAGGCATTTGAATTCTCTGGTGAGTACGTAGTTCTGTTCGACGGCATCCGCGACAGGGCGGGGCCACCGCGTCTGCCTGGAATCCGCCTTGGCCTGCTCGACCGGGCTGCTGAGCAGAATCAAGGCGAGCCGGTGGGAGCGAACCAGCTCAAGGACTTCACTGTCAGACCAGCCGGCGCCTACAACCTCCCGAGTCCAGAGGAACGGTTCGAAAACAACCGGGGAGATTCCTCCGAGAAGCAAGCTGCCGACATCTTCCGAAAGAATTCTTTCTCCGCGATGCTGTGCCACAAACTGATAGGCATCCCTGCAGCCGGCCCGGCTAGCGCGCAGGCTCGCGTCATCGTCTGTATTTATCGAAATAGTGATGGCCACAATCGAGCAGCCGAGAAAGAACGGTACCACTGCCCTGGCCGGTGCCGCATCGGGCGGCTCCATTTTCAGGAGCCAATATTCATAACCCAGACAAAGGCAGAGTGCCGCCTCCCATTCCAGGTAGTAGTTGACGTCGGCGCCGATCTTGCCGCGAAGAATGGTGGCAAGAGAGGCGAGGACCAGATAGATGAAGGGCAGCGATACAACCTCTCGCGAACGCCTGCGATAGCACAGCACGACGGTGAGCGCGAATGGGACCAGAGCATAGATCAATTCATTCAAGGTTGAGGCCACCCACTCCATCAGCCTGAAATGATGCACCGAGCTGGCGACAACAGTGTCGAACGCAAACCATCCCCCGGTCCATCGCTGGGTGGCAAGAAAGACGGCCGCGGCAAGCCCGGCAGAGGAAGCGGCAAACTTAAGGGCCTTCCGCCAATCGTTCTTTGAAAGCATGTAAATAAAACACGCCAGGGGCGCCGGGAAGAAAGTGAACTTGCAGAAAAAGGCGGCGAGGAACAAGGGAACAGACAGAAGCCAATTTTTGGAGGAAACAAACAAGTACAAGCCAGCCAGAGTGAATGCCAACCCGATGAAATCAACCCGGAAAAGGATCACATACTGCAGCACGGCGGGCATGACAAGAAAAACGCCGCCGAAAACAACGCCAAGGCGGTTGGAACCGGTCCAGGAACGCAGAAGGAGCCCGATTAGCACGGCGCAGCATACGGCGGCGGCCCCCACGAGGATTCTGGGTGGTGTAAAATTCAATCCGAAGAGCTTGACCACCTGCGCAAACACGTAATAGGCCACCGGGCCATAAGGGTTGATCATGTACGGGAGTGGATGCGGGTCCGGATAGCAACTCAATCCTTGGGCCACTCGATCGGCGACTCCCAGCAGCGGACCTTCCCCGTAATTGAGCTGAAACGGTTTCACCACCCAAACGGTAAATCTTCCCAGCCACGCCAAACAACCAAGGCCCAGCGTCAACAACAGGAAGTTCTCCGCATGGCCAAGTAGTTTCTGGCGATTCAAGCAAACTCCTCAAGGGAGACAACAGGAGGTAACAACGAATGCCCAATGCCGAGCGCGAAATTGAGACGCTTCCGCTTCGCCGATTCGCGAATTTCTCTTTGCCCGCATGCGCGGGCTGGATGAAAAAATTTGCAGCGCGTTGGCGTCCAGTCCGTGGGCCAGGTCCAGAGCCCCGGTAGTGTCTCCGGCGATGGAAGTGTGGATGCCGACGCGAATGCTGCCGTCTTTCAAGGCGGGACTTTCAGGTTCAGGGGGCGGTTCCGGGCGATATTCGTCTGCGGCGTCGAAAGTTAGGCTGCTACCGTGTGGTTCTTCCGCCATTCCCTCAGGTTGCCCGGATCGTGTGATGCAGGACGCGAAGAAGGCCCATACAGGCTTTTTCAGCGGCTGCTTAAACGATGATTTTAGCGGAATTGCAGCGTCTGTGCAAACGGCGGCTCGGCGACGGTCATGGCTTGAGCGTAGCCCGCGGCTCGTACACAAAATCGGCATCCGCGCATTTGAATTCTCGAGTAAGCGTGTATTTTTGTTCGATGGCTTCCGCGACGGACCAGGGCCATCGAGTCTGGTCAGGGTCGGTCTTCACCTGTTCGACTGGCCTATCGAGCAGGATCAGGGGGATCCGGCGCGAGCGAATCTGCTCGAGAATTTCGCTCCCAGACCAGCCTGCCCCTACAACCTCGCGAGTCCAGAGAAACGGTTCGAACACAATCGTGGGGGCTCCCGCGAGAACCATGGCGCCGACATTCTCCGAAAGAATAGGCTTTTCGCGATGCTGCCTTACGAATTGATACGCATCCTTGCAGCCCGCCACCCTGGCCCGCACGCTCGCGTCATCGTCGGTGGTGATCCAGATCATCATGGCGACGATCGAACAGCCGAGACAGAACGGAACGAATGCTCTAGCTGGAGCCAAGTCCGGCGGTTCGGTTTTCAGCAGCCAGTATTCAAAACCCAGACAAAGGCAAAGCGCAGCCTCCCATTCCAGGTAATAGTTGACGTCGGCACCCATTTTGCCGCGAAGGACGGTGGCGAGTGAGGTGATGAGCAGATAGATGAAAGGAAGCGTGAGGATTCCTCGTGAGCACCTGCGAAAAAGGAGCGCGACTGTGAGCACGAAGGAAACAAGGGCGTAGCCCAATTCCTCCTCCGTCCAGTTCACCCAGTCCATGATTTTGAACGGATGGACTGCGCCGGCAGCCACGGTGTCGAATGCAAACCAACCGCCGGTCCATTTTTGAAAGGCCAGAAAGAGAACCGCGGCAAGCACTCCAATTGAAGCGGCAAATTTGAACGCCTTCCTCCATTCCTTCTGCAACAGCATGTAAATAAAGCACGCAAGGGGTGCCGGGAAGAAAGTGAACTTGCAGAAAAAAGCGGCGAGGAACAAGGGAACCGACAGAAGCCAATTTTTGGAGGAAACAAACAAGTAGAAGCCAGCCAGGGTGAATGCCAACCCGATGAAATCAACCCGAAAGAAAATCACATACTGAAGAACAGCCGGCATGAGAAGAAAAACTCCGCCGAAAGCGAGGCCCGTGCGGGCGGATCCGGTCCAATGGCGCAGAAGAAGCCCGATAAACGCGGCGCAGCACACAGCCGCGGCCCCCACAAAGATCCTGAGTGGCGTGAAATTCAGCCCGAACAAACGCACCAGCGGCGCGATGAGGTAATAGGACACTGGGCCATAGGGGTTGATCATGTAAGGGAGTGCATGCGGATCCGGATAGCAAGTCAATCCGCGGGCCACTCGAGCAGCGACTCCAAGCAGCGGGCCCTCCCCGAAGTTGAGCTGAAACGGTTTGACCACCCAAACCGCGTATCTCACCAGCCAAACCACACCACCGAGGGCCAGGATCACGAGAAAGAAGCTCTCCGACTTGTCAAACAGCTTCTGGCGATTCAAGCAAACTCCTTAAGGGAAACAACAGGAGGTAACAACGAGTGCCCGATACCGAGCTGGAAACCATGGTCAGTTGTGGGTCTCACGGGCGGGCTCATCCCGTCCTTCGGTTGCCGGTTGCGAATTGGCCCGATTGCGCCGCTCGATGGAATCTCGCCTGGTCTGCGACCAAATTGCAAACAGCGCCAGAAAATGCCGCCAGCCGATCCCGGGAAGCTTGCGGAGCTTGTAAACCTGGGTCGTGCCGGAGGAACGGAGACGATGGTTTACCGGAAGTTCCTGAATGCAGAAGCCGTGGCGGTGAACGCGCGCAACAAACTCCCACCAGAACCCTTGCTGCATGGCGCCAAGCTCGCCCAAAACTTCATGCACCACGTTTTTCCGCACAAGAACGTACGGGCAACTGGGGTCGTGGACCGGAACGCCGAAGAGGAGTTGGTAGAAATAGTAAAAAGTGCGCGACATCGCTTTTCGGAGCGGTGTGTCTGCGCGGTTCACTCGCCAACCGAGAAGCATGTCGGAGCTGGTGCGAAGACTCCAAAAGCGCGCAAAGTCCTTGGGATCGCACTGGCCATCGGAATCCAGGCACAGAAGGTAAGGGGCCTGCAAAGCATTCATGCCGTCTTTCACCGCCCGCGAGTACCCTTTGCGTTGCTCGCTGAGGATGAGGTTCAAAGGGAAGGACTCGGCGAGACGTCGGAGGATCTCCGGAGTGTCGTCCCTGCTGCCGTCTTCGCAAATCAAGAAACGAAGCGAGATTTGCGGCGATAGTTCATCGAAGATTTCGCGGATGGTGGCCTCGATGCTGCCGGCTTCGTTGTGGACCGGCAAAAGGATTTCGAGTTCCGGTTCAGTTTTCTGCACGAGTCCCGCCCCGCCAAATTGTTCTTCGCAAATGAAGCCAAACTTGCGGCGGAATCCTAACATACAGCGCGGTAGCAGAATTCGTACAATTCCCAGACGCGACTCTTAAAGGCTGAGGGGTGAGTGACCTAATAGGGTTTGCATATTCGTAGAAAAGCATTGTGGTTCATCGTACAGTTGTTGTCACCAACTGCCAATCGTAAGGAGGTAAATAGGCCATGCGGCTACTTCACTTATCTTTCCTCGTGTTCCTCTTCGGTGCCATGGCTGTATCTGGACAGGACACCAAACCGGACGAGTTTGCGCAGTTCAATCAAGTGAAGGATGCGGTTCGCCGGATGGTCTTGGAGAAGACGGACACAGGTTGGGACGAAAAAATCGTGGATAGGTCTGGCGACTTGGTTGCACTAGCAATCGTTAAGACCATGCCCGAAAGTCAGCTGTCATCTCCCACCAATCTGACGGGGATTCTTGCTGTTCTTCATGAAGCATTTGGTTGTTCTTCCCGCTGTGTTGAATCTCCCAGCAACCGACAGCCGAGCGTCACGCTGCTATTGCTAGAACATCTGCGCAATCACGCGCAGGCAACATCGCAATCGGAAATTGACAAGACCATAGATTTCGTTGTGCAACAGGCCCGCAGCGTGGAATAAAATCCAACCTATGAGGCATTGGCTAGCCTGCGATTTGATGGTCAAGTCTTGATTAACGCAGAAACCAGACAAGTAGAATACTGGGAAAGAACATGTCCGGCAATCCGACGAATCAGGACTTAACCTCCCGCCGCAGCAGATTACTGGCGGGAAGGGGGCTTACTCCTTGTCGTAGACGAAAACCTGATGTTTTTCAGTGCTGTTTGAATCCCGCGTGAGGCTGATGCCGTTGCTGGATAACGTCCAGCGGTCGGTTACATGAAACTTTTCCGATTCATCTGGCGTGTAACCCGGTATCTTCGATCGTCCGGCCTCCTCAATCACCAGGACGGATTTTCTCCACGTAGCCGTCGCAACGCTCTGGACGCCTTTGACTTCAGCGGCAGCTCGTTCCTTACCGTCTGCAATATATGTCCGCATGCTTTCTCTGTCGTCAGTTATGTAGTGAAACTGAATGGTCGCGTCGGTGGAGCTGATTGTGAGGGTCTCGGACCTTATCGCAACATGCTTGTCCAACTTACTTTTCGCGAGGTTCAATTTCCAGGTGCCGGTCAAGTCGGGCGAAGTTGCGTTCTGTGCGAACGCGGAGCCAACACTTGAACGGTCGGTTTCGCGCCGAGAGATTCAACTGCTCCGGACCAGCCAAGAAATTGCCTTCAATTCGATTTGGATTCCTTGCACGGTCCTGGAATTAATTGCGGTGGAGAAATCCATGGTTTCCAAACGGCGGCCCATACGTTCGATTCCCACATATAAATACGAAACAAATGCCACGATTCCAACCACAGAAGCTAGCACCACGAATTTCCAATTGATTCTCATGGTTTTCATAAGAGGGGAGTGGCACATCCCCGTGTATCGCTACTTTCCACCATGGGCTTCTCGACGACGCCGATGATACCACTGCCCTTTCTCCACTCATACTTGATGGATCACGATGCAAGCCGACCAACTGACGGTCAAGTCCCGATAATCGCTGCGAGCTCAACCGGTCGATGCAACACGATCAAATCAGGTGATCCGACAATACTTCCCCTCTAGAACCGATCTGTTTGGCTGTACTCGGTCAAAACCTAGCCATGGCAGTGTTCCCGCTGATCTAACCCGACGAGCGATTTAGGCTTTGTTTTCAATCGAAGTCGCGTTCGGCCTGCGTGTTGCGTCGACCCATTGAGACCACCATCTTAAACGGACAGGTGACAAGCGTTGGGAAGTATTGTACGGGGGTGAAACCGCGAAGGGCACTTTTGACACCGTTACTTCCAGTTTGGGCCCCAATTGAGCGTTATCGGTGCGCCAACTAGCAAATGTGGCGTTGAGGTCGCTGTCCTTCAAAGGGCCGGGGCCCGGAAACCGAATGATGGAATAGAACCCGCCGCCCATTAGTCAGTCGATGGCATTCTTCGAGCAGCCGCCGGTTCTCGCCATTGGCCGCCGCCACAACGACGAAGAACTAAAATCGGTCCCATTGCCCAAGTTGCCGGCAATGCGGCATAACGGGCACTATGTCAATCCAGCCCAAACGATTATTCTGATGTGTGATCGAAAATCCAGACATACGCCCCAAGACCCCGCTCCGGAAAGGCCCCCTCCGATCCTTCGTTCGATGGTTTCTCACCGGAATGGCGCTTCTTTGGTCGGCTGCTGTGCTGATGCTTGTGGCTGACCGGTGGATCGATCCACCGACGACCGCGGTGCACATGGAGCGCCGCTTGCAGGCCTGGATTCACCACACGCCGTATCACGAACGATACGAGTTCGTTCCGCTGAGGCAAATCTCGCCGGATTTGCAGCACGCTGTGGTCGCCGCGGAAGACGCGCGCTTCTACCAGCATCATGGATTCGATTGGCACGCGATGCAAATCGCTGCTGAAGCCGATATGGAAGGCGGCCGAATTCGCGGAGGGTCCACCCTCACGCAGCAACTGGTGAAAAACCTGTTCTTCGGAACCGGCCGCTCGGTTCTCCGCAAGGGTGCCGAGTTCACGCTTGTCCCGGTGGCCGAATTCGTCCTCGGGAAGCGGCGCATACTGGAACTCTACCTCAATGTGGTCGAATGGGGCTCTGGTGTGTATGGTGCGGAGTCGGCGTGCCGTTATTACTACTTAACCTCGGCCCGGAATATCGACCTGCAACAGTCGGCCCGACTCGCCGCAATTCTGCCGTTGCCGCTGAAGCGACGGCCCGATCACATGAATCACTACAGCCAACTCATCCTGGAGCGGATGCGCCAATTAGGCTGGTAATGGCGCTGCGCTACCTATTGATAGATCGCTATCTTACCAGTGACCGAATTGCCGAAGCCGCAAATGCAAGCAAGAGTTCTATCAGGTGTGAAAGGCATCCCCAACACGACTCCAAGGGAGAACAAAACTGCGTCCCGTTTTGCCATATGCATTGGGACTCCGGTATCTACCATTCGCTGCTGGACCTTGTATTTTCATATTTTACGAGCACGGGCGCAAAGGCCCAGAAAACATTCTTGAGTCACCTCGCATCGATATGCGTCTGAGATTGGCAGCTTTCTATTTGCATTTACGCCACGCAATTCTCCTTGATCCTTGCAATCCCACGCGTTGTAAGGCGATCCTAATCATATCGTTTGGCCCTTGCCTGTTACCGTAATCGGAAGTGAGCTCCCGGGCTAATAACGCGCAGAAAGTGAATGAGGAGGACCGCATGAAACTCGGCCCTGAAACAGTAATCCGGTTCTTTCGGCCGTTGGCCCTGATTCTTCTGCTCATTCTTCTACCAGCGACATTGTCGGCGCAAAACAAGAGCGCACCCGCACCGGCTCCGAAAATCACTCCTGCACCTCATCCCGCTCCTGCACCACGTCCCACTCCCGCACCACACCCCGCTCCCGCGACGCATCCGTCAGGCGGCGGAGACAATGGCGCACATCCGGGCGGAGCAGCCGCGGGCCACTCAGGAGAAGCTCCCAACGCGAATAACCGAACAACGAACGGGAGCACTTCCGGTAGTGATAGGACGAATATACCCAATACAAGCAACAACCGGACAGCCACAGGAGTGAACGCCGGAGGCAACCGGACGACCCCCAATGCCACGAACGCTCGGTCCGTGGTGCCAAATGAGACGACCATTCGGACGGTTACGCCGAATTCGACAGGTAGCCAGCCCGGCGCGAATTCAAAGATGGCAGGAAACACCCTGCCGAACGGAGGTAGAAACGCCTGGACCGCGCGCACAAATGGTTCGACTGCAGCGACTGGCGGGAACCCGGGACTAACGGGCTCGGCAAACAAGGGCTTCTCGCCGAATGCAAGTCATGTCAGCAATCAACCGGGGACGCACCGACTGCCCAATGGCGGCACAAGAGTGGTGCGGCCCAACGGCAGTGCCGTGGAACGGAACAAGATCGGCAAGGTGACTGGGGTGACGACATCCACAGGCGTAACGGCAAAGCTGGATGTGCATGGGCACCCGGCGGCGATCCATGATGGTCACGGGACAACCATCAGTCGTGGGCCGCACGGCGAGCGGAGAGTGGAAACCTTGCGCGCCGATCACAGCCGGCTGGTATCCACGGGCCGCCACAGCGGATTCAACGAGCAGCGCTTCACGCGCGGCGGACAAGAATACGCGCGCCGCAGTTATTATGACCACGGGCACTTCTTCGCACGAGTCTATGCTCCGTACTATTTCTACGGCTACCCCTTTTATGGCTACATTCCTCCTTACTACTATGGGCCGGCTTATTACGGTTGGGTTTATAACTCGTGGGCGGTGCCAGTTGCTTTCACCTGGGGATGGTATGGAGCCCCGTGGTACGCACCTTACGGATACTATTTCAGCCCATACCCGGTCTATCCCGCGCCCGCTTTCTGGCTGGCTGATTACGCCATCGCGTCGAGTTTGCAGGCAGGGGCGGAAGATGCGGAATCAGGAAGCGTGCAGCGGGAGCCTGGCTTCGTGCCGGTCTCGGCAGACGCTGACGAGCAGAAGAAGGACGACGGGTCCGTGGTAATGACCAAGGAGCTAAAGGACAAGATCGTCAAGCAGGTCAAATTAATTATCGCGGACGAGAAGGCAGCCGCAATCGCGCAGGCCAATTTACCCCCGGACACGGACGCCGCGGAACAGGTTCCGCCGTCGCTCGATCCGCGGTTCACGCTCTTCATTGCCTCTTCCAGTCTGAGCCTGGACACCGACGAAGGAGCTTGCGGGCTCACCGCTGGCGATATTGTCCGGCGCACCGAAGTTACCCCGGGTGCGGACGCCACCGTGGCCGTCGAAGTGGTCAGCAGCAAGCACGCCGACTGCTCCCTGGGAACTGCGTCCCGAATCGCGGTCGATGACCTCGAGGAAATGCACGACAGCTTCCGCCAGAAGGTTGACGACGGATTGAAATCGCTTTCGGAAAACCAGGGCAAGGGCGGCATCCCCAGCGGACCAGCCGCCGTTCCGCACAAAGTTTCAGAAGGCCAGGCAGATCCTGATCCTACGGTGGAATCCGATCTAAAAAAACAACAGGAAGCTGCGGATGCGACCGAGAAGGATGTCCAGCGGGCTGCCTCGTCGGAGAGCGGGTCAACGGATTAGTTTACGGCCTGGATCGCAAGCGCCACTGGAGAATGCAACGGTCGAAATCCGAACCTCCAAGCGTCATTGCCGGAGGAACCGATGTTGAATCGCGCTGATGGCGAGTCAATGTTGATGCCTTCTAGGTCGGGGTAATGGTCCTGCAGCGAGCCCAGCATCTGGTCCAAGGAGTGATTTTCCGTCATCAAACGAACAACTTGTTTGATGGCCAGGTCTGCGGTCGCAATTGTGCGCCCTTCCAAGAATGAATCGCGAATTGCATCACCAAAGGCTGTGATCCTGAGCCATTCTAGGGAACCACGGTGATGCTCGTGACGGGATGAATCTCCATCCACTTGGCGTGGTTCGTGTCTTGCACGTACGTTCCCACAATACGCACATGGGAACCCACAGCTGGAAGCTGGACTGGAGTTTGGTAGTTTTGACAGGCTGCCACGGCATCCGCTTGAGTCACGTGGAACTTGCACACGATCTCGAAAACTAGATTTCCCCCCTCATCACTGATGTTTCCAGCGTTCGGAAGGTTCTTAAACTCTGGGTCCAAACTAAGCCAACCGTGTGTGTCACCGTCGGCTTCGTGCCGCACCCCGTCAGACTTCTTGCCATTCGTTGCGTCCACGATGGTCCCGGTTGCAGAGATGCACTGCTGTTTCACGATAAGGCGCTGCGGGTTATAGACGTGATTCCATAGGCTCCCATCGCATTGCGCGGCTGGGCCAGGTGTGGTGGATGCAGTCGGAGGCGCGCCCAGATGGCCCGGCGAAGCCGAAGGAACGCTTACGTTCTTCGACCAAACCCAACCTTCCTGGCCGTCTTCCGCTTTCACGTGGTAGTAACCTCCCTGAGGATTCGAATCCAAAATGGTTAACGTCGTCCCGCTGTGGAGGAGCTCGATTGGTGGATTGGATGTCGATGGGTCACTGCGAAGATTGACGTCTCGTTTGACGGTCGTTTGCTGAGCCGTCAGAAGTGCTGGGAAAATAAGCACACAGACAATCAACATCACGATCCGCATGAAAGTCGCTTGCATAGATATCCTCCCTTCGCTGGTGTTTCTCGAAAATGCAAATTCCTATTGCTAGCGTCTGCAATCGCCGATTTGTTTGTGGCAAAAGGTTGCATCTAGCCTAAAAGATTCTTGAAGTCAGGGTCATCGAAGAAGACCTCAAGGTCATCCTCTTCGGCGCTTACCTTGGTCGGATCACTAGGATTCCACAGCATACGAAGTAATCCCTTCATTTGAGGTTCGATTGCCATCGCGTTACGAGCAGCTTCGAGTGCGCGCTTTCGGGTTTCGTCCAGGGCTTGCTTCGGAGCCCCATGTCCTACGTCCCATTTGTACTTTTGGCTAAGCGCGGCTGCCAAATTAACCCAGATACGCGCACTTGGATTGTTCGGCTCTTCACGGAGGTATTGCTCCGCATATCGGATCGCTTTGAGGAAACCGTCGGGCGGGGCGTCATAGAGAGCGTTGTATGTTAACTGCTCAAATAGATTACGCTTCGTCACCTTGGGGGTATCGGGTCCCAGGGTAAGCAAAGCCCCTTCTAGCGTAGCCGTAGCCGCACCAAATTGTTTAGATTTTTCCAAGTTCCCCGCCGCAGTGAGTGCTACGTCGACGTCGGTTACAGCTTTTGCTGCATCAATCAATGCCTTTGCGAGGAACAGCTGCGTAATGAGATAGCCGGCAAAGAAGCCGAAGATGAGCGAATTCATCACTATCATGAGTGGCAGAATTTGGCTGCCATCGAAACCACCCTTGAAGTAGTCTCCTAGACTCTTGAGCTGTCCCGGCAATTTAACGAGCTGGGTCAATCCCGCTCCAAGAATGATTTTCGTGAGCCAGTCAGAGACCTGTTCGAGATTTGTATTGACCTCACGCTTGCTCTCCGTGTGCGTACCGGCACCAGCGTCGCTTCCTTGACCAGCCTTGGCTGAGTTCTCAGACGAGGACTCTGCTTGGCGAGGGATGCCGAAGAGGAACCCAATCAGGCCCCCAACGGCAGCAAATGCTACAGAGAGCAGCGACCCGTGACAGAAAATTGCGAGACCCTTGGTTAGGCCGACTCGATTCGGGTCCTGCGCAAAGTACATGCTCACGCAAACCAAGAGAAGGCAAAACCCGCCAGCCAGCCATGCTGCCAAGAAACGCAGTGTCCAGATGAGATTCAGAGTCCATCGATCCTGAGTTCCGGGGGGATTCAAATTGAGCGGCATGGGATGCTCCTCGTTCTTTCGCCGACATAAAGTCGGCGTAAAAGCTCAATGGAGACTTGCCGCGACGTGCTGACGGTCTCGATCATTGATATCTCCAAATACTTTTCAATAAACAGTTAATATTCAGCTCTTGTATTAGCGAAGAGTGAATATGTCAAGAAAAAGTATTTCCGGCCTGAAAATAGAGCTCGGCGGGACAGGATCCTGGCATCTTTGATGAGTCAGTCGCTAAGTTCACCGAACGGAACGTGCCCGGGTTAGCGTCGAGAAGATTGCGCGGGCCTTGAGATTATGGCTACCGGCTGCACGCCGCATTTACTTATGCATATTGATCAATTGTTATTTCACTATTCAAGCCATTCCCGAACCGGAACAATCGAACCCGAGCAGCATAGGTTCACCGTGACTTCGCGGTGCACTCGAGGTTGGATGCTCGGTGACCATTCGGAAGATGAGCTCGTTCTCGCGCTCACGGTTCACTGTGTTGGCGATTGGTGAGTTTGCGCTACCGTAACCTTCAAGTTCGAAAAATATGCGTCCGTATTTGACCCGGTCCAAAGCGCGATCTGACCATGGGCTTCGCCTAATTTCAGATCGTTCACAATCAGACAGGGTTGGTCCGCGCCATTTACGTACAGCCACGTCTTGGCGCCGGCAACCACCACCTTGATCCTGGTCCACGCACCTGGTTCGATATCCACATATGATTCGTACACGCCAGGATTCTCCTTCCGCAAGCGTTGCCAGGTGAAGCCCGGTTGCGACACGTATTGGGTCGTGTGGTTGCGCTGGAGTTGATCGTCTGCGCGCCCGTTGGCAAAGCGCAGATAGATAGATTCATACCGGGAACCATGATCCTGGACATGGAACGCAACCCCGACAAACCCTCTAGTAGTTGGTGGCGCTCCCTCACGCGGCAAGCCAACAACGTCCGCTTCAATCGTCCCATCTCTGAATTCAGACTGCTTGACGATGGCAATGGCCTGAGCGCCTGCTGGCGTACCACTGGCTGTCAGACCATCCTCGTTGACGATCCGCACCGCGCGCCGTCCGCGATAGGTCCCAACTTCTGCCTTTGTCTTCACCGGGTCTACGCCGTCCTCTCTGATGCTCTGCACTTCCAATCCGTCCAGAGAATCCAAGGGCACTGTTAAAACCTGCATAATGGTTTCGTGGGCATCCACGGTGTTATTCATGCCGCATGTTTGCGGAGGCGCCCCGCGTGCGGCCATGAGACATGCCAGCACCGGACCTGCAATCGAACCCTTCCTCGAGTTCATCAGGTTGCATCATTCCTTTCAATAGCTTCCGATTTAGTGCGCTGCACTGGGCACTTCCTCTTGCTGCAGGAAATGCTCGATCAAATCGAGCATGAGGTTTGGGTTGCACTTGAACACCGTATGTTCGCACCCGGGCACGATGGCCAACTCACCGTGGGGAAGCAAATGATAAATCTCGATGAAATGTTCCAATTTCGTGTACATGTCCTGATCGCCGGCGGCTATCAGCGTTGGACATTGGATCGCCCGCACTTTCTCTTTCGGGATATCCTGCTCCGTTGTTGACATCTTGCCGAACGCGAGCACGAGCCGGTCCCAGTCACGGGGATCAGCATAAAGCTTTTTGCGGCGCGCGACGATCTTCGGTGCTAGCTTTTCTAATTCCGCGGGGTCGTTGTACGCGTTCGCCTCGGCCGCAGTCTCTTTGGATTCGACGGCTCCGGACTCTGCAATAGGTGCACCGACCGCAATCAGCTTATGCACAAGTTCAGGGTGGTTAATCGTCAGCACATACGACACCATTGCACCAGTACTGAAACCGACTAAATCCACCGGTTCGCTGGTCACATGCCGAATCACAGCAACCGAATCCTCTGCGAACAACACGTTAGAGAGCGGCTGGTTTCCAAGTTCCGACTTTCCGTGCCCACGCAAGGCGATGGCGATCACGGTGTAGCGCCGGCTCAATTCTGGAATCACACCGGCGTATTCATCGATGTAGCCAAACAGTCCCCCGTGAAGAAGCACAAGCGGGCGACCAGATCCGTAAATTTCGTAATATATCTTCGCATCCCCAGCCTGCAGGTAATGCCCCGCGCTGGGGTTGTTCCCGTACGGTATTCCCTTTTCGTCGGTATTCGCTCCTAGACGGGCCTGCGCAAAGACGAATAACAAGATGAGCAGACTTGCGCGTTTCATTGCGCGCTCCTTTTTACGCGGATTCATCGTGGCCCGCTGCATCACAACTTGCCCATCTCTTCGGCGAAAGCGCGCCCGACCACGCCTTGGTTGGCTCCATCGATCATCCCAGGGTTCACAATTCGAGTCCAAAAGGCATTGTTCACTGGATCGTCGCCTGCCATCTTCTTCCGATAGAATTCGATATCCACATGCAGATCTTCGACTTTTGTCACTCTGGGGGCCTGCTCATGAACCTGCTTGATTACGGAATCCAGGAGTGCGATCACGTCATTCAGGTGGGTCTTGTCTTTGAGGATGGTCCCATGTCCTGGGACGATGATGTCAGCTTCCATTCTCCCCATCGCCCGCAGCACCTCTACCCACTCGTGCGGAAAGGTCATACGCATAAATGGGACTGGATAGGTCAAGAGATCGCCGGTGATCAGAACCCTACCCTGAGGAAGATAGACAAAGGCGTCGCCAGGCGTGTGGCCCCGCCCCCAATGCTTCACTTGCACTTCACGGTTCCCGATATCCAGCGTTAACTCGTTGTCGAACATGAAAGTGGGGGGTTGATACTTGAAAGTGCGGTAGTCGGCTATTTCATTTTCTTCCTGCGCGATGCGTATAGGAAGCCTGGCCTTATCTTCGGCCGAGAGCGGCTGCCCATCGTCATCCTTTCCGCTTTCGAGCTCTTTCTTCATCGTCGGGAGAATAACCTTCGAAGGCCTCCCTTCAGGAGAGGCGATGTCGGCTGCGAAGAAAGGATTTCTGGCGTTCATCAATTTGCGAGTCTCACGGTGGGCAATTATCTCGAGGTTCGGAAACGCCTCCATGTAGGCACTATTGCCGGCGTTGTGGTCGAGATGAAAGTGAGTATTGAGCAAGTAGCGTACCGGCTTGGGCGTGAGCCGTCGAATCTCCGCGATGTCCTCCTGAGCGCTTCCTGTCAGAAAGCACGCATCCACCACGAAGACCCCTCGATCACCAATAATGACGGTCGTGTTTCCCTGAGGCCCTCCCTCAAAGACCGCGTCCTTGTGGATGATGACGTAGACTCCATCCGCAATCTTTGTAACGCTGCGCTGGGAGGTGACATAGGAACTCCCTCCGGCGAGGCACGCCTGCGCGAGAACCAGCAAAATGCAGATGCTGCTCGAAATCATTAGTTTCGGCGACTCTTGCGTGCGCCCGATTCTGCTCATGGTCAAGCTTCTCCGTTTTCTTAACTTCAGTGACAATCTATCCCGTCCTAGCAACCCAGGCGTAGGGCGGAAATCTTAGAAAGGCTCTTTGATGTTGGCTTAGGAATGCTAGTGGGGGACGTCCGGAGTGTCTTGTACATTCTTGCTGCGCCGCCAAAATCGTGCCGGGGTGTCTCCGACCAGGCGTTTGAAAACACGCGTGAAGTGGCTCTGGTCGGCGAAACCCGTGGCCAGAGCTACCCGAGCGATGGACGATCCCGTTCGTAGAGCTGACTTCGCCCGAGCGATGCGCACCTGCAACTGGTAGGCATGAGGAGGTATTCCAATCTTGCGGCAAAACGAGCGGTTCAAATGGTAGGGGCTCAAGCCCGTTAGCCGGGCGAGCTCGTTAAGCGAGACCCGATCTGCATAATGCTCGTCCAGGAAATCTTTCGATCGTCGCACGGCAGAATCTTCGTTGCCATCGCGCAGGGAGGCGATACTTGCAGTACTGTGCCGCGCTAGGAGCCTGTGGAGAAAAACCAGCAGAGAGTGGTCCCGGCGGAGCCTTGAGCCGGGCTTTTCGAGCGACCGATGCAATCGCAAGAAACTGGCCACTGTCCGCGCGTCGTCGATCCGTGCCGTGCGAAAATTAACCCCGGGAATGGTTTGCTCCATGAATTGCTCTAGAGCGCTTTCCAGCGCTTTGAATTCCATGAATATGCATCGAAAGGTGCACACAATTTTTCGGTTCGCATGGACCTCTCCCGACGGCACCATTGCCAGCGTGCCACGAGGGGTGAACAAGGACTTGCCCGGGCAGTCCAGATAGGCGTCTCCATCCAGGATCGCGCAAACGTAGAACTCGTCGTGCCAATGGCGTGGATATTCTTGTGTGATTCTCATGCCGCGATGCAGTTCGATTGACTCGAAATCCCTGGGACGCCAGATTTCGACAAGCGACTTGCTTTCCTCGCGACCAAATTGCGCTGGCACGTTTCAGCTATCTGTTCGACAAAATTGCAATCAACTCATCCCTTGGATTACTTAGACGAAGTCGGGCTTGATTTGTTTCACACTCAATGCTGTGTCGACCAATAAAGCACTCACCGCCGATAGGGTCCAAGTTCAATTCTTTTTAGAGTAAGTTCTGGTTAGTCGCATGATCGGGCAAGTCAACCGGAAGGATTTCTTTTCCAACCGCTGGATCGGATTTGAAACAAAGGTCGGCGCTTCCACTCAGTACTTGTGTGTTGTAAGGCATTCAAGAAGGATTCTTGTACAGCCTTTGAATTGCTCAACAGAACGGCGCACAAGGTGTGGAAGGGACCAAATTGTGCCTAAGCAACGCCGAATCCACAACAGACTCGAGGGCCACAGGCGCAGGAAATTGCAGATCGCCGAGAAACAACGTGGATTATTTAAGCACCCCCACAGGGAAGCCAAGCAGCGATGTGGCCAAGAAATTTAAAGCTTATTGAGGCCATCGAGGGCCGCGACTTTGTAGGCTTCGGCGAGCGTTGGATAGTTGAAGACCGTGTCGCGGAAATAGTCAATCGTGCCCCCGAAGGACAGCACCGCTTGGCCGATGTGAATAATCTCCGTGGCGCGCTGGCCGATGGCGTGGACGCCGAGAAGTTTGTGCGTGTTGCGATCGAAGAGCAGTTTCAGCATGCCGGTTTCGTCACCCAGCATCATGCTTTTTGCCAGTTCGTTGTACTTGGAGATGCCCACTTCGTAGGGAACTTTTGCCGCCGTCAATTTCTCCTCCGTCTGGCCGACCAGCGAGATTTCCGGAATCGTGTAGATGCCGTACGGAAATAATTCCGGGATGGACTCGCAAGGAAGTCCGAACATGTGGCAACTCGACAGGCGTCCCTGTTCCATCGAAACGCTGGCAAGCGCTGGAAATCCGATCACGTCGCCGGCAGCGTAAATATGCGGGACGTTGGTCTGGTAGTAGCGGTTCACCGTGATTTTTCCGCGCGAATCGTGTTCGATTCTGGCTGCCTCGAGCTGTAGCTGGTCGCCATTCGCCTGGCGCCCCACAGCGTAGAGCAAAGCATCGGCTTGAATCTTCTTACCGCTCTCAAGTTCGGCGAAAACGCGCTGGCGTTGCGGATCGATCCCCACACGCGTCACTTTTTCGCCCAGCCGGAACGTGGTTCCCATCTGCCTCAAGTGATATGCCAGCGCTTCGACTATTTCGCGATCCACGAAGTCGAGAATCGTCGGCCGCTGGTCAATCAGCGTGATTTCCACGCCCAGCGCGGCGAGAAAGGAAGCGTATTCCAAACCCACCACTCCCGCGCCTACCACGATTAATTCGCGCGGCAGATCGCCGAGCGCGGCGATTTCGTCGGTGTCTAGGATGCGCTTGCCGTCAAACGATATATCGGGGCTGCGGGCGGGCCTTGTGCCGCAGGCGATCAGAATGTGTTCGCTGCGCAACACCGTCTTATCTCCATTGCCATTCACTTCCACTGTGTGCGCATCCGTAAAGTGCGCTTTACCCTGAACAATTGTCACGCCGTTGCGCTTCAGTTGGGCGCGAATCACTTCTGTCTCGCGGGCGATGATGGTGTTCACGCGGAAAGAAAGATCCTGGATGGAGATCTCGCGATTCCCGCGATAGTTATTGCCGTAGAAGGCCTTCACCGCCAGGCCGGTCAACTGAAAAATTGCTTCGCGCACGCTCTTGCTCGGAATTGTGCCGGTATGCACACAAGCGCCGCCCATCATCATCGTGCGGTCAATCACAGCCACGCGCTTGCGCAGTTTGGCCGCGCAGATGGCGCCCTTTTGCCCCGCCGGGCCGCTGCCGATTACGATCAGGTCAAACTGTTGGTCGCCCATGGGAGCCGATACTCTATATCCGATTAAATTCGCGCACAACGCCGCAATCGCTTCTTTCCTGCCCGCAAAGGAAGGCCATTCTGCCTACCGCCTTTTCAGAAGGGGTACGGAGACGAGCCCTGGAAGCTATTCTTGCATAACTATTTTAGAGGATGGTGAACTCGGAAGGGCTTCGAAAACGTCGCCGCGTGTCATTCCGTGCGGTCTCTTTCGAGAATGACACGCGCACGCGTTGTCCGGCGCTGCTTCTACTTGGAAGTCTTGTCCGCTTGCATCAGACCGAAAACGTTGCCTTCCGTATCAGAGCAGTACGCCAGATGACCAACTCCGGGGATGGCCGTTTTCGGGACTACGGTTTTACCACCATGTTGCGCGACGCTTGCGACTGCCTGATCCAGTGAGGCAACGTCGATCGTGTTGCAGGTGCCCGCGCCGGGATACTGGCGGCGCATCAGTCCCCCGTTGATTCCCGGCTCCGTATCCTGGCCAGTACTGACCAGCCAGTATTCCTGCGGGCCGTCCCACTTGTGAAAAGTCCAGCCGAAAACTTTCTTGTAAAAATCAACAGCGCGTTCCGGATTGTCTGCGGGAAGCTCAAAATGGATGACTCGAGGCATAGATCTGCTCCTTTTGTCTTCGAGAGTTTGTGATCTGAATTGAAATTCAGGGTACTCAGGCGCGCGCGGATGGTCGCAGTCCTGGGCTCCCATGTTTCTGTGTTGCGTATCCGACGATCAATCCCACCAGTCCGCCAGGCAGCATGATTTCAAAATAGTATTTGCCTTGCATGTGCGCGACGAAGAATGCAAGAACCAATCCCACGGCCAGTCCGAACAGGATCCCCACTGCCAGCGAATGCACCAAGCGCGCGAAGATTCCAATCAGTATGCCCGCAAAAATTCCTTTCAATGTCGAGCCGATCACAATCGTCATCAGCTGTGGCCGGACCGCGGGCGTAAACCATGCCGTGAGACCGTCGAAGATTCCCAGAATCCCACCGAGGATCAATCCATATACGATTTTATTCACCGCTTGCCTCCTGGGGAGCCGCCATCCGTGGGCCTCGCAATTCTATTCACCGTACAATCGAATTCCTTTAACGCCGAAACCATAAAAGCATGAGGGCGCGTAGAACGAGATACGTCAGGACCAGCACAATCGCTAAGCGGTACCGCGAGCCCCAGCGCGCCACCTTCTGGAAGATATTCTCGGGATAGGCCGAGACCGGCAGACCATCCAGAAAGCGTGCCACATCCTCGCCAAGCTGCGCTGCGAAATGATACCGGCCGGCGGCTTCGGGGGTCATTGCTTTCTGCGCGATCGCAGCTAGCGCCCGCGGCATGGAGGGAGCTGCGGTTGAGGGAGCGATCGAAGGGTTGCGCGACGGCTGATTCTTGGTCCCTGTGGAGCATTGTTCTGCCGCGGCCGGCTGTCCGGTCAGAAGGAAATGCAAGATGGCGCCGAGCGAATAAATGTCGGCGCGCTGGTCCAGATTTTCCACTTCTCCACGCGCTTGCTCGGGAGCCATGTAGCCGGGGGTGCCCAGAATCGTGCCGTGCCCTGTCTTCCACATGGGACGTGCGGCAGCCTGCGCCTCCCTGTCAGGTTTTGTTGCTGATTTCGCAGGTTGATGCAGGATTTTCGCGATGCCCCAGTCCATCACCAACACTTCACCGAACGGACCGATCATGATGTTGTCCGGTTTCAGGTCGCGATGCAGAATTCCGCGGGCATGCGCAAACGCAACCGCGTCGCAGATCCGTTGAAACACGCGCAGGCGGTCCGGCAGCACACTCATGCTCGTGACCAGCCGGTCGAGCCGCTGGCCCTCGACAAGTTTCATGGCATAGTAGACGCGCCCGTCGGCGAGGGTGCCCGCGTCATGCACCGGGACGATGCCGGGATGCTCCAGGCGCGCAAGAATCTGCGCTTCGCGCAACAAGCGCACGGCGAGCTCGCCGGAATCATCGGGAAGATCGAGAATTTTCAAAGCCACGCGGCGCTCGAGCACGGCGTCTTCCGCCTGATAAACGGCGCCCATTCCGCCGCTTCCGATGCGTTGGAGGATGCGATAGCGCGTCCCGGTCAGGTCCGGCAACGCGCTGGCCGCTTGCAGGCGTGAGATGGCGTCGTCGGAAAGCCAATTCATTCGGGTTCCACTCCCAGCAGCGCCCGCGCTTCGCGGCGAAATTCCGCGTCGGAAGCGGTCATCTCCCGCAACTTTTCCAGCGCGATTCGGCGAAATTCGCGGCGTGCAAACGCAAGATAGTTGGTCACATCGGTAGTTGCAATTCCAAAATGGCGCGCAAGGCCTTCGTAGCCGGTGCGTTCACTTTCTTCCACAGCAAGATCGTAGGCTTCGAAAAGTTGAAAGTGCACCTGTTTTCCTCGGCGCGCGCAGAATTCGCGCAGGGTTTCCACGGCCAGGCCGAACAGGCTGCGAATGAACTCCTTCTCGAGAAAATCATCCATCGCTTGCGGGGAAGCAATAGTCGGAATAGAAATCTTCGTGTGACAGAGCTCTGCCTCCGCGGCCGCGAAATCCAGAGAAATGTGTTGCGCCCCCCCACCGCGTTTCAATCGATTCGCTGCTTTGAAGCCGTTCGCTAGAAAACGGTCCGCACAAACGCGCAGAAAAGTGCGCAGTCGCGCTTTTGCGGGGTTGAAATCGCTGAGATAATCCTTCTCGATCAGGCGCGCGAAGAATTCTTGTGTCAAGTCCTTCGCGTCTTCGTTGGGCTTGCCCCACCGGAGACGTAAATACTTGTAAATCGGCTTCCAATAGGCAGACACGATGACTTCTAGCGCGCGCGATTTTTCCGCGGGGTCTTGACTGCGTGCTGCCAGAATCGCGGACCAGCGCGTGGCGGGAAATTGACCACTGCGGCCTCCGATTTTGGTGTCTCCGGTCATCCTCGACTGCCGCTGCGCACGGCCCGAATTCTCCAAAAAGCAGTCATGATTTCTAGGCGAGCGCAATCAAATCGATTTCAACGCGGAGGTCCCGCGGAAGGCGTCCCACCTCGACGGTTGTGCGTGCGGGCTGATTTTTCGGGAAGTAACGTGCGTACACTTCATTCATGCCGGCAAAATCGTTCATGTCCTTAAGAAAGACGCTCACCTTGACGGCGCGATCCAGTGAGCCCCCTGCTGCCTCCACGATCGCTTTCAAATTATCGAGCGTGCGGGCGGTCTGCTGTGCGATGCCTCCTTCGACCAATGCGCCGGTGGCTGGATCAACTGCACCCTGGCCGGAAATGAAAATGAAGCCGTTTGCGCGGACCGCCTGTGAATACGGGCCCAATGGCTTTGGCCCTTTCTCCGTCAAGATAATCTCTTTCATGTTTCCTCCGTGAATGAATGTCGCAGCAGCTGTTGGATGCTCTAAGGTTGCGCTTCGTTAGCGGATTTGTGCCGCGCGCTGAATTCCACTGGGATTCCTTTGCCATACAGCCAGGTGCGAAAAGTCTCAGCAAGATTTCTTCCTGTAGATTCTTCGAGCGCCGCGCGTAGATCGTCGTAACCAACCTCTTCGCCGCGCAGCAGCGTAACCAGGCGATTCAGTCCGGCGCGGACGGGCGCTTCGCCCTGGGCATCCTCCAGCGCTGCAAAAAAAAGGGGCGCCTTGGCCATAGCGACGCGCCTTTGTTCAGGTGGGTCAAGCAGGCTCGTTAGCCCGAGCGGTTTTTCGACGGCTTGCTTCAGCGCTTCATGATATTCGTCCAAAAAAAGGCTGATGCGCTGCTGTCGACCTGCGGCACCGGTGCGGGCCTCGTCAATCACAATTGTTGCGTAATCCGGAAGCCCCTCGCCCATGCCAATTGCCGCGGCGGAATTGAAATACAATTCGCCCCCAAACCAATTGTGGGCCAGCGCGCGCGTCACCTTTCGAATAAACACCTCGCTGCCGATTCCCAGCGCAAGCGCCTCCGAATTCACCAGCACCCCACCGGGAAAGGGTGCGGCGGCAGGCCCCTGCTCGTCCGCGATGTGCGCATGCAAGCCTGGACATTCGATTACGCGGGGAACGCGAAAGTTTTTGTCAATCGGACCGAAATCCGATTGAAGCAGGTTCCACGCAGCGGCGAGGCGCTCGCCCGTGGCCGTGGGATCTTCCTCGAGGGGATGTAACGTCCAGAAAGTCGCGGAGTCCGATTTGCCATGCGAGGTCGATTCGGAGTAACGCCCGGCAACCACATAGGGCGCCAAGTCCTCACTGCCCAGCAGAAACCGATGCTCCACATCGCTGCCTTGCTGCTTCCGGCCTACCGCAGCTCCTCGCGCCAGAACGAGAAAATCCTGCGGCACACGAATGGACACGATCGTCCTGCCCGGCCGCTTCGGAAAAGGAGCGAGCACATGTTTGGGAGGCTGCAAGACGGAAAACCATCCGCGAAATCCGAGATGAAAACTGTTTTCTGCAACTGTGATGCGCTCGCCGAAATCCTCCGGTGAACTCAGTGTGTAGTTGATGTCGAGCGTGCGTTTCTGTTTCTGTTCCCACAGCGGGTCCAGTGCGAGCCGCATCGTGTGAGGTGCCTCTTGCCGGTATGCTTCGGGCAAGGGTGAAGTTGGAGCATCCCGGCCATCGATGCGCGCACGAAGATTTCTGCGCCCAAAGGCTTTCTCGTCCGGAAACACGATGTCAATAAATTTCAGTTCCGTTGTGCCGACATTCTCCAGCGTGAAAGTGCCGTGAATCAGCAGACTGGGATTCTGTCCGGCCACAAATTGCAATTCGCGCGTTTCTTTCAAGATTCGATAGCCGGGCGCGAGTGGAACCGTGCATGAGGAGCTGGACAAAATAAAAATGGCAACAAGAGAAAGGCAAGGGCGCGAACAGAGTGCAGTGCGATCCAAGGTAGAGAGATTCTACCGGTCTCGCTCGAGTGGCGAAAGCCAGAAAATGAGGAACGCGAAAAATCCCCTGACGCTTAGGACCCGGTGTAGCGCCGCAGGATTTCGGCGTCGCTCGCGCCGTGATGGCGCAGAGCGATGATCGAAGCTGCCTGAGAATCCGGGATTCCGCGGCGGGCGAGTTCGAGAAGTGTGGATTCGCGGAGCCCCGCATTTTTCAGGCTGGCTAACGAGACACCTGACAATTCCGGCTTGCCCGCCGCGCGGTGCTCCGCTACTTCGAGGACGATGGAATCCGAAAGGCCTGTCAGGCGAATGGCTTGCAGCTCGCCGACGCCCAGGCCCAGTTGATTCAATCTGGCCAGTTCGAGGATGCTTGGCTCTTTCATGTCCACCCGAACCAAGCCCGCGACGGCGTCGCCGGAGGCAAAAGGCGCACCGCGTCGGTGAGCAATTTGAAAGACTTCGACGCAGCCGGCATCGGAAAAACCCGCGCTGCGCGCTTTTGCCAGCTCCGCTATTTCGGGCGCCGTAATCTGCAGCGATTCCAGTTTCTTAATGGTGTCGTAACTCATGCCGGAAGCGTCCAGAGGCTTGGTGTCGAGCGGCTGAACGTGCTTGCAACTGGCGGCAAACAAGCTGAAGAAAAAGAGCGCGAGAATCGGCGCGAAGACCGCGCGGGAATTCGCGCGCCTCGGCGGCCGGGGTCCCAGAGAGTCTCCCAAGACCATCCCCATAGATTTCATTGTACAGAGCAAAAGGTGCTCGCTAGGGTGCGTGACGCGCAAGCATTACTGGGCACGGGGAGATGGTGAACCGGGCTGATGAGCCGCGCGAGCGAAGAGTCCTCAGACGTTGTAAACGCGTTCGATATCGAAAACGCCGGGGATGCGTTTGATTCCGGCCAGAATGCGTTCGAGCTGTTTGCGATCTTTTACGTCGAGCGCCACTTCAATGCGCGCGTGCAGGGCCTCGCCGCCGCTTTCGAAGGTGCGGATATTCGCGTCGGCGTCGCTGATCACGGTGGTGATATCGGCGAGCATTCCGGGACGGTCTTCGGTGAAAATTCGCAGGCGCACAGGGAAGGTAGCCTGCGTCGAGCCGGCCCAATCCACATCAATGCGGCGCTCGGCTTCGTAAAGAAGATTTTCGACGTTGGGGCAGCCCTTACTGTGGACGGCGATGCCGCGCCCGCGCGTGACGTAGCCGATGATATCGTCGCCGGGAATCGGGTTACAGCATTTCGAGCGATAGACCATCAGGTCGTCGTGGCCGCGCACAACCACGGCGGCGTCGCTCAGGCCGAGCATGCGTTTAACGGTCGAGACCAGCTTCGGGCGTTGATCCTCGGTAGGATCCACGAGCGGCTGGCCGCTGGCTTTCGAGAGCACCTGGCGAGCGGACCACTTGCCGTATCCAAGATCAGCGTAGAGATCTTCCACGCGGCCGCAGCCATACTCGGAAGCAACGCGCTGCCAGTCTTCGTCGGTTATTTTTTTCAGGCTAAGGCTGGCCTGGCGTGCTTCCTTATCAATCAGTCGGCGGCCGACTTCGGTGGCTTGCACGCGCTCGTGAAGATTAATCCACTGGCGGATCTTGCTCCGCGCACGGGAAGTGTGCACGAAACTGAGCCAGTCACGGGAAGGTTCGTGACCCTTCTGCGTGAGAATTTCGACCACATCGCCATTCGCAAGGCCGTGGCGGAGAGGAACCATCGCCCCATTCACTTTTGCCCCGTTGCACTGATTTCCGACTTCGGTGTGGATGGCGTAAGCAAAATCAATCGGAGTGGCGCCGCGCGGGAGGACCACCACGCGCCCCTTGGGCGAGAAGGTGTAAACCTCTTCCGGGTAAAGATCGACGCGGAGAGTGGAGAGGAATTCGCTCGGTTCCTGCATTTCCTGGACCCACTCGATCAGCTGGCGCATCCAGACGATGCGCTGGTCGTCCGCCTGGGAAACTTCGCGGCCGTCTTTGTATTTCCAATGAGCGGCGACCCCTTGCTCAGCGATGCGATGCATTTCCTGGGTTCGAATCTGAACTTCAAAAGGCTGACCGGCGTGGATGACGGTGGTATGCAGCGATTGGTAGAGGTTCGGGCGCGGCATGGCGATGTAGTCCTTGAAGCGTCCGGGAAGCGGCGGCCAGATCTGATGGATCACGCCGAGAGCTGCGTAGCAATTTTTCACCGTGTCGGTGATCACGCGGACGGCGAGCAAGTCGAAGACCTGATCGAGCGTGCGCTGCTGTTTCTGAACTTTCAGATGGAGCGAATAGATGCGCTTGATGCGGGCTTGAACTTCCGCGGGAATGCCGCTCTCGACCATTTTCGCGCGGATGGTTTCCTCGGCTTCGCGCAGGAATTTGTCAAAGACTTTCTGCTTAACGGAGATTCTTTTCTGAATGTCGAGGAAAGATTGCGGCTCGAGATAACGGAAGGCGAGATCTTCGAGTTCCCCGCGAATCAAGCCCATGCCAAGGCGATTCGCGACGGGGGCGTAAATGTCGAGCGTTTCGCGCGCGATGCGCTGCTGGCGTTCGGCATCAAGGAACTGGAGCGTGCGCATATTGTGAAGGCGGTCGGCGAGTTTGACCATGACCACGCGCACATCGTTGACCATGGCGAGCAGCATCTTGCGGACGTTTTCCGCCTGACGGGCCTCGGGAGCGAGCAAGTCGAGGCGGCTGATTTTTGTGGCACCTTCCACGAGGCGCGCGACATCGTCGCCGAACTGATCGGCAATTTGCGTGAGCGGGATTTTCGTGTCTTCGACGACGTCATGGAGAAGCGCGGCGCAGAGAGAAGTGACGTCGAGGCGCATGTCCGCGAGCAAGTGGGCGACTTCGACCGGATGTGAGAGGAACGGCTCGCCGGACAGGCGCGTCTGTGTCTTGTGCTGCTCGGCGGCAAAATCATAAGCGCGGCGGAGGAGTTCTTGATCGTCGCCGGGCCGATTGCGTCGGAGCTTGTCCATCAGCTCGACGAAGCGCAGGTCCACGGTGCGTCGTGCGGCAGGAGAAATAGAGGGTTTTTGTGCTGGTTCCATGGGAGCCACTATTCTAATGCGACTGGGGAGCCTGCTGGGCGGAATGTTCCACAAAGCCAATGGATTGGGGAAGACCGACGTTTCGTCCTGTCGTGGCCGTCCAGTCCTCGGCCGGGGGGGGCCAAAAACCCTGCGAACCGAAGGAGGATTCTCTTGCGGCGAGAAAATGCTTCTGCGTAGTGTTTTGAATGGATTCGGGAGAATTTTGAATTCGCTAATGTGGCGATTAGCCTGTTGCCCGGCTGGCTCACGCGCTGCGATTTTGAGTGGTAAAGAGTCGCCATGGCGACCGGAAGTTATCACAAAGGTAACTAATTGGCGACAAGAAAAAGGGGCGTTTGAAGCGGTTCTAATTGTCAGTCTGAATGGAATTGTGGACGAACATGCGGCGTTGAACGAAAAAACACTGCCTTTGGTCAAGATGCCCAATGGCGATGGGTTTGTCGCCGATCCTCGGCCCGATATCACGAGAAAAAAGCCACACGCTCTCGGAGGAAGTGAAGGAAAAGCAAAACGCTCTGTGCGCACGGCGAGCTGCGGAAAAACCACTTTGGATTATTCTGTATTTCCAGTATTATGGAAGTATGACAAGCGTGCATCCCGCCAAAGTCCTACGTTTTGCGGACATGTTCTCCGCGATGGGGACGGAGCCGCGACTGCGGATCATGCAGCTTTTGATGACCGCGGAGCCCGAAGGGCTGGTGGTCGGAGACATACAGTCGGAGTTGGAAATTCCCAATTCCACTCTGTCGCATCATCTCGACAAACTGAAGAACGAAGGCCTGGTTATCGTGCGTCGCGAAGGAACTTACCTTTGGTATCGCGCGAACATCGAGGCTCTGAAGGAGCTTCTCGGCTTTCTCTATGCCGAGTGCTGCACCCGGAATCGGGTGGTGAAGCCGGAAGAATTCGTGGCGATTTGCAAGTGAACAGGAGACACCAATGAGTTCGGAAGACATTAAGGCGATGGTGAAGGAAAAATACGGAGAAGCGGCAAGGCGGGTGGCGGCGGGCGAGCGGGCCGGGTGCGGAACGCAAGCGAGCGCGATTCCCTGCTGTGATCCGATTTCATCGAACCTGTATGCAGCGGGCGAGGTTGCGGGGGTGCCGCAGCAGGCAGTGGCGGCTTCACTGGGGTGCGGCAATCCCACGGCGCTGGCGCAACTAAGTGCGGGAGAGACGGTGCTGGATCTCGGTTCGGGCGGGGGAATTGACGTGCTGCTTTCGGCAAAACGTGTGGGGCCGAGCGGAAAAGCGTATGGGCTGGACATGACGGAAGAGATGCTGGAGCTGGCGCGTGAGAACCAGCGTAAGGCGGGCGTCCGGAATGTGGAATTTCTGAAAGGCGAAATCGAGAATATCCCGCTGCCGGAGAATTCCGTGGACGTGGTCATTTCAAATTGCGTGATCAATCTTTCGGCGGACAAGGATCGCGTGCTGCGTGAGGCATTTCGAGTGCTGCGCCCGGGCGGGCGGTTTGCAGTTTCAGACGTAGTGGTTCGTGGACCGGTGCCTGCCGAGATTCGCAGGAGCATGGAGCTGTGGGTGGGATGCGTGGCCGGGGCGCTTGAGGAGGAGGAGTACCGGTCGAAGCTTGCGGGGGCAGGATTCCAGGGAATCGAGATTGAGCCGACGCGCCTTTATACCGTCGAGGATGCCAGGCGGTTTCTGACCACACAGGGAATTGATGTGGACGCGATTGCCGCGCAGGTCGAAGGAAAATTTGCGAGCGCTCTCATACGCGCAAGGAAACCTCAGGAACCGCTAACCCCTCGGCCAGGCTCGGGACAAGCGCACACGGATGAACACTGATGAGGATCACAGAAAGGGCCTCGCGTCCAGTCCCTGGGGGTCTGGAGTGAGACGAAGGCAATGGGAAGTCTCAGATCTGAGTTCTTAAAGGGGGCAAGAACCCGAGCACGGCTCAAACGGGATTCCGAGAGTAGTGACCATGCAAGGACGATACAACGTGCTTTTTCTGTGCACTGGAAATTCCGCGCGATCCATCATGGCGGAGACGATACTCAACCGGAGGGGCCAACCTACTTTTACTGCCTACAGCGCGGGGAGCCATCCCTCGGGGCGGGTACATCCTCAAGCGCTGCGACAGCTTGAGCTCGCACATCTGCCGACGAATGGTCTGCGCAGTAAAAACTGGGACGAATTTGCGAAGCTGGGGGCTCCGCGGATGGATTTTGTGTTTACGGTCTGTGACAACGCGGCCCAGGAGGCTTGTCCCGTGTGGCCGGGGCAACCGATTACGGCGCACTGGGGGGTGCCGGATCCCGCGGCAGCGAAAGGGACGCCGGAGCAGGGGGAGCGCGCCTTTCGGGAGGCTTTCATGATTCTTGAAAGGAGGATCAATTTGTTGCTGTGCCTGCCCCTGGCCAGCCTCGACAAACTGGCGATCAAGAAGGAAATCGACCGGATCGGGCAGGCATGAGAATTTCGCTTGGGAGACGAGTTGCAGCCGAATTCCTCGGAACCGGATTTCTAGTGGCCGCAGTGGTCGGTTCAGGAATCATGGGAGAGCGGCTGGCTGGCGGAAACACGGCTCTGGCCCTGCTGGCAAACACAATTGCCACGGGGGCGGCGCTGGTGGCGTTGATATTGACCTTCGGTCCGATATCCGGTGCGCACTTAAATCCTGTGGTGACTCTTGCAGATGCCGTCGAAGGCGGGCTTCGCTGGAGAGAAACACCGCACTACCTCGCCGCTCAAATTCTCGGAGCTGTGAGCGGAACTGTGGTGGCACATTTAATGTTCGGCCTGCCGGTGATCTCGCTATCGCACCGTGCGCGGAGCGGAGGGGCGCAACTTTTCAGCGAATTCGTGGCCACGTTTGGATTGCTGTGCGTCATCTGGGGATGCTCGCGGCTGCAATCGAACGCGATCGCTTTTGCGGTGGGAGCCTATATCAGCGCAGCGTATTGGTTCACGGCTTCCACATCATTCGCGAATCCGGCAGTGACCATGGGGCGGGCATTCAGCGACACATTTTCTGGCATTGGACCTCGGGATGTCCCCGGCTTCATTGTGGCCCAGCTCACAGGGGGGGCGGCGGCCACGTTATTGTTTCGTTGGTTGGCCCCGGGATTGCGCAGGGGAGCGAAGGACCTTTTGCTGCAGCATGAGTCATCGAAGTCGAGCTCGGGTAAGTGACACGGCGAGCCAACGAAGCCGTCTCGAATATTTCCCTAAGCGCTGAGCAGGTCTGCTGTGGGATTTTTCTTGATAACGACGCTGCCAGTCCCCAGATGTTGACACTGGTTTGTGGGGTGAAGTACCGTGCGCGAGGTGTGAACAGCTGGCACGGGGACAGCGAGCGACGATGAATCATGCTTGCACAGCGACAGAGGAATGACACACCAGCGGCTGCCATTTTTCTCCTGGTGGACGACCGACCGCGGGATGACAGCCTTTTTGATCGTGCTGGTGGTGCAGATTTTCTTCATTTTTCCGCTGGCGGGGTTAGGACTGCTTGCGCGCTTCATGGTGGATATCCTATTTTCCCTGATGATGATCGCGGGGGTAGTGGCGCTCGAGCGCAACCGGATTCTGACCATCATCATGGTCACGCTGACTGTGGTGGGAGTGGCGGTGCACTGGTCGAGCCTGTATTTATCTTCTTTTCACCATCCGGTGGTGGACGCGGCGTTTCTGTTGGGCTTGTTTGCCACCTTCGTGGTCCTGATGATCATGCACATCTTTCGGTCGGGGCCCATCACGCTGCACCGCGTGCTGGGGGCCGTGGCGGCATATCTTTCGATCGGGATCACCTGGGGTTTTGCCTTCTATTTGTCGGCGCTACTGCATCCGGGCGCGATTCAGTTCAATACGCCGATTGGGCAGCATGAAGTTCCCGAGGCGCGCTACCTCTATTTCAGCTTCACGACGCTGACGACCATCGGTTACGGCGATGTGATTCCCATCCATCCGGTGGCGCGGTCGCTGGCTACAGCGGAAGCGCTGGTGGGGCAGCTTTATCCGGCGATTCTGATCGGAGGCGTGCTGGGGATTGCGCTGCAATCGCGGATGAAGAGTGAAAAATAAATGTGCACGGAGATTGGGCGCGCGTGGGGTGACGGGCGGCTGGATTGGGTACTTAGGAGGGGTTTAGAGCGGTGACGACGGCGCGAAGCGGCTTCTGGTTCGTGAATCTGTTGCGCGCGCGTAGCTTCCAGATCGCGCTGTTGCTCTGGGCGGCGTGCGCGGTGGCGATTTTTCCTTTGAGCCGGGGGACTCTGCCCTTCAACAGGCCATCGCTGACGGGTGTCGAAGTGCGGCTGCAGATTTACGCGGCGATCTTCGGATGGTTATACGCGCTGATTTTTGTGGGCGTGACGTATGCAGTGACGCGGCGGCGAGCAATACCGGATATGGCGGCGCGCGCGCCGAACGCACTAATGTCGCTGCGCGAGACGCTCGCGCTGTGGATCTACGGCGCATTGGTGATGGCAGGCGGGCAGGTGCTGGGGCGCAGGATGTTCGGCGAGGGAATCGGGCTGCATCTGAACGGGTCACTATTTGGAATGACGCGGATCGTGACGCCGCGGGAAGTGTGGGTCTGGGCCGTCTACAATTTTGTGCTGCTGGCGCTCGTGCCGTACGTAGCCTTCCGTGCGCGCGGGTATTCGCGGGAAGCGCTAAATCTGAAATCGGCAAACCTGCGGAACGATACGCTGGTGATTGTGGTGGTGCTGGCCATGGAGTCTGCCTTCGAGCTGCTGGGTGGAAGCAAGATCATGACGCTGACGGAGCATCAGATTTTCCTCGGTGGCGCGCTATCGTTTCTGGTGCACCTGCTGGGCACGGGACTGCCGGTGATGATTTTCATCTACAGCATTCTGATGCCGCGATACCTGAGGATGACGGGATCGGTGGTGGCGGCGACGCTGCTGGGGGCGGTGAGCTACGCGGCGGTACACTTGTTCGAATATTGGGCGGTGTACGATTCGGCGCCGCATTCGGCCCTGTCGGTGATTTTTATTCTGCTGACGTTTGTGAACCCCGGTCTGGTGAAATCCTACCTGACGGTGCGGACCGGGAATGCCTGGGTGCACTTGTGGGGTTTCCACGCCATTGCGCCGCATGTGACTTCCGACACACCGATGATTGTTGAGATTTTCGGGATCCGCTGATTACTCGCGGCTAGGAAGTCGGCTGCGCGTTCTCCATTTTCTTCTGCTTGATGGCCTTGACCTTGTCCACGAGGTCATCGGCCATCTTCGTGTCGGCGTCACGGGCCCCCGGAGTGGCCTCGGTATCAGCCTTCTGGCGATAGAGGAGGTTGAGGTAGGCCATGGCGTCGTCGTAGTCGGGGCGGAGTTGCATTGCTTTTTGGAGGCTCTGGACCCCCTCTTCGATCACATGGCCGTACTTCTGCAGGAATTGCGCGGCGAGCGCGGGGGGCATGGAATCGGTGTCCTTGATGGTCTTCTTGGCGGTTTTGTTGTACTCCTCGCGCAAATCTTTGTTGCCGCGAAAAGCTTCGGACCAGTCAATCACGCCAATCCAGTAATAAGGCTCGGGATCTTCGGATTTAATTTGAATGTGCTTGCGGTGATATTCCTTCGATAGCTCCATTTTCTTGGGGTCGAAGGGCGGCCCGCCGGCCATGTTGTAAAGGATCGAGCCGATGCCATCAATGGCGGAAAGATTGTTGGGATCTTTATCGAGGACTTTCTGGAATTCTTCGATCGCCTGATTGCCCAAACGGATGTTTTCGTCGGAAGGCGCGCCGGGTATGTACTGATTGGCGTAGGCGGTGGCGAGGTAAAGGCGTGCATTCAGCAGGGAGGGATCGAGATCTTTGGATTCCTTGAAATCTTCGACCGCGGCGTCGTACTGGCCGGCCTTAAAGGCCTGCACGCCTTTGTTGAGTTTGTCGCGCGCGCGAAGCTTGTCGCAGGCCGCTCCGGTTGCGAGCGCCGCGAACACAATGACCAGAAGAAAACGAGTGTGGGGCTTCGGCTGCATCCCTGCTCTCCTTGATGGTGGCAGCGCCAGCTGCAACGAAAATCCTCCAAGCCGGCGGAAAACGAGACTTTCTAGAACTCAGGCTACTGGCCTGCCTCGACCTTGGCGGTGATGAGGCCGACCTTGTCTATGCCGGAGCCGCGCATGACGTCGATCGCACGCGCCACCTCGGCGAATTCGACGGCGTCATCCCCCTTCACGAAGGCTACTTTTTCGGCGCGCGTCTTGAAGATATCTTCAAGGCGCGGGCCAAGATCATCCCAGGTGGCGGGATCCTGATTAATCAGGACCTTGCCGCCGGCAGTGACCTGGACAACGATGGTTTTCGCTAGCAGCTCTGGGTTTTCTTTCGCGTTGGGCGGAGCGGGCTGCGGAACCAGCGCATCGAGCCCCTTGGGCGTGGTGGGCGTGATCACCATGAAAATAATGATGAGCACGAGGAGCACGTCAATGAGTGGAACGACGTTCGGCTCCGACATTGAACCTTTTCCTGTACCAACTGCCATTCCCATGGGAAAACTCCTTTAATACCGCGCCCTGCTAGTCCGAACCGCCCGTAGGCGGAGGAGTAGGAGCAGCAGGCGCCTCGCCCTTCTTTTGATTCTTTTCGGTCAACAGGCCGAGATTGTCCACGCCGGCGGCGCGAACTTCGTCCACGGCCTTGACCACCTCACCGTACTTGGCGCGCGCATCGGAGCGGACAAAGACGGTCTTGTCGATGCGGTTGGCAAGCAGGTCCTTGACGGAAGTGGTGATCTGGTCGAGGGTGATGGCCTTGCTGCCGAGATACATCTTGCCGTCACGGGTGACGGCCAGAATGATGGCGTCGTCCTTGTCGGCATCCTGCATATCCTCAGCGTTCGCGGCCTTGGCCATGTCCACCGAGACGCCCTTCTGCAACATGGGCGTAACCACCATAAAGATGATGAGCAACACCAGCATGATGTCCGCCATAGGAATCACATTGGGGGCGGCCATCACCGGCGGTGCTTTTGGTTTGTAGGCCATGGGTTACTTCTTCCCGCCTCGACGTGTAATGAAGTAGTTGATCAGCTCCATCGAGGAGTTGTCCATCTCCACGTCGAAGGCTTCCACCTTGTTCGTGAAATAGTTAAAGGTCCACACAGCGGGGACGGCCACGAGCAAGCCCAGCGCGGTGGTGATGAGAGCTTCCGAAATACCGCCGGCGACGGCCGACAGTCCGGTGGCTTTGCTGGAAGCGATGCCCTTAAAGGCGTTGATGATTCCGACCACCGTCCCGAATAGGCCGACGAACGGAGCCGTCGAGCCGATGGTGGCTAGGCCGGAAAGGCCGCGCTTCATTTCGGCGTGAACGATGGCGACAGAGCGCTCGAGACCGCGCTTGGCCGCTTCGATGACTTCCTCATCGCTCACCTGCGCAGAGGCTGCCTGGAATTCCGAAAGGCCGGTCGCGACGACTTTGGCGATGTGGCTCTTCTTGTTCCGCTCGGCGATGGAGATGGCTTCATCGAGCTTGTTGTCCTTCAAGGCGCCGGCCACCTGCTGGACGAACACGCGGGATTGCTTGCGTGCCGCGCTGTACATCAGCGCCCGGTCAATCATGATGCCCACGGACCACGCAGACATGATGAAAAGAATAATCACGACGGTCTTAGCCGGGTAGCCCATGTTGTGCCACATGGTAACCAGATCCCAGCCGACCTCGGCGTTCTGCTGCTGAAACATCACCACACTGGCGAAAAGTAAATTCGAAAGCATAGAGTTTGCTCCTCCTCCATTCCCACAGAACGATTACGGCAGCGAGAATCTGCCGGCCGGACCCTTCCCCATGAAATCAGCACCGAGCCCGCGAGCAGGCCCGGGCCGCGCCTAGCTTAACCGCCGAGACTAAAGACGACGGAAATCGTAGTATCCACCTCCACCGGCTCGCCATTGAGCATGGTGGGTTTGTAACGCCACTGCTTAATGGCATCCATGGCGGATTTCATCAGCAGCCCCGGGCCGCTGACGTACTCCAGGTTCTGAACCGATCCATCCTTGCCGATAATCGCGTGAAGAACGACGGTGCCGGAAACGTGGGCCGTTTTGGCGATGGGCGGATAAACCGGGTCCACCTTGCGAACCAGGGCTGCGGCTTGCACATTGCCGCCAACGCGGATGCGTGAAGGGGCAGCCTTTGGCGGGGGAGGCATGCCGGAGCCGGCGCCACCGATAATCCCGCCCAGTACTCCGCCGGCCGAGCCGCCCGCGATTCCACCGGGGACGCCGCCGACAACTCCCACATTACCGATATCCGGGGGGAGTTCCTCTTCCTTGATCATTTCAACTTTTTTCGGAATGACCGTGGGAGCCATCATCTGGCCATTGTGAATCAGGCGCGCGACGGGCTTCACGATTCTTTGCACAGCAACAGGCGGCGGTGGGGGAGGAGGAGGGGGAGCCGGAGCGACCAGGAAAGTGGTGAGCATCTGCTTAGGCAGAGCTTCGGTGTAGATCAGCGGAATCAAGATCATCACGACCACGATCGCCACCTGGATGATGGTGGAAAGAGCCACCGTCCAGACACTGTTGGTTCGCTTCGGGTTTGCGGACGATACGACAAGATCATCGAACATGGCTACCTCCTTGCAGTCGCCACGCGCTTTTCGGCTGCGGATCCGGCGCTAATGACGGCTCCCTGACCGCGATATTTTTGCCAAACCACCACGATGGGGGCGGCAATCCCGAAACTGGAGTATGTACCTACCACAACTCCCACCACCATGGCAAAAGAGAACGCGCGGAGAACCTCCCCGCCCATCAGGTAGAGAACCAGGACCGTCAGGAAGGTGAGGCCGCTTGTGAGAATGGTACGCGAAAGAGTCTGATTGATGGAGCGATTGACAATTTCCGGGAACGGTTCGCGCCGCATCAACCGCAGGTTTTCGCGGACGCGATCGAATATGACGATAGTATCGTTCATCGAATAGCCGACCAGGGTCAGCAAAGCAGCGATGACGGTCAGCGAAATTTCGTAATGGAAGAGCGAGAAGAAGCCGAGCGTGATCAGCACGTCGTGGAACACGGCGATGACGGCTGCGGCCCCGTACACCCACTCGAACCGGAACGCAATATATACCAACATGCCCGCCAGAGCATAGA
>Ga0210384_10000868_pt1 | contig 43528 bp, 41 predicted proteins | sample IncBWH2MmetaG_FD_160574 | JGI IMG/M metagenome (GOLD analysis project Ga0210384, IMG submission 160574) | Forest soil microbial communities from Barre Woods Harvard Forest LTER site, Petersham, Massachusetts, United States - Inc-BW-H-2-M | ecosystem: Environmental > Terrestrial > Soil >... | reverse complement strand
GACCCCACATTCACAATCGCTCCGCCTCCCGCCTTTCGAAACTCCGGCAACGCCGCCCGCGACATCAGAAACGGCCCCTTCAAATTCACCCTCATGATCCGGTCCCACTCCTCCTCCGCAATCCCCTCCACCGTCGTCGCGCTCAGCGCCCCCGCATTGTTCACCAAGACATTCAACGCCCCAAACCGATCCGCAGTCTCCCGCACCGCCCGCGCTACATCCGCAGCCACCGCCACATCGCACAAAATCGCCAATCCCTCCCCGCCTTGCCCTGCAACCTCAGCCACCACCGCCTGCAACTTCTCCACCCGCCGCCCCGCCACCGCCACCTTCGCGCCCTCCCGCGCAAACGCCAGCGCCATCGCCCGCCCGATCCCCGTGCCCCCGCCCGTAATCAACGCCACCTTGCTCGCCAGCCGCCCCATGTCACTCTTTCCTTCACTCCCGCGTCTAATAAAAGTGTCCAGCCACCCGCGACGCGTGCGCTGCGGGTGCGCGCGACAATAGCATCCGCTCCACCGGCCCGCAAGCCGCTGTAGCGGCCGCCTTCTGTTTACCCTGAGCTGCGAAGGGTTACCCCGACTCCTGCCGGGGAGGCGGGCGCCTTTCTCCGCGGTTGTAGTGGCGGGTCTTTAGACCCGTGCTTTTGACTCTCGCATCGCCGCGCATTCGCAAACGCCGGCGCGCGAATCTACTGTATCGTATCAACTCAACTCTTCGACCCGGAGACCACTCTCGACCATGCGCATCGGCATCACCTGCTACCCCACCTACGGCGGCTCCGGCGTCGTTGCCACCGAACTCGGCCAGGAACTGGCCGCCCGCGGCCACGACATCCATTTCATCTCCTACGCCCCGCCCATCCGCATGAACCCCAACGACCCACACATCCACTTCCACGAAGTCGAAGTCGCCTCCTACCCCCTCTTCGACCATCCTCCCTACACTCTCGCCCTCGCCACCAAAATGCTTGAAGTCTTCGAATCCGAATCCCTCGATCTTCTCCACGTCCACTACGCCATTCCCCATTCCGTCAGCGCCATGCTGGCTCGCTCCATGGCCGCCCCGCGACGCTTGCCCTTCATCACCACGCTCCACGGCACGGACATCACGCTCGTCGGCAGCAACCGCAGCTATCTCCCCATCACCCGCTACTCCATCGAGCAAAGCGACGGCGTCACCTCCATCTCCAGCTATCTCCTCAAGCAAACCCTCAAGGAGTTCGACATCAAGCACCCCATCGAAGTCATCCCCAACTTCGTCAACTGCGACCTCTACGTTCGCAAATGCGACCCCGCTCTCCGCGCCCAATGGGCCCCCAACAACGAACCCGTCCTCATGCACCTTTCCAATTTCCGTCCCGTAAAACGTCTCACCGACACCATCGAAATCTTCGACCTCGTCCGCGCCAAAATGCCCGCCAAACTCGTCCTCATCGGCGATGGCCCCGACCGCGGCGCCGCCGAATTCCTGGTCCGCAAGAAGCGCCTCCAGAAAGACGTCTTCTTCCTCGGCAAGCAGGACCAGGTCTACGAAAAACTCGCCGCCGCCGATCTCTTTCTCCTGCCTTCGCAGCTCGAATCCTTCGGCCTCGCCGCCCTCGAAGCCATGGCCTGCGAAGTCCCCGTCATCTCCACCAACGTCGGCGGCGTCCCCGAAGTCGTCGAGCACGGCATCGACGGCTTTTTGGTCGAACCCGGCGACGTAAAAGAAGCCGCCCGCTACGCCCTCGAAATCCTCTCCCGCTCCGACCGCGGCCGCTCCATGGGCCAAACCGCCCGCCTCAACGCCAAGAAAAAATTCTGCGCCAACGACGTAATCCCCCGCTACGAATCCTACTACCAGCAAGTCCTCGAACAATCCTCCGCCGCCCGCGCCTAACCTCGCCTCGACTCCCTCTTCTCTGTGCCCTCTGTGAACTCTGCGTTGAAATCCCCGTTCCACACCGCCGCCCTGTTAAAATACAGACGCGCGCCCCACCCGCGGACCGCAGGAACCTCTTCCCGTAACCAGGCAAACAGCCTTATATTGATCCCTGAACCCGCCCATCATGACAAAAACCGAACAGCAACAAATCCTGCAAGCCATGTCTCCCGCCCAGAAATTGCGCGCCGCCGAACGCCTCTATCATTCCGCCCGCCAACTCAAAACCGCCGCCCTGCGCGCGCAACACCCAGATTGGACCGAAGAAGCCATCCTCCAAGCCGTTCGCCAGATTTTCTTGTATGCCCGAAGCTAACCTCTTCCTAATGTTCACCCAGCGGTTGAACACCCTGGGCGTACCCTATATGGTCAGCGGCAGCGTAGCGGTCATCATCTATGGAGAACCGCGCCTGACCCTTGATGTGGATTTGATCGTGGTGCTCGATCGAGGGCGAATTGCCAGGTTGCCCGAAGTCTTCCCGCCCACAGAGTTCTATTGTCCACCAGCAGAAGTAATCGCGGTCGAGGCCGCGCGCGAACAGCGAGGACACTTCAACATCATTCACCACGAGACCGGTTTCAAAGCCGACGTGTACCTAAGCGGCCGAGATCCGTTGCACGCCTGGGGACTAGCGCGCGCCCGCCGATTGGAAGTTGAAGGCCAAGCGCTCGTCGTTGCCCCTCCCGAGTACGTCATCCTGCGCAAGCTCGAATATTTCCGCGAAGGCGGCTCCGAGAAGCACTTGCGCGACATTCGCTCCATGCTCAAAACATCCCCCGAGGCCATCCAACTCGCCGAGCTTGAGCAACAGATCGCCGCCCGCGGCCTCCAGCAGCCCTGGCGCCAAGTTCACGAGCAAAAGGATTGACTGTAGCGGCCGCCTTCCGTTTACCCTGAGCTGCGAAGGGTTTACCCCGACTCCTGTCGGGGAGGCGGGCGTCCTTTCTTTTCTTTGTAGTGGCGCAGCTTGCTGCGCCTTCCTCAGTTCTTCCGCTCCTCTCTCGTCTGTTGTCATTCCGACCGGCCCGCCTCGACTCCCTCTTCTCTGTGCCCTCTGCGAACTCTGCGTTAAAATCCCCATTCCACACCGCCGCCCAGTAAAATACAGACGCGCGCCCCACCACACGTTTCCCTTGCTAAGAGACCCCGATTGTTCGGTATTCCACGCAGTAACGGTGTATAATCTATATGCAAGCCACAGCTTCCGTCCCACCGGCTACCTACAGCGATACAACTGACCGGCCTGTCAGAAAGTTTCGACAGTCGCACCAAAGGAGTCTTGATGATTGACCCCGTAAGCGTCCAGTACGTCGGCTTCAAAGCGAAAGCGCTCGTGCGCGAATACAACTTCATTGTGCGCCGGGCTTTAAACGAAACCAGCGAATTTACCCTGACCATCGGAAACGAGTCATTTGGTTCCCGTCGCGTGCGTTTTCAAGACGCTCCCGAAATATGCGCACTCCGGCTTCATCGCGAACTGGCGGCCTTCGGTAATCACCCCCCGAACGATCACTACCGGATCGCCGAGACCGATTTGGATGAGTACCGCCTCACTCATGCAACTAAAGGCGCGGGCAATTCCTACAAGCCCAGCAACACGGATTACTAAATTTCTGTTTTGTCGCACGCCATCGAGCGCGCCAGCGCCATAGCCACCTTCAACAAAAAGCACTTCAGCCAGATCCGCGGCCTGAAAGTGATCGAGCCGAACTAGTCCTTACGCGAATTGCCTGCGTTTCTAATTTTTCACCAGGTTTTCAGCAAGCCCTGAAAGCGAGGATCGCCGCGGAGTGGATCCAGGTCGGAATCCTGTTCTGCCCAGACTTTATGCAGCGAACCAGAGGAGCTTTGCGCCATCACTTTTTCAAGGCAAGAAATGGCCTCATCCTTTAAACCCAACAGCGCGTAACTGCACGCCACATTGTAAAGAACCATGGGATCATCGGGGTCAACGGACAGTGCCCGGTGAGCCCACTCCAGGGCGCGTTCTCTCTGCCCCACCTGGAACAATCCAGCGGCCCCCAAATACAGCGCACGGGCGTCATCCGGATGCAGCTCCAGATGCTTCTCGATGATCTGCAAAGCCCTTTGCCTTACCGCTTCTCCTTCTAGTTTTCTTTGCATTCCAAAATAGGTTTGGCCGAGAAGCATGGGGGCCTGAAAGTCTTCTGGATTCGCCCAGCACGCCTTTTCGTACAATTGCGCGGCCTCCGCCAGTTCTCCGCGCTGATAGCGCAACCGGGCATAAAAGTAGTAAGCATCGAAAAGTTTCGGATTCAGATGGATGGCCGTCTCGAATTCTTTGTGGGCCTCCTCGTACTTCTTGTTCATTTGGAATGCCAGCCCGCGCGCCACGTGGGCTTCCGCCAACTCCGGATCCAGCTCCACGGCTTTGCGGCTGGCCACTTCCGCTTCCTTCATGTTGTCGTCGCTGGCATCCCACCACAGATAAAGGAACGAGCAGCAATCTGCCACTCCGGCGTAAGCCAGTGCGTACTTTGGGTCGATGACGATGGCCCGCGCAAAAAGCTGCCGCGCAAAGTCAAAACTCTTGCGTCGAAAGCGGTGAAAATACTGGCGTCCTTTGAGGTAATAATCGTAGGCCTGCACGTCCGTCGTAGGCGCTTTCTCGATCGCTCGCTTCTCCTGCTCCGTAAGCACCAGTTTCAGCGCCTTGGCAATGCTCTGCGCGATCTCGTCCTGGATGGCGAATACATCTTCCATCTGACGGTCGTAACGCTCGGCCCACACAGACCGCGCAGTAGCGGTTTCCACAAGCCGCGCGGTAATCCGCAAACGGTTTCCCGCGCGGCGCAGGCTGCCTTCCAGAACGTATGCGGCGTTCAATTCTCGCCCAACTTCCGGCGCGGTCACCGGTTTGTCGCGGTAGGCCATCACCGCGGAGCGCGTCAGCACCCAAAGTTCCTTGATCTTGGAAAGCTCGGTGATAATGTCTTCGCCGATGCCATCGCGAAAATATTCGTCTTCTTTGGCGCCGCCGGGATTTTCGAAGTACAGCGCCGCCAGAGACTTCTCCGCGCCTTTGTCCGCTGGCGCCCGGCCGGAGTCCGAATCGTGCTTGAGGCGTTTCAGATCGTCGCGCAGTTTTGTAGCCATTTGATAGCGCGCTCTGGGGCTTTTCTGAATCGCGGTCTCGATGATTTGCGCCAGCTCCGGTGAGATTTGAGAATTCATTCTCGCCGGCGATGGCGGGGTGCGGTTCAGAATGGCGTCGAATACGATCGCGGAAGTATTGCCGGAAAAGGCTTGCCGGCCCGTGGCCATTTCGTAAAGGACCACTCCCAGCGAAAACAGATCGGTTCGTGCATCCAATTCTTCGCCACGCGTCTGTTCCGGCGACATATAAGCAACCGTGCCCAGCGCCGTGCCCGGGCTGGTCAGATTGTCGTGGGCGCCCATCGAAATTGTCTGCCCGGCGGAATCTTCCTGGGCGCGCTCTTCCAGAGAAAAGCGCGAGATCTTCGCCAAGCCGAAATCCAGCACTTTCGCTTGCCCGCGTTCCGTGATGAAAATATTGGCGGGTTTAATATCCCGGTGGACGATGCCCCGGGAATGAGCGGCTTCCAAAGCATCAGCGATTTGGATGCCAAGTTCGAGGATGGCTTCGGTCTCGAGCGGCCGGCCGTCGATGCGGCGCTTTAAGGTTCTGCCTTCCAGCAGCTCCATGGCGATGAAATGCCGTCCCTCAAAATCTCCGATATCATAAACCGTGCAGATATTGGGATGGTTCAACGCGGAAGCGGCGCGCGCCTCGCGTCGAAATCGCTCGATCGTCTGCGCATCTTTTGCGGTTTCTTCGGGCAGAAACTTCAACGCCAGACTACGGCCCAGCCGCGTGTCCTCCGCCTTATACACCACACCCATTCCTCCGCCACCAAGCTTTTCGAGTATGCGGTAATGGGAAATCGTCTGACCGAGGAGGGACTTGGAATCCGCCATGGCGCTACGCATCTTAGTTGCCGTTGCAACCCAAGTCAATTCACGCGCCGGCTGCAGCCTTCGCTTTGAAATCTGCGGGTTTTGACTTGAGGCCGTGAGCCCCAGCCTTCGGTTCTAAGGCTGGGGGTTTTGACCTTTAGATCCGTGCCTAACGCGCCCAACCTTTGACAGAACCAAAAAGCCTATCTAGACTCTTCTCATGGTCGTAAAACTCAAACCAGAAACGGAAATCCGTCTTCAACAACTGGCCGAATCGACCGGCAGAACTCCAGAAGATCTCGTTGAAGATGCCATGGTCGGCTACCTCGCCGAGTTAAACCAACTGAAAAGCACCCTCGATTCCCGCTACGATGAAATTAAATCCGGCCGCGTCCAACCCATCGACGGCGAGCAAGCCTTTGCTCAGTTACGCAAAGCCAATCACGACCGTCGTCAATGAGCGGTTTTGTCCTCCATCCGCACGCTCTGGCGGACCTCTCTGAAATCTGGCGATACATCGCGGTTGACAGCCCAACCTCCGCCGATCGCGTCTTGGACGAAATAGAGGAAGCGATTCGCACCTTGGTATCCTTTCCGCTGGCGGGCCACACTCGTTCTGAGCTCACGTCGCGGCCCATTCGATTCCACCCCGTCCGCGAATACTTGATCGCCTACGCCCCAAACGAGGTTCCTCTTCTGGTGTTGGCGGTAGTTCACGGGCGCCGCCATCCTAGAATTATCGCCTCTCTACTACGAGAGAGAGAATAAAACGAGCAGGTGCAAAGTATTGAACCTTTCCATTTTTTAATTTGACAGTGACAGTACCAATCGAATATACTTTCCCCGTTCAGAAGTGCGCCCCGGTTTCCCCGGGGCGTTTCTATTTCCAAACTAAAAATTCAGGAGACAATCATGTCCACTGTTCGTCCACAGGACCGTGTGTCCTTGTGTCGTTTCACCTTCACCGACGGCCGCAAATGCCTCACTCCCCGCGCCCCCAACCACCCTCATTTCTGCTACTTCCACGCCCGCCAGGAATCCCGCTCCACCGGAACCGATAAACTCGCCAAAGATTTGGCCTTTTTCCTGTCCGGAGAATACCTCTCCGCCAACGATCTCAGCGCCGCCCTCGGCCGTGTCCTCCCCGCCGTCGTCCGCGGCGACCTCAAACCTCGCGCCGCCGGCATCGTCGCCTATCTCGCCCAGACTCTGCTCCAAACCATCAACGTCGCCGAGCACGAATACACCAACGCCTTCAGCTCCAACGACTGGCGCGACACCATCCGCCACTGCGTCGATCAGAATTACAACTACCGCCACCCATCCCCTCCACCCCAACCCCAACCCGCCGATCCCCCGGAATCATCGACCAGTGAATGCGACCAGGAACATGTAGGTGCGGGGCTTTAGCCCGGCTCTTTGGCTCTCAAGATTGTGCCAACATTGCCCCGCAATCCGGACTTGTAGTGGCCGGGCTTGCCCGGCGCTTTTGCCTTTCGCTCGATCAGTGGTAGCGATCCAACCCTTGGATCATCGCGGAAAACAGGCCCTGCAACTCCTTCAAAATCAACACTTACAAAAATCCCACAAGTGTTGATTCTAAACAACTTACAAGAAAGCTAAACCCTTCAGAATCAACACTTCCAAAAAACCGGGGGGAGGAGGGTGCCAAGGGGAGTATCTAGGTCGTTAACGGGGACCGGCGGCAAGCGACCAAGCATTCCAACAAAGAAACTACGTCCAGGAAAGCATCGCGATTCCTGTCGATTTCGCCGCCCCTCGCGCGTCGTGTAAGTGAAGCCCAGCAACGCGCCACTCAGGAGGCGGACATGACAAGACAGCGCGCACTCTCTCGGAGCCACAAATCCATCGCGGTAGCAGCCCTCGTGGCGCTCGGAATTCTTGTTCTGTTCGGGAACCTGCATGCGGCCACAACGCAGTCGGGCTGCCCCCTCTCTGCTACTACTGCGGAGGCGCTCGCACTTTTGCCCTCGGTCGTCCTGGCAGCAGCCTCGCAGGCCTTAGAGACTTGCATCTTCAGTCCACAGTGTCTTTTGCAGGGTCTCTTCCAGATGTTGGTATCATTCTGGCTGCTGCTCTTGGTCATCGCCGCAGCGCTCCTGTTGCGGGCTGTGTTCAAGGGCAAGATGGAACAATTTCCCGCACCCGGCAAGTCCTTCCGCAAATAAGCTTGCGGGACATGTCGATCCAACTGCCTTTCGTTCGACGCATGAATAGAGCCAGGGCCAAGCCAATCGAGATCGGCAAGCACTCAGCTCACCAACCAGACCAAAAGGAGAATCTGCGATGCGAGTGATGGTGATCGTAAAAGCCAGCAAAGACTCGGAAGCGGGCATGATGCCCGGTCCGGCGCGCCTTGCCGAAATGGGCAAATTCAATCAGGAATTGATCAAGGCTGGCGTGCTGCTAGGCGCGGATGGCCTGCGTCCCAGCTCCCAGGGCAAACGCGTCCGGTTTTCCGGACAGCAGCGCACCGTCATCGACGGCCCCTTCAGCGAAGCCAAAGAACTCGTCGGCGGCTACTGGCTCTGGCAGGTAAAATCCATCGATGAAGCGATCGAGTGGCTCAAGCGCGCCCCCTTTGACCAGGAGGCCGAAGTCGAAATCCGCCCGGTCCTCGAAGCCGCCGATTTCGCCAAGTTAAGCGGCGCAGTGCTTCCGCGACATGGATAGAATGCGATGTTGCCCAAAAATATTGATCGAAGCTGTCGATTTTGCAGGCTGTCGTTCGACGTTGCAGTAGAGCGGGAATTCACACCCGTTCCTGAGCACCGGCAATTGACCGCCGAACTCAACAATACAAATATGACGAATACAAGGAGAGGTGATCATGAAGTTCATAAGCTTGTATAAGCATGCGGAAACAGGCGTTCCCCCTTCACAAGAGGAAATGACCAAAATGGGCAAGTTGGTCGAGGAGGGCATGAAAGCTGGCTGGTTGGTTGCGACGGAAGGCTGCCTGCCTAGCGCACTGGGAGCACGCGTTCGCTTTTCCAACGGCACGCATACCGTAACCGACGGTCCCTTCACCGAGGCCAAAGAACTCGTCGGCGGTTTCGCTATCCTCCAGGTAAAGTCCAAGGAAGAAGCCATCCAATTGGCCAAGGATTTCCTCAAGGTCGTGGGTAACGGTGAGTGCGAGCTTCGCCAAATATACGAAGCGGGCACCTGCACCGAGGCAGCCGCCGGCTCCTAGTCACCGCGTGCATCGGTCTTCCGCGCGTGCATTGCGGAATCGCCAAATGGCGTCATTTGTCGATTTCATTGGTTCTAATTCGACGCGTAAGTAGAGCCTGGATTCAGCCAGTCATGGCCAGCCAAGAGCTCAGCTACAAATCCTAATCACGAATGGAGATATAACGATGCGATTCATGATGCTGGTCAAACACGCTGAAAACCTCTCAGGTCCTCCGCCCAAGGGCTTCATGGACGAGATGGCCAAGCTCCACGAACAAGCCGTCAAGGAAGGAACGATCCGCGACAGCGGTGGGCTTTCCCCTTTGTCAAAGAGCACGCGCGTGCGCCTTTCCAAAGGACAATTAACCGCGATCGACGGCCCATACAGCGAAGCCAAAGAAGTGGTTGGCGGCTTTGCCGTCTTTGAGTTGAATTCGCGGCAAGAGGCCATCGACGGCGCAACGCGTTTCATGGAGCTTCACAAGAAACATTGGCCCGGGTGGGAAGGCGAGACCGAAGTTCGCCAGATCCTCGGCCCGGAAGACATGGTTCCCAAAGCGTAGCACCGTGCGGTCGTACAGGTAACCGCGAAGCAAATGTCCCGGCAGGCCCCGCTTGCCCCGATGATCGATCGTCTTGCGCGAAGGGAATGCAACGTGGTGTTATCGGTAGTCGTGACGACTACCGATACCCACCGCGCCATCGACGCCGTCTGGCGCATCGAGTCCGCACGCATCATTGCCGGTCTCGCGCGTATGCTGCGGGACGTCGGCCTTGCCGAAGAACTCGCGCAGGATGCTCTCGTCGCCGCACTCGAACAATGGCCGCAGTCCGGCATACCCGATAACCCCGGTGCTTGGCTTATGGCCGCCGCGAAGCATCGTGCCATCGACCGCCTGCGTCGCGGCAAGCTCCTCGAGCGCAAGCACGGCGAAATTAGCCGTGAGCTCCAGGCCCAGCAGGAGATGGCCGTGGCAAATCTCGAAAACGCAATCGACGATGACATCGGAGACGACCTCCTCCGCCTCGTCTTCACCGCGTGCCATCCAGTGCTCTCTTCCGAGGGCCGCGTCGCGCTCACACTCCGTTTGCTCGGCGGCCTGACCACCGACGAAATTGCGCGTGCCTTCCTCGTCCCCGAGCCGACCGTCGCCCAGCGCATCGTGCGCGCCAAGCGCACCCTTGCCGAAGCGCACGTCCCCTTCGAAGTCCCCCGCGGCAATGACCGTGCCGCCCGTCTATCATCCGTACTCGAAGTCATCTACCTGGTATTCAACGAAGGCTACACCGCCACCGCCGGCAACGACTGGCTCCGCCCCGCACTGTGCGAAGATGCCTTGCGTCTCGGCCGCATCTTGGCCGAACTCGTTCCGAACGAACCCGAAGTCCACGGCCTCGTCGCGCTGATGGAAATCCAGGCCTCGCGCTCGCGCGCCCGCGTGGGCCCCTCGGGCGAGCCCATCTTGCTTCTCGACCAGGACCGCTCCACCTGGGATCAACTTCTCATCCGTCGCGGCTTGGCCGCGCTGGACCGCGCCGAAAAGCTCGCCAGCGCGCGCGGTCCGTACACACTCCAAGCCGCCATCGCCGCTTGCCATGCGCGAGCGCGCACGCCGGAAGAGACCGACTGGCCGCACATCGTGGCGCTCTACGAATCTCTCGCGCAGCTCACCCCGTCTCCCATCGTCGAGCTAAATCGCGCCGTCGCCGTCGCCATGGCCTCCGGCCCCGCAGCCGGCCTCGAACTCCTCGATACGCTTGCCACCGAACCGTCGCTCAAGTCCTACCATCTCTTGCCCAGCGTTCGCGGCGATTTTCTTTTCAAGCTCGGCCGCTTCGCCGACGCCCAAGCCGAATTCGCGCGCGCCGCCTCCCTCACGCGCAACGCCCGTGAGCGCGAACTCCTCCTCGCCCGCGCCCAATCCTGCGCCGAATCCCAAGCTAATCCCACGCCAAACTGAGTCCCGCGGTTTCGCGCGTCGTCTTGCTGTGACCCCGACAGACGCTAATGCATCCGCATAAACGCTGCGCTATCTGTATTCTATCGCAGTGTTACAACGTTCTGGTTACGTGCCTGTAACAGTTAAATCTGTGTCTTTGATTGTTACCAAGTTGAGCTAGGCTGCGGGCTATAAAGACTCCACGGAAACCCCACGGAAACGTCACACCTTGATTCCCTCTTTTTCATAATCTGCTGCAACGATGTCAGCCGGAGCTTCACTAACCCGGACAGACCTTGAGCCCAAAGGCCCAGGTCGAAGTGTTCCGAAAGTGGTTGAAAAGTAGAGCAGTGCCCAAATTTCGGCACGGAAGGCAGCAACATCTGCTACTGCGCACGCGCTTGGCGCTGAATATCAGTAGCTAAAAAATAGTAGTTCAAAGGAGAAGAAAGAATGAAGTTGCGAATGTTGTTTGTAACTGGATGCATGTTGGTTTGGGCGGCTTCGCAGCCCGCCCCTTGTCGGGCCCAATCGGAAATCGATCCGGACCATTTCGAAATGACAAGTGTTGAGCCATTTCCTCAGCCAGTAAACGCCGGCACGGCGAATCCGGATGATGGAGATTTCCGTGGGAGCTTTACGCTGCGTTTCAGTGTCAGCTATGCTGGCCTGACTCTGCAGCCGGGCGACTACTCGGTTTCCATCCATTCTTCTGGCAAGAGGGATATCGTTACATTGACGCCAAAAGGGAGTGCCACCAGACTCCAAGCGCTAGCGACGTCTCGAACGGCCGCCGACGGTCCGAGCGCCTTAATCCTTGAACGCACCGGCCGGCGGCGCACGCTCGCAGCCATCAATATGGAAAAGCCCGGAATAACCGTCCGCCTTAAGGCCTCACAAAAACGCAGCCATTCCTCGGGAATCGAATTCGTCCCCATTTCCTACACAACTCCCAATACAAACTAGCGGAATCACCGAAACGCAGGGCACGCGGCGACACAACAGGAAAAGAGTCAGCTTTACGCAATAACGCGCTTCACCTCGTCGGAAGGCTGAGTGTGAAAACAATTCAGCGGAAGACGAGAAGCATTCTGAGTTTTTGGTATTGGCGCGCCCAGCCCGGCCAGAAACAAATATTCTTGAGGAGCATGCACAATGGCGTTCTTGGATCGTGATGGGAGTAAAGCCGCTGCGGTAGTCGCCCGTAGCGGCCAATCTAGCAAACTGGCGCGAGTTCGCTTGTCCAGAGAACTTTTGGATGGTCGCTATCCCCCGGGCGAGTCCGTACGCTTGTCCGCAATCGCGGCGGAATATCAACTCGACGAGGATTCCGTTCTGAAAGTCTTAAGCGAATTTCAGACGCTCGGAATGACTACGCTGCTGGGAAACGCGTCGGCAGTTTTTCATTCTCCAAGTCCCAAAGAGATGAAAGAGGCTTATGAGATCCGCGCGGCATTGGAGGAAATCGCGGGCCGCACCGCGGCGCGAGCGCTGAAAGACGACACAGCGCAACTGCGGCACGAATTGGATGCCATGCGCGTCGCCTTTCGCCGTCTCGACCTGGATTCCTTTGCGGAACATGACGTAGCGTTCCATCGGCACATTCTGCAAGCATCGCAGAACGAAGTCTTGCTTCGTGTGTGGGACAGCTTGGCTGTCGACCTGCGCATTCGAGGGATCATCGGAAAAGTCTCACGCGATCTACCCGAGGTGGTGGAATCGCACCAACCCATTATCGACGCGCTGGAAAAAGGGCGCGGGAGAGAAGCCGGACTCCTGTTGCGAAATCACGTCGAGACCATCCTGGAACTTCTCAAGAAATCGGAATTCGATTCCGGATTTCTCAGAGCGCTTCGCAGCGATTTGGAGAGTGCCAAGGATGTTCAACAGGCATTCTTTCCGCCACAGACTCTATCGATTCCTTGTCTTTCCTGCGAGACCTTCTACCAGCCGGCTCGCGGCATTGGCGGCGACTATTACGACTTTCTCTCCTTGCAGGGCGGCCGATGGGGCATCGCTATCGGAGACGTGTCCGGAAAAGGAATCGGCGCGGCCCTGCTCATGGCCAGTCTGCAAGCCTCCCTTCGCGCGCAAGTTTTGCATCCCTATTTGGACCTTTCCACGCTCATTGGGGATGTAAATCGCCTGGTATATGAATCCTCTCCTACAAATTTTTTCGCGTCGCTTTTCTATGCAGAATACGAACCGGCCACACGCTTATTGAAATATGTGAATGCCGGGCACAATCCGCCGATTGTCGTGCGCCCGCGGAATGCGAAATGCGAGATGTTCCACTTGAATGCCACAAGCATGCCGGTGGGAATTTCAGTAGACTCGCAATTCGGAACCGCAACTTTTCAGTTCGAGATTGATGACGTCCTGGTCGCTTATACGGATGGCATCACGGAGGCGCAGAATCGTGATGGCGAGCTCTGGGGAGAGCGAGGTCTCGAGAATCTGCTGCGCACTTGTAGCCGTGAAACGCCAGAGCAAATCATCAAATGCATCCTGGATGAGGTGTCAGCGTTCGCGGGAGGCCGGCCACAACGCGACGATGTCACGCTCATGGTCATGCGCGTGCAAGAAGGCTGCGACGTCTGAATAAACGGTGTGTGACGAAGCCGTTGGATGCCGCCCGCGGTTTGACGTGCTTTCTGTCACATCCCGATGACACAAAAAAGCGCCGGCAGGACATTCCTGCCGGCGCCTGGTTATGCGCGTGAGGTGGTTAGACTGTTTTAGCGGCCGTCGTGATCACCGCCGTCATGATCTCCATGGTCGTGACGATCGCGATCGTGATGACGATCAAAGTCAAACAAATCGAACAAGTCGCCGATGGCCGGCATGTTGCGCGGCACATAGGAGTCGTCGTCCTGACGGGGATTGGAAAGGTTATCGCGGCTGCGATCGCTGAGCGTGGTATCGAGCAGCCAGTTCCGTTCGACGAACTTCACGAAAGAGGAATGCTCGCTATAGGTGTGGCTGATATGGCCGCCGGTTGAGAAGGGCGAAACGGCGATCATCGGAATGCGCGGACCGGTGCCGAAGAAATCGACCGGCTGGATAAAGCCTGAGTCGTAGAAGCCGCCGCCCTCATCCACGGTGACGAAGATGGCGGTTTCGGCCCATTGCTCCGGGTTGGATTGCGCGAGTTCGATGATGTTTTTGGCGAAGGCCTCAAAGAGGCCCCACTTCGAGGAAGCGGGGTGGCCGTCCATGACGCCGTCCGGCTTCACATAGGAGACCGCCGGGAGCGTGCCATTCACGAGATCGGTGAAGAGATCGGTGACGTCGCGCATGTGATCCGCAACCATGCTCGGATAGACCGCCTCATACTCGAACGGGTTGCAGATATTGCAATAGAGGTTGTCCAAGGGGGTGCCCGTTCCACTGGCATTGAAGCCGCCGCCATAATATTTCCAGGGAATATTGTTGGCGCTGAGCACATCGCCGATGCTCTGCTGCATCGTTTGCGGAACGACGAGACCGGATTGCGGCGTTCCCTTAGGAGTGAAAGCAGGGTTGACGTTGACGGCCTGCCAATACTGGCCGGGGCCGCACTTCGTGTCCACCGCATAGGGGAGCGCGCTCAGATAATCAGTAATCGCGGCGATGCCGGGCTGGGTGGTGTCGTTGCAGTTGAACCATTGTGCCCGCTGGGTATAGAGGTTGAGGGTGTTAGGCTGCGGATCGGGATTGTAGATGCGGTTCGCCGGAGGTGTTGTGGGATTGCCTTTACCGTCGCTGAAGAACACCTGATCGGCAAAGCCGAGCGGCTGGCTGTCCGGGCCGGTGCCGCCCAGCACGGGCTGGTGATAATTGTCGCTCATGGTGTATTTGTCAGCGAGAGATTTGAAAAGAGGAGCGTCGCCGTTCTGCATGTTGAAGAACTCCATAGTTTGCCCGGTGTCATGCGGCGTGCCGCTGGGAGGCGTGCTGAAGGTGGTGGTAACCGCCGATTGGAGATCATGGAGACAGCCGGTCGGGTTGTCCTTCGAGACGTGCTCTGCGTCGATGGCGCAATCGACCTGCTGGACCATTTGGAAGTACTGATGGATGGTGTCGGCAGCGTAGGCGTCGAACGGCAAGCCCGGGCCAGTCAATTGGAAGGGTCCCGGCGGGAGGCTGGTGACGTTGGGAATGCGGGTATCCGGACCGAGGGAGACGCCCAGACCGGTGCCGCCGGTTCCGAGGAGGAATTGATCCTGGGGGGCCAAGCCGGGGTCGCCACCCAGGGGCAGGAGAGCGGCAGCGGGCGGATTTTGCACGCCACCCAAGTCGGGCGTTGGCAACGTGGAGTAGAGCTCTTTGTTTGCCAGATCCGCGCTGCTAAAGAATTTGCCGCCGTTGGGCGCAGAGGTGATCTTGAATTGGTGCGCCTTAGCGAAATTCGGGCCGGGCGTGCCATCGGCATTGATGATGCCTTCGGACAAAAGGTTCAGCACTCTCTCATGCTTGCTCTTTGGCACATAGGTGGCGTAAAGGTGATCGAAGCTGCGGTTCTCACCCACGATGATGATGACGTGCTTGATCGGAGTGGCGGTCTTGATGGCATCGACTGGCTTATCCGGATCGTTCGCGGCTTGGGCAGGTGCGCCAAAGCCGAATACTGATATAGCGAATGTAAGCGCGCAAGCAGTAACTTTCGCGCGCCATTTTCTTGCTTCACACGTATCCATAGTTCCTCCCAGTTGAAGTCGAACTCCCTCGTGAGGGTTTTAACCAGCGGAGGTCACACGCGCGTTAACGCGGCATCTCAGTTGAACGAATTTTTCTTGCGGGGCCGGCGGGAAAACCATGACAGCGCCGATAAACGGAGGCTCGCAACACTTTCGCGACGATCGGTGCGCGAGGCTGGCTGCGACCTAAACGCAGGAATGATTTTGTCAGCAGAGCTTTAGCGAAGGGTTTATTCAAGGGGCCGCACCCTCGCCCACGACGGCCTGCGCGATCGCATGCTGGCCTAGCGCCGACGGTTTGGAAGATTATCGAGTGGACGATTACTTTTTTTGCGTTCGTTGACCTGAAGAGCCATTACACTGCCCGGAGCAGACGATCAAAGATCTTTCCGCGTTTGAGAATCGAAACTGAGATTCGAGAAAGCGCGACCACTGATTCCTGAACCTGCCGTCAAAACCGGATCGCACCTCGGTTTGGAGGTTACTTTCACCCCGTTTGCCCTTGCAAGCTGCGCCCAGCCAAATAATCCGCAAATCGCAAACCCGAAGGCGTTCAGCACGCCATGAAATTCGGCCATTTCTCGGATATCGACAAACGGCTGCAACGGATATTCGCCGACGGCCCACACAGCCGCGAGCAACATGCCAGCTGCCACCGATCCCGCGGCGACTAGCAACAACCCGCGCGCGATACCGCGGGCTTCCTTGAGAGCGACTTGCGTCATCCCCGCAGTCAATCCAAATTGCCCGACAGCAACGATGAGAGCTCCGGCCAGCTTCCACTTTGGTCCAAGGAGAAACAATAATCCCAGCAGCCCCGGGCCGCAGGTAACCGCCAGCGCCGCCAACCGCGCCATGCGTTCGCCGCGGGCCCCGCGAAGTTTCGAGCAAGTCAGCCCGGCAAGTATTGCCGAGGCATAGCCGGCAAAATGAAAATGGATGGCCGTCAAAAGGACGATGGGTTCGAAGAAACCCAGTGGATGAAGCCCCGCGCGCGAAGCAACCAGCCACGTGCCGGCCACGGCAAGATAGCCTTCCCCCACAGCAAAGCAAAACTGTTGAAACGATTTCTTGCCGGAAAAAAAGAAGCGCCGAACACCATCGCCAGCCGCAACAACGCAGACCAAAAACCACGAGCCTGCCAAACAGGCGGACAGAACCCCTCGCGCAACGAAAAAAGAAATCGTCGTCAAGGCGGCCAGAACGGGCAAAATCCAGTACCATCCAGCCGGCGATGCGCGTCTGGCCTCACCAATGATCAAGCTCATTCCCAGCGGAACAAGAACCCACGGTGCAAGCAAGAAGAGGACTTCCACGATCCCCAACGGGCTTCCAGGGAAATAACTGCTCACAGCGAGCACCAGCCAGACGCAACCACCGAGTTTGGCTTCGCGGAGTAAGAATTCTGTGTTACCTGGATTTGTATTCATGGTTAGGCCCTACCGCAATGGAGAAAATGCAGCCGCGCTGTAAGCAATGCAAAGAAACGCAGTTGCAGCGCTATATGCAAAATCTCCCCATCGATTTGATTTTCGAAGATTCGCATCGTAATAGAGAAGTTGCACGAGCATGCGGCAGAGCCAGAAGACCGCTATCGCCGCCGATAGAAATCGGCCAAGCCCATGCCCGCTGGCAAGTTCGGAAGTGAATGTAGCGGTAGCGGCCGCGAAGAGCAGCACCACTCCCACGAGATAAGCAGAGTGCACGACGAAGATTTGCCGGATGATAGGCGATACTCGCAACAAGTTTTCTTTATATTTCAGAATTCGCGGAAGAAAAATATTCGACGCAGCCATTGCGAATTGGATGGCAGCGGCCAACCACAAGAGCTTCGGAACGACGTGCATGATCGTCTCCTCCCGCCCGCTATACGCGCTTGCTGGTTTCCGGCACTGCGCAGGAGGCCGCGGCGCAACTGCGTTGCGCGGCGACCCAACGGTAGGCGCGGCGGAGGAGGTCCATCATGCCGGGGATGTTGGAGAGCCACACGAGTGGATGGGCCCACCAGATTTCGCGGGCGGCGGCTACGATGGCGTCGCCACCGCCGTAGACGGTGCCGTCGCTACGCATGAAGCGCATCTCGTACAATAATGCGGCGCCGGAGAGGCCGAGAAGCGCGCTGACGCGGGGATCTTGCAAAGGGGCGAGCGCTATGCCGCGGGGCTCCAGGATGGGAGCGAGCCAGCGGGCGATGCGCGTGCAGAAATGGCACTCCGCGTCAAAAAATACCCAGCCGCGGGCGTGGCGCCCTTTTCCGTCGGTGTATTCACTCACTAGTGAAATCATGTTTTTGAACTCGAAATTCGAAACGCGAAATACAAAATTCGGTACTTGCTGCTCGGTGCTTGCCAGTTCGCTCATTCCCTTCCGTGGCGAGTGTGTTTCTTAACGCAGAGTTCACAGAGTGCACGGAGATCAAAGGAAAAAGCGGATCCCTCACTTCGCGCGGGATCACAAATTTGTCTAGTTGTTGCATCAGGCGCTCGCTTTCTTGCCGAGCATGGAGATGACTTTGCCGCGAAGTTTTACAACGCCTTTGAGGGCGGGGGTGGGCATGCGCATGATTTCCTCGAAGAGGCCGGTCATGGCGGTGAGGAACTCGAGCATGCTTTCGAGGCGCTCGCGGGTGTAGGCGTCGGGCTGCGGACCGGTCTTTAATTCCTGAACGCACTCGGCCAGGACTTTCAATGTGGGATCGATTTCGCGGCGCTTGCGCTCTTCGGAGACGATGCGGAAAATCTCGAGCACGTCTTTGGTGCAGTCGAAATGATCGCGGCGGTCGCCCAGGACGTGAACGACGCGGGCGATGCCCCAGCCTTGAAGTTCGCGCAAGCTGGTGCTGATGTTGGAGCGGGCCACGGCGAGCGTGGTGGCAATTTCGTCGGCGGGGAGAGGCCGCGGGGAAATGAACAGGAGCGCGTGGACCTGGGCGACGGTGCGGTTGATGCCCCAGCGAGTGCCCATTTCGCCCCAGTGGAGGATGAATTTCTGAGTGACGGGAGTTAAGGCGGGTTGTGTCATTTTTGTCCTTTCGTTCTTTTCTGTTGTTACAGAAATTACCGTAAAGCCGCTCCGCTGTCAAGCCCTTTTCCTGTCTCTTTTCTGGGCTTCCCCGCACTTCTTCGCGCTGATACCCTCTTCCAGGACCTTCGTGGACCAGGGTTCGCCAGGGTTTCGCCGCATGCTACCCAAGCCCAAAAGCGCTTCGCGCATCCTTGCAGCGCTTCTCCTCTTTCTTGGATGTTCCTCCGTACGCTCCGGCTCAAAGCCTTCTCAGGACGAGACCTCGCTCTCCGAGGCCGTCTGCCCCATCGTCTACCCTGATGACCAATCCCCCGGGGCGCGGGGGTATCACTACACATTCTTTGGCAACGCGTTCTTCATCAACGATCAGGGCTACCTGCTTACCGCGGCGCATGTCCTTGAGATGTTTCGCGATGGGGGCCAGCCGTACATTTTGGTCAATCGTCTGAACGCACCGCCGAGGGTGATCAAGGCCGAGGTCATCGCTCAGGACGCAACGCACGATGTGGCCATCCTGCGGGCGACGCCCAATCCGTTCCGCAGCGGAAACTACCGCGTTGCCCACGTGCCGCTCGCGGATGAGCCATCGCTCGTGGGAAAAGCGGTGCTGGCTGTTTCGCTACATCCGGCCAGGCTGCGCGACGCGCACTCGTTTGAATGGCCCAGGCAAGACCTCTCCGCAGGCCAAGTGCTGCGCTTTGAATCCACGGTTCTGGATAAATCGGGGCCACCGTCGGATGTTTTTATCCTCAGCCATCCGGTGATGCGCGGACAGAGCGGTTCTCCGGTGGTGGCGCTTGATTCGCATGGGGTGGTTGGACTGATTGAGGGCCGCTGGCTGCGTGAGAGCGTCGCCTCTGCCGCCAGCGATGGCAGCCAAACCAGTTCCGTCCCGGGAGCGGCCGTTCCGATTCATCACGCCATCACTCTGCTGCAACAGCACGACATCTCGTGGCACGCTCCCGAAGCAATTCCACCCAAAGAGTCTACTTCGCCGGAACTTTAGCGCGCGCCAGCCGCCAGCTATGATGTAATACGCGCGATAAGTGCATTTTGGGGAGCGCAGAGCAATGACTGCCAAAGAGTTCCGTCAGCTGGCCCTGAGTTTTCCCGAAGCATCGGAAAGCTCGCATATGGGCCATCCCGACTTTCGCGTCGGAGGCAAGATCTTCGCAACGCTCGGCTATCCCGACACGTCGTGGGCCATGGTCAAGCTCGCGCCGGTAGAGCAGGAAATGTTCGTGAAGGCCGAGCCGAAAGTGTTTGCTCCGGTAAAAGGCGGTTGGGGACGTAAAGGGGCGACGAATGTCATTCTCAAGTCCGCCAAAAAGGCCTCTGTGCGGCGGGCCCTGGCGGCCGCGTGGAGCCTCGCCGCCCCGAAGAAACTTGCAGCACAATTCCAGACGAAGAGTTGAGTTTTCCAGGTTAGCCGAGGCAAGTCCGACGAGGCAGGATTAGCTTGGAGTCGCGCAGCAAGCTGCGCCACTACAGCGGAGGGGCTTCGATCTGGCCGCTCGTGACCAAGCCTCGAGGCGGGGGAGCATGCCTAACTTCCCTTGTACCAAGGGGCTGCAGTGGGTAAGATGCGGCCATAACGGTTGCTTCTCAGGCCCCGGGGATTAGGGAACATTTTGCGAGCAGTTTACGTTCCATAGTTGCAGGCCGAGAAACGTGGCAAGCAATTCGAGGCTGATAAAACGTTGGAGCAGGACGCCCAACTGGTCCAGCAATGCCTCCAGGGCGACGGGTCGGCCTGGGAGGAACTTGTGCGCCGCCACACGCGCCGCATCTTCAACGTTTGCTACAGGTTTACGGGCAATCGGACAGAGGCCGAGGACCTGTCGCAGGATGTGTTTTTGCGGGTCTACCGGACATTGGCCAGTTACCGGTCGGCGCACGGCGGCTTTGCGACTTGGGTAACGAGCGTGACGCGCAATCTGTTGATCGACCATTACCGTAGGACTAAAAGGGACCGCGTGACTGATTCGCTAGATGACGCCATGCCGGTGGTCGAGAACAAGCAATCTTCGGCGCGGCGGCCGGATGAGTTGGCGCTGCTTGGCGAACTCAGTAACCAGGTGCAGAGGGCGCTAATCAAACTTTCGCCGGAGTTGCGAGAAGCGGTGATTCTGCGAGACTTGCAGCAGCTCGAATATGGCGAAATTCAGCGGACGCTGGCGGTGCCCGAGGGCACAGTGAAGTCCAGGATAAACCGTGGGCGGATCGAGCTGGCGCGCATCCTGCACCAAATGGGAGTGCGGCCATCATGAGTTTTGTTTTTGATTTTTTCCGAGCTTTGCATTATGGAGAGGCGGGATTTGGAGCGCCTGCTTTGGAACGAGCGCGGAGCATGCCATGAACAACTGGACTTGCGAACAAACCGAAGCGCGTCTCAGCGATTACCTCGACGGCGTTTTGGATGCCGGCGAGCGAGCCGCGTTTGACGCGCATGTGCCGTCGTGCGAACGCTGCGCCCCACTCGTGGCCAGCGTGGCGCATCTGCTGACCAGCATGCATTCCATGGAGGAGATCGAACCACCTCCGCATCTGGTGTACTCCATTCTTGACAAGACGCTGGGGCCACGCGATTCAGTGACCGGGTGGCGAGCTGCGCTGGCGTGGATTCGTGGGCTGGCGAATCCGCGGTTCGCATACGGCGCCGTTTCGTTCGCGGCTACCTTTCTGGTGATCGCCACGGCGTCGGGATTTTCGTGGCGGAAGCCCAAGCTGGCTGATTTGCGACCGGCAACTGTTTACCGCAACGCGGACCGCCAGGCGCATCTTGTTTACGCGCGGAGCACCAAGTTCGTCAGCGACCTGCGCGTGGTTTATGAAATTCAAGCGCGCTGGCACGAAGACACTCAGATTCCCACGACGCCGGAAGAGACGATGCCGCAAACTGCGCCGGGTAAAAACCCTGGCAGCAGCGATGGGAGTTCACCGTCTTCGCCGAGACAGCAGAACCGGGCAAACGAGGTTGGCAAGCAACTTGAGATCCTGGCCACGGACTTGTGCCCGGAGAGCAGCTTTACATTTATGAGGAGAACTCCATGAAGTGTGCCGTCCATACGGATGTGGACGCCGTAGGATATTGCCGCAACTGCGGCAAAGCCCTGTGCTCCGCGTGCGTGCGGCCGGTGCGCGACGTTTTGTATTGCGAGGATTGTCTCGCGACGGTCATGGGGCTCCCCGCCCCGGCTCCCGCACTTCCTCCCGCTCCTACATCCGCACCGCCGGGTGGCGCGGCCTTTGCGCCGAGCGCTTACCCTTTGCCCGCTGCTCCCGTAACTGGGCGAGGACGCACTAGTCCGGGCATTGCATTCCTGCTAGGTCTCTTCCCTGGTCTGGGTGCGGTGTATAACGGCGAGTACAACAAAGCGTTGATACACATCGTGGTGTTCGCCGCGATGATTGTTGGTCTGAACAGTGACATTGGAGATGGCGGAGAGGTCGCGCTTTCTTTGTTGCTTTCGGGTTTCGTTATTTACATGGCGTTTGATGCCATGCGCACGGCGCAGGCGAGAAATGTGGGCGAGACGCCCGCCGATCCGCTGGAGTCGTGGACCAAGAATCGCCCCGTGGGCCCCATCATTTTGATTGGTCTTGGGGTGTTATTTCTCTTGAACAATTTTGATTGGTTTTCGTTTCACAGGATAAGCCGGTTTTTCTGGCCGATCATATTGATTGGCGTGGGCATCCTGATGTTTCGCAACCGGCTGAACCGAGATTCGTAGCGGGCTTTAATCATGAGGGTTTTTCTTGCAGGCTTTTGGGAGGAAGTTTCGCGATGAGTAACAACATTCGCTGCAATTGCCGGCGCTGCACGATTCGCGGCCTGATGGGACCGGCGATCATCATCACCATCGGAGTTTTGTTTCTGCTGAGTGAAATGCGCGGCGGTGATTACGATTTTTGGAGAATGTCTCCGGTGATTCTGATCGTGGTGGGGCTAATTAGTCTGGCGTCGGCGCTGGCGCCGATGGACGGCCACCTTGCGTCTAACGCTGCAGCGGTCGTCGCTCCCACTAGTCCGGGTTCCGGACCCAACTCGACTCCGCAAAATCCTGTCGCCGGGCAGGGACAATAGTTCTTATGGCCTACCTTCGTCCGCGCGGCAGTTCAATTTTTTCGGGTCTCGCTCTCATCTTTATTGGAGCGCTGCTGCTGCTCCGAAACTTCCGGGGATACGACATCGCGGAGTTCTTTCGGCACTGGTGGCCGCTGATCCTGATTGTGTGGGGGGCCATCAAGCTATACGAGCGCACAGCTGGCGGCCGGTCCGGCGATCCCGGGGCTTCCCGCATCACTGCGGGCGAAGTCTTTCTCGTGCTGGGATTGCTTGCGCTGGTTGGCGGAGTCGTCGGCTGGGATCTCACTAAGCAGAAATTTCCCGACATCATCTCCGGCGATTCGTTCCCCGTCGATCTGGATATTGCGCCGAAAAAAGTTCCGCCCAATTCCCGCATCACCGTTCGCAATCCGCGGGGGGACGTTACCGTGCGCGCCTCCGATGATGCGGAGATTCACGTCTCGGGCAAGAAGAACGTGAAAGCCTGGAGCGAGAGCGACGCCCAGCGCCTTGGCAATCCGGTTTCAGTCGAGATCGTCCCGGCTGGGGATGGATATGAAATTCATCCCACCGGCATTCGCGGTGGAGATTCGCGCATTGGTGTGGACATGGAAGTGGACGTTCCGGCGAAATCGTTGCTCACCATCCGCAGCGATCATGGCGATATCAGCGTTTCCGATATGGGAGCATCGGTTGCCGTGAACAGCCTCAATGGTGACGTGGAAGTTCGCGACACCGCCGGAGACGTCAGCATCGACATGCGGCATGGTGATGTGAAAGTTTCCGACGCCAAAGGCGACGTCAAGATTTCCGGCAAAGGCGGCGAAGTAGAAGTTGTCACGGTGGCCGGGGGCCTGACTCTCAACGGGGAGTTCTACGGCCCCATCCGGGCCGATAAAGTCGCGAAAGGCGTACGCTTCGTTTCTCAGCGTACGGATCTAACACTTACGCAGCTCTCCGGCCACATGGAAGCTGGCTCCGGCAATCTGGAAATCGCCGACGCTCCCGGCAACCTCGCGCTGCGAACGAATTCCTACGATGTGAGCATTGAAAACGCTGGCGGGAAAGTGAAAGTCGACAACCGCAACGGAAATATCGAGGTGCGCTTTTCTTCGCCGCCGAGGGAAGACATCGATATCACCAACTCCAACTCGACGATTTCGCTCAGCCTCCCGGGTTCTTCGACTTTCGACATCCTGGCTGATTGCCACTCCGGCGATATCGATTCCGATTTTTCGGCCGATTCGCTGAAAAAAGTTTCGACGGAGTCCGGGGATTCCCATCTTGAAGGAAAATACGGAAGCGGGCGCGGCCCGAAGATTACGCTGAAGACGAGCTACGGCTCCATTTCGCTGAGAAAAACCAGCTCCGATCTGATGGCTCCGCCAGCCCCTCCTGCTCCGCCCGCGGTTAGACCTCCTCGCGCTGGGCGACCGGCGCCAGCCCCAAAAGCGCCTGAATCCGACGAAGAATAAGCGCGCCGAATATCCGACCTGTCGTTTTCCTGACGTGCGTACTCGGTGGCTGGGGCGCAGCATGCTGCGCCCCTACAATGGAAGTTCCCGTCTTCGCGAACAATTGGCGAGAAACGCGGATTGACTCTTCTCCTCCTAACGCTCGGCGAGGCGTTTCAATTCCGAGAAAAACGTGGGGTACGAAACTCCAGCGCAATCGGCGTCGCGAATCAAGGTTTCGCCGTCGGCTGCTAGAGCGGCAACGGAGAAGGCCATGGCGATGCGGTGATCGCCGCGGGGATCGATTTCGGCGCCGTGCAATTTTCCGGCGCTGCGGCCTTCCACGCGTAGTCCATCGGGGCGCTCTTCCACTTTGGCGCCCATGCGACGGAGATTTTCGGCAAGCGCGGCGATGCGGTCGCTTTCTTTCACGCGCAATTCTGCGGCGTCGCGAATTTCAATTCCTTGTTCGGTGAACGGCCCGAGCGCCGCCAACATCGGGAGTTCATCAATCACCAGCGGAATTTCATTGCCGGCGATCACTCCGCCCTTCAGCGAAGCGCCTTTTACCGACATATCGCCTACGACCTCGCCATGCGAACTCTTTAGCCCTTGGATGTGAATGGACGCGCCCATGCCCATGAACAAATCGAGTATGGCGGTGCGGGTGGGATTCAAGCCTACGTTGTGAATCAGAATATTCGAGTCGGGAAACAGCGAAGCGGCAGCAATCCAAAAGACCGCGGAAGACAGATCCCCTGGTACGTCCAATGATTTCGCGGTTAGCTTTCCAACTCCATTCGCGCCTGCGGCGGCTCCGCGCAGAGGATGAACTCGCGTGGTGCGGCCATGCTTCTCGATGCTGGCGCCAAATTCTTCGAGGGCCAGTTCGGTGTGGTCGCGCGTTCTTGCAGGCTCGGTGACGGAAGTGACGCCGTCGGCGAACAAACCGGCGAGAAGCACCGCCGACTTTACCTGGGCGCTGGCCATGGGCATTTTGTAATCCATGGCTTTGAGACGCGCGCCGTGGATTTCGAGAGGCGCAAAATTATCTTCGCGCGCGCGAATGTCCGCGCCCATTTCGCGAAGCGGGCCGACCACGCGCTTCATGGGGCGCTTCTGGAGCGATTCGTCACCGGTCAGTTTCGAAGTGAATTTCTGGCCGGCTAAAATGCCGGCGAGCAGGCGCATCGTGGTGCCGGAGTTGCCGGCGTCGAGAGTGCGGCTAGGCGGTTGCAAGCCGCGCGCGCCGCATCCTGTCACGCGCACAACGTCTTTTTCGATTTTTACTTCGGCGCCCAGGGACTTCATGCAATCGAGCGTGCTGTGACAATCGGCGGCAGCGGAAAAATGGCGCAGTTCGCTGGTGCCTTCCGCAAGACCGGCAAGCATGGCGTAGCGGTGGGAGATGGATTTATCGCCGGGGAGTTCGACGCCACCGGTCAAGTATTTTGCAGGCTTTATCGTTTCTTTTTTCACGAGAAAATTCTAACACGCCAGCTTGCTGGTTCATCTCGCGCAGGATACCGAACACACTAACAGCAGCATCAACGTTGGTTTTGTCTCGCCAGTATTTTGCAAATTTGGCGAGGCAGACGGGCGGGGCAAGCCCCGCCCCTACAAAGAGTTATGAGCCGCACTCGCTCTTCTTCCTGTCCGCGCGGACAGTTTTTAAGAGGCACTTCGTGGCAAACGGATCGAAACTTCCAAGGTCCGCGCCGCGTATTATGGAATAAGGAGAATGGTCATGTCAGGGCGCAGTACCGCAGTTCATGTAGCAACCAAGCTGGGAATTGGATTCGGCTCACTTTTTCTGGTGAGTGTGTTGTTGGCGGCGATGCCGGGGCACCACACGCCCGGGGCGCAAACGCGGGAGCCGCAGCAAGCTTCGAGTCCATCGCAAAGTATGCCCGGCATGGACATGTCCGACGAATCCGCCAACGAAGCGCATGCGGTGCATGACATGACTCGCGGGCACCAGGACGCACACAGCTTGCACATGACGATGACAGCGATGAGACCTGTTGGGCCGGGAGACATCGAGCGGGCTAACGAGATCGTCGCTCAACTGCGCAGCAGCATCGAAAAATACAAGGATTATCACGTTGCGCTGGACGACGGATTCCGAATTTTCCTGCCGAATATTCCGCAGCCGGAATATCACTTCACGAGCTATAAGAATGGGTTCCTGGAGGCGTTCACGTTTGATCCAACGCGTCCCACTTCGCTGCTTTACAAAAAAACTTCCACGGGCTACGAGCTGGTCGGCGCGATGTACACGATGCCTAAGCGCGCCACTGAGGAGCAGCTCAACGCGCGTGTGCCGCTCAGCGTGGCGATGTGGCACCTACACACGAATCTGTGCATGCCGCCGAAAGAGCAGTACCGGACGACGGACTGGACAAAATTTGGATTGAAAGGCTCCATCGCCACGCAGGAAGCTTGTGACGCAGCGGGCGGGCGGTTTCAGCCGTCCATTTTCGGCTGGATGGTACACGTCTACCCCTACGAAGATTCGCTGGACAAAATCTTCTCCATGCACCATCACATGGAGTGAAATTCGACGCCTCGGCAATTGGGGCGCAGCATGCTGCGCCCCTACAATGAATTCTCCGCGATCCGTGAGTGGTTGGAACTATTTTTTGAAGGCGCGGAAATCCTTGCTGCGCAATTCTTCGGGGACTTGCCACATGCGGAAGCCGCCAACGAAGGCGTTTTCGTTGGTACCGAGGCGGGCGCCGTCGGGAGCGCTCTCCAACTTTTTGATATTTCCACCACCCAGGACCACGTAATCAGCGTCCAGCGCGGCCATCAATTTCGTGACGATCTTCGCGACGTGCTTGCGCCATTTTTTCTTGCCCAGGCGTTCCAGCCCGCGCAGTCCGAGATAATCCTCGTAGGTTTGTCCCTTTTTGTACCCAAGATGCGCGAGTTCCATGGGCTCGAGCACTCCTTCGACGACCATCGCGGAGCCTAGCCCCGTGCCGAGGCCGAGAAAGAGCATGCGCCCGCCTTCATAGCTGCCGAGAGCCTGCATGGCCGCGTCGTTGATCATTTTTACCGGGCAGCCGAAAGCTTTGGTGAAGTTGAACCCCACCCAGCCACCGCCCAGGTTGTGCGGCTCGCGCAGCGGGTGACCGTTGATGATCGGCCCGGGATATCCGAGCGAGATACAATCGTAGCCCCATTCGCGAGTGGCTTCCTTGACCAGTTTCACCATCTTGGCGGCGGTCATGGTGGGCCCGGAAGGAATCTTGAAGGGCTCCTTCTGTCCCGCGGCAAAAATTTTCACGTTGGTGCCGCCTACGTCGATGACCAGAACTTTGCGAGTCTTTTTCGCCGCAGCAGCCACTTTCTTTGCCATGCCGATCCTCCACGTATTCGCTATTGTGGGCCCGTTAGCGCGCGGGGGGATTTTAGGCTAAACCGGCCACGGCGAGAAGATAATTAGCTTTGCGACCTACGGTTCGGCTACCGGCTGGTTCTGGAACTCTTAGATAGTCTAGCCTGATGGACCCATCCTTGGCGTTCCGCCGGTCCAATTGCTTAGCAGTACCCCGGCGGGTATCATGGACAACTCATGCTCTCGGCCCGGTCTCAACTGTGTAAGTCTCGACGCCTCCTGCAACGCACCCTTCCCACGATTCTCGCGCTTGCGCTCACCGTAACGTTGACTCCGCGCCAGGCCTTTGCGCAGGAATCGAACGAAATTCTGCCTCTTAGCCAAGTCAAGCCCGGCATGCAAGGGTACGCCTATACGATCTTCGCTGGGGACCAGATTGAGAAGTTCGACCTGGAGGTCGTCGGGATTCTCGAAAACTTTCTAGGGCCGCGGCAAAGCATCATTCTGGTGCAGCTCAAGGGGCCTAAAGTCGAGCATACGGGCGTGGTTGCGGGGATGAGCGGGAGCCCGGTATACATCGACGGGAAATTGGTCGGCGCGCTTTCGCTGAAGCTGGGAGTATTCACCAAGGAGCCGATTGCGGGGGTCACCCCGATTCAGGACGTGTTAAGTCCGCCGAGACAGGCGGCGCCGTCGCAAAGTGCTTACTCGCAGGCGAGTGCGCAGCAGCTTTCGCTTCCAAGCGAAGCGTCCACGCGCACGGGGCTTCCTTCCGGCTCGGCGCTGGCGCCTATCGAGACGCCACTCGTTTTTTCTGGATTTCAGCCGGCGGCGCTGCAGCAATTTGCTTCGCAGATACAGGGATATGGATTGGTGGCGGCGCAAGGCGGCACGACCGCGGCGCGGCCCGAAGATGCGCATCTCGTGCCTGGCGACATGGCGGGAATGGTTCTGGTGCAGGGCGATGCTTCGATCAATTCCGCGTGCACTGTTACTGCGGTGCAGGCGGACCGCGTGTATTTGTGCGGCCATCCGTTCCTCAACCTCGGAGACATTCAGCTTCCGATGGCGCGGAGCCGGGTGGTCACGACACTTTCTTCGGAGCTGGCTTCCACAAAAATCGTGAACGTGGGGGGCTCGATCGGGACTATCACGAGCGACCACCTCACCGCCGTCACCGGCAAGCTGGGCACGCCGCCGGCGATGATTCCGCTGGACCTCACGCTGGCCTTTGCCGGGGCCGAGAAAAAACTACACTTCGAACTCGTGAATCACCCTCGGCTCACGCCGCTGCTGGTGGCGCTCACCACGTTTAATGGGCTGACGCAGAATTCGATTTACGGCGAAGGCACCACCCTGCATCTTTCGGGAGAGATTCGGCTGCAGGGGCATCCCCCGGTACAAATCGAAAACACGTTCGCGCCGGGTGATTTTCTGATTCCTGACGGCTTGCCAATCGCACTGGCGATGCAAAATGTTTTCACACGCCTCTTCAACAATACTTTCGAAACTACGGTGGTCGATCGCATCGCGCTGCGCGTGGAGAGCGTCCCCGGGCGGCAATCCTTCACCATCGAAAGTGCCTGGCTGGAAAAAGGCGAAGCTGCTCCCGGCGAAACGCTGCGCGTGCGCGTGTTGCTGCGGCCCTATCGCGGCGCAGCCCGTGTGGAAGAGACCACCGTGCACATCCCAGAACAGATCGCGCGGGGAACAAATTTGCGCGTTCTGGTGAGCGACGCCGATCTGCTGAATCGCTCTTCGCGCGGATTTGCTTTTGCGGGCGCCGGCGGCTCTTCCGGCATCGACCAGCTCATCGCGTTGCTAAATCGCGAGCGGCGCAATGACCGGCTCTACGTCGGGCTGTTCACGCCATCTCCGACAATTCTCTGGGACGACAAGGAATTGCCGAACGTGCCGCTCTCGGAAATTAATATCGTTGACGGCCGCCCGGCGCCCGGGAGCGTACAAGTTCTCCGTGAGTCGCTCGCCAGTGAATCGTCCATTCCTCTTGGCGGTCCAGTTTCTGGCGTGATCTCTCTGAATCTGCAAATCCGGTGAAAAGCCCAATGTCCAGCTCGGAAAATCAAGGCGGCGAAGAGTTCGTTCGTTTGCAAAAAACATATTTGCTGCGCGATGGCGTGCGGCGAGCGTCGAAAAAGCGCCTTTTTGCCGCGCTTTCCTTTTGCTCAGTTCTTTGCTTGCTTGCCTCGGTGCCGCTTCTAGCCGAGCACACTCGGCGCTGGCGCCAGGCCACCTATGAAGAATTCCTCAAAGGGACGGCTCACGGCGTCGCGGTGCGAAGCGATGGCCGGCTGGAACTCGCGCCCAAATTCACGCTATTGGCCGACGCCGACGCTTCGTATCTCTGGTCTTTGCGAGTCGATCCCAAAGGGACGCTGTACGCGGCGGGGGGATCTCCGGCAAAAGTTTTCCGTTTTGACGCGAACGGAAAGCTGGCTATCGTTTTCGAATCCAGCGACCTTGCGGCGCAGTCCATCGCGTTCGACGCCAAAGGAACGCTGTACGTGGCCACTTCTCCCGACGGCAAGGTCTATCGCGTTTCCGCGTCCGGCGAAAAAACGGTCTTCTTCGAACCCAAGACGAAATATATCTGGGACCTGGCGTTCGGGGCGGATGGAACTCTGTACGTCGCCACAGGTGACAAAGGGCAAGTCTTCGCCGTCGCACCGGACGGCAAAGGGGAACTCTTCTACGCCAGCGACGAAGCTCATATTCGCGTACTCGCTTTCGATGCAAAAGGCAACGTGATCGCGGGCACCGAGCCCAGCGGGCGCATCCTGCGCATCTCGCGGATCGACGCAAAGAATGCTCGCAAGGACAAAGATTCATCCGCTTCGGCTGCCGGGGGATTCGTGCTTTACGAAACCTCCAAGCGCGAGATCACTTCTCTGGCGGTCGCGCCGGACGGCGCGATTTACGCTTCTGCGATTGGGGAAAAACAGCGGAATGTTGGTCAAACCGCGCAAACTACGGTTTTCACTTCGCCGCAAGGTACCACAACCATCGTTGGCGGAGGCGTGATTTCCAGCACCCAGGGTCAAGTACAGAATCCGTTTACACCGTTTCCGCCGCTTCTTTCCAGCAGCATTTATCGCATCTCCGCCGACGGCGCGCCTGAAGAACTGTGGACCTCGCGCGAAGATGTAGTCTACGCGCTGGGGCTGGCTTCCGATGGGCGCCTGCTCGCCGGGACCGGCAACAATGGAGCACTGCTGGCCATCGATGGGCGCGGCGTGTTCGCGCAGCTCGCCAAAGCGGGCTCGGCGCAAATTACGGGAATCGCGCGCAACTCTTCCGGCAAGGTTTTCTTGTGCACCGCAAATCCCGGAAAAGTTTTTTCTGTCGGCCCGGAATATGAAGCGGAAGGCACTTACGAATCGCATTCTTTCGACGCGCAGCTTTTCTCGCAGTGGGGACGGATCGAGTGGTGGGGACCTCCGCCCACGGACCAGCAAAAGGCGGGTTCAAATTCGAAGGCAAGTGGAAATGAGCCGCGGACGGAATTTTTCGTGCGCTCCGGGAACACCGAAGACCCTGGCAAGGAATGGTCGCGCTGGTACGGACCGTACACGCACTCGGGCAGCGCAGTGGAAGCACCGCCCTCGCGATTCGCGCAATGGCGTGCGGTCATTCACGACGGACGCCCCGGTGATGGAATCGATTGGGTGAGCGTGGCGTATCTGCCACGGAACGTCGCGCCGGTGATCGACGCGCTCGTTCTCCAGGAGCCTGGCGTGCGCGCGCAGTCCGCGTTTAACATTGCTCCCGGACAGCCCACCACGGTGACACTCAAAATGCCACCTACTCCGAATACAACGGGAGTCGTGATTACGCAAAGCAGCGTCTCGGCAAAGTTCGAGCAGCCGCCGCAGGGATTGGTGCAAAAAGGGTATCAATCCGTTTTGTGGAGCGCGCATGACGAGAACGACGACGATTTGCGCTATGCGGTCTATTATCGCGGGGAAAACGAACGCGAGTGGAAACTTTTGAAGGACAATCTCGAACAGAAATTTTATTCCTGGGATGCGACGACATTGCCGGATGGCGCGTACTACTTGAAGATTGTGGCTACCGATGCGCCTTCAAATCCTCCCGCGCTGGCGCTTACCGCCGCACGCGAAAGCGAGCGCTTCGAAGTTGACAACACGCCGCCGGTCATTAGCAACCTTCAAGCAATCTTCGTGGTCACGCGGGGAGGAAGTCCGGCATTCACCAGTGAGATCGTCAGCTTCACCGCGCGTGACGCCACGAGCAGCATCGAACGTGCTCAGTACAGCGTGGATGGTGGCGAGTGGATTGTCGTTGCGCCAGCGGGAAACTTGAGCGACTCACTCGAGGAGCGCTACGAATTAACGCTTACCGCGCCGGCACCGGGCGAGCATACGATTGCCGTGCGTGCTTATGACCGTTTCGAGAATGTTGGCAGTGCGAAGACCACCTTCACGGTTCCCGCCGGTAAACAATAAGTCCTAGCTCATCCAGCGTTCTTGGACGACGGCGTTGTGAAATTTTTCGATTTCCGCGCCGAAGCCGATGCGGCCGTCGCCGTAGGGCTCATTGCGAACGTGAACCACACGCGCGGTGCAGCGCGTTTCTTCCGTCTTGGTGCCTGTAACTTCGCAAGGCATGCGCAGCGTAGCCTCAATGGGCATGCCAACTTGCAGAGGCGCGGACGTGGCAAAGAAGAAGCCACCCTTGGAAATGTTCAGCGCTTCGGTGAAATGTTCGGTCTTATCCGAAGCCAGCCCCACCGCGCGGAAGCGCAATGGAGTACGCATATTGTAGCGAGTCAACTGCCGGCGTTCTGCACCCATGATGTTCCTCCTCCGCGCGAGAAGGGTATGACGCGGCTTTCTCGTGATTGTGGAGGGGACCTTAAGCGTAGCAAAGCGGGGGGAAGGGTCAAGTACCAAAACTCTTGATTGGTACGTCAATAGGGCGTGATTCGCACGTGTTTCAGAACGGGATTTCGACGAATCCAGGGGGCACGCTACAACGATTGGCAAGTCCCGCTGACAATTAAGTGCGATCAGACTCCCTGCTGATGCAAATATCCGGGAGTGCCCACACTAGCGCTGCTCCCACATTCCCCAACGACGAGATGGCCGTCGAGCACACTAAACCCCAAACTGCCGTAGATGATGATCCAGATGCTTGTACATCAGCGTCGCCCACTCCTCCGGTGTTAGCCGCCCAAAGAAGCTATGCGGATTCTTGGTGCACCCCTTGGGACCGGCCGCGGCAAATCGGTCGATCAACGCGCACAACCGCTCCCGTTCCGCTCCCAGGTCCCGTTCATCCTGGACCACAAGATCCTTCGTGGTCGGCGAATTCCGGCGAAACGGTTGGTCGTTCCCAAGCGCCAATGGCTTTATGATCCGCCCAACGATCCGCCCGAGAAACAACCGCGGAGGAATCCTGTCCCCTACTGCCCACTCCAGACTCGCCGAGCAGTGCGCCACCGCTTGGGCCGCACTCATCTTGCCCCACAGCCGCTGGCTATCCGGCCTCAGACTTGCCGCCCGCCCCTTCACTTCTTCCACCCTAGCCGCTTCAAATAGATTTTTCATGCTGAAAGACCTCCCCCTGTCAACCCATCGCAACCGAGCACGCTTGACTACCCCGCTCGTGAAACTGCAGCCTGTCCCGTCATCATCGTCTTCCTTCTCCTCCACTCCCGCCGCGCTACTGGTGCAGACTGTGTTGCACGCAGGCCGTTAGCCGCCGGCGATGGCGCCAAGGATAATGAGTGGTTCCTTGCCTGACGTGACTGCATCGGGCAGCGGCGCGTCGGGGAGCTCATGGGAGAGATCCTCTTCGCAGGCAAAGAAGCGCAGAAATGGGCGCCGCTGTTGCGTGATGTGATCGCGGATTGTTCCGCAGAGCATGGGGTAACGGGCTTCGAGTGCGTCGACGACGGAGCGCTGCGTAGCGGGACCTATGACTTCGATTTCCACTTCGCCCGTGATGCGCGCGAGCCCGCGCAAATGGGGCGGGAGAACGACGCGGATCATGAGAGCGTTTGCACCTCGACGGAAAGGACCGCGGGCAAATCGCGCACGATGGGCGCCCAAGTGTCCCCGGCGTCGGCTGAGCAGTAGACCTGTCCACCAGTGGTGCCAAAATAGACGCCGCATTTATCGAGTGTGTCCACGGCCATGGCGTCGCGCAACACGTTAATGTAGCAGTCGCTCTGCGGCAGGCCTTTGGTCAGCGGCTCCCATTCGTTGCCTCCGGTCTTGCTGCGATATACCCGTAACTTCCCTTCTAGCGGAAAATGCTCCGAGTCGCTCTTGATGGGCACGACGTAGATGGTTTCGGGTTCGTGGGCGTGAACATCGATGGCAAATCCGAAGTCGGTGGGTAAGTTGCCGCTGACCTCGTGCCAGGAATTGCCGCCGTCCTCGCTGCGCATGACGTCCCAGTGCTTCTGCATGAACAGCACATCCGGACGGGACGGATTCATGGCGATGTGATGGACGCAGTGGCCAACTTCGGCATAGGGATCGGGAATATATTGGGAATGTAGCCCCTTGTTGATCGGCCGCCAGGTCTTGCCTGCATCGTCAGTACGGAAAGCGCCAGCGGCCGAGATGGCGATGTAGATGCGGCCGGGGTTCTTCGGATCGAGAATAACGGTGTGGAGGCACATTCCGCCGGCACCTGGCTGCCACTTGGGCCCTGTGCCATGACCGCGCAAACCGGAGAGTTCCCGCCAGGACTTGCCGCCATCCTTCGAGCAAAACAGCGCGGCGTCTTCCACACCGGCGTAGACAGTGTCCGCATCGGTGAGCGAGGGTTCAAGATGCCAGACGCGCTTGAACTCCCACGGATGCTGCGTTCCGTCGTACCACTGATGGGTAGTCAGTGGTTTGCCGGATTCGGAGGAGGCGTCGTACACGAACTTGTTGCTCTCGCCCTTGGGCATGCCCTCTGGCGTGGTCTGTTCGCCAGGCGGCGTCCCCGGCTGAGTCCAAGTCTTGCCGCCATCATCGGAGCGCTGAATAATCTGCCCGAACCATCCGCTGGTCTGCGAGGCGAAGAGCCGATTCGGATCGACGGGCGACCCTTTGAGGTGGTACATCTCCCAGCCGGCAAAGTGCGGGCCGCTGACGTCCCACTTTTCGCGCTTACCATCCGCGGTAAGGATGAATGCGCCTTTGCGTGTGCCAACCAACACCCTGACATTGCTCATAGCTTGCTCCTGCGTTGGATTTAAGAATGTGGTGAGAAATCTGGATTAGTCGGACCGCAGAGCCTGGATGACGTCGACACGGGCAGCGCGCGCGGCAGGGAGGGCGGAGGCGATGACGGCTGCAGCAAGCAGGATTATGGCGGAACCGGCGACGGGGAATACATCCGGGGTGCGCAAACCGGGCACGTAGCTGGCGGCGAGGCGCACGAAGGCCAAGCCACAAAGCGCGCCGGCGACGACCCCGATTGCGGCCATGATGGCTCCTTCGCCGATTACGCTTCGGAGCAACTCGGACGGCAGCGAGCCGATAGCCAGGCGGATGCCGAATTCGCGGGTGCGGGCGCTGACGGAGAACGCGAGGACGCCGGCGACGCCAACGATGGCGATGGCGAGCGCGACAGCGGCAAAGCCACCAAAGACGATGGTGTTGAGGCGATCGGGGGTGAGCACTTCGGCGCGTATGTCTTCGAGCGTGGCGGCGTGTTCGATGGGTTGATCCACGGACATTCTGCGCACAATTTGCGTGACCGGCGTTACGAGGGCGTAGGGATCCATGCGCGTGTGCAGGAATAAGCGGCCGCCAAAAACGCCCAACTCCTTGCCGGCGTTTTGGTCGGGTATTTGGCCGAAGGGGTGATAGACGGTGAGCGTCGCGCCGGGCACGACGTGCTCATCATCTACATCGGTGGCGACACCGATGATGCGGCGAGGCCCGGTGCTGATATAGATGAAGGCCATCACCGGGTCCGTCCACATGATGTGGCGATTGATGGGGTCCTGACCGGGGAACATGCGGTCGGCGACGCTTTTGCTGACGATCACGACAGGTTCGGCCCCGCGGCGATCGTTATCGTTGAAATCGCGTCCGGCGAGGATGGGCACGCCGAGGGCGGCGAAGAATCCTGGGGAAGCGATCCGGAACTGCGCGCGCGGGTCTTCTTCGGTGGCGGAATTGACGTGGCCCTCGCCGGTGAACTGGAAGCCAGGGCCGAAGAGGCCGGAGTCGCGCCAGGGAACGAAGGTGCCGGTGGCAACGGCATCCACGCCGGGAAGTTCTTTAATGCGCCGGAGGGTTTCCCGGTAGAAGTTGATGACCTGGTCGTCGGTCTTGCCATAAGACATCACGGGGACGTTCATGGCGAGAACGCGCCGGGTGTCGAAGCCGGTGCGTGTGGCCTGGAGCGTGAGGAGCGTCTTGACGAGCATGCTGGCGCCAGCGAGAAGCATGAAGGATGCGGCAATTTGCGTGACCGCGAAAACGCGCAGTCGCCGGCTGGTGCTGCCGGTAATGCGCACGCCGCCGCTGGTCAGACCCAGACCTTGCGAGGCATCCGCCGAGGGTAGCCGAGGGACGAAGGCGAGAAGAATGGCCGCCAAGACGGCCAGTCCCGCGCCAACCCACAGCATGCTGGTATCGACGGTAAGGTCCAGTGCGCGGACGGAAAAGCGCGAAGCATAGCGCGCGAGGACGGCGACCATCGGCCGAGCGCTCAACACACCGAGAATCGCACCCGCGCCGCAGAGCAGCAGGCTCTCGGCGAGCAGGGTGCGCCGCAGAGCGGAGGTGGTAGCGCCCAGTGCCGCGCGAATGGCGAGCTCCCCTTCCCGGCGAACGCTGCGGGCGAGAATGAGATTGGCGACATTGGAGCAGGCAATTATAAAGATGAGAGCCGATGCAGCGAGCAAAACCCAAAGGACAGTGCGGGCGCCGGAAGTAATCTGATCGCGTATGCGCACGGCGTTAATGCGAAAGTCGGCTTTCTGCGAATAGGCCTCGGGATGCTCGCGGAGCATGGAGGTATGGACGGTGCGCAATTCCGCGTTCGCTGACTCGAGAGTTTGGCCGGGCGCGAGGCGGCCGAAAAGTTCCGTCATGCGATGGACACGGCCGGTGACCATCGTGGCGGAAAGATGATGCGGGCTGGTGACGACGTTGGCGATGATCTCGGTATCGGCGGGATAAGGGACGGAGGGTTCGAGGACCCCGATGATAGTGGCGGAACGGTCGCTGAGACGAACGGTTTTGCCAAGGACGGAAGGATCGCTTTTGAGCACGGTGGTCCAGAAGCGATAGGTGAGGACGGTGGCGCCGGCGGCGTTCGGCCCGTCGTCTTGCGGTCCGAGGAGGTGGCCGAGGACAGGATGCAGACCCATGACCTCGAAATAGGAGCCGTCGACAACGCCGGCGCGGACTTCGCGGGGCTCGCCGAGGCCGATCATGGTAAAGCCGATGGTGGAGAAATCGCCAAACTCGGTGAGCGATTTGACGTTGGCTTTCAGATCCTGAATTTCGGGCACGGAGAACGTGGTGTTGTCCGAGCCGATGCCGAAGGCGCTCTGCCGAATGTAGATCAGGCGATCCTCGTCACGGTTGACGAGAGGACGGAGGAGCACGCCGCGCACCAAGGTGAAGATGGCGGCGTTGGCGCCGATGCCGAGGGCCAGAGTGAGGATCACGGTGACGGCGAGGCCTTTGGAGCGCCACAGGGAACGCACGGCAACTTTAAGATCGTGAAGAAAAAGACCCGGTGTGAGAGTCATCGCCTGTCTCCTTGCTCCTGGGAAGTGTTGCGCGGTCTTGGCGAGCGCGCAACGGGACGTTCAAAGTTGAGATATAACATTATTGACGAAATTCTTTGAAAAGCGTTTCCAAGGCGCGGCTAAGCCATCTTCTTTTCGCAGATTACCATCCAAGGCGTCCCGAAGCGATCGACAAACATGCCGAACCTGTGGGCGAAGAATGTTTCGTTCATAGCCATGCGTATCTCGCCGCCTTCGGAGAGAGTGTTGTAGATGCGGTCCGCTTCGGCGGGGTCCGGGACGCCAATGGAGATGGAAAAGCCCTGGGGTTTCTCGGTGCGGTCGGGCGGAGCGTCCGAACCCATGATGATCTGGTCGCCGATGGCGATGCGGGCGTGAATGATTTTGTTGGCGAATGGGGGCGGAACTTGTGCAGCGGCGGGCGAAGCGCCATAGGTCATGCTCGCGGTGATCCTGCCGCCGAGAGATTTGGCGTAGAAATTGAAGGCGGCTTCGCAATTGCCATTGAAGTGGAGATAGGTGTTCAAATTCATGGCGGACTCCTCAGATACAATTGACGCAAAATTGCGGCAAAGGAAAGCTACGACATATTACTTGCATAATGCAAGTGAAATTGTTAAGGTGGGAAGGTGCCAAAGAAGAAGGCCACGCCCAAATGGCGCTCGGGGTGTCCGCTCAACGCCTCGGTGGAGATCCTGGGCGATCGCTGGTCGCTGCTGATCATTCGCGACATGATGCTGCGGGGTTTCCGCAGCTATAAGGAATTCCTGGAGTCGTACGAAGGAATCGCCACGAATATTCTGGCCGACCGCCTACGCAAACTCGAAGCGCACGGAATCATCACTACCAGCCGGGAACCCTCCGACGGACGAAAAGTCATCTACTCGCTCACGCCAAAAGGAATCGATCTGGCTCCCGTGCTCACGGAAATGGTTCTTTGGGCCGCGGGCCACGAAAAAACCGAGAATGCAGCGCTGGTGCGCGAAATGAAAAAGGACAAGCAGGAATTTCTGGCCAGGGTGAGAAAACGCTGGGTGGAAAGTATGGCGCATTCCACACATAAGTGAGCTAGGGCCGATTGCAAACCTCGTTGCGTGAACCCTTCCGCTAACGGTCAGGATTTTTTTCCGCTCGTTGGTTGCAAGCGCAGGGATAGATTCACCATGCCATAATGCCTCTTTCACTGGCGAGACCCGGATGCTACATAAGAGTGGTGTCTGGAAAACGCGCACGCTAAAGGAATGGCATGACCACTGCACTGCAAGTTGAAACTCCACCGTATCGCCCGCCTACGTGGCAGGCCATCGTGGAGGCGCACGCGCGAATCGCGCCGCGTATCCACCGCACGCCTGTGCTGACATCGCGGTCGCTCGACGCCATCGCCGGCGCGAGAATTTTTTTCAAGTGCGACAATTTCCAAAAAACGGGCTCGTTTAAAATTCGCGGAGCGAGCAACGCGATTCTTTCGCTGAAGGAAGAAGATGCTGCGCGGGGGATCGTGACGCCGTCGAGCGGAAATCATGGCGCGGCGGTGGCATGCGCTGCGGGTTGGCGTGGCGTGCCGGCATTTATCGTTATGCCGAAAAACGCCCCGCGCGTGAAGTGCGAGGCCGTCGAGTCCTACGGCGGAAGAATCACTTTCTGCGAGCCGACGATCACGGCACGCAAAGAAGCTGCGGCGCGCGTGCAAGCGGAGACCGGCGCGTATTTGGTGCATCCGTACGATGATGACCGCATCATCGCCGGGCAAGCTACGGCGGCGAAGGAGTTGCTTGAAGAAGTGGGCGATTTGGACGCGGTGTTTGCGCCGGTCAGCGGGGGAGGATTGCTGAGCGGGACGTGCCTGGGGGCCAAGGGAGTTCGCGCCGAGGTGCGCATTTTTGGTTGCGAGCCGGCGCTGGCGGACGATGCCTATCGTTCGCTGACCACGGGCACGCTGCAATCGCAGGATGCGAGCGAGACGATTGCGGATGGATTGCGCGCGTCACTAGCGCCGAGAACATTTGCGATTTTGCAGCGGCAAGTTGAAGGTATCTTGCTGGTGAGCGAGAAAGAAATCATCGCGGCAGCACGGCTGGTGTGGGAACGCATGAAAATTATTATCGAGCCATCGAGCGCGGTGGCGATTGCGCCGCTATTGCGGCCGGGGACGATTGCGAATCTCGCGTTGCCTTCGCGGGTGGATGGCGGTGCGCCAAAGTTAGGCGTGATCTTCTCTGGCGGTAATGTCGATCTCAATTCCCTGCCCTGGGCTCGATAAGAACAAGCCGGCCGTACAGCGCAAAATTTCGGAGAGAGCGATGCGGTCTAGGCAGCGGCGCGGTCGCGAATGCGCATGGGTTGTTTTTTCCAGTAGGTGAGGGAGCGCCAGACCCATTCGAGGGGGCCGAAACGGAAATTACGGAGCCAGATGGGGCTGACGATGAGAATCAAAATCCACACACCTAAGACGACTCCGTAGAGTTGGTAGCGCTGGAGCTTGCCAAAAAGTCCGAAGCCGTAACCTTCAAAGATGGTTGTGCAAATCAGAGAAGTGAGAATGTAATTTGAAAATGCCATCTGGCCCACGGACGCCAGTGTTTTTGTGATGGCGCGCAGGGCGCCGGATTTCATCACCAGGAGCAGCAGGGCGATATATCCGAACGCGGTAAAGCGCCCAGGCTCATAGAGACTAAACGTGACCGATAGCGACTCCAGGCTGAAGTGCTGCTTGGCGGCCCACCAGACAGAAATAGTGTGCGCGGGCAATCCGATCAGGAACGATAGAACGGCCATCCACACGTAAAACTTCGTGGAATACTTGCCGGTCAACACGCCCAGCTTCAGCAGGGCGATGCCGATGAGCATCATGTCCAGCATGTCAAACCAGACGAACGGCACATAAATCGGAAAACTATGGAAGCGGTAGACGTTCTTGGCGCGAAAGGCAAAGAGCTTGAAGTATCCGCCGAGGTGAGCATCGGTTTCTTTTTTGAGGTCTTGCGGCGTAGGAGCCAAATCAGCGATGAGCTCTTGCCAGTCTTTCTTTGTTTCTTCCTGATCTTTGGTTAGCTTCTTGCCTGCTTTTTCGTCCGTCTGGACCTGCTCATACTTCTGGTGCAAATCTTTGAGGTGGAAATGAAAGCCGAGACCGCTGCCGGCGATGAGCACCATCATGATGCCGGCGGTGATCAACAAACCCTTCGGAGAAGCTTTGCGCAGAGGATAAAGAAGAAGACCCAGCAGAGCATAGGGATAAAGGATGTCGCCGACCCAGATGAAATAAGCGTGAATGAGACCGAAGAGCATTAGCCAGAGCATGCGGCGGTAATGAATGTCGGCGGCATCGGCGGCCGCGCCTTTGCGGGAAAGCCGGTCAACTAAAAGATAGACGCTCGCGCCGAAGGTCAGCGAGAAGATAGCGCGCATTTTTCCGTCGCCGAGGACAGTGATGATGGCCCAGGTGAATAGATTCAGGCCCGTTGCGCCGCCTGCGGGAGCGGGATTGTTGTACGCGGCCATCGGCAAGCCGAAAGCACAAATATTCATGAGCAGGATGCCGAGGAGGGCGAAGCCGCGAATGGTGTCGATGGCGGAAATGCGTTCTTCGGCGAGGACAGGAGCGACGGCGAATTGGTCTACTTGCGGCGGAGCGGCGGAGGACGGTTGAGATGCCGCGGTATTCTTCGACGGACCTCCCGCGGTGTCGGAAGGCATGCCGCTGTTGAACGAACTCATGGTTGCACCCCACGCAAAAAAGAACTAGGGCTGCCGAAGGGCCTGACGGGAGAGTCTGAACGAAAACCGATGTTTCAACGTAGACAGGCACTCCGAGCGGACGTCGACGCCCAATGCGAAGTGCCTGCCCTACACACGAGAAGCAGCCTACTTCCTTTCAGTGTGCTCCTCTGGCGGATTGCCGACCTTGATCGAGTAACCGCCCGTGGCCCTGGGGCTTGTTGCAGTGCAAGAATCCGCCGGGCCGCAGACGCAATAAGAGACGCTGGAGTCATCAACGCCGGAGGCGAAGGTAAGGGTGTTGTTGCCATGAGCGAGTTGCTCATAGCCGTTGGCCTCGTTCACGAAAGCATCGGAGGGAGACGTGTAAACCCGGCATCCTCCTTGAGGGGAGCAATGAAACGTGACTTGGCCCCCATTATCGATAGCTGCCGCTGGCGGATTGGGCGGGTTGGCGGTCCATACCCCAGGTGCAGGTGAAGGGTTGTAGGTGATCGCGACCTGCAGCGTTGGTGCGGCGTTTGGTGCTCTTCCTGGATGTGCCATCTGTGTTGCTCCTTTTTCGAGATTTACTTCTTTCCGTTAGGCCGGAAATTGGGGTCGGACAATACATTTTGGAGGCCGGGGTCAGATTTCAGGTCGTCGAGCGGATAACCCTTCCCGAGCGCTCTCTCTACAAAGCGCACGGCATTAGGGCGGTCGCCCAGATTCTCGTATGCGTCGCCGACGTTCACCAGGACTCGTGGATCGTCGGGCGAAAGTGCCAGTGCCGTTTGAATTCGGACCAGGGCCTTATCGCGCATTTTTTGCGCTGCATACAGGTCAGCCAGTTCCGACTGCGCCGTCGCGTCTTGTGGCTGGTCCTTGACGGCTTGCTCTACAAGCTTCAACTCACGTTCGCGGGCCACAGCGGCTTTGTCCTCTTCCTTGAGCCACTCGTAAGCAGCCAACAGGTTTGACCATACGCGATAATCGTTCTCATTGAAGGTTAGGGACTTCTCCGTTGCCGCCGCCGAATCCGCATAGCGTTTCTCGTTGTAGTACAGAAGCCCGAGGTTTGCATAGGCCGGATAACTGGGACTCAGCTCGATAGATCTCTTCAGGGCCTGCTCCGCCGCGGACAACTGTTTCGGGTCACCCATGTCGAGATACACACCCGCCAAATTGAAGTAAGCAGGGGCATTGTCAGGGGTCAGCTCGATGACGCGTTGAAACTGTGCGATAGCATCCGCATATTTCCCGCGGCGGCTGTAAAAAAGGCCCAGCGAGTTGTATCCGTCCCAAAAATCGGGCCGTAGCACAACCGCTTTCTTGAAAGTGGATTCCGCGTCGGCGAGTCGTCCCATGCGTTCGTAGGTCCCGGCCAATCCCTCAAGAGCATCGGCGCTGTGCGGATCGAGCTGAAGGGCCTGCTGAAACTCTTGAAGAGCAACATCAAATTTCGCCTGCAAAGCGTGAGTGCGGGCCAGCGTGACGTAAACCGCCGGGACATGACTATCAATCTGAGCTGCCCGGCTGGCGTTTGCCGCGGCTTCCTCTATCCATTTCGGACTTGGATCTAATCCATATCTCATCCGGTAGGCGTTGGCGAGCTCAGCGTACGCCACTGCGAATTGCGGGTCCGCCTTCACGGCGTCATTGAGTTCCGTGATCGCCGAATCGAGATTGCCGGGCTTGTCGTAGCGCTGCAAGTAGCCCAGTCCCTTGAGGTACGACTCGTATGCCGCAGGGTTGACCTTCCCGCCCGTGGCCTTGAGCATTTCCGGAGTAATCGCGATGCCCATCAGCCTGGCCAGCTTGGCGACCGCTTCGCCTTGCAAATTGGCGATGTCGCCGGCGCGGTCTTCAAACGATGCGGAGCCGACCTGCCTCAGCGTTTTCGTATTGATCAGATTCACCATCAGATGGACATCCTGGCCTTGACGCTGAATGCTTCCCTTCACCACCAAGGTTGCCCCCAGTTCGCGCAACGCAGCCGTCGGGTCATCCACCTTGCGCGAGCGGACGACGCTGGCTGGGACCACCCACAACGATTGTTGGCCGACATCGAGGTTCGATAGCTGACTCGTCAGGCTGTCCATCAGGCCTTCGGCAACGACCGCATTCGCTTGATCATTGCCGATATTGTCGAAGGGGAGAACGGCGATGTGCTTGGCGTTGGCGGAGGCGAACGCGCCGGCGATGCGGTCGCGTGCGGCGAACGCGAGAAGCGTGACAGCGGCGACGACAGCCACTGCGATGCCGGTGAATACGGGCCAGGAGCTCTTTTTTGGACGAGCGGAAGGCCACTGCGGGGTGGAGGCGTGTTCGACGAAACGTTTCAAATCGCGCGCGGGCGTTTTCGAAGTCAACGTTGCGCCGGAAGCGTCTGGAGATTCCGTTGTCGCGGTCAATTGTGACTGGACGTTTTCCAGGTCGGCAAGCATCTCGGTGGCGCTGGGGTAGCGATGCTCCGGGGTTTTTGAAAGAGCGCGATAGAGAATG
>Ga0210384_10000867_pt1 | contig 43558 bp, 37 predicted proteins | sample IncBWH2MmetaG_FD_160574 | JGI IMG/M metagenome (GOLD analysis project Ga0210384, IMG submission 160574) | Forest soil microbial communities from Barre Woods Harvard Forest LTER site, Petersham, Massachusetts, United States - Inc-BW-H-2-M | ecosystem: Environmental > Terrestrial > Soil >... | reverse complement strand
CCGATTTCTTGAAGTCCTCCAGCGCCGTGTAAATATTGTCGGGCAAATAGCGCTCGGCTTGCCGCAAGTTTTTGATCTTCGCGGTTTCTCCGTCGAGTCCCGTCTTGAAAATGGAATACATCACCAGATACGGATTCGCGTCCGGCGCCACCGAGCGCACCTCGACACGCATGCTCTTTTCGTTGCCGATCGGGATGCGAATCATCGAGCCGCGGTCCACTGGCGATGCCTTAATCTGATTAGGCGCCTCAAAGTGCGGGTCCAGGCGCCGGTACGCATTGACGCTGGCATTTAGTAACAAGCAGTTGTCGTTGCCATGCGTCAAAATGCGGTCCACAAACCCCCAGCCCATTTTGCTCAGCTTTTCTTCGCCCTTCGGATCCCAGAAAAGATTCTTGCCGTCTTCGCTAATGGAAACGTTTGTATGCATGCCGTTGCCGTTCACGCCCACAACCGGCTTGGGTAAAAAGCACGCCGTCGTGTTCATGTTCGTCGCCACCTGGCGGCAAATCAATTTGTAGAGCTGGATCTGGTCCGCGGCCTGTACCACTTCGCCGTAGCCGTAATTGATTTCGAATTGCGAAGGCGCGACTTCCGGATGATCCTTCTCGTTCTGAAAACCCATGGCGCGCTGCACTTCCGCAGTCGTGTCAATGAACGTGCGCAGGGGATCGCCGGGAAGGGAATGGTAGTACCCGCCAGTATTGACGTATTCAAATTTCCCAGTCTCGTGGTAATGCCGCTCTGCGTTTTCTCCCTTGAAAAGAAACCCTTCGATCTCGTTCGCCGCGTTTAGCGTGTAGCCTTCCTTCTTGTGCAACGCCCCGGCATACCCTTTCAGCACACCACGAATGTCCGCGCTATACGGCGATCCGTCCTTGTCGATCACTTCGCCGAACACCAGCACCTTACCGGACCCAAAGACATCGGCCGGCCCCCAATAGAACGCGCCCCAATCCATTGCCAGCCGCAAATCGCTCTCGCGCTGCGCCGTGAACCCCCGAATCGAGGAACCATCAAACGTCAAATTGTCCCAGCTCTTAATCAGGAACTTTTTGTCGTAGTCCAGCATATGCAGCCGGCCTTCGAGGTCGCTGAATAGCACTGTCACGGCCTTAATCCGCTTCTCGTCCGTCAGGTACTTGATCCGCTCTTCCTGGACTTTGTGCGGTGCAATACGGTTCTTGCGCTGCTCTTTCGCCTTTAGGTTCAGCTCTTCGAGCTCGTCATAGGAAAGAGCCAGAAAATTACGCAGTTCGTTCGACATGAATCTCCTCGAAATAGGATGAAATAAGGTATGGCGCAAAATTGCGAGGCGTACAGGCGCTATTCATCGGCCCGTAGGGTATCGCGGCGGTCTTGCGAGCGTCAAATCGAAAAATCATTTCGCGTAATCGAAAAAATGAATCGAGAGCAGGACAATTTGTCCTCTTACCGCTCCCAAAACCGCGCTAGTCGTAATACTCCTGCCCGAGGTGCGTGATCAATTCCTCGCCCATCATCCACCGCAGCGTATTCTTCAGCTTCATCGATTGGATAAATAGGTCGTGCTCGGGATACAGCCCCGGCGCGGTCATCGGCGACTTGAAATAGAAGCTCAGCCACTCCTGGATGCCCTTCATTCCGGCGCGTTGCGCGAGGTCCAGGAAAAGAACGAGGTCCAGCACGATCGGCGCGGCCAGAATCGAGTCCCGGCACAGAAAATCCACTTTGATCTGCATCGGATACCCTAGCCAGCCGAAAATGTCGATGTTGTCCCAGCCTTCCTTGTTGTCGCCGCGTGGCGGGTAGTAGTTGATGCGCACCTTGTGATGCATCTTGCCGTACAGCATCGGGTAGAGCTTCGGCTGGAGGATGTACTCAAGCACGCTCAGCTTGGATTCCTCCTTGGTTTTGAAAGATCCCGGGTCCTCAAGAACCTCGCCGTCGCGGTTGCCTAGAATGTTCGTCGAGAACCACCCGTCAAGCCCCAACATGCGCGCCTTGAACCCTGGAGCCAGAATTGTCTTCATCAACGTCTGCCCGGTTTTAAAGTCCTTGCCGCATATCGGGACGCTGTGTTCCTGAGCAAGCTCTTGGATCGCTGGAATGTCCACAGTAAGGTTCGGCGCTCCGTTGGCGAACGGCACGCCGCTCGTAATCGCAGCCCATGCATACAGCATTGAGGGCGCAATGGCCGGATGATTCGACTTCATAGCTTCCACAAACTTTTCCGGCGTCGAATGCACCTCTTCCGGCTTTACAAATACTTCCGTCGAACCACACCAGCACATTACCAAGCGCGCAACTCGGGAAGTCTTCCGATAATTCGCAATGTCTTCCTTGATCTTCAGCGCCAGTTCGTACTTATTTTTGCCTTTCTTGATATTCGGTCCGTCAAGCAGCTTGACGTAGTCGTGATCGAAGGCTGCCTTCATCGGCTTAATGCCGGAAAGAAAAGTCTTCACCTTCGCTAGGTCCTGCGGATTCAACACGCCCGCGTTTGCTGCGGATTGGTACGCATTGTCCTTGAAAATGTCCCAGCCGCCGAACGTCAGATCCTTCAATTCCGCCAGCGGCACAAACTTTTTTACGAGCGGTGTACGCCCATCCGTGCGCTTGCCTAGTCGAATGGTTCCGAGCTGAGTCACCGAACCGACCGGCTGCGACTTGCCCCTGCGGACTAACTCCACTCCTGCCATGAAGGTCGTGCTGACGGCGCCCATGCCGGGTGTGAGAATCCCGAGTTTCCCCTTCGGCGGCGCGATTTTCTCAGGCTTTTCCATGCAACTCCTCGATGATAAAGATTTGCGAGCAACAGGCCGGCAGCAGATGGTTATCCGCAACCCGGACAAACCAGTAATGATGAGCGAAGATCGGAGGATTTGCAAATCGGTGCTGCGTGGAAGGCCGTTCACCCGCCAGAAAACAGCGACGAGTTCACGACGTTTAGCAGAAATTTTCCAACCAAAACGGAGGATCGATATCGGAAGCCTTCCCGGTCAAAACAGGCCGTAACTCAAATTCAGGCCAGGGGGCCCGTGTCGTGAATTTGTCGGGCTTTTTCTTTCCACCTGGCTCTGCCGTGAAGTAAAAAGCTACACGCAATCCAGGTTCAGAGTGCGCCCAAGTGAGCTGCTGGGTGTCTCCCGGATTGTCTTCGATCAGGAATACCTTGATTCCTCGGAATTCATGGCCTTGAGTCTGGCGGTCGTCTAATCACGCAGAATCATCGGCAAGAGAAATTCCTGCAGTCGCGCGCTTTCCTCGACGGGAAGCCGGTCCAGGTGAATCCCCATGTGATTCCCGCTCAGAACCCGTACGATCGAACCTGCGCCTACAACCGGCTTCGCCCTTTGTGTCAGTTCCATGCTTACTTGCACGGACGTACCCGCGGGAATCGTCCGCGAAGCCTTAACAAGTATTCCGTCCAAGCTGACGTCCACCGTTTCGCACAGGATCTCTTCGAATCCAAATCGCAGCCGCACCCTTGAGAGAAGCGGCACTCGTCGCGTCTGCCGCTTCTCATGGTCCATTCGCCCTTGTGTGGCCCGAACCAGCTTCAAGAGCCGCTCTCTGTCGACCGGCTTGTAGAGGAAAAAGCTAGCCCCAGCTGCAAACCCCTGCGACATGGCGCTCGGTCGCAGGTCATCGCTCAGCAGGATGATCGGCGTCGTTCGGTTGGACCCTGCTCGGCGCATTTCCCGCGACAGTTCGATTCCATCGGGAGATCCCATGTGCAAGTCGAAAAACACCATGTCGAATTTGCCCTCTTCGAGAAAGCTCGCGGCCTGGCCACTTCTGGTCAATGTCAGAGCATCCACACCGGCGGCATACAATACTTTTTGGATTAGTTCACAAGTTGCTGGTTCATCGTCCACCACAAGAGCTCGTCTTTGCATTTCAGCCTCCTGGTCCTGGCCGCAGTTCCCATCCGGTTTTGAATGCCTGGCGGCGAAGCTGTCTCTCGCCACCGACCCGGATACGGAGTCTCAGCTCGCTTTTGGCATCTCCGCGCGCGAAACTTCGTAACAATCAAATTGCACGCCCACTCCCAACTTGCCCGGCGTCAAGTCGACCCTCTCGACGCGTACCACGTGGCCCGTGCATCGCCATTCGGCCAACGGCTCGGCCGTGATTTCTTCTGGCATATCTAGAAGGATTTCCAGCGTTTCACCTTCGCGGATCGCCGAATTTGTCGCGAAGTAAACCCCGCTCTGAGAAAGATTGAGCGATTCAGCCCACTCTTCAGGCGCCGCGGATTTCCAGATGCGCACCAGCAGTGGAGTCTTAAGGCAAAGACGGCGGGACAGACGGCGGTTCAAACTGGCGATTTTCATAATGGTCTCCGTGCACCAAGGCGAGGTATGGCACAGTGGGGAACTGCCAGGGGAGCATGAGTATAGCCGTCTTCGGATTCTGAGACTGTGCAATATTAAACAGCCTAGCCCGTCCCGTTGAAACAGTTGGCGCTGAACTCGGCACCTTCGCCGGTGCCTAAGCGAATTCGCGCCAGCTCAGGTTGGCTTGCGAGGATGCGGGTGAACGCTTTAGTCAAACGCCGAAATCGAAACCGTTCGGCATCCCCCACTTAGAGGTAAAGTTAATTCAACCGCGGCAGGTCGCCGCAACGGAGGGATATCCATGAAAGCTACGAATCAGTCTCTGAAGTTTCTAATCTTGATGTTTCTCTTCTCCACCGGCGTCACTCTCTTCACTGCCCGAGTGGCTGCCCAGGATGAAGGCTGGCAGATCATGCGAGCCGACTACGGCTTCAAAGCTCAACGTATCGATGTCACCGACATCCTGCGCGACCTGGTTTCGCGCGGCGGTGTGAACGGCCGGGTTGCCATCAACAATCAAACCATGGGCGGCGATCCGGCAGTCGGCCGAGACAAGTCTCTGCGTATTTTCGCGAGAAACCAGCGAAGCGAGGAACGCGAATTCGACGTCAACGAAGGCGGCTTCGTCGATGCTCGTTTCTTCATCGTTCGGGGCCAGGATCGAGACGATCGCGCCCGCGATGACCGTCCCCGTGAGGATCGTGAACGCGGCGACCATGACCGTGATCGTGGCGACCGCGGTGAGGCACGCGATCTGGTAATCATTCGAGGTTTCTATGGCGTGCAAGGAAGAACTGTCAACGTCACCGAACAATTGCGTGCCATGGTTCGCGATGGATTGTTGGCCGTTTGGGTGAACAACCAGAACTTCGGCGGCGATCCCGCCATTGGCGCGGACAAGGTCTTAATCGTTGTTTACAGCTCCCGTGGCCAAGAGCAAGCCACCGCCGTGAGGGAAGGGCAACGGCTCGTCATTCCGTAGCATCTCGCTTCTTTTTACGCCAAGCCGAACTCAAGCAGGGTGGATATGACGCGGGTGGCTGCGCGGCCATTCAGAACCAGTCGTTGCGATATGCCACCCACCAACTCGCGTAAACGATGGGAACGGTCGCAAAGACGGCCCACCAGAAGGGCAGCGCTAAATCCGCCGCTAGGCCCAATCCCGTGAATGTGAGCCAAAAAATCTTCTTCTGCACGATTTCATTTTAGCTGGAACTGACGTCGAAGAGGCGGCCACATCCGAAGTGATTCCATAGTTGCAAATCGGTGATGCTTCAACTTTTCTTGTGGTCGAGCTCAGCCCATCGCGCATAAAGCTGGTCCACCGTCTTTCGTGCCTCGTCCAGTTGCAGAGAAGCACTGTGAAGCCGAGGCCCGTCGCTCATGATGGCAGAATCTTGCAATGCAGCTTGTCGAGTGTGAAGTTCCTGCTCAGCCTCGGCAATCCGCTGTTCGATGCTCTCAAGTTCACGAGCTTCCTTGTAGGAGAGTTTCTTTTTCCCTGCGTGCAGAGGCGCCGCATCCGTAGCCGTTCGCAATCGGGCGATGGGCTCAGGGAGATTTGCCTTATCGCGCTCCTCCTGCTGCGATTCCTGCCAAACATCCCATTGCGAATAATCCGCGAATCGCTCGATCCCGCCCAATCCGTCGAATCCGAGAACAATCGTCGATACACGGTCCAGCATGTAGCGGTCGTGCGTCACCAATACCAGCGCCCCGCGAAACTCCAGCAAACTCTCCTCGAGTATTTCCAGCGTGGGGATGTCTAGATCGTTTGTCGGCTCGTCCAGCAGCAAAACGTCCGCTGGCTGCAGCATCAACTGAGCGATCAAAACGCGCGCGCGCTCTCCACCGGAAAGTTTTCCCACACGCCGGTTCAAATCTTCTCCGGTAAACAAAAATCTAGCCGCCCACGAAGCCACGTGAATCACCTGGTCTTGATAAATCACCGCATCGCTATCCGGTGACAAGGCTCGCCGCAGCAGCAAGTCGGGATCAAGCTCGCGGTTCTGATCGAAATAAACCAAGCGCAGCGGTTCTGCTTTGCGAATCTTGCCCGCAAGAGGTTCCAGGTCGCCCCGAAGCAACCGCAGCAAGGTCGTTTTTCCGCTGCCGTTCGGCCCAACGAGCCCGACGCGCATTCCCGAAGTCACCGTAAAGTTTAGATTCTCGAACAGCACGCGATCGCCGACCGCGCCCGTCACTCCGTCCAGCTGAATCAGTTGCTTCGTCTGCCTGTTCGTCGACGTAAAATCAATTTGCGCCGTGGTCGTGCCAGTCCGAGCCTTCATCTCAGCGAGATCGCCAATCATCTTGTGCGCTTTGTCAATGCGATCCTTCGCCTTGGTCGTGCGGGCTTTCGGGCCGCGGCGCAGCCACTCAATCTCCGTATGCACTCGATTCTCGAGAGCTTCCTGCCGGTTTCGTTGCGCATGCAGATACTCTTCCTTGGCCTCAAGAAAGGTGCTGTAGTTTCCTTTCACGCGCAGCGCCCCGTCCTCATAAGTGCGGTCGATCTCCACCATCTCATTCGTGACGTTTTCCAGAAAATATCGGTCGTGGCTCACCACCACGCTCGCGAAGGCAGCCCTCTGAAGAAGTTTTTCTAGCCATTCGATTCCCGCGAGATCCAAATGATTTGTAGGCTCGTCGAGCAGCAAAATATCTGGGTTCTGCACCAGCGCTTCGGCGATGGCCAGCCGCTTTCGCCATCCTCCAGACAATGTCGCCGCCGGAATCTCGAGATCGGTAAATCCCGCACGGCCAAGCGTCTCCGCCGAGCGCGCCGCCCTCTCCGATTGCGGCATGGACACTCGATCCAGCGCGCTCTCGATCACCGCTCGAATGGTTATGCCGGGCGCAAATTCGGAGATCTGCTTAACGTAACTCAGCCTCGTCCCCTTGCGCACCGCGACGTCGCCGCTATCCGGTCTCGTTTTTCCGCAAAGCATCTCCAGTAGCGTCGATTTGCCCGACCCATTCGGGCCAATCACGCCGATCCGGTCCCCTTCGGACACCGTGAACGAGATATTGTTGAATAGTGGAGCGACCCCGTACCTTTTCGATAGTCCCTGGGCGCTTATGATTGGTGGCAATTCTCTCGGTCTTCTCCTGCTCTTAGTTTAACCTGAGGAGCGAACGCAGCGACAGTTTGCAACCATGAGGCTCAACTAAAGCTTGGATCCGCTGACTCACAAATTCGATGCTCTCATCCTCGGCGCCGGCGCCGCGGGACTCTTTTGTGCGGCAGAGGCCGGCAAGCGTGGACGCCGCGTCGCGGTCCTCGAACGTGCCGATCGCATCGGCAAGAAAATTCTCATCTCCGGCGGCGGCCGTTGCAATTTCACAAATATCTACTGCCGCCCGGAGAATTTCCTCAGCGCCAATGAACACTTCGCGAAATCCGCCTTGGCCCGCTACACCCCGTCAGATTTCATCGCGCTGGTCGAAAAATATCGCATTCCATACCACGAGAAAACCCTCGGCCAACTCTTCTGCGACCGCTCCGCGCAAGACATCACCAATATGCTGGAATCCGAGTGCCGCGATGCCGGCGTCGAGGTCTTTCTAAACTCCAAAATCCAAAAAGTTCAACACACCACGGAGTTCGTCGTTCGCACTGACTCCTCAGAATTCCGTGCGCCAGTCCTGGTCGTCGCAACAGGCGGCCTCTCCATTCCCAAAATCGGCGCGACCGCGCAAGGCTACGATCTCGCGCGTCAATTCGGCCTGAAGCTTGTAAATACTCGCCCCGCGCTCGTCCCGCTCGTATTACCCAAAAAGGAGCAAACTCTCTATGCTGACCTGGCGGGCGTCTCCGCAGGCGTCGTTGTCTCCACAAATCATCACTCGTTTCGCGAACAAATGCTTTTCACGCATCGCGGGCTTAGCGGCCCAGCCATCCTGCAAATCTCCTCATACTGGGAAAGAGGCAAGCCTCTCCGCATCGACCTAGCGCCCGATCGCCAAGTTACTCCTTCCATTCGCGAAGCCAAGACCAGAAACCTATCTACTGCCCGCGCAGCTTTCTTCGGCGTTCTGCCAAAGCGTTTCGCTGAGCGCTGGCTCGAACTTCACGCGCCGAAGTCCTGGACCAACAAGGACTTGGATTGGCTTGAACGTGATTTGCACGAGTGGATTCTTGTCCCCGCCGATACCGAAGGCTACGAAAAAGCCGAGGTCACCGCCGGGGGCGTCGACACGGATGAGTTATCGAGCAAAACAATGGAAAGCCGCAAAGTTCCCGGATTGTTTTTTATAGGCGAAGTCGTCGACGTCACCGGCCACCTAGGTGGTTTCAATTTTCAATGGGCCTGGGCGTCGGCCGTGGCCGCCGGGCGCGCCTTGTGATCGCATTCTCGCGCTAGCTGCCTCGCCGCGGCCGCGCCTCGCGCTCAGGCCTTCGGATACCTGCGAAGCTCCCGCACCAAATAAACGACCACCGCAATATTAATCACCAGGGCCACGCTCTTCGCAACCGTCGCATGATGAATAATTTCGTACACTTCCAGCGGCAAGAACGAACCCGTCGTGATGATCGTAAAATATTCCGCCCAGCGCTTGTGCAGCGCCAGCCCTGTCCCCTCAGTCAAAAAAACCGCCGCGTAGATAAAAGTTCCTACGCTCAGTTCTTTCAACTTCTTGTCGTCCACCAGCGGCACTCTCGCAAGCACCCAATGAATGAACCGATTGTGAGGATCCACGCGAAACGCATTGATCCAGTGGTCCACTACGGCCGCAACGTCTTTGTGCAACAAATGCAACGCACCAACGCCGACAGCAATCAACGCGATTCCCTTCAAGAGTTTGAAGGCCGCGATCAACATCAATCCGCGCGAGTGCGATTTCCCTTTAGGCATTTGGCGGGCTGAACTCCACTAGATTGTACAAGGTTGGTCAAGGCGCTAGGAGCCGCGAGGACACACTGTTCCCCGTGCGTAACCGTGTCACGTCCTAATCGCGGTTGGAACGATTGCTTGCGGAACCTACCTGTCGGGCACAACCCGCTTGCTCAGGTTGGTCGCCGCCGGGTCCTGAATTGTCACGCTCACGTTAAAAAATGAGTTTCCAGCGAACTGATTGCCAGCGGAGCCCATGGCCTCAAGAATTCCAATCGGTGCTTCCGAAATCGAATTCCGCACCACGGAATTGTTGTTGCCTTGCACATAAATATCCGCGTCCCCGCCATTGAATACAGTGTTTTCTGCAGCGCGGTTGCCATTGCCTTGCAAACGAATGTTTTCGAAGACGCTTGCGGCGGACACTTTGTTGTTACGCACCTCGGCATTATTTCCATCCACAAATATGCCGACTTGGCTGATCCCTGCCGTATTGTCCGTGACTCGCACGTTGTCTGATTGCGTCACTAGGATATCGGTAGCCACCGCTACGCAGCTCGCGACAGCCGTGCAAGGTGACCAAACGTTGTTTGCCACGACGTTCTCTCGAATCGCGCCTCCCGCGGAAAATCCGATCTGAATGCCGTTTTGCGCGGCGCCGGGAGTTGGCCCGATACCAGTGACAACATTGTTGTGGATTTTCGCAGTCGTTCCCGATTCATTCGCTGTGATGCCATTCTTCTGATAATCATGAATCGAGCAGTCCGAGATCTCCACGTCCGATGTTTGCCCGCCGCCGCTCTCCACAAAAACGCCGGTCCCGCTCTGGCATGCGTTCAAAGCGGCTCCCAGCGTAAAGTTGCGAATGGCGGCATGCCGCAAGCTCCCCGAAGAGTTCTGAAAGTAAACCCCGATCAATCGCGGCGCGCATTCCGTAATTCCATTGTTGATCCCATCGACCGTCAATCCCGAAATCGAAACATTCGTCGCCCCGCTCACGAGCACGGCGGCAGCAATCGCATTTCCAGTTGCCAGGCTTGTTGCGTTCTGCTGAATCGAAGCCGGCACCAGGAACGCGCCGGAATCGGCGTCGATGTCCAGAGACTTGTTGATTGAAAGCTGCTCCGCATAAATGCCATTGCAAATCACAATCTCATCGCCCGGCGAAGCCGCGTTAATCGCATCCTGAATCTTTGTGTATTGGGCATGTGGGCAGGCCGCAGTGTTGCTCACGACCAGCTTGCTGGAAGGTGCACCAAGCGAAGCGTGCGCAGTCAGAATCAGAAGAAAGCCAAACAAACCGCTGCGAAGGACAATTGAATTATGGAGTTTCACGTTTCCCCCTTGTCGTCTCGGATCGACGTCTTCGGGGCGGAGCTGGGGCCACCCAAGTTTGCAAAATGGGGCACCTTACCGGCAGACACTCCCATGAGGAAGCGGGAGGCAAACATAGGACAGGACCCCAAGAGGAAAACATCCCTCTACCTTCATTTTAAACCACAAAACTGCTACCCCGTCACTAGTACTCTCCGAACCGATCTGCAGTCAATTGCGTGAGGTGTTTCGAACGGGAATTTACTTGTGTGAAGGTAGCTGATCCCAGATGGCGGGATCTTCCGTCCCCAGCACCCACGAACAAAATCCCTGAAGCCCGCGCTCCTTCACAAGCATATAGCGTTCGCGGAAAGTATGCGCGTCTGTAAAAAAAATCCACTCGCGCATGTCCGCGCGATAAAAATAGAACCATGCCGCGCGATCCGTGGGATCCCATTCGATACGCCCGCCGTACGCCTTGGCGAGATCCACCGCATCGTCGGTTCCAATATATTCCGCCGAGGGATTAGGCTTGTCCCCGGCTTTGTCATCGGATTTGACCGGCGTCCCCGCAAACCAGTGATAGCCATAGAGCGGAATCCCCAGCGAAATTTTTTGCGGCGACACAAATTTAAGCGCGTAGTCCAGGTTGCCCGTGGTCCAAGCCCATCCCGCAACGGGTCCGGGTGCCGTCCACCGCGTGTGCTGGTCGTAGGTCATCAAGCAGATCAGATCGACGGATTGTGCCAGCGCCTTCAGGTCATAAGCCCCGCGCCAATTCTCATAAATCCACGCCGAGAATCCGCCCTCCCCAGGCTCGCCCGGCGCATTGGGCACCGTGGCGATCGTCAGTTGCAATCCCTCGCGATGAAACGCCGCCGCAGCATCTCGAACCATCTCCGACAGCGCGTCGCGGTCCGTCCAATGCACATTCTCAAAATCAAACTGAAATCCCGTGTAACCGTTCTCCTTGCAAGCGCGAATGAGCTCAGCAAACATGCTCTCTTTCGCAGCCGCATTCTTCAGCAATTTGTGAAAGTCTTCCTGCACAAAATCGCCGTTTGCCACCAGCGGCATCACCGCAACGTGATGCTGCTTCGCAGTCTCAAGAACCAGCGGATTTGGCCCGCCAGAAACAAGCCCGTCCGCATCCACGCTATACCACGCGGGAACCAGCAGGTCGATCTTGTCCGCATGCGCCAGAAACGATCGAACCGACTTCGGCTCGCGCGTCATGTAAAAGAGTGCTTTAGGTTGTTGCGCGCGCCCAGCTGGCGCAAGGAAAGTAAACGACGCCGCAAGAAAGAAAAACGTAAGTGTCCGTTTCATGATGGCCGAAGTTTAGCTGCCCACGCCGCTGAAACGCAACGCGTCTCTGATGAGGCGCACTGGAATCGAGCTAGATGGTTCCGCCGATACTCTTGCGCGGCGATGCCGTGAACATATCCGCGATACTCTTCTGATCATTCAACTCCGTCTCGATTTTTCCCAGAATATCTTCAATCGCCCCGGCCGGCGCGCATTCGCCTTCCGGATTCAGCGCCGCTCCGCCCGAGTAGAGCGACATCAAGTACAAATAGCTCGACAAAATGTGCCAGCACAACGGATTCGGTTGCAGCCGCACCCTCGGCGGAATCAACGTCAACGAATCCAGCAAAATCGCATCCGTGACGTGCCGGTAGGGAAAAATTCCCGGCAACTTTGGCACCAGGTCCACGGTGTCTACAAATCGGTAGGTAGTTGTGACCGTCTGGTGATACTTCACCGCGAAGTCATGATCTCCCGTACGCGGGCTGGCATAGGTATAGATGGTGGGATTGTTGAATGGAACCGGTGCGTTCGCCGCCACATCCAAAGCAAGCAAAGTCGCAATCGAGCCCCCAAGGCTGTGCCCACAGATCGTTAGTGAACTTACGTTTCGTTTCCACCCAACCGTCCCCAGCGTTCTCACAACAGACAAGGCGCCGAGCCCCTCCTCCACAGACATCGATCTGTACATGTCTGTGAAACCGTCCTCCGTTCGGCCCCCTCCGGCGACAAATGTGAACGCTTCATCCAAGAATTGCGCGTCTTGCACCCACTCCTTGATCCCCTCTGTCCCGCGAATCGCCACAACCGCTTCGCCGCTATCCTGTGCTTGCAGGATCAAACCCATCTTCACTCGCGTATTGCCTCGCTCCGGATTCGAGTCCGTTGCCAAATCGTTCGCGTAAATAGTTGCGAGCAGATCGTACCCAGGCGTAATGGGTGCTTTCCCAGAAAACACGTCATATGCCGCGTTCACCAACTGCGCGTACTGGATAGCCTTGTTCCAATCCATAATCGCTTTCCTTCGCCAAGAATCTCTCGTAGGGGCACGGCATGCCGTGCCCGATCAGCCCCAGACTCCGGCGCCGCTCTCCTATCGCTCTCTATCTCCATCTCTTCACTTGCGGCCAAATCTTTTCCAATGACCCGAACTTCGCGCCCCGGCAAATATAAACAGGAATCAACCGCTCCAACGCATAAGGATTGTCTGCCGAAGTTCCCACATACTCCACATGCTCAAACAACTCCTCAAGCCGTTCCCGAGAATCGTCCAGCACCACCAGACAATTGCCTGAATAACCGCGTGGCCCCCAAAGATAATACGTCTGGTGCCCGCTGAGCGCCGGAGGCAATCCGTAGCGCGGGCCAAAAAAATCAATCGATCCCGCCTGTCCATAGTCCTGCGCAAATATACCGCAACCAGGCCGCTCGGCAGGCGTGAGCTGGTTATATGCCTTCGCCGTCTCCGCCACAATCTCTTCCCACCCAAACTGATCGGCGTACCACTGCGGCAAAGGAGCCCGTTCGTGGCCATGCTCCATCACCGGCAGCTTCATCGGCAAATATTTCAGGTAGGCAAGGAACTTATCCGGCGAAAGGATGGGCACGGAAAGCGGAGCGAGGTGCGCGCCGCTGGCCAACAAAAGAACAACAATGACCGGCTTCAGCCAAACAAGCCGGTTCGGACCAATGCGGACACTCTCAGCTTCTGCGCTCGCAATTTTTCTACGCTCAATCGCCGCTTCGATCGACACCGCTCCGGCGGCTAGCAACATCGGATAAATCGGAGACAGGTAATAATTCTTGCCGTGCAGAACAAAGAAAACCGTAAAACAAACCAGATAACACCACGCGAGCACGCGGTACGGTTTCAGCCCGGGCGAAATGAAAAGCGCAACCAGTCCCCTGATCCAGATCGGGGCGGTGATAGGGTCAATCAGCAGGATCTGCTGAAGGAAAAATTGTGGCAGAGACAGCACTACATCTCGCCCATCTGCGCGAATGTTGTGCATCAACTGAACAAATGGCCACTGATTGTGAATATTCCAAAGCAGGTTCGGCAGGAAAATCAGAAACGCTGCCAGCCCGCCGAGCCAAATCCACGGATTGAGAAACACCCGCCGCTGCGGGGTAAGTAAAAGGCCGATCACCATGCCGAAGCCGAAGAGAGCGATCGAATACTTCTCCTGCAAACCGATTCCCGCGACCACGCCGAACCAAAGCCAGTAGCGCGGATCGTCTCGCTTGATGGCCAGAATCGCGAAATAGGCGCAGCCCATCCACAAATTAGGTTCCAGACAATTGGTCCCAAGCAGGCTGCCGTTGGAGAGATACTGCGGCGCGATGACGGCAGTGATGGCGCTCAATAGCAGGGCGTAGCGCCGCCCACCCAATTCGCGCGCAAGGACCGCGGTCTGCACCACCAGCAGGGAAGAAGCCAGCGCCGGAATGAAGCGAATGCTCCGCAGCGAGTCTCCCAGAATCGCCCGGCAGATGCGAATCAGGAAGGGAATAAGCGGCGGCTGATCGACATATCCCCACGCCAGGTGATTCCCGCAAGCCATGTAGTCGAATTCGTCACGGAAATAATCGTACCGATTGTTGAAATAGCAATGAAAAACAAATTTTGCCAAAGCTATGGCAACAACAATCAACATGCCATTCGCCAAGAATGACCGAGCTCTGGATCCGGGCGAGGGCTGCTGGAAAGAAGCTTTGGTCATCCGCGTTTTGCCAAAGGCATTACAGTCATCTCGTGCATCTGTTATTCCGCGCTTCTACGGCAGCGTGAAGGCCACGAGTGAATCACCAAGAGTCGTGCCTAATTTTCCATGCCCACCAGCTGCAATAACTACGTACTGCCTTCCGTTCTCCTGGTAAGTCATTGGTGTTGCCTGACCTCCCGCTGGCAGTTGTGTCTCCCAGAGTTCCTTCCCGCTGTCCACATCGAATGCACGAATGAAATCATCCATCGCCGCGCCGATAAAGATGAGTCCTCCAGCCGTGAGGATCGGCCCACCCAGATTCGGAGTGCCCGCAACGGGGATCGTTTTCCCGCCTAATTTAACAGCCGCTCCCAGCGGTACGCGCCATCGGATCGTCCCATTGGAAAGATCGACTGCAACCAGTTCGCCCCACGGCGGCGGAAGGCAAGGAAGGCCCTCAGGGGACCGAAATGACTGCCGGCTCATTCCGTAAGGGGTGCCGTGCTGGGGAGAGACGTCCCCACGGAATTTACCGGCTTCCGCTGCCTGCTCCTGTGGAAGGTACAGGTCACGCGGAATTAAGTGAACTTCCATTGCGAGATTGTTGACATTCGTCACGAAAAGCTGCCGCTGCGGGTCGAACGCTCCGCCGCTCCAATTCATGCCACCAAGATTCCCGGGAAAGGCGACAATACCATCAACTTTTGGCGGAGTGAACATTCCATCCGAGTTCAAATGCGCGAAGCGCTCCGCGCACGCGATTCGCTCGGCATCCGTGTGGCCCCAGATATCCTTGGGGGAGATCTGTTGGCGCGCAAGTGGTGGTGGAGCGCTCGGGAATGGTTGCGTTGGAGAGGTTCTTTCCTCCTCTGCGTTGCTCTGAGGAACCGCCCTTTCCTCTACACTGAACACAGGAATACCAGTTTCACGCTGCAGAACGAATAGATTGCCGGTCTTATTGCCTTGTATCACCACCGGCACGTCTGATCCGTTTCTGTGTAGAGTTGCCAGCAGCGGTTGCGAGGCGGTGTCGTAATCCCACAAATCGTGGTGGACTAGCTGGAATCCCCAGACGAAGCCGCCATCTCTGCCTCGGAGCGCTACCACCGAATTTGCCCACTTATCGTCGCCAGGACGTTTCCCGCCATGGTAGTCGGGGCTTGGAGCGCCAGTCGGCACAAAGACGAGATCTCGCGCTTCATCGACGGAGATCACGGACCACGCGTTGCCCGCTCCAGTCGGAGCCAGACTCGCCGGTATCGGATCCCATTTCCAACTCAGCTTGCCGGTTCGCGCGTCGAAGGCGCGCACCACGCCGTTCGGACTATCGACGCGATCATTGTCCGCGATCGAGGACCCAACGACGACTAAATCATCAACAATTGCTGGCGGTGAAGTTTCCTCATACTCTCCCTGGCGAATGATATGGGTGATCCCGCTCGTCAAGTTAACTTCACCCTTGTCACCGAAGTCACTGCACGGTTTGCCAGAAGCGGCGTCAATGCTGATTAGGCGAGCGTCGATGGTGGCGAGAAAGATTCTTCTCCGGCATTCGGCGCCCGGTTTACGGTGGCTGTCCAGCCATGTTGATACTCCCCGATTCATCAGCCCTTCGGAATACTTCCCCCCCAGATTGATCTTCGGGTCGAAGGCCCAGCGCTCTCTGCCGCTTGTGGGATCAAGAGCGATCACCCGATTAAATGGTGTTGTGACGTACAGAGTGCCATCGACGAGAACCGGGGTGGACTCAAATTCGCTCTTGCGCGGGTAATTCGTTCCATCGGAAATATCGCCGGTGTGATACACCCACGCGATTTTCAGCTTGGCCACGTTGCTTCGGTTGATCTGCGTGAGTCTCGAGTAACGCATTCCGCCAGAGTCGTGGCCGTAGTAAGGCCACTCTTCGTCAGTGGTCTGTTGCGCCGGGACAATCGTGCATGCAAGCAGGAAGACAGCTGCCAGGGAGAGAGGCTTCCCACTGGCAAACCGAGTTCTATTTCTCATCGTTTGCGGGCCTCGTGTCGGCTTGTCCTTGCACAAGAGCCTCATTCAGTTCCGCATTCGCGTAGCCGCTGGCTTCGCACGCCAGCGATATCTCAACAAACTCCGGTTTTTCCCATTGCATTGAGATTCTCCTTGTAGATATGAAATCTCCAACTTCTTCCCGCGTGCTCAAGGCAAGCTGAACGCCAGGACGTAATCGCCCTGCTTTGTTCCGAGCTTACCGTGCCCGCCAGCCGCGATCACCAAATACTGTTTGCCCCCGATGCTATACGTCATCGGAGTGGCCTGCCCTCCAGCCGAAAGCTTGTACTTCCAGATTTCCTTGCCCGTTTCCGAATCGAACGCGCGCAGGTAATTGTCCATCGCGGCCGCCGTGAACACTATCCCTCCGGCCGTGACCATCGGTCCGCCCAGCGTAATCGTTCCGGTATTCATCCCCGGAATAAAACTCCCCAGCGGCACATCCCAGACCTTTTTCCCTTCAAAGAGATCGACAGCCGCCACCGTTCCCCACGGCGGAGTATTGCAAGGCAGTCCGCTTGGCGCGAGCAGTGGCGTGCGAAACATCGCGTACGGCGTGCCAGTCTGCCGCGCAAATTCGCCATGCAGCCTGTCGGAGTCCGTCGCATTCTTCCGCGCCGCATCTAGTTCCGCCCGCGGAATTAATTTCACAAATATAGGCAACCGGTTCGTGTCTACAAAAAGCAAATGCCGCTGCGGGTCGTACGCCGCGCTGCCCCAGTTCACCCCGCCAACGTTACTCGGAAACACCACCGTCCCCTGCAAGCTAGGCGGCGTGAAAATATCTCCGGACCGTGCGGCCTTGATTTGCTCCGCGCACCACTGTTTTTCCTTGTCGTCCTTGCCCCACGCATCTTCCGCCGACAGTCTCTCCGGCACGAGCGAAATAGTCGAAGCAGGCTGCGTCGGCCACGACTCTTCCCCAGGAATGTCGCTCTTCATCACTGGCCGCTCTTCGATCGGCAGAAGTGGTGTTCCATTCAGCCGGTTCAATACGAAAACGCGCCCCATCTTCGTTGTAATCGCAATCGCCGGCGTTCCATCTTTCCACGCAAAAAGTGTCGGCTGCGACGCCACGTCATAATCCCAAAGATCGTGGTGCACCACCTGAAATCCCCACACAAACTCGCCTGTCGAAGCCCGCAGCGCCACAACCGAGTTGGCCCACTTGTTGTCGCCCTTGCGATACCCGCCGTAGTAGTCCGGGCTGGCGCTGCCCGTAGGAATGAATGCAAGATCTTGCTGAGCATCGACAGAAATCGTCGACCATGCATTCCCAGCTCCCGTACGCGGCGAAGTCTGATACGCCCAGGGTGCAATGGGATCCCACGTCCAGCGAAGTCTGCCCGTTCGAACATCAAATGCCCGCACAATCCCGCGCTCCAAAGTCACCGCGCGATTGTCTCCCTCCGAAGAACCCGTAATGACCAAATCCTTATAGATCGCGGGAGCGGAAGTCACTTGATAATCGCCCGGGTCGCGCAACTTGACCTCGTTCGTCAGATCGACTTCGCCGTTGGTTCCGAAATCAACGCAAAGTTTTCCCGTATCGCCATCCAGCGCAATCAGCCGCGCGTCCAACGTACCGATGAAAATGCGTAGCGCGCAAGCCTTGCCCGCCTTTGCCGTCGCATCACGCCAAGCCGAGACACCTCGCGACGTCACTTCAGAAAATCCGTAAGGATGTTCCAGCTTCGGGTCGAATTCCCAAATCTTCGCGCCGGTCATCGCATTCAAAGCAATCACGTGATCGTACGGCGTGCTCAAGAAAAGTTTTCCCTCAATCAAAATCGGCGTAGCTTCAAATGCCGCTTTCTTATCCAACTCCTCGTCGTAAGGCAATGCTCCCGTGCGATACGTCCACGCCACCTTCAGTTGCGCCACATTGCTGCGGTCAATCTGCTTTGCGGCGGAGTAACGCGTTCCGCCCGGATCATTGCCGTAGTTTGGCCAACCGGCGTCGGGAGCTGTTTGTGCCGTCACCATCCCGGGAAACAGGAACAAAAAGAAGAGCACGGGAGTCCACGCAGCAGACTTGAAATAATGTTTGTAATTCATAGTGGGACGATTATCGCGAGAAATTATTCAGCAACAAAGCACTTGGGACAACCGGGCTTAGTTCAGGGACGAACGGGCCTTCCGCGCTCGCGATCGATTTCAACGAGGTTTCAGTAGTTCAGGACGCTGCTTTACGTACCGCCGGCTCCAACGCAACTCCGTCGCATCCTTCAGAATGACCTTGTACTCTCCGTGAAACCACGGCAGCAACTCGCGTATCGCATCTAGCCGAACCAGGCTCCCGCGGTTAATCCGAACAAAAATCTTAGGGTCGAGCGAACCTGCTATAGATTCCAGCGTTCCGCGCAAGGTGTGCGTCTTCACCCCGCAATGCAATATCAGGTAGTTTCGATCAGCTTCGATCCACGATATCTCCCGAATCGACACAAAGTGCGCCCGCTCATTTTCGTGCACTAGTAACCGGTCCGGAAAGGATCGCTCACGCTCCAACTGACGCAGCAGCTCCTGAATGCGCGCCCCAAACCCATCGCTCGATTGCGCGTTCTGCTCCCGTGCCCGCCGCAACACAGTTCGGAACCGCTCTTCGCCAAACGGCTTCAACAAATAATCAAACGCATGCACCTCAAACGCTCGCAAAGCGTACTGATCATGTGCGGTAACGAAAACAACGCGCGGCATTTCCTTCGCGGGAATCGCCTGAACGACCCCAAATCCATCCATCCCCGGCATCTGCACATCCAGGAAAACAAGGTCAGGCCGGTGCTTCTCAATCGCGCTAATCGCGGATTCCGCCCCGCCAGCCTCCGCCACCACTTTGACGTCCCGTTCTTCGCGTAACAGCCTTAGAATCTTGCGCCTAGCTGGCGCTTCGTCATCCACAACCAGGACCTGAAGTGTGTTCGAGGAGGCCATTCACCTAACCAAACGACAACGCAATGACTGAAACCTGTCGCATAACCAAAAGTAAGTAACATGTAATCAATAACTTAGCCGCATTTTCGGACGCTTCTTAGCTTCTGGCGTATTCAACCAACCGGTTGAATACGCTCCTCCTCCACATGAAACGGCACTTTCAGGGTCACTTCAGCGCCCCCTGACGGCCGATTCGCAATCGCAAACTCTTGCTCCGCGCCATACAACTGCTCTAACCGGCCACGAATATTGGCCAGCCCAACTCCTCGATTCATCACCGCCTCGCCGCCTTGCGCTCCAAAACCCGTCCCTGTGTCGGCGACCTGCAGAATCAGCGAACCATTCTCGCGCCGCGCCCCGATCGTTATATCTATCCCGGCCCCGCCATCCTTCAAACCATGCCGCAAAGAATTCTCCACCAGCGGCTGTAAAATCAGCTGAGGCACCAGCGAATTCTCCAACTCCGAATCCACGGAGTAAGTCACGCGCAAATTCGATTCAAACCGCTTCTGCATGATTTGCAAATAGAGCCGCGTGATTTCGAGCTCCTGCGCCAAAGGGATTTCGTGCGAATTCGCCGTGCGCAACGTCAGTCGCAGCAGCTCGCTTAATTGCGTCAACATCGCGTCCGCCGCCGGCACATCCTCGTACATCACCGAAGAAATCGTGTTCAAAGTGTTAAACAAAAAATGCGGCTGCAATTGCAATCGCAGATTCTCCAGCTGTGCCTGTGCCAGTTTTGCTTGCAATTCCGCCGCTGCGAGCTGCTGCGCCTGCGCAATCCGCAGCCGTTCAAAGAAGTAGTACACCAGCACGATGACCGTATAGCCCATCAAATCATTCGAAAATTCCATCGGAAACCGGAAACGCATAATTCCGTAATCGTAGCTTCCGAGGCCCATCAAAGGAGCCAGAATCCACCGGCTGAGCGCCATGAGACTCGTGTGTAAAAAAGAAAACCCTGCCGCCGCTACGAGATGGAACACAACCTGACGCATCCATCCCTTAACTTTGAACAAGTAAAAGTCTGCCACGCGCAACACCAGCGGCAGAAGGAGGAATACTGTGTAAACCCCGGTGAATTCCTCCAGAAAGCGCACCGCAAAAGTTCCAGGCCGTTGACGTGAGAGGTCGTCGAGGTAGTGGTAACCGAAGAAAAGTACAAAAAGCGCCGTGTAGACGAGAAAAAGTATCGCCCATCCCTGCGCACGCGTGAGCCCCAGCGCACCCGTCTGCTGGGCAGCGCGCCGCAGCTGTGGCGATTGATGCGCATCCGAGCTGTTTACTGGGCGGATGACCATGAACTCGTCCTTGAGAGCTGATTATGCTCCAGAACGAGTAAACGTCGAAAGGGAAGAACGATCAGAAGAGATGTAGGGATAATAAACCGGCGAAACACGGGACCGACTGCGACTCCGAAATCAGGTCCCCTGCCCGCCTCTAGCAGGCAGGGTCAGGAACCGCGACGGCCATTCATGCCGGAAATCGTGCTGGCAATTGTGATGGAAACCAAAGCAACCATTGCGAATGCAAGAAGTACGACGACCACGAGAACCCCCTTCTAAGACACTGGTAAGAAGGGCAGGTACGCTTCCAAAGTCAACCTTTGTGTTTTCAATAACTTGCTCATTGAAGGGGCAAAGTATACGTCGCCAGAAGAGGACAAGTGTCGCTCTGAAGGCACATTTTTCCAGTAATAGTACTGGCTACCCAAAGTGAATCCTGCGAGGACCCCACCAATCGCCATCGATAGCGACGTCAGACTACGCCTTGCTCAAACGGATCGAACCATCCCCGGTATGCACCGTCAGGGACTGCCCCCCCCCATTCATCTTCCCGTGGAGCTGCGAGTTACTGAACGTCCCCTCGACGGTAACCGGCAAGCCCACGCTGATGTGCCCGTCGCCGGTGCTGGCGTCAATGTTTGCCTGGAAGTCGCCCGGGAGCGCCAAATCCACGCTGCCGTCTCCAGTCCGTATATTCCAGCTAGAAGCCATCTTCGACCCCGGCAGGACGTGGGTATCCACGCTGCCATCGCCAGTCCTGACATTCAGCCCGTCAAACCGCCCTGCGATCCTGACATGCCCATCTCCGCTATCGGCATCCACCTTTCCGTCCAACCCTCTCGCTTCAATCGAGCCGTCCCCAGTGCGAAGCTTTATATCTCCCTTTAGGGTATCCACATTGATGCTGCCATCGTGAGTATGGAGATCAATGTTTCCGGTCAAGGTATTCGCATGGATCGACCCGTCGCCCGTCTCCACGCTTACATTTCCATTAATCGAACTGGCCTCCACCGATCCGTCGCCCGTATGTGCATTCAAATCAGCGTCTTTGGGCATACGCACTTCAATATGTAGTCTCCGGCCATGGCCGCCCCACGAAAATCCCCAATGACCCGTAACCCTTGCGACCAGCTCTACTTGGTCGCCATTCTGGTGCGCCTCAACGTGCAAGTTCTTGTCCATCTCGTAGCCTTCGTACTCGACGCGAAATTCGACCGACTTGGAGTCGCTGGTGCTCACGCGCACGCTGCCATCATTCGTATCAATCCGCACATTAGCGCGTCCGCTGATCGTGTAGTTCTTGGTCCAGTCCGTAGCGCTGGCGCGTGGCGCAAGTGCGACCAAAGCGAGCAGGGCAGCCGCGACAATTCCCGAACGAAGCGCTGAAGCGCGCTTAGGATGCAGTTTCATGGCTCAAAGCCTCCGAAGTATGGGCGTTCTAACAATAGGTACGACACCCCGGGTCAAAATGTTCCGTTTTTCCCGCAGCACCCACACTCTCCGGTGTCTGGTTCGATTCCGTAGACGTAGATCGAGTCCGGCACGTCTGGTACTGCGCAGACGAAAACTCCACTCCTGCCCGATCCCGGTATCGCGATCAAGGCCTTCCAAAGACATAGTAGTTGCAGTTAGCGAGTGGCTGGAACTGAGTAGCTCCGCGTCGCTTCCTGATGCGGATAAATTAAATGTCTAATCGCGGGAACAAGCGGTCGAGCTACAAGGGCAAGGGCAACCGTGGATATCAATGCACCGCTTAGCGAAAGAGCAACGAACTTGATTACTTCCATTAAGGCCTCCCGTGGATGTAGGCCCAAATCAGAGTGCCCGCTGTAACACTCAAGGTTAGCACACCCAAGAACATAACCATTATACCGGGCCAGAACTTGAAATGCTCGTTTCTTCTGACCACAATAGCTCTGGCCAACACGATGAGCGAGAATAGAATAAGATTCACGACAATCACGGTTGCAGCAACGATAGCAGACTCGGCGCCAAAGGCACGCGCCACTTGTGGATTCTCAAATACCGCCCCAGTCGCTCCTAAGCTCAGAATGGTCAAATCTAGTGCGGTTTCTGCGAGCACGTCCGATTCGTCTGATCGCGGACCCGTCGCCGCGCTGATTATGATAAATACGATCCCAAAACCTACCGGCAAGCCGATGTGCGCCAAAATAAACCACCACATGGTGATTTTAGCCTAGCGTCTTTTTAACGGAAGGTCAATATACCACTATAGTTAAGATGTCGGACATGAGAATGCGGACAAACCCAAAGAAAGCCGCTGAACAAATAGCGGCGATCACGTACGCCTCTCTTCTGCAATTCCCCGAAAAAGAACAGCAGAAACGGATAAAAGAATCGAAAAAATAGGCAAGAGAGCGAGTCTCAGAAGCCGTTAGCGCTTGGCGGCGGCCTTCTTGGGAGTCGCGGATTTCTGTTTCGCCGCCCCGGGTTTTGGTCGCAGTGCCGCAAGGAACTGCTCCGTCGGTAGCGTGTTAATGACATCCTTTTTTTCGAGCCAGCCGCGCCGCGCCATCGTCACGCCGTAGCGGATAAACGCCAGATTTCCGGCATTATGAGAGTCCGTCGAAATGACCACTTTCACGCCGCGGTCCTTGCACATCCGCAGATAGACATCCTTCAAATCCAGCCGGTCGGGGTACGAATTGCATTCCATCGCCACGCCGTGTTTGGCGCAGGCCTCCAAAATCTTTTCCATGTCGTAGTCGAACGGATCGCGACGCAAGAGCAGGCGTCCCGTAGGATGCGCGATGATCTGCGTGTAGGGGTTCTCGATGGCGGCGAGCATTCGCTCAGTCATCGCAGCTCGATCCAAGTTGAAATACGAGTGAATCGAGCAGACCACCACATCCAACTGCGCCAGCAATTCGTCCGAATAATCCAGCGAGCCGTCCTTCATGATGTCGACTTCCGCCCCGGCCAGCACGCGAATCCCCAGCTCCTTATCGCTCGCCTTGTGAATCTCCTTGATATGCGCGGCCATGCGCTTTTCATCCAAGCCGTTGGCGACCGTCACGGCTTTCGAATGATCGGTAATCGCGATGTACTGGTGCCCCAATTTGCGAGCTGCTTCGGCCATCTCCTCGATGGAATTCTTTCCATCGCTGGCCGTCGTGTGCATCTGCAAGTCGCCTTTCATATCTTTCAATTCAATCAAGTGCGGCAGTTTGTGCGCCTCGGCGGCCGCGATTTCTCCCGTGTTTTCGCGCAGCTCCGGCGGGATATAATCCAGTTTCAGCTTCGCGTAAATCTCTTCCTCGGTGCGGCGCGCGACAGGCTTCTCTCCTTTCAGCGTGGCCAGCGCGTACTCGTTCAGCGTCAAGCCCATATCGTTGGCGCGCCCGCGCAGCGAAACGTTGTGTTCCTTCGATCCCGTGAAATAAAGCAACGCGGCGCCAAAACTTTCCTTTTCCAGCAGCCGCACGTCCACCTGCAAACCGTTCTGCAGCGTGAAGCTGACTTTGTTCTCTCCGTGCGCCAGTGTCTGATCGATTCCAGAAAACTCAAGGATGTGTTTGGCCAGAGCGTCAACATGTTTTTGCGAAGTATGGCCAGCCCCAAGCGTCAGCAGCAAATCCAAATCTCCCACCGTTTCTTTGCCGCGCCGCAGCGACCCCGCTGGAGTTACGTCCTCCACAGCCTTTCCCGCTTTCTTGATGTGCGCGATGATTTCCGCGGCCGCGGCTTCCGCCGTATCAATGTGGAATCGCCCCGAAGTTTTCTTGAAAACTTCAACGGCCTTCAGAATGTTTTGTTCGCTCTTTTCGCCAAAACCCGGAAGGTCGCGAAGTTTGCCCTCCTTCGCGATCTTCTCCACGTCAGCGACGGTTCCCGCTTTGAAGTTGGACCACAGGAACGCCACTTTCTTCGGCCCGAGCGATTGCAGTTGGAGCAAATCGAGTAGAGTAGCCGGATATTTCTTCAGCAGCTTCTTGCGAAGCGCGTAATCCCCAGTTTTGACGATTTCCTGAAGATGTTCCACCATGCGCTCGCCGATGCCCGGAAGCTCTTCCAACTTTTCCGGTTCTTTCACGAGTTGCTCGATCGAATCCGGCAGTCCATCGATTAGTTCTGCCGCCTTCTCGTAGCTGCGGTAGCGGCCGATGATGGCGCCGTCGATTTCCAGAAGCTGCGCGGTTTCGCGGAGGATGCGGGCGATCTGTTTGTTGTCCATGCGCCAGATTATAAAGCTATAAGTCAAGGAAGAACACGGGCGGAAGGTCCGGGTAGTGAGCAAGTTTCCGCTTGCCGCGTTGAAACGTTGTACCGCTCCATGTTTTGGCGGACAATGAACCGTCTCACCACCGAAGCAGCATCCAGTGCAGTGTAGCTATATGCATAAATTTTGGCGCTCAGCCGCGATGTGTTTGTTTGGCGGCATTGGACTGGCATCGGTAACCCTTGTCTGCTTTCGCCTTCAGTTGAATCTTGCTACGGCCGCCTTACTGTACCTGATGGTTGTTGTGCTGTTGTCCCTCAAGGGTAGCTTCGTTTCCTCGGTCGTGGTCTCGGTGCTCGCAGTTGGGTGCCTGGCATTTTTGTTCGCACCACCGATTCTCTCTTTTCGAGTCGACGATCCCCTGAACGTAGTTGCGATCATTGCCTTCTTGACCGTCTCGTTGGTCATCACTCGACTGGTGTCCAGAGTGCACAAACTGGCTGACGAGGCCCTCTCCAGCGTGAGTCACAGGGTGATTGATTCGGAAGAACAGGAGCGTCAGCGGATCGCGAAGGACCTTCACGAAGACATTGGGCAACGTCTGACTCTGTTGGCCATCGAGATCGAACAATTTAAGAAAGATTCTTCAAATCAGGCTTCGGAAGCCGGCAGCCGTGTAGACGCGGTCTGGAAGCAGACCTTGGGGATATTGGCCGATGTCAAGACTTCGGCGCACGAATTGCACTCTCCCAGATTGGAATATCTTGGCCTCGCAGAGGTCATGAGAAGCTTTTGCACAGAGTTCGGCGAGCGGAAGAGCCTGAAGATTGATTTCAAGAGCCACGGCTTACCCAGCCTCGTACCGCAGGACATTTCCCTTTGCCTCTTTCGCGTACTTCAGGAAGCCCTGCACAATGCGGTGAAACACAGCGGGGTGCGGCAGTTCGATGTGCAATTGCACGGAACGTCGGATGAGATTCATCTCACGGTTAGCGAAGACGGCGCAGGCTTCAACCTCGAAGCAGCAAGGAAAGGCAGTGGGCTTGGTCTCAACCGCATGCAGGAACGCCTGAAACTCGTGAAGGGAATCCTTTCCATCGACTCGCAACCAAAGCGAGGTACGAACATCCACGCTCGCGTGCCTCTCCGTTCCGAAAGTTCTTCCGTGCGTGAAGCCCAGTAAGAGCGCCGAAATAGCGGGGCCAATTACAACGTTCGCTCTGCTATAGACTCTCTTTCATGGAGCGGTGTACAAATTGCCGTGCATCGCAAACTGTATTGTCCAGATTCATTCCTCGGAGGACACAGTGCGACTTTCGATCATGGCCATTTTATTCTCGTTGGTTATCGGCCCTGTTTCCTTGGCGCAAACGCAGAAGCAAGCCCAAACGCCAAGCGCGCCTGAAAAAGTTATCATCGACACGGACATCGGCGACGATATCGACGATACCTTCGCTATCGCGCTGGCTCTCAAAAGTCCAGAACTTGAAATTCTAGGTGTCTCCACAACCTTCGGCGACACCGATGCCCGAGCCAAAATTGTGGACCGTTTGCTTGGTGAAGCCGGGCGGACGGATATACCGGTGCTTGCTGGTACTCCGACGCACACCACCAATGTGATGAATCAGCGGCGCTACGGGGAAGGCGGCCATTTTGCGAAAGCCTCACATCCCAACGCCGTGGACTTCATCCTCGAGCAAATTCGGCGCTATCCCGGCCAGATCACCCTAATCGCGATCGGCCCGCTGATGAACGTCGGTTCGCTCATCGACAAAGATCCGGCAACCTTCCTCAAACTCAAGCGCGTGGTAATGATGGGCGGTTCCATCGAGTGTGGATACGGAGAACTCTGGTTCTGCCCCGAGCGCGGGCCGGACGCGGAGTGGAACATCATCAATGACATCCCATCGGCCAAGAAACTCTTTCTTTCCGGCGTGCCGCTCTTTGTGATGCCGCTCGATTCCACACAATTGAAGCTAGACGAGACGAAGCGCGCCTACCTCTTTAAGCAGGGAACACCGCTGACAGATGCATTGACGTTGCTCTATCACGAGTGGGGCCAGCAAACACCTACGCTGTTTGATCCCGTGACGGTGGCCTACATCCTGAATCCCAAGATTTGTCCCGTCCAACCCATGCACATCCGCGTCGACGACAAAGGCTTCACTCGCAAAGAATCCGGCGCTCCAAACGCCCAAGTCTGTATGCGCTCCGATGCGGACGCCTTCTTCCGTCTTCAAATTGGCCGCCTCACGGCTCCGTAGACTGCCGACTACCCACTACTCACCACCCACTACTCACTGTCCCACAAAAAAAAGACCGGCAAAGGGGCGCCCTCTGCCGGCCGAATGACGCCTGGTTTTTTTTACGCTGGCTTTTGCACGTTCGCTGCCTGGGGGCCTTTTGGTCCCTGGACGATTTCGAACTCTACCGTATCCCCTTCCTGCAAGCTGCGGTAGCCATCTCCCAAGATTGCGGAATAATGAACAAATACATCTGGACCATCGTCGCGCCCTATGAAGCCATACCCTTTTGAATTATTAAACCATTTTACGGTTCCTTGCACCGATATGCTCCTCCCTCATGGAGACCTGGATGTTTCTCCGGGCGGCTAACTTGAAACAAAAGGAGCCGCCTCCTTGTAATAAATTGCGCGGAGTGTACCAGAATGAGGCATTCAGTCAAGAGAGCATTGTTTTCCCCTGTGTCAAAAAAAGAGCGTTTTCTTGAGTATAAAAACGATTCAGTACAAGATTTCTGACTTTTCTATTGCGAAATTAGCTCGCGAGTCCTCGCAACTCCAAGTGAACACAGGGTTTGCCTCGTCGCGGTTCGTGCACTGAAACGTTTGTTTCAATGGACGACTTTCCGCACAAAATCGACTTATTTCTAGCGTGAGGACTGCGTCGAGTAGCTCACCGGGCGCAAAATCTCCAAAAGATTGTTGTAGTCGTCGGTCCAAAGGCGCAAATGCGGCGGTATCGTGATGGTTTCGCTGCCAGCAAATGTTTCTGGTTTGTTTAGAAATTCCTGATTCCGCGTAACCAGCACCCAATCGGCGGGAGAAACCATCATCGACGTCTCTTCCTCGCTCGAAATGAGTCGCGTTGTGTAATCGGCGTCTTCCGCCAGCAGCTTTACCACCGCCGCGAGTTTCAGGTACGTGTTCGACGTGTGCACCGCGAGAATCCCGCCCGGCTTCAGATGACGGAAGTAAACAGCAAACGCTTCTCTGGTGAGCAGATGCACGGGGATGGAGTCGCCCGAGAAGGCATCGACGGCCAGTACATCGAATTGCTGCGACGGCTCGCTTTCCAGCGAAAGCCGTGCGTCTCCCAGAATGATTTCCGTCTTGGCCGGACTCTGCTTGAGAAACGTGAACCAGCCATTCGCGACCGCGATAACTTGCGGATTGATTTCGTAAAATCGGAACGAGTCTCCCGGCTTTCCGTAAGCGGCAAGCGTTCCCGTGCCCAGGCCAATCACTCCTACTCGCTTTGGACCGTCGCAGCAAAATCGCAAAGCCAGGCCGGCGCCCGATCTTCTTCCGTAGTACGTCGTGGGGTTGCGATTCTCTGGAAAGGAAAGGTATTGCGCGCCATGCTCGATCGTTCCGTGAACCAAACTGCGGTATGGCAGTTGGAGACCGATTTTAAATTCCTGAATGCGGAGCGCTCCATAAAAATTGCGCATCATCGCGACGGTGTCGTCTCGCATCGTTCGAACATTGAAGACCAGCACCGCGCCCATGGAAACGGTTACGCAAGCCCAAAAAATTCGCGCCGACCATCCTTCGCACCAGAGAACGACGGTCGCAAGAAGCGCGGCAAGTAGCAAAACGATCGGCAGTTCGAAAATTCCGGAAAGAATATGCGGAGCAAGCAAGCCGACGCATACCGCTCCAAGAGCGCCTCCGAGGGCAATGATTAGATAAAAGGACGTGAGGTAACGCACCGAAGGTTTTCTTTGAGCGAGCTCGCCATGACAAAAAACGCAAACGACAAAGAGCGCACAGCAGAAAAGCGGCACACTGATCTGGACAGCGTGGGTGATCGACGAATCATAAATCGCGTAGCCAGCCGCACCCAGCGCGACTGCCAGCAGCCGCGCCACAAACCAGCGGGAATAGAACTGACGTTTGGCAAATACCATAGCGAAAGAAAGCAAATAGAGCGCGAGCGGAACGACCCACAAGAGCGGCACGGGCGCGACGTTTTCCGAAAGATGATTCGTCACCGCGAGGAGCATCATCGAGCCGCAAGCGGAGAGACTCAGCCATAGAAACTTTGCGGTGAGTGTAGGCGGCGATTCTTCGTACGACGATTCGGGTACTATGTGTGCGATCGGATTGTAGCCGCGGCTGATCCACGCAGAAAGCGCGCAGCATGCCGCAAACAGACCATAGGTTGCGGACCACAGCGCGGCTTGATGGCGAGAAGAAAGATGCGGCTCGATCAGAAACGGAAAACTCAGAAGAGCGAGCAGGGAAGCGAGATTGGAAAGAGCGAACAGGTGGTACGGCGAGCGGCCGGAGGCGCGGCGCGCGTACCACGTTTGCAACAGCGGGCTCGTGGCGCTGAGCAGGACAAACGGGAGTCCGATGGAGAACGTGAGCAGGCCGAGAATGCGCCATGCGGGATCGACTTGCACGTGCGCACGCCAGAACATTTGTGGCGCGATGGGTAGCCACAGCAGGCTGACGAGGAGAAGGCCCAGGTGAAGCACGGATTGGCGTCTTGACGTGAGGCGGCGAATTGTCGCGTCGGCGTAGAGATAGCCGAGAAGAAGCGCGGATTGAAAAAAGACCAGGCACGTGGCCCAGACGGCCGCCGAACCTCCGAACCACGGAAGAATTAATTTTGCGATGAGCGGTTCGATCAGGAAAAGAAGAAACGCTCCGAGAAAAATCGTGGCGGCAAAGAGAAGACGTGTCCCGGCGGGCCGCGCCGCTTTAGCGTCTAGCTCGTGCGATTCAACTTCGTTCACTTTTAAGCTGGTTGGCGTTGTGTCCACTGTGGGCGCTTAGGCAACTGGTGTTCAGGCGCATACGCTTCTAAAAGAATGCAATGCTCCGCACTTCGCCATGTGCAGTACCATCCGGTGTGAGCTCAAAAATCAATTTTGCTTTCCGGTCTTTCCATTTAGCGCAAGGCGTGGCATTGGAGTTCGAGCCTTGGCCGGCGACCTGAATCTCAAGCTTCCCGATGTCCGCCACATGGAAGAGCATCTGCTCCTTACCCGTAGATAACGTCAGCAAAACCTCAGGTGGTTTCCCGCAAATCAATTCCGTGATTTGTCCTTCTGTCGTTGTAGCGTTCGCGGCGGCAGAGCTGCCTGATTCATCTCCAGAAGGGGCTGCGGGAGCAGCATCCATGGCATCCACGGATTTTGCCCCTCCAGACGAGTTGTAAGCTGCTACTCGCTTCTCAAAACTCGCGGCTATACTGCGATCGCGAGCGGTCGAAGCAACTTTTTGCGCGCGATCGGCGATGGCTTGAGCGTCCGCTGTCTTTCCGTTCGCGAGGGCGGCCCTGCCAAGGTCCACATAGTAGGCCAGGTTGCCGGGTTCGAGTTCAATGGCTCGTTTCGCCTCAACGATAGATTTCGGCTTCGTCTCATCCGCTTCGGTGTAGGCGATGCATAGGAAAGCGTGCGCAGGCGCAAAGTTTGGATCGAATTCAATCGCCTTCTCGAGATCGGCGCGGATGATCGGAGTCGACTCTTTCGAGTAGCCGCTCTTCCGATACACAATCTCTGCTTTGTAATAATACGAAGCGGCATTCTTTGGATCACGCGATATGGCCGCATCGAATTCTTTTTCTGCGTTTTCGTTGTCCGACCGCACATAGTGATAGTAGCCCAAGGCTTCATGAAGGGCAGGGAGCTCGTGGTCGGCATCGGCCGCTTCGTGCAAACGGGTGAGGGCTTCGCTCTGACTGCCATTCCGGAGCAGAAAATTTGCCTCTTGCGTCAGAGCTTCAGCCTGAGGGAGCGCGCGCGCCGCAAAGTCTTTCTCGGAAAGGCCGCTCTCGACGGAGATGCGAGCAGAGTAGAAGCTAAATTGGCGCGCGTACATTTCCAACTTATCCGCCAGCCGCTTCAAATCTCCGAAGGATTGTCGTGCCGCTTCTATGGGATCGTCGGTGGATTGCAGCGCGGCGAGGTACTTGTCAAGCAGTGCGTCTTTTCTTAAGTCTGGCGACACCATGAAATAGTGAACGATAGCCCAGGATTCGGCGTAGAAGATCCCGGAGTGCTCTCGCGCATTGTAGAGCGGAGAAGAAGCATCGGCGCTGACCAGAGTGGCGACAGGGATGAGCGGTTCTCGTTGCAACACCCGGATGAGATTCGGGTCCGCCATCCCAAAGCTCGCTGTGTGACTGTCAAACTGCGTGTTTTCATAAAACTCCGCGAAGCCTTCATCGAGCCAAAGGGGAAGGCCGCGAAAATTCATCCGCACGATCGAATGAGTGTACTCGTGATAGAGAGTGTGAAACTCATTCGCCGCTGTCGTTGCAACGTCCGTGCGCACGAGCGCGAAATTCATATCCGTGCGGGCCAAAAAAAGGCCGGCGAGTTTCTTGGCATTCGGGTTCGTTCCATAAGCCGGCAAGAAAATCTTTAGCGAGTCTTCGTTGCGCAGGGCGAAGACAATCGTCGGTTTTCCAGAGTCAACACGCGCCTTGGGAAAGACGGTATGAAACAGCGCTCGCATGTTTTCAAATTGTGCAGCTACGCGGCGACCTTCTTTTTCTCCTGCGTTGCTCAGGACAATGAAGTGAGGAGACCGAATTTCAATCCAGTTCTGATTGCGGTCGCTCGCTCGGCTAGGAACCAGAACAAGGAGGAAGCCCAGGAAAATGGGTAAAAGGAGAGTCTTGGGTCCAGTCATGTGTTAACTGTGTAGAAGATTGACGGGAGTCTGTCAACTCCGCGGAATCAGGAACGAACCAGGAAGCGGAGATAGTACAGGATTCCGGCGATGGATTTGGCGTCGCGAATTTTATTGCGGCGAATCATCTGTTCGATTTCGCCGTGCGTGAAGGCTTTGCAGGTAATCTTCTCGTCTTCTTCCGGTTCGGCTTCGCCGGGAGTGAGATCTTCGGCGAGAAGAATGTACATGCGCTCTTCGAGAAAACCGGGCGTGGGAAAAATGTCGAGGAAAACGTGGAAACGTTTCGCGCGGTAGCCGGTTTCTTCGATTAGTTCGCGGGCGGCGGCTCGGCGGGGATTTTCGCCGTTGTCGACGCGGCCGGCGACGAGTTCCCAGAGAAATTGACGCGTGGCGTGGCGATACTGTCGAATCATGACAATGCGGCCATCGGGCAATGCGGGGAGAACTACCACCGACCCTGGGTGCGTAATAACTTCGCGCGTAACGCGTAGCCCGCTCGGCTCGATGATTTCATCGCGGCGAATGCCGAAGACCGGGCCTTTGTAAATGATTTTGCTGCGGAGGATTTTGGCCGTAGTGCGGCTGGCTGCTTTGGGCGGCATAGTGCGTACGTTTTCTCCGGCGATATCATACACTGTAGAGGCCGGGCTTTAGCCCGGCACTTCTGGGTCGCCAGAACATGCCGATCAATACCATCATCGTGGACGACGAGAAGCCGGCGCGGGAAGAACTCGCGTTTTTGCTGAAGGCGTTTCCCGAAGTCAACATCATCGGGCAAGGGAAGAACGGCGTGGAAGCCGTAGCGTTGATCAAGGAGCACTCGCCCGATCTTGTTTTCCTGGACGTGCAGATGCCGGGGCTGGACGGGTTTGGCGTGCTGAAAAAATTGGTCGAGCGGAAAATGAAAATGCCGCACGTGGTTTTTGCGACGGCTTTCGATCAATACGCGGTTCAGGCGTTCGATGTGAACGCCGTGGACTACGTTTTGAAGCCGTTCGATAAGGCGCGCATCTCCAAAGCCATTCAGCGCGCGAAAAAAATGCTGGATACGCAAACGTCGACAACAGAGCGGCTCGAACAACTCGTAAGCCAGCTCGGCGCAGCGAAAAGCCCGCCGCAAAGGGTGAAAGTGCTGGTGCAGTCGCAACAGAGGCTGCTACTGGTGAACGCGGAAGACGTGATTTTCGCGACGTTTGTCGGCGGCTCAATTTCCGTTGTGACGCGAGACGTGGAAGGCTCGTCGAACTACCGCACACTTGAAGAACTGAACGCCACACTCGATTCCGAGTCGTTCTGGCGGCCGCACCGCTCGTTTCTCGTAAACACCCAACACATCAAGGAAGTCGTGCCGTGGTTCAACTCCACCTTCATCCTAAAAATGAACGACAAAAAATCCACCGAAGTCCCCGTAAGCCGCGTCCAAGCCAAACGCCTGCGCGAATTATTCAAGTTGTGAATGTCTTGCTACTACGGCTTGGGCTTTTGAAATGTTGAATACTTCTCGTCGGGACCATTCTCACGCGGCTTTGTCTCAATTGCGGAGACCTGCTGAATGACAAACAGGTGGCAGCATCCCATGTGCCCGTAACCAGGGAAGTCCGGCATCCCTTTGGCTTTGGATTCTTCTTTGCTTCTACCGGCAAGAAAAGTGCCGACGAGTGTTGCTGCAACCCTGTACGCAGGCTTCTTTGCTTGCCGCGCCGTTAAAGTCTTTAGGAATTCCTTCTCTTTTACGTCCTTCACCAATTCATACTCAATTCCGTTTACTTTAATATTGTGGCCTGGCAGACGATCATTGTCGTTCACCGTCGATTTGGTCGGGGTAGAAACGTCTCCGCCGAACATCAGCCACAAACCGGGCCACGTGTTGCAACTCGGGTCATAAATAGTGAAATCCTCCATATCCAGGCTGATTTTGCCCCAGATTTCGATTCGTTTACCGTCGTAGGTTTTCGGATTCTTCAGTAAGTCGCAAAGTGCGACTGACACTGGCGCCGCCGGCGACGGGGACTGTGCAGGAACGATTGTTGGAAGCACCATCGCGGCTAGTAGGCATAGAGCGGAGAGCATTATTGGTTTCATCGTCAGCCTCAAGGCGAAGTTTAGCATCGCGCCGAAGACGGGCACAGCGTGCTGTGCCCCTACGGGCCGTCGTGAAGGTGTGTTAGCATTCTGCGTACCGCGCGTACAACCGAGACGATGGATTTTTCGCTTAACGACCACCAAAAACTGATACGGGATACGGTTCGCCAATTCATGGAGGCGGAGGTGCGGCCTTCGGTGAAGCAGCGCGACCGCGACGAGCGTTTTCCTGCCGAAGAAATCAAAAAACTGGCCGAGCTGGGCTGCTGCGGGATGATGATTCCCGAGGAGTGGGGCGGGCCGGGGCTCGACACCCTTTCGTATGTGCTGATGCTCGAGGAAGTGGCGCGCGTCGATGCGGCCATGGCCACCTCGCTGAGCGTGACGAATTCGGCGGTACAGGTGCCGCTGACGAAGTTCGGAACCGAGGAGCAGAAGAAAAAATATTTGCGGCGGCTGGCGACGGGCGAAATTCTTGGTTCGTTCTGCTTGACCGAGCCAGCGGCTGGCTCGGACGCGGCGGGAATTCAGGCGCGCGCTGTTGCCGTGCAGCGCGTCGGCTCGGGGCTTGGTGCGAGAACGTCGCCGGCACCCGCGTTCGCCCCCGCAGCGGACGCGGGATGGAGCGGAGCGCCTCTGGGTACGCCGAGCGGCGACGCATATCGGTTGAACGGTACTAAGACCTGGGTGTCGAACGGGCACGTCGCTGGCTTGTTCATCGTGTTTGCTAAGACCGATCCAGACGCAGGCAGCAAGGGCATCACAGCGTTTCTGGTCGAACCGGGATTTCCGGGGTTCAAGGTCGGGCGGCACGAGGACAAGATGGGGCAGCGGAGCACACCTGCCGTTGAGATTTTGCTGAACGATTGCGAAGTGCCGCGCGAGAACCGGCTGGGCGAAGAAGGGCAGGGGTTGAAGATTGCGCTGAGCGCGCTGGACGGCGGGCGGATTGGGATAGCGGCGCAGGCGCTTGGGTTGGCGCAGGGGGCGCTGGACGAGTCGGTGAAGCATGCCAAGGCGCGGCGGGCGTTTGGCAAGTCGATTGGCGAGTTTCAGGCGATTCAGTGGATGCTGGCGGACATGCAGACGGAGATCGAGGCGGCGCGCGGCCTGGTCTATCATGCGGCGTGGCTTAAGGATGCGCACCCGGGGAAGCTGGGGGCGGCGTCGTCCAAGGCCAAGCTGTATGCGAGCGAGATGGTGAACCGGGTGGTGGCGAAGGCGGTGCAGATTCATGGCAGCTCGGGATATTCGCGCGAGTCGGATGTGGAGCGAATGTATCGGGATGCGCGGGTGATTACGATTTATGAGGGGACTAGCGAGATCCAGAGGATGATCATTGCTCGGGAGCTGCTGGGGAAGTAGGAGTATTGCTCCCTTCGCTTGGCTCAGGGTAAACGGGAGTTGCTGGGGAAGTAGGTGCGTTGCGCCCTTCGCTTGGCTCAGGGTAAACGGGAGCTCTTGGGGGCATCCGGGACTCGGGCTTAGTTAACGATAACTACCCTCCCCCCCCGGTTTTTTTGTAAATTGTGATTCTAAAGAGCTTTATGTTGCTTAGAATCAACACTTATAGAAGTGCGGATTCTAAAAGACTTAGTTAGCTGAGGAGTGGTGGACTTGGGATAAGGAACAAAAATACCTAATGCGGATAGTACCGCAGAAGTTATCTTTTGTCAAGGGGAAATGCCTGGTACAAGAGCACAGCCAGGATTGGCTGTGCCACTAAGAAAAGAAAGAGCTTATCGTAGGTTGGGTGAGTAGGAGCAGTACAGAGAGGCGAAGAGAGATTCCTCACTGCGCAGGCCGACCGGTTCATCCCGCAAAAAGCGTGCGGGATGGGGAAGAGTGCGCAGGAGCGAAGCGGAAAGAAAAAGCGTCGGCCTGCTCCGTTCGGAATGACCGTTTGGTGGGCGGAGTGGCTAGCTGGGTGATAGGGAGACATGGGTGACGACAGGGGCTGAGAGGAAAGAGAAAAGCAGATCCCTCGCTTCGCTCGGGATGACAAATTTTGGGTTGGGGACAACTAAGGAACGGGAGAGACGGTGACGACAGGGGCTGAGGGGAAGAAGAGGAGTCGAGTGGTTAGCGGGATGCGGCCTACGGGTAGGCTGCATATTGGGCATTACTTTGGGGCGTTGGAGAATTGGGTGCGGTTGCAGAATGAGACCGTGTCGGTGCAAGCCCCTCCCGTACAGGGGCGAGACAACATTTCGGACAAGGACGGGCACGGCAGTGCCGTGCCCCTACGGGGCGGGGAGAAGGCTTACGAGTGCTTTTACTTCATTGCGGATTGGCATGCTTTGACTAGCGACTATGCGGATACGTCGGGGGTGGCGCAGAACACGATTGAGATTATGACGGATTACTTGGCGGTGGGGCTTGATCCGGCTAAGTCCGTGATTTTTCAGCAGTCTTTGGTGCCGGAACATGCGGAGCTGCATTTGTTGTTGTCGATGGTGACGCCGTTGAGTTGGCTCGAAAGGGTGCCGACGTATAAAGAAGCGTTGGAGCAGGTTAAGGATAAGGACCTGCACAATTATGGGTTTTTGGGGTATCCGTGTTTGCAGACGGCGGACATTGTGATTTACAGCGAAGAAGGGACGCCGTTGTTCGTGCCGGTGGGGGAGGACCAGGTTTCGCATGTGGAGTTGAGTCGGGAGATTGTGCGCCGGTTCAATTTAGCGAACGCTGAATTGAGGCTTCCGGAACTGAAAAATGAAACGTGGAGCGGCCATATATCCGCGATTGGAATTTTTGACGCTAGGGAGGCCGAGAGGTTGAGCCATCTGGCGTACGCGGACAAGATCGCCGAAGTGAAAAGAGGACTCCTGCGCGTTTATCGGACCGCGCCATTAAACGAGAAAGCCTCCTATTTGAACAACGGAATTGGGAAGTTGGGCGCTCTGCTCGAAGAGCCGGGGGTGATGCTGACAAAGACGCCGAGGATACCTGGGTTGGATGGGCGGAAGATGTCGAAGAGTTATGGGAATGCGATTACTTTGAGCGAGACGGATGAGGAGATACGGAAGAAGACGAAAGTGATGGTGACGGACCCGGCGCGGAAAAGGCGGACGGATCCGGGAAATCCGGACGTGTGTCCGGTGTTCGACTGGCATAAACTGTTCTCGGCGGGGGAGCCGGGGCGGTTGGAGTGGGTGCGGCAAGGGTGTACGACCGCCGGGATTGGGTGCATTGAGTGCAAGGCGGCGATGGCGGAGAATTTGATTAAGTGGATTGCGCCAGTGCGGGAGCGGCGTGTGAAGTGGGAGAAAGATCCCAAGAGCGTGATTGAAATGATTGATGATGGGTCGAAGCGGGCGAGAGTCGAAGCAAAGAAGACGATGGAACGGGTCAGAGAAGCGGTGTTTGGGTGGGAGAAGAAGAAAGCCGAGGTAATGAAGTAAAGACAAGAGTAAGGGCAAGAGTAAAGGCAAGAGTAAAGACGAAGAGACAAAGATAACGCAGAGACGCAGAGTCAGCGCAGAGGCGGAGAACCAGCATGAAGAGCTCATTCGAGGGACGCTACTAACTTGAAAGCAGCCATACTTTACCGAATTGCTTCGGTCATCTTCGTCTTGTTTGCTGCGGGACACACGGTAGGATTTCTAACGCTCGTACCTCCGTCCCCAGAAGCACGCGCAGTCTACGAAGGGATGAACAGCGTTCATTTTCAGTTGCGAGGAGAGAGTTTCAGCTACGGAGGTTTCTACCGGGGATTCGGACTAAGCATTACGGTCACGTTGCTGTTCTCCGCGTTTCTGGCTTGGTATTTGGGAACGCTGGCCGGGAGCAATCCCCAGGCGATTGGTTGGCTGGGCTGGGCGTTTACGCTAGTACAGGTAATTTCGATCGTGCTTAGCTGGAAGTATTTTGCGACGGGGCCGGCGATATTTGCCGCGGTGGTGGCGATTTGTCTGGGGTGGGCGGCGTGGTTGGTGGGGGGCAAGGGATAGAGATAACGAAGAGCACAGCCAAGATTCATCGCAGAAGGCGCGATGGAGAAGAGTTTGGCTGTGCCACCAAAGACGGAAGAGAAAAAGCGCCGGTCTAAAGACCGGCACCTACAAAGGCAACAGCAAAGGCAAGGACGAATGGCGACGCCGGGAAATAAATTGACGCGGGATGCGGCTTACAAGGTGAACATACCTTTGTATGAGGGGCCGCTGGACCTCTTGCTTGATTTGATCAAGAAGCAGGAGATGAATATTCATGACATACAGATTTCGCTGATTACGGCGCAATACCTGGAGTATTTGCACAAGTTGGAAGAGTTGAATGTGGATGTGTCGGCGGATTTTATTTATATGGCGGCGACGCTTATCTACATCAAGTCGAAGATGCTTTTGCCGCCGGATCCTTTGGCTGCGGAGGAAGGGGCGGAGGGCGATCCGCGGGCGGAGTTGGTGCAGCGGCTGGTGGAGCACGAGAAATTCAAGAATGCGGCGCAGCTTTTGTATCAGAAGCAGCAGATTGAAGAGAACGTTTGGTCGAAGCCGGACAAGTCGCTCTATAACGACGAGGGGACTGAGGGCGAGCTGGTTGTTTCGCTTGTGGATTTGGTGAAAGTGTTTCAGCAGGTTTTGGAGCGGCGCAAGGAAGTTTCGCGGATTGAGTTGCAGCACGAGCAGTTTACCGTGGCGCAGATGATTGCGGCTTTGCGGGCGCAGATTTTGGCAAGCGCGGATAACGCGGTGAACTTGATTGCGTTTTTTGAGGCTTGTCCTTCGCGGCACGCGATGATTGTGGCGTTTTTGGCGGTTTTGGAGATGGTGAAATTGCAGGCCGTGGGATTGGCGCAGGAGAAGCAGTTTGGGGAGATTGTGGTGAAGAAGGGGAAAGCGTTTGATGTGATTTTTGATGAGGCGGGCGGAATTAAGCAGATTGATGAGGAGTACAAATAGTGAGTGGTGGGTAGTGAATAGTGAGTAGAAAATCGTTCGGAGTTTACGCAGAGGGCGTGGAGAGCACAAAGGGCACAGAGAAGAGTCGATAAAAGATAACGCAGAGGCGCAGAGTTAACAGAGGATTCGCAGAGAAAAGAAAGACGAAGAGAGATTCCTCGCTACGCTCGGAATGACAAGTTTTGGGGCTGCACGCAACGGGGACAGCTAGCTGGTGGGGGAAGAGTAGAGAGTTTGCAGTGAAGGGTGGGGAGAAGGCGAGATTTAGGGAACCGCAGGGAAGAGAGAGTTCAGCATGACGAATGAAGAGAGAAAAGCGGCACTCGAAGCGATTATTTATGCGGCGGACGAGCCGGCGACCATCGAGCAGCTGGCTAAGGCGCTCGGAGAAGAGAAGCTTGTTGTGCAGGCTGCGCTGGACGAGCTGGTGGGGAGTTATGGCTCGGAGGAGCGGGGGATTGAGATTCGGGCGGTGGCTGGCGGGTACAAGCTGTACACGAAGCCGCACCAGCATGATGTGGTGCGGAGATTTATCAAGAGTTTGCGGCCGCCGTTGCGGTTGACGATGCCGGCGCTGGAAACTTTGGCGGTGATTGCTTACAAGCAGCCGGTGACTTCACCGGAGATTTCTGAGATTCGCGGCGTGAATACTTCGGGAGTGATCAGCACACTTTTGGACAAGAGATTGATTACGACCGCGGGTAGGAAAGAAGTGATTGGGCGGCCGATCCTTTATAAAACGTCGAAGGAATTTTTGATGCGGTTTGGGTTGAGCGATTTGGAGGAGTTGCCGAGTTTGAAGGAGTTTGAAGCGCTGGCTCGGGAGGCGCTTGGAAGCGATGAGGGAGTGGCGCCTTCGGGTGGGGAAGTGGCGAGTGACGAGTGGCGAGTGGCGAGCGAAGGCGCGGCGGCGAGCGCAGACGGACCTAGCGGTACGACCGAGGTTGCGGCGTCGGACGACCATTCGCACAGCAGCGCATCTGACGCTATCGCACACGTGCAAGAGGAACTTGCCGAGGCGGAAGCGTTTCGCGAGCATGAAGCGCTGGCGACATCCGAGGGGATGCCCTCGGGGCAATTGGATGAGGACCCGCCACCGCCGGTGGTGAAGTCGACCGCTGCAGGAGAGTAGATCTCACCGGAAGACGGGCACGGCGTGCCGTGCCCCTACGAGACAGGGCAAGCCAAGGCAAACATAGACAACATGCAAGAGAGATTGCAAAAGATTATTGGGCGGGCGGGGATTGCTTCGCGGAGGCACGCGGAACAATTGATTTTGAGCGGACAGGTTCGCGTGAACGGCGTTGTGGTGCGGGAGTTGGGGACTAAGGCTGATCCGGCGACCGACAAGATTGTGGCGGCGGGGCGGACCGTTGGGACGGTGGCGCAGAGGAATATTTATTTGGCTTTGCACAAGCCGCCGGAAGTGGTTTCGGCGATGGCCGATCCCGAAGGGCGGAAGACGTTGCGGAATTGTTTGCGCGGATTGCCCGAGCGCGTGTTTCCGGTGGGGAATCTGGAGTATGCGGCGTCGGGGCTGGTGTTTTTGACGAACGACGGGGATTTGGCGGCGGAGATGTTGAAGAATTGGGCGCAGATCGAGCAGGTGTATCACGTCAAAGTGAAGGGGATGCTGACTTTGGCGGACTTGGACCGGATCGGAAAAGAAGTTGGGTTGAAGATGAAGACGGTGCGGCAGCCGGACGCTACGCGAGGGCGGGCGGCGAATTTTTGGTATGAAGTGCGGATGCGGGATTCGAAGAAGGACGAGCTGCGGCGGCTGTTGATGAAGGAAATGCATCCGGTGGAGAAGTTGATGAGGATCGGATTGGGATCGCTGACCGTGGAGGGATTGCCGCGAGGGAGATACCGGTTGCTGGTGCCGAAAGAAGTGGATGCTTTGCGCAAGAGTGCGTCGGGGAAGATAGAGGATCGGTTCGAGGAAGGACCGAAGCGGAATTCAACACAGAGGGCACAGAGTCCGCAGAGAAGAGGGAGAGAGAGAAAGACGCCGCGTTGAAGAGTGTTCCTACCGAACGGCAAGGTTGCACTTGCAGGATAATTCGCGCTGATGGCTCTTGAACGATTGCAGAAAATTATGGCGGCTTGCGGGGTGGCGTCGCGACGCAAGGCGGAAGAGATTATTTTGGCGGGGCGCGTGACGCTGAATGGCGAAGTTGTGCGCGAGTTGGGAACCAAGGCGGACCTGGAAAAAGATGCGATTTGTGTGGACGGAAACGCGATCGAGAAGCCGGAGAAGCTGCTTTATTTTATGTTGAACAAGCCGAAGGGGTATGTGACGACGGTGAGCGATCCCGAGGGGCGGCCGACGGTGGTGCAGATTTTGGGGAAGAGTGTTGGGAGAGTTTATCCGGTGGGACGGCTGGACTATGCCAGCGAGGGATTGCTTTTGATCACGAATGACGGGGCCTTGGCGGCGCGAATGATGAAGGCCGGGTCGCACATGCCGAAGACGTATTTGGTGAAGGTGAGCGGGAAGCCGGACGAGAAGAGGATTGCGCGGTTGCGGGCGGGGATTGTGATTGAGTTGGAGGATGGGCGGAAGGTGAAAACTTCGCCGGCGAAAATACGGTTGTTCGAGGACGGCGAGAATCCGTGGTACGAGGTCGTTTTGATTGAGGGGCGGAACCGGCAGATTCGGCGAATGTTTGAGAAGGTGGGACACTTGGTGGAGAAGATTCGGCGAGTAAGGATGGGGCCTTTGGTTTTGGATTTGGAGCCGGGGAGGTTTCGGGCTTTGACGGGGAAGGAAATCGAATTGTTGAAGAAAGCGGCGGGTGGAAACGAGTGACATTAGCGCGTCGGGCACGACTGTGCGCGCGGCGAATGCAACATTCGTTTCTTGATGCGAAAATGGATAGAAGAAGGAACAAAAAAGAAGAGGAAGAAAAAGACAACGCAGAGACGCACAGTTCGCAAAGTCGGCGCTGAGAAGGAAAAGCAGATTCCTCGCTGCGCTCGGAATGACAGTTTATTGGTATCGGCAGGTTGAGTTGTAAGTGGGCAAGTTGGGCGGCGAGAAGACGGTAGGTCAGAGATTGGGGAACATGACACGGACGATTGAAGAGTTGATTCCAGATTATATTCGAGGGCTGCCGGTGTATGTGCCGGGGCGGCCGATTGAGGAAGTGGAGCGCGAGCTGAAGATTCATGCGGTGAAGCTGGCGTCGAATGAGAATCCGCTGGGGCCTTCGCCGAAGGCCATGGAAGCAGCGAAGAAGGCGCTTGCGGATGCGCACCGTTATCCGGACGGTGGGACGCATGTTCTGCGCGAAACACTGGCGGCGCGGACGGGGCTCGCCGCCGAAGAACTTTTTGTTGGGTTGGGATCGAGCGAAATTATTGATTTGGCTTCGCGCGTTTTCTTGCGGGCTGGGCTGCAGGGTCTGACCTCGTTCGGAAGCTACGCGCCATTTTCGGTGGCGATTCGGGCTAGCGGGGCAGAGTTGGTGCTGGTGCCGCAGAAACATTTCGCGTTTGATTTAGAGGCGATGGCGAAGGCGATTACGCCGAAGACGGGTGTGATCTATCTGGCGAATCCAAACAATCCGACGGGGACGGCGTTTGGTCTGGCGGAGTTCGAGGAGTTTCTTGGGCGCGTGCCCGAAAGCGTGCTGGTGGTGCTGGATGAAGCGTACGTGCACTATGCGCCGAGCTTGAATCGGCGAAAAACGGAAGAGATTTTTCGCCAGCGCGCGAATTTGCTGATTTTGCGGACGTTTTCGAAAGTGTACGGACTGGCGGGAATGCGCATCGGTTTTGCGATTGGGCGGCCGGAATTGCACTCCGCCATGAACAGATTGAAAACGCCGTTTAACACTTCGGGAGTGGGGCAAGCCGCGGCTCTGGCGGCCATCGATGACCGGGAGCATGTAACTAGGTGCATAGAGACGAACGCGAGCGAGCGGAAAAGATTGAGCGACGGCTTGACGCAGCTCGGATTGCATCCCGTGCCAAGCGAGACGAATTTTATTTTTATGGAAGTGGGACCGGAAGCGAAAGAGATTTGCGATGAGTTGCTGCATTTGGGAGTGATCGTAAGGCCGCTCGGTTGGATGGGATTTCCCGAGGCGATCCGCATATCGGTGGGGACCGCGGAAGAAAATGGAAAGTGCCTTGCGGCAATGGCGGATGTTTTGGCGAAACGAGCCGGAAGAGGCGAGCTGGCGGCGCGATGAGAGTGTTGTTGCCCGACGGCTTGAGTGCTGCGGCTGATCCGATTCTGGAAATCCTGAAAAAATATAAAACGCTGGCGGTAGTGGGATTGTCTTCGAATCCAGAGCGGCCGAGTTTTGGTGTGACGGAATATATGCAGAGCGCGGGGTATCGGATTATTTCGGTGAATCCTAACGAGACGGAAGTGTTGGGAGAGAAGAGTTACGCGCGGTTGGAGGATGTGCCGGAGAAGATTGAGATTGTGGACGTGTTTCGGAGGGCGGCAGAGGTGCCGCCGGTGGTGGAGAGCGCGATAAGGGTTGGGGCGAAGGTGGTTTGGATGCAGTTGGGAATTGAGAATGCAGAGGCGGCGGAGCGGGCGCGGGCGGCAGGATTGATTGTGGTGGAGGATGCGTGCATTCGGGTGGAGCACCGGCGGAGAGTGAAAGAGTTGAGATGAAGTAGGATCGAATTTCGGAAAAAGGTTTGGCCCGCGCGGATTTGATGCGCGGGATTTTTATTTTGGGAGGAAGAAGAAGGCGTTGCACGGAATGGGAAGGGGCACAGCAATGCGAAGAGGCACAGCAATGTGACC